>Ga0102591_1001537_pt2 | contig 29290 bp, 24 predicted proteins | sample AraplaCol_mCL_r2_2_FD_76860 | JGI IMG/M metagenome (GOLD analysis project Ga0102591, IMG submission 76860) | Arabidopsis root microbial communities from North Carolina, USA - plate scrape MF_Col_mCL_r2 (SPADES assembly) (version 2) | ecosystem: Host-associated > Plants > Roots > Endosphere...
AAAACGGATCTGATCGCTTGGGCCAAAGCCGTCGAAAAGGCACTGGCGGCTGAGAAGAGCCAGGCGAAGCCCACGCCGTCCGAGTAGGGCGGCCGAGCACCCGACGCGGAACGGTCCCTGCGCGGCTGCGCTGGCCTTCGAAAATCCTCATAATCTATCGTTCTAGCCCTACGCAGGGTCACTCGGAGAGCGACATGGAACGGCTTTGGATGGTGCGCGGGGAGGGTGGGGCCCTGTATGACCAGTTTCGGGAGCGCGGTGTAGCCGCCATCGGCTGGCGCGAGATCGCTGAACAAGCCAGGCCGGGCGTTGACCGGAAGAAGCTGACCGAGCTCTACCGACAAGCTCGGCCGAACGCTAAGCCGGGAACGGCCATCTCTGGCGCCTCCCAGGTCTGGCGGTTCGTCAACGAGATCCAGGTCGGGGACGGGGTGATCACCTACTCGCCGTCAAACCGGACCTATCTGGTCGGTCGCGTGACGGGGGAGTCGATCTACCACCCTGAATGGGCCGAGGAGAACATGACCCTCGCCCGGGCGGTGGAGTGGCAATCACGCGAGCTGGACCGCGACGAGCTGTCCTTGCCGACGAAGAACAGCCTGGGGAGCACGCTGACCGTCTTCTTGCTCCCAGCCCACGCCCAGGCGGAGTTGCTCAGCTGGATTAACGGCTCGCCCAAGCCGGCGCCGGTGCCGCTTGAAGAGGTCGCGGGAGACCTTCCCGATGACGAGATCGCTGACCCGTATGCCGACATCCAGTCCGCAGCTATCGAGCGGATCAAGGACCTGGTCAGTGCCATCGGTCCCCGAGACATGGAGCAGTTGGTCGCCGGCATCCTCCGGGCCATGGGCTACAAAACTCAAGTGTCGCCCGTTGGCGCCGATCGCGGTAAGGACATCATCGCCTCGCCGGACGGCTTCGGGTTCGAAAACCCCCGCATCGTGGTTGAGGTGAAGCACCGTGGCGGCCAGATGGGAAGCCCGCAGATCCGTAGCTTCCTCGGTGGCCGGCATAAAGATGACCGCGGCTTGTATGTCAGCACGGGCGGGTTCACCAAGGATGCCCTGTATGAGGCCGAGCGGGCGGCGGTGCCGCTGACGCTATGGAACCTAGATACCTTGGTTCGCACCCTCGTGGAGCATTACGAGGCCACAGACAGCGAGACTAAGCGGATGGTGCCGCTCAAACGGATGTATTGGCCCGCATGAACGGTGCTCCCCCGATGACTCTGGCGGACCCTCTTTCAGGAAGAAGCATGGCAATCACACTTACAAAGATCATGATTAAAGACTTCAAGCGCATTGAGACGCTTAATCTTGACCTCCGTTCGATCACCGCGTTGATCGGCGGTAACACAAGCGGAAAAAGCAGCGCGCTTCAGGCAGCTCAACTCGGCATTTCTGTGCTTCAAGCTGCTCTCAGAGAGCGAAAGAAAGATAAGTTCGTCTTCTTTGCCACTGTTGCCAACGATGCGGTTTTGTTCCGGCCAACACAGCATCTTCTAGACCTCAGACGCGGGGGCCCGGCTACACAAAATGATGGATATGAGATCGCATATGAGGGCCTGGACGAGGAGACGAAGGCAACTAAGTCCGTCACTGTCGGTATCAAGCGCGGTAAAAATGCGAACATCACACTTTCCCTATCCGGTGACAACGATTTCCAGGGATTGCTGGCCGATCGAGACCATCCTTTTTCGATCTTTACACCGGGCCTCTCTGGCATTCCCATGAGGGAAGAGTGGAGAACAAAAGGAGCCATGGATGCCGCCGTGATGCACGGCGATGCCAATCTATACCTTCGCACTGTGTTGGATCATCTTTTCAACCTCGAAGGTGATGCCGGAACGCGCGGCGCTTGGGTTAGCACCGGAGATATCCTTGGCCTCCCCGATGGAAAATGGAAGACATTTTCAAAGTTGCTCGACGAATGCTATCCGGGCGCTCGCGTTATTGTTGAGCACGACCCGCAGCACCATCGTCAGGTAAATGTCAGAGTCGACTATGCTGGGTCGAATATGACCCTGGATATGGCTTCCACAGGCATGCTGCAGGTGATTCAGATCCTGGCCTACGCATGCTTTTACGCGCCGCCTTTGCTCCTTCTGGATGAGCCGGACGCCCATCTTCATGCGGACAGCCAGTCGCGCCTATACGATGCCCTAAGAGGTATCGTCACAGAGACGTCTACGCGTGTGATATTCGCGAGTCATTCCCCGCAACTTATTCAGCGCATCCTCTACGACGATAAGGCTTCCGTCGTTTGGATGCGTGACGGTGCTGCCGTCGAGGTAGACGACGCAAATCGGCCTGCGGTTCCACTTTTGATGTCTTTAGGGGCCTTGGCATCCGGAGCCGATGTCTTCGACCCGCATTGCCGGATAGTTCTTCTCACAGAGGATGAGCTGACTGAGCCTGTGAAGGTCCTCGCCAAAGCCAACGGCGCTCCTCCAAACCTGGCGGTGTTGTCTTATAACGGATGTGAAAATCTTAGTGGTGCACGAGCGCTGGCTAAGATTATCGTTACCGCTCGCGACGATGTGCGCGTCGTTATACACCGCGACAGGGATTTTCGAACGGATACGGAGATAAAGTTCGAAGGTCTGTCAGTAGCCAACCAAAACACGCGCAGAAAGATCGAGCGCACCGTCGAAGTATTCACTGAGTTAAATGATGTGGAGCACCACTTCGCGAAGGCGGAGCATCTGAAGATTGCCTTCCAAGGGCGCATAGCACCGGACAGGATCGATCAGCTGATCACTGAAGCCATTGCGTTCCGGCGGGACGATATGACAGACGCCGTCCGGAAGGCGAGAGATGTGATTGAGCAAAAGCTCTACAAAAGTGACCGAAAGCGTGGCAAACCGGAGTGGAATGAGGCGGGGATGCCAGCGAAGCCTCCGGCCTTGAAGGGATTTACTCCCGAGAACGGTCTCGTTCCTGTGGCTTTTGAAAAGTGCCATGGAAAGCGGCTGTTACAGCAGCTGAGGACGACGCTTCACGCTGAGGTCAAGGGAGATTCGAAAGCTCTAGAAACAGACATTTTTCGCCCAACTGCTGCCGTCGAATCGGAGGCATGGATACCCGAGAGGTCCACTGACAAGCCGACCAAGGTCATCGACGTGCCGTCGCGGTACCTGAGACCGGCCTCGCCCCAGAATCGGGGAATGAAGGAGCAGACGGCATGACCAAGGTCATTACACAGGACACCCTCGACCGGCACGTCAACAGCTTTGCCATTGCCTCATTCCGGGACATGGCGGACGGGGATTATATCGCTGCCCGCATGGCCTGTCGGGCCGGCCTCTTGCCGCAGTTCCTGTGGTCTGCCCAGCAGGCCCTGGAGAAGTACCTCAAGTGCATCCTGCTGCTGAATCGCATTCCCGCGACCAAGGTAGGGCACAACCTCGACCGGGCACTGGAGCTGGCGCAGCAAGTGAGTTATCCGCCCAAACTGCGGGCCGCTTCTCAGGAATTCTTCAACCACATCTCCCTCTATGGGGAACGTCGGTACCTAGACGGGTGTTATTTCGTCCAAGGTTATCCCCTCTTCAAGCTCGACATGACCGTGTGGGACCTGCGCCGTTACTGCCAGGTGCTCGACGTATTTGGCAAGGAACTGCCAGACCGCGAGCAGGCATTGCTGGCATCCGCGCATGAGGCAGTGGCACACAGCGAAGATCGGCCACCCCAGTACTTCCGTCTCCACCTGGGGAAGCTCGAATCCATCCTCGATGACCGGAAAAATCCCGCCCGGGAACCGCTGGTGTGGAGCAATGGATTCTTTCATGGCAGCCGCCGGCACAAGGTCAAAAGCCGCTATGTGATGCATTTTACCAATGCACCTCTGTCGAACTTTCCCTACATGCTCGACGAGCTCGTGAAATATATCCAGATGCCACACTGGGACCAAAAGGATTGGCGGGAATTTCTCGAAGGCGAAACTCAACGAGAAGGCCCCGTCGAGTGGGTCGACTAGAAAGGGATGTCACTGTCGTCAAAAAAATCCGGCTCGGGTGATGGGGCGACCTTCCGGGACACGGGCTTTTTGAGAGTCCGTTCTTCTATCCTTTGAAGGTGCTGGCGGCTGATGAAGGTATCGATGACCGCAGCAAGGCCTATCGCAAGCTCGCCATACTCATACGGCACATCGAGGACCTTCTCGCCTTGGCCATGCCCGCCGAGCTGGTTTCGCAGGGTGGCTGTCGGCATGAGGGCCTTCTGTACCGACTGCCCAATCTCCTTCGACAGACCTTGCAGTAGTCCTGCGTTGGCATAAGCCTGTGCGAGGTCGGCACCCACTTTCGACGACCCGCCCAGTGCCGCCTTGTAAGCGCTCTCGACGCTTGCATGTGCATAGAAGATGGCGTCCCGGACGTTGCCGTCGGTCAGGTGGTCCCGCGCCCTAGCGAATTCCTCCTTGGCGCCTTCGAACTCAGCCAGTCCGAGGAGTGGGACCACCTCAGCAAGAACCTCGTCTTCAAGAAAATCGTTGTCGACTTGGAAAACGAGTCCCTCGGCCATGCGCCATGGCAAGCGGAAATCCCGCAGGGTCTCGTTGATGATGCGCTGCACGCGGGGCAACCGGTCACTAATGTGGTGGACCCATGCGCAGAAACATTCGAGCGCATCAAAGCAGGCCTGCGTTTCACCGAGTACCAGCATGTTTTCGAAGTCGACGGCTTGGCTGTCCGCCGGGAGCCCGACAAGTCGGGCATAGAGCAACTCTGCCTGTTCGATGTCGGTTGAGTGGTGGACCCAGTTCGTCTCAGTGGTGATGTCATAGCCGTCGCTCAGCGACTTGAGGCTGTTCCATAGACGCTGGCGCACCTGTTCGGGTGGACGCTCAAGGGGCCAGTCCTGATACAGGCGACGGTGGCGGAGGCTGAAGGGTTTAAAATTGATGTCGAGGGATTCGTCCATGGCGGGCAGCATATAGCTGCCGCCAAGAGGTGCAAGGCGCTTTAAAGGGGCTCATTTGTGATGGTCAGCAGGCCCCCTTGCCCTAGAGCCGCTGGACCATCGAAATCTGGTCTGGTCCAAACACAAACAACGGACGGAAATCGTCAAGCTCGACCCGGACGCGCCGGCCGCCATCACTCAGCATTGGGCGGGTGACCTGTTCGCGCAGCGTTTCCTCCCCCCACGCCGGCAAACACCCGCCCATCTGCAAGGATGGCGAGGTAATGGGCTTCGTCCCAATCCGAGACGAGAGCTGCCTCACCAAGGCTTGAGCCTCCAGCGTGAGGGCAGCGACGTCCAGAATGTAGCGACCGTTGACGGTCATGGGCTTCCCGCTCCGCCCGGTCCGAGCAGGGTGAGTTGAATGTCTGTCGGGTCGGGACGCCCCGGCCTCCGGAATCTGACCTCATTGCCGCGACCATGCGGGTGAACGCGTTGCGTTGCACCGGGGCTTCCATGGTCGGCCTAGGCGTTCGAACTCTGCGAAGGCGCTAACCATGGCCAGTGGCCCATGTGGCAAATGCGGCACTTCGCATCGGCTGCTCTTGCCAAGACCTCGTGGGCTTCAGGATAGAGTTGGTTGCCGAGTTGGGCCTGCTCGTAGGCCGCTTTCAGGTAGTCGGAATATGCTTGGGACCGCCGCTCGCGGTGATGCCGTTCGCCGTCCAAGTGGCGCGTGAAGAAGCATTGAAGAACGGCGCCAACGACGACGCTGACAACGGAAATGATGGCGATCATGGACGCTCCCGGTCGCGGTCAGGGTGTCAGTGTTTCGTCGATGTAGCGGCATTGTCGTCTGCCGGCACCATGGAGGCCTGACTGGGTTGGCCCATGACCTTTTGAACCAGGTCGTATCCACTTACGTCTTCGTATCGCGAAGGAATGCTCTCTTTGAGGCCATGAAGGCGCCGGTTCGCCGTGTCGGTGAGTTGCGAATACGTTGTCGCTGTCACCCGCGCGATGATTTCCCCGCCGTTGCCCTTAATGTCGCGGCTGGGCGCTAGGCCCTTCGCAATTGCATGCCCCACCACGTAGGCATGGAAGAAGGGGGCGCCGGTTAAGGCACCATCTGTCGTGAAATCCTGGATGTAGCCTTCTGCTTGAAATACTTCCTGACGATCAATCGTGGAACGCCCCTTCTTTAGTTCGATCAGGAGCACGTGCTGAATGGATGAAAGGTGGTCGGTGCCACTGTCAAACGTTTCAGTGCCGACCACGGACAGCGTGGCATCTTGCAAAATGACCAGGTCGGGACGGTTTCTTGGTTTTCGAAACGTTGTGTCCTGCTTCTTCGACTTAAACACTTTTACCGCCACCGTGCGCAGCGTGCTGTTGGACGCATACTCGGCACTGTCGAACTCGGGTCCAAACAGCCAACGGGCCTGTGTCACCAGTGGATGTAACGTGTGAAGTTCGTCGGTTGCCGCATCGTGCGCCAGTTTTTCAATCGCAGCAATCACAGACAGCCGGGCGTCGATTTCGTCGAGCACCACGAGCGCGTCCTGGACTGACCACTGTTCGAGCATCCGGTCCAGGCCATCGAGATCGCTGTCATCGAGTAGCAGAAGTCGGTCGAGCAAGCGCATGCCATTGCGCGCGGATTGGAGTTTGATCAGAGCCTTGACCGCCTTATTGAGGCTTTCGGGATGGATGCCAGGTTGTTCCTTCACCAAGTCGTGCGTGAACTGTGCCACTTCGACTTTCGACCCAATGGGGAGGGTCCGAAACTCTTCGCGGTTGCGCATCAATGCATCCTCGGAGTTCTCTTCAATGAACAGGGCCGAGAGTGTGTCGACGGCCTCTTGTGCGTAGGCAACGACCGCCGCAAACAAACGGGCGGAAAGGTCCGTGGGTTTGAACCGAGACCAGTCGGGCTCGACATTGGATGCCCACGCATCCCCACCCTGAACGACGATGGCAAAACGCTTCGCAAAACGCGACCGTCCGTCAATGACGGGGGTGGTGCCCACGGCCCAACTGGGTTCCCCGACCAGCCGATTGTTCACCCAGAAGGCAATTCCTTGGTAGCGGGTGCTCCGAGCCGACTTTGTGGTGTCCACAACGTTGGCGGTGACGAAGAAACCGGGCTCGATTTCGAGTTGCTTGGTTTCGATGAGGCCTTCGTGTTCCGACAACGGCACGGAAAGGCCATTTACCTCGACCACGAACTGAGGATCATGGAGGAAGCGCGCCGACAGCACGGTTCGAATGGCTTCCGACTTAGGCAAATGTCGGTTGATCTCGACGGACAGTCGCGTGCCGTGACCGCTCCGCCGCCCTGATGCCTCATGTTCGATGTGGAAGGGCGACTGGTCGTTTTTGGTGCTGACGACAAAAGTCGTCAAGATTCCATCCACCCAGGTCTCGACCGTATACCGATCTGCAAAACATAGAAGGCCGTGGCGCCCGATGCCATTGCGGCCGAATGCTTTCCGTCGCCAGGTCGCCCGTTCTGGCGGAAACTGCACGCCGTTGCCCTGGTTCTTGGTGCGGTTGTAGCCGAGTTTCATCCATCGTGATCGGAACTGGTTCGGCGTCATGCCGTGCCCGTCGTCCTCGACAGTCAGGGTTCCGTTGGCATCTGTGGGGATAACGACGTTGACGCGGGCAGCGCCGGCGTCCCACGCGTTGGCGACAAGTTCGGTAAGCGCGGTCTCATAGTCGTGCCCGATTTTCCCGAGCGTTCGCAGGACAAAATCTTCCTCGAACAACGCCCCGCTCGTTTCTGCAACAGCCTTCGCCTTTGCCTTCGCCATCGTCCCTCCCTGGTAGGGCAGCCCTATGATCTGTCCCATAAATATGCCTGCTCTGTAGTCCGGTATCAAACAGGCTACGAGGCGAGGAGATCATGGGTTGAGACGCCTTCGGGGTAGAGCGTGGGTGAAGGAGTTGCGCGATTGGGCGGCAGAGATACAGAAGCCCCGGCAAACAACGAAAATCACCAGCGAGTAGCACGTATATGAGTTGTTCCAACTCGCCGTTCAAAGCCAAAGTCACGGTCGCCAGCGAACGTCCAAAGCGAGCAGCCCAAGCAAGTTGACCCACCCCGATACCAGTACCATCAGCCAGTAGAGATTCCGGCCTTCTTCGGCACGTGGGAATTCGCTTGGGACCCGTGTTCTCGGGCGAATTCCGCAGGAGTTTTCCATGCCAGTGCAGTGTGGGGACGCTCCTCGTTATAAAAGCGCCGCCACGCTTCGATTTTGCTCCGCGCATTCCTGAGCGACAAGAACCAGTGCTCGTTCAGACACTCCTGCCCCAGGCGACCGTTGAAGCTTTCGACCAGCGCGTTATCGGTTGGTGTGCCGCGTCGGGAAAAGTCCAGTTCCACGCCGTTCTCATAGGCCCTGCGGGCGCATCATCGGGGCATCGTCCGTGGCTCCTGAGCTAGCTGCACCAGTGCAGCGGCGCGACCTATCTTAGCGAAGCGGAGACGATGTCGCGTGGGGACTGATGCACGATTTCGGTAAACCCATGAACTGCCTTTGGCGGGTCGCCGCCGCGCCACATCGTCGGATGCGTTTGCCGGACAGCACTCTCTCCGTTTCCTGTCAGCCTTGCTCAGGCGCGAGGCTGTAGGTTCGACCATCGCGCTGGATTTGTGAGCAAGTCAGGGATGCAACGGCGGATCCGACGATTTGCCACCGCCTGGGTGATCGCCGTTCGCATGCGCATGGCCGCGAAGTATCTCCTGGCGGCCAATCATTTCCCCGCTCGACAGCCTCGCCTCACATAACCCCGCAGGTTTCCATCCCGTCACACGTGTCGTCGGTGGCAGGGTGGCGTCATGCAGGATAAGGGCGAAAGCCCGCCGAGGGACCTTGCCGATGGCCATGAGGAGCATCGGGTCATTCGCCGGCATGACGAGATGGTTGCCGGGACCGGTACCGATTTGCGATCCACCGGGCATCTCGAGGCATGTGTCACCTTCCAGTGCGTAGAAGGCTTCGGGACCCGAGTGCTTGTGGATGGGCGCGCTCATGCCAGGACTGAACAGGGAGTGCACGTACTCCGCACTGTATGCCGCTGCCTTGGCGATGGGCAACGGTCCGACTGTAGCGACGTGGATGCCCCCTTTCGAACGCCAGTGTTCGCCGGCGACGGTAAAGAGCCAGACCTTTCCAAAATCGCCGACGACCGTCCCGTTCTTCGTGGACGCCGACCGTGCTTCGTTCTCGTCCGCGAACTCGTCGATGTGCCAGTACACCGGCTCGTCGGGCAGGGCGCCGAGGTCCTGGTGCGCAAGGAGGCACGCGGGGCCGGGGGATGTCATGGTATTGCCGGGGCGGCAAGCCAACGATGTCACCACCGCACCGGAATCCTGGGTTTGTGCGCTGCCTTGCGAAGTCATCAAAGCTGCCAATGCAAGGGTCGCGATGGCAATGAACGGCGGAATGGATCCGGACGGCATGGGCGCTCTCCAGGATATGAGCCTGTGAATCTAATGGGGAGCGTTCTTGTCCGCCATCAGCCATAAGGAGGGCAGCCTCTGCGTCATGGCACCGCGTGCAGACGCGATTTCGCCGGCCGGGCCGCTACATGCCGTGGCCGCCGTGGCTCATGACCGCCGGTACCTGGCTTTGGCTGACCGTTCAACTGAAGGCGCGAGAATGTCCACGCCTTCCATCTGGGAGCTTCACTGAAGACTCCTGTTCCAGCGGGTCAGGGATGACGTCGATAGGCATACCGCACGATCCCACGGAGGAGCAAGAACCTGCGTCGGCCCTCACATCGATGAATGGGGCGCCATACGCCGGTGTCAGTCGGCACGATGGCCCATCACGGGCTACGCATGGTCAGATATCCTCGTCGGCTAACTTCCTGCGTCCGTTGGAGATCATCATGTTCATCATTGCACTCGCACTCGCAACCTCCCAGGGCGTCACCATGAGCGGCAACGAAAAGGCAAAGACCGCCTCGCACGCCGCGACCGCAGCCGTTGAATGTCCAGCCTTCAAGAAAAACGCCGACGGGTCGTGGACCTCCATTCGGAACACGAAAGTCGGCGCGGTCGCCATGTCGGCGGGCGGCACGTTCTTCCCTGGCGTCAAGCTCGATGGGGTTGATGTCGGGGCAAGCCTCGACGCGAAGTGCGGTGTCGGCACCCATGGCGCAAGCGGCAAGCCGGGAGCCTGACGCACATCGCAACACGGGCCTGTCGTCGGCGCCTCGAGAGGATCGCTAACGGAGATGTCGGTCGCGTTCGTTGCGGCGCGGCGGGTGCCACGAGGAGCTCCATGAGCGAGCAGCCAGAACGGCTCACGTACCGAGCCCATCCGTGCTTCCTCGATTCTCACGGCGCCGTTCCGGATCCCCGCCGGCACCGCTCCGAGCAATACCGCACCTGCTCCCAGTCGCGTGCCCACTTACGCCGCCAGGTGAACGGTAAGCCACAGCGGACGCAGATCTTCTGTGGCAGCTCGGATTTCTTCTTCATGCGAGGCATGGTGCGTCCTCGGTCTGCCGCGAGTGTGCCGACGGCTCAGGCATCGGCGACGATCAGCCACGCAGGCGCCCAGCTGTAATCGTAGAGGTGAGTGAACGACGATACGCGATACCCGGCGTATTCGAGTTCCTTCCGCCACGCAGCGATCGGCTGTTCGAAGTTGGATGGTGTGGTCGCGCGCAACTGTCCGAGCAGCATCGGCGCCAGGAAGCCGCCAGCGACCAGAGGCGCATCGTTGCCATAGTCGCGTGCCGCGTTCTCGTAGCGCCGGGCCATGGATGCCAGCCGATCGCTCTCGCTGTCGAAGACGGGGACGTCGAATTCGACGATGGCGAGCCGCGACACATGGGCGCGCAGTCGCGTCAGCGCGTCGAGGCGTTCATCGGGTGCGATGGACTGAAGCGCGAACGTGGACTGTGCGAGGTCCCAGTGCCGGTCAGGCGCTATGCGGGACAACCAGTCCTGCAGCGTCAGCGGCCATGCATCGCCTGCGGGGAGTTGGGGTCGCAGACGGTCGAGCAGGCCGGACGACGGCTCGACCACATCGACGGAGCGCGGCACCCGGCGTGCCCGCTGCAGCGCAGGCAGGAGCGCCATGCCGTCCCCGGCGCCGATGTCGAGCAACGCTTCCACGCCCGGCTCCTCGATCAGGGACGCCAGCGCGGTGCTCACCGCGCCGTAGAGCGCAGGGTTGCCGCCACCCCGAATGAAGACTTCGAACGCCCGGGGAGCGTCGTAGGCGTTGCGTTCGTCGCCGGACAGATTCTCGGCGAGGGCGGCCGCCATCAGCGAACCGGCCTCGCGTGCGGCAGCGAGCGCGGACGTCGCATCGTCATGGGCGGACAATTGGTACAGGGCATCGGCAAGGGCATCGTGCATGGCTGCAATCCTACGCATTGGCCGTGGGCGTGGGGAGTCTGGCGATGGTCTGCCCGATCCGCCATGCCCACGTCACACCCCTGCGACCTTCCGGGTCATGGACGAAAGCGGCGGCGTGATGGCACTCTCGTGTTGCAAGCAAAGGGCATCGAACGCGTGATCAACCGCTGGCTCCTCTCCGTGGCCTTCAGCGCGACCCTGGCGATGACAGCCTCGGAAGCGGCCCAGTCTCATGTCACCCCGGTCTCGCTTTTCCAGATGCAGCACACCGTGGTGCAGCCCGGAGGCGCGCCGGTTGGCGCCATTCTGAGCCTCGTCCAGGACTCGGACGGCTTCCTCTGGTTGACGACCTTCAAGGGCCGGCTGCTGCGTTTCGAAGCTGTGCGTCGCATGGACCGGAGAAGGGCCTTCGCAGGATAAGACGACTCGGCGCGACGGGCCTTTCCGCTGAGGCGGCTCTGGCAACTAGCATTGCAAGGTAGCTCGAAGTAGCCATCAATCGTTCCAAACCACAAATGCATATTGTTCGATTTGGTATTCGTTTCGCAGGTAATCCCCCCAGTACAGCCAGCTTTCAATGCCGTGCTCATCACTCATTGGAAAATTATCTGGTAGTAGACCGCTTCGATCTTCATCTGTCACTCCGGAAAAGAGCGATCGCAGCATCCCTTGTGCGCTTTCGGGTGGGATGAATCCTTCGTTTGCTCGACCATTTCCAACGACATCTGTCAGGAAATCTGCCAGCGAACGATTTCCCTCGGGTAGTGCCAACGGTGAATGGAAGCAGAGGTCAGTGCCGCGCTCAGTAAAGCTATAGCTGTGCTTGGCGCTCGCGACTGTGTCATGCGGTGGAATCGACACGTGCTCTTGCAATACAGGAATGGCGTTGTAGTTCACTGTGCCACTGAGGTCGTGAATAAGGATGTCTTCCAGATCCCAAGGGTGCAGTCGCCAAACTCGGGGCCATCGACTCAATCCCGCGAGGTGAACGTGAAAGCGATAGGCAGAGCGCTCCAAAAATAGTGGGCAAACGTAGGCTGCATCGCCTGCATTTCGCTTAACTAGCCGTTGTCGAAGACGATAAAGAATGTTGTGCTGGTAGTCCTGGTGCGTCGGACGCTTCTGCCTGAGATCAAAGTACAGCGTGCGCCGCGAAATCGGCAGCTTCAGTGCCTTCCTGTCAGTGATGACCTTAGCAGTGCTGAAGTCTGGGTATGCCGATGGCCGCTTGAATTGCATGTAGAAGGGCTTGAATCCCGCCATATGACCGTTTATTCGTGCATCAGCGCCGAGCCAACGCTCTTTCCCGCGGGAGAACGGTTCAATCGAGTACTTCAACCGCGGGAAACTCAGAAGCGACAGAAAGCTCTCCAGAGCAAAACCAACCGTGTCTTCCGTAAAATTGGCATCCAGTCGCAGGCCGTTCTTGTTCTTCTTTGCCATGCTATCTTCCTTCAATAGGTACCGCATGCTCGGCGGCACATGCTTTCCACACCGGCAATCGGAGCTGCTGCGGAAATTGTGCATCGGGCGCGTGACAGATCACGTGGCAGCGGAGCCTGTGGTTCAACTCCATCCACAGCCACCATGCTCTACACGGTGAGCGTGACCGACTCGCCGGGCCGCAACGCGACGTCCCTGGCCCAGCTACCCGCCTTCACTCGCGTTCTCTCCCCACCCACGCTCCGCACCGTGACCGAAGCGACTTCCCCGCGCTTCCACGTCAGGTCGACCTGAAACCCGCCGCGCGCACCGATGCCTGTGATGCTGCCCGCCGCCGCCCAGGCCTCCGGCAAGGCCGGCAGCAACTCGATCAACCCCGGTCGCGACGACATCACCATCTCCAGCATCGCTACCGGCGTGCCGTAGTTCGCATCGATCTGGAACGCGTCGTGCTCGTCGTCCAGCTGATACATGTCGAACAGGTTCGGCGCGGTACCGTTGCTCCGGTTTTTCGCGGGGGACAGGTTGGTGACGATGAGCCGGTAGGCCTTCGCGGCGTCGCCGAGGCGCGCCCAGCACATCGCGCGCCACGCGCAGGCCCAGCCGTAGCCGCCGGTGCCCCGGGCTTCGAGCAGTCGGGTCACCCCGTCGATCAGTTCGCGCGGGCTCTGATCCTTGCGAATCCGGTCGCCCGGGAAGAAGCCGACCAGTGGCGACAGGTGCCGATGCTCGTGTTCGCCGAGGTCGTCGGGCGTCATCCATTCCTCGAGCCAGCCGGTCTTTGGGCTGACGCGCGGCAGGTAGAGTCGCGCCTGCAGTCCCGCGATCGTCGCGGCGTATCCGGCGTCCTTGCCCAGAAGCTCGCTCGCCTTGCGGTAATTTTCGAACAGATCCCAGACCCATTCCTGCGAATACGTGTTGCCCTTGGCGTCGGTCGGCCCGTGCTCGGGCGACCAGTCGGCATCGTCGATCAGCACGTCACGCGTGGTGCCGGTGGCCGGATCTTTCACGCTGGCGGTGATCAGTCGCGATTCCCAGAACTCGCAGGCGCCCTTGAGCACGGGGTAGATGCGCGCGAGGTACGCACGGTCCGGGTTGTACTGGTAGTGCTGCCACAGGTTGTTGCACAGCCACGCGTTGCCGGCCGGATGCCAACGCCATCCACCGCCGCCGTAGATGTTGGTGGAGATGCCGACGGTCCAGCCGGCGACCTTGCCGGTGCTGTTGCGATAGCCGTTGCGCGGGTCGTTGTAATGATCGCGGGTGAGGGCGGTCCAGGCGTCCACCTGGCTCAGGCAGTACTCGGTGAACGGGTCGAAGCACGATGGCAGGCCCGCGCGATCCGGGAGCCAGTAGTTCATCTGGATGTTGATGTCGTTGTGGTAATCCGCGAACCACGGCGACAGGTTGCCGTCGAGCCACAGACCCTGCAATCCGGTCGGCAGGCTGTCGCGCGAGCCGGCGATGGTCAGGTAGCGGCCGTACTGGAGATAGGTGGCCTCGAGTCCCGGGTCCGGCGGCGATCCGGCGGCGGCGCGCGACTGAAGGCGCGTCCACGTATCCATCGCGCGCTGTGCCCTGGTCGACGTGCCGAAGTCCACCTGCATCGTGTCGAACAGCGCGCGGTGATCGGCGACGTGGGTATGCAACAGGGTGGCCGGCGTCTGCGTCGACGCCGCCGTGGTCTTCCGGATCGCCAGCGTCAGCGGATCGATCGACGGGTCCATGTAGTTCTTGCTCAGCGACGGCGTGTAATTGGTGCCGCCGCAGACGACGATCGTAAGTGTGGAGCAGTTCGCAAAACGGAGCTTTCCCGCATCGGAGACGACGGTGCCCGACGATGTCAGAGCTGTGACGTTGGTCGCATATCGGAGACCGTTTTCGAGCGCGCCTTCGAAATGGCTGCTCGCTTTCCCGTCGCTGCGCGTCGTGTCGTCGTGCATCCCGCGCAGCGTCACCGCGCCTGTGAACGAGCCTCCGCCGGACTGGGTCAGGTGGATGACGATCACGTCGTCGGGGTGGCTGGCGAACACGTCCCACGCGTAGGCCGCGCCGTCCTTGCGATACGAGATGCGTAGCACGCCCTGGCCCAGATCCAGCTCGCGCCGGTAATCGGTGACGCGGTTCGCGTCGTGTCCCTCGACCGACAGGTACAGTTTCGCAAGCATGACGAAGGCACCGAAGTGCCCCGTGGTGTAGTCGAACTGGCCGTCGTCGCCGAGCACGACGTCGCGTTTCCCGAGCCACATCGAAGCATCGGTGAGGTAGAAGAACGTCGACGACGGATCGCCGCCGACCAGCGCACCCATCCGGCCATTGCCCACCGGCAACCCCTCGCGAAGCGCATTCGATTCGGGGGCGGGGGTGTCGTACCAGAGCGTGTGCTTTCCCTCGGCCGCCGGCATCGGGCCCGACGGGCGCCGCACCGTTCCGCCTTCCGCGAACCGGGGTAGCGAGAGCCACGGAAGCATGGCCGCCAGGATGGCCGTCATGCCCAGGAACCGTCGCCGGTCCATCGCATCGGCGCGCGTTTCGGTCGGAACCGTCGTCGGATCGGCGTCGCTCGTCATCGGCGGTACGGAGCCCCGGGAATTGATTTGTAAGACAAATAAATCTAAGCCGTGGCTATGACGCTTGTCATGCTGCGGCGCAGCTTGTTGGAAACGCCGAACCTAGGCAACGATGAATAAGTACGACAAATGAGCGGAAGCTGCGAACCGTCAGTCGGGTCGAGGGGATGGGGAAAACGCTTGGTGGTGCCGTCGTGGGGAACGGCTCCGATGAGCGTAGAGCGGCAGGCCGTAAGTGCTTATCGGGGTATTCCACAATGTGTCGGGGAGGGTAACCATGCAGCTGACGAAATTGGCGGTCGCCGTGCGGCGTTCGCTTGTGGCGACGAGTGTCGCCTGGATGGCGGGCTACGGCGTAGCGGCTTATGCGCAGACCGCGCCGGATGCAGCGCCCGCCGGGGCACAGACGGCGCCCACGCCGCCGAAGCCGGCCAAGCCGGCTGATGGCGAAAAGAAGATCACCGAGATGGGCGAGATGACCGTCACCGGTCAGCTGGCGGCCCTGCAGCGCGCCCAGGCGATCAAACAGGATTCGGTCAACACCGTCGACTCCATCTCGGCGGAAGAAGCGGGCAAGTTCCCCGACCCGAACGTGGCCGACGCGCTTCAGCGCGTGCCGGGCGTGTCGGTGAACCGCAGCGGCGGCGAGTCGAGCCAGATCGCGGTGCGCGGCTTCGGTCCGGAGTTCGTCGCCGTCACCATCAACAGCCGTCCGATGGCCACGGCCTCCGGCTCGCGCGCGTTCAACTTCGACGTGCTGCCGTCGGAAATCATCAGCGTCGCGCAGGTCAACAAGACCTCGTCGGCCGACATCACGGAAGTCGACATCGGCGGCGTCGTGGACATCCAGACGGCGCGTCCGCTCGACTTCAGCAGCTACCACGGCGCGTGGAGCGCGGCAGGGGTGAACAGCAACCTGACCGGCGACTGGAAGGGCAAGACCACGCCGAAGGCCTCGGGCCTGTTCGGCTGGACGAATCAGGATCACACCTTCGGCTGGATGGCTTCGGCGTCGTACTACAAGCGCAAGGACACCCAGCTCAATACGCAGGCGGGTTCCTGGTACGCCAACCAGAACATCTCGCAGCTGTCCAACCTGAGCGACCCGAGCTTCACCAACGTCTCGGTGCCGGAAACGCTGTCGAGCAACGTGGTCGACGAGACGCGCGTCCGCAAGGGCGTCAGTGGCGCCATCGACTGGAAGCCCATCGATCAGCTGACGGTGCAGTTCGACACGTTGTATTCGAGCTACAAGGTCGACCCGTTCATCCATTATTTCGGTGAATACGGCAACACCGCGGATATCCAGTCGCTCACCACCGACGCCAACAACACGGTCACGAGCTTCGTCCGTAACGGCTCCGGCCCGAACGTGATGGCGAACGACTATGTGCAGTCGTACCAGCCCAGCTACGAGAAAAGCTACCAGAACGGCCTCAACGTCGCGTTCGATTTCGACCAGTCGACGAAGCTCAGCCTCGACATCTCCAACTCCAAGGCGTGGAACAAGGAAAGCCCGAACGGCTACTTCCTCGTGATCGGTACCAAGAACTTCGGTACCAACCCGACCTGGACGAACAACGGCAACGACGAGCCGCCGAGCTACTCGAACCTGCTGTCGCCCACCAGCCTGGATGGGCTCAAGGCGCACTGCTGTAACGCCGGCTCCGGCAACAACGTGACCGACAAGGTCGACAACTACCAGCTCAAGCTGGACAAGTCGTTCACCGACGGTACCCTGTCGCGCCTGGTGGTCGGCGTGCAGTACACCAAGGACACGGTAAAGCAGATCAGCTGGGGTACGCCGAACAGCATCCTCTGCAACGCGTATTGCGGTTACAACGTGGACGTGCCGGCGGATGCCGTGGGCGCCTACGTGTACACGGCGCCTCCGAAGATCCACGGTGTCTCGTCGCCCGGCCAGCCGGAACAGTGGGTGCAGTACGACCCGCGTGCCTATCTCGCCTACCTGGCATCGCCGGCCGCGTACAACCAGCTTCCGGCCGACAAGCGCGACGCGCTGCTCGCCGGTCTGGCCGCCAATGGTGGCACCCTCGACGCCGCCCCGAATCTGGGCAGCTTCAACCAGGTGGGCGAAAAGAAGAAGGCGTTCTTCGCCAAGGCCGTGTTCGAAGGCACGCTGTGGGACATGCCCTGGGCCGTCGACGCCGGCGTGCGCTACCTGCACGTGGCTTCCACGTCCACCGCGGTCAACCAGCCGCCGATCGCGTATCGCATCGATCCGAACGACACCAGCAACGGTCAGGTGACACTCGGCCCCCTGGCGCCGCAGTCGGATACGGGCGGTTACCACAAGTGGATGCCGTCGCTGAACTTCAAGTGGAACCTGCTGGATAACCTGATCTACCGTTTCTCGTGGTCGAAGTCGCTGACGCCGCCGGCGCTGAGCAACCTCTACTACAACCGCAGCTTCGGCACGCGTCCCAACTCGCTCACCATCTCGCAGGGTAACCCGCAGCTGCAGCCCTACACGTCGCGCAACTTCGACATGGGTCTGGAGTGGTACATCAACGACGCGAGCTACGTCGCCGTCGAAGGGTTCGTGAAGCGGGTAGGCAACTTCAGCACGATCGTGAGCACGCCCGTGCCGTTCCTGACCAACGAGAACACGGGCCAGCCCTTCATCTGGTCGCTGACCCAGCCGATCAACCTGAATTCGTCGAAGATCTACGGCGAAGAGGCCACGTTCAATTACCAGTTCAAGAACGTGCTGCCCGATCCGTTCGACGGTCTGGGCTTCGCGCTGAACTACACGCACGTGAAGAGCAGCACGCAGCTGAACGAGGGCGTCATTGCTTCGTCGGGCAAATTCGCGGTGCCGGGTATCGGCGATTCCGCCAACGCCAGCCTCTACTACGAGAAGGGTCCGGTGCAGGTGCGCGCCGCGTACAACTGGCGCGGCAAGTACCTGGAGAGCATCTCCTACGGTGCGGGTTCCACACCGGCCACGCGTAGCGCGTATGGACAGGTGGACCTGAGCGCGAGCTACGACATCAACAAGCACCTGACGGTGTTCGCCTCCGGCACCAATCTCACGCACGAGCATCTCTACGACTACTCGGAATACCGCAACCGCTTCCTGTACGCCGAAGCCAACGGTACCGTCTACACCATCGGCCTGCGGGGTACGTTCTGATGGCGCGCACGATGCATGCGATGAGCGACACCCTGAAAGGCGTCCTGCGTGGGGCCGCCCTCGGCACGCTGATGTGCGCGGCGGGCATCGCCGCTACATCGGCGCAGGCCGACGATGCCTCGGGAGCCCTGCCGCAGATGGGCTTCAACAACTGGAACTCCACGCACTGTCGCGCGGAGTTCGACGAAGCGATGATCCGCGGCATCGCCGACAAGTTCATCAGCCTCGGTCTGCGTGACGCCGGCTACACCTACGTCAACATCGACGACTGCTGGGCCAACTGGCAGCGCGACAAGGACGGCAAACTGCAGCCGAATCCGAAGCGTTTCCCAAGCGGCATCAAGGCGCTTGCCGGCTATATCCACGAGCGTGGGCTGAAGTTCGGCCTGTACTCGAGCGCCGGCACGTCCACCTGCGAGCCGCTGCAGGAAAACCGCGGTTTCCCGGGTGGTCTCGGCCACGAGAAGGATGATGCGAAGTCGTTCGCGTCATGGGACGTCGATTACCTCAAGTACGACAACTGCAACAACAAGAAGGTCGACGCCCACAAGCGCTATACCGACATGGCGGAAGCCTTGCGCAACAGCGGTCGGAAGATCTTCTTCAGCATGTGCGAATGGGGCGAGAACAAGCCCTGGCTATGGGCGAGCAAGGACCCGGTCGACGCCGGTTCCTGGCGCACCACGGGCGACATCAGCGACAACTACCCGTCGATGCTGAAGATCTTCAAGGAGAATGTCGTTCGCGACCAGTACGCGAGCCTCGGTCACTGGAACGATCCCGACATGCTCGAAGTGGGCAACGGCGGCATGACCGACGTCGAATACCGCAGCCACTTCAGCCTGTGGTCGATCATGGCCTCGCCGCTGCTCATCGGCACCGACCTGCGGACCATCAAGCCGGAAGCGCTGAAGATCCTGCTCAACAAGGACGTGATCGCCATCGACCAGGATCCGCTGGGCGTGCAGGGCAAGCAGGTGCGCGACAAGGACGGCATCCATGTGATCGTGAAGCCGCTGAAGGACGGCGGCCGCGCCGTGGCCGTGTTCAACGAGGGCGACAAGGCGAAGGACGTGACCGTGGCGGCGACCGAGATCGGCCTCAAGGCCGGCGGCAGCTACACCATGCGCGACCTCTGGGCCCACACGGACGCCAAGGGCGACGGCTCGATCAAGACGAAGCTCGAGCCGCACGCCACCGTGATGTACCGCATCAGTCAGTAAGTGAAGCGCAGCGACCGGGCCCTGGGCCCGGTCGCTTTTCCCGCGTCGCTCGGCCTCGTGTGTCCACCGGGGCGACGACCTTTTCACATCGCGCTGCCGCATGGGATCGCAGTCTCCTACCACCCAAGGAGACCCCCATGACCACGATGACCCTCCCCGAACTTGCAAAGAAGATGGCTGGCATCGATTTCTCGATGCTCCAGACCCACACCGCGTCCGGCGAGATCGCCGGGCGGCCGATGAGCAACAACGGCGACGTCGAATACGACGGCGATAGCTGGTTCTTCGCCTATGAGGACGCGAACTTCGTCGGTGAGCTCGAAGCCAATCCGGCGTGCGCGCTGTCCTTTACCGGATCGAAATCGCTGCTGGGCAAGCCGCCGCTGTTCGTCGCCGTGGAAGGTCGCGGCGAGATCATCCGCGAGAAGGCGCAGTTCGAACGGCATTGGCAGGACAGCATGAAACGCTGGTTCAAGGATGGCACCGACACACCGGGCATGGTGCTCATCAAGGTCCACGCCGTTCGCATCACATGGTGGGAAGGCGAGGACGAAGGCGAGATCCGGGTCTGATCCGGCGATTCGCCGACCATGGACACGTGTGAGGGCAATCCGCGACGCGGATTGCCCTTTCCGTATCCGGCAGGTGCTCCCGGATCCTCTTCGCTAGGGATTCGCGGAGGTGACGTTGCCTGTCCGCGCGGACGCTTCCCCCGCGACCGCGCCACGGCGACCCGGGGAGTACGTCAGTGCCGTCTTAAATTCCCGCGCCGCATCGGCCTTCTTTCCCTGCAGCAGCAGCAACTCGCCCAGTTGCTCGCGCGCGGGCACCACGGGGCCGGGGCTCACGGGCGGTTTCTCGAACGCGTCTTCTTCGTCGGCTGCCGCTCGCATCAATGCGACCGCGCCGCTAGCGTCGCCGTTCGCGGAAAGCTGCCACGCCTGCGCTTCCTTGAGCAACGCATCGGTTTCCATCGTCCAGTAGCCGCCGCCGCTGGCTTTCTGCGCCGCGAGGCTGGCCTTGAGCTGTGCGATATCCGCGTCGGCGGGCCGCGGCGTGCCGGCCCGCGCGTTTCCTAGCGCGCGTGCCCAATGAACCATGGCGGCCACGTTGGGTGCGGAGCCGGGGAGCACGTCGAGCTTCGCCGCCCGGTCCCAATCCTTCTGTTCCACCGCGACGCGCACCGCGATCGCCGTGGCCGAGTAGCCGGACTTGAATTGCCCGGCCTTGATGTCCGGCATCGTCTCGACGTCGGCGAGGATCGCCTCGGCGTCTTTCGTGCGACCGCTTTGCAGGTAGGCGTAGGTCAGGTAATCCATGGCATGGAGTTCCTCGCCCGTGTCGCCTTCCGCGTGCGCGGCCTTGCGCGCGGCCAGGTTCGACGTGATCGAATCGTTCCAGTAGCCCAGCCGCGTGAAGATGTGCGACGGCATGTGGAGGGCGTGCGGCACGGACGGCGCGATCTGTGCGTACGCGCGTGCGGCGGCGAGGCCCCGCGGCGCGAGATCGGGCGTGTCGTAGGCGTGGATGATGTAGTGCGCGAGACCGGGATGGTCGGGGTGGGCGCGGTAGATCGGCTCGAGGATCGCACCGGCCTTCTTCAGGTTGGCGTGCGTGCGATCCGACGGCGATGCCGTCGCGACGAGCGAGAGCGCGTAGAACACCTGCGCCTCCACGTCGTTCGGATTGTCGTGCGCGACCTTGGCCATGGCTTGCGCATACCGCTCCGCGCGCACGTCCGCCGCGACGTTATCGGCATCCGTGTAATACGTGTTCAGCGCCTCGATGAAAGCCCGCTCGCGCGGCGTGCCCGCGTGCAGTGCCATCGCCTGCTTCACCTGCGCGGCGCCTTCGTGCAGCGCGTCCCCGGCAGGGGTGTCCCAGAGCTGGTGATAAAGCGACATCGCGATGCCCCAATGCGCGATGGCGCAGCGTTCGTCCTGCGCGGCGACCGCACGCATCGCCTTCTCGGCTTCGGTATACGCGAACGAGTGGAGCAGGGCGACGCCGCGTTCGAAGGCGGCCTGTACCTTGGGATCGCACGAGGTGGGGAAGGTGATCCTGCCGAGCTTTTCCGGCGCGGGATGCGAGTGCATGTGCTCGCCATCGGCGGCGAAAGCGATCGGCGAAAGCAAGGCAGCCAGCAGGAAAGCCGTGATCCGATGAGCCATGCGCGTGTCCCCCGGGTGTCTCCAGGGGAGAGCATACGCCCGGCGATCACGTGATAGCCACCCGTGTGCGCCTCCTTCACCGCGAATCCAGTCGTTCGCGACAAGGCCTCCTCTACCGTCGAGGCCTACGCGCTGCCCGGGTCACGCATGTCCGACGAAGTCATCATCTACATCGCCCCACCCGTTACGGAGCGCGGCCTCTGGCGGGTTCGCTCCGATGGCAGGCCCGAGCGGGAAGTGGCATCGGAAGAGGCGGCGGTGGCGTTCGCCGCCGAGCACGCCAGGATGATCGAGCGGGCGGGCGGCGTGGCGATCGTCAGGATCGAGCGTGCGGACGGCACATGGGAAACGTTTCGCGCCTGAGCGGTGGCGCTCAGGTCGGGCGGAGGAGCCCGACGTGCGCCAGTGCCCGGACGATCGCCGCGCCGAGTTCCAGCACGCTGAAAGGCTTCACGATCTTCACGGCGTGACGCGGGGCGTCGCTGACGTCTTCGCCGGGATCCGAGAGCATGATGACGACCGCGAGGTCAGGATTGTCGGCCCGCGCATCTTCCAGGTAGGCCCCCGTGTGGCTCTCGCCGGGCGCCGGAACGGCGGCGGTGAGAAAATTCACCCGACCATGCGCTTTTGCCAGCGCGGCCCCACCGGCGTGGGTACCGGCGATACCCACCTCGTAACCACGCTGCCGCAGGCATTCGGCCACCGTCTCGGCCAGCGGCGCGTGAGGCTCGATCACGACGGCGAACTCACGCTCACGATGTGCCATGAATCGTCCGCCCTTTCCCATTGCGAAGGGCCCTAGGGTAGACCTCCACCGGAAGGGCGACAACCGCCGCAGGGGCCCGTCGTGGGCAAGGAGGCCGGCACCGGTTACCATCGGTCACCTGACCCGGCACCGCCGCTTCGGACCCTTTCCTCCGGAGCCCGCATGAACATCGAGGCACGCAACAACGTCCGGGTGACAGGCGATGGCCCCGCGACGCTGGTTTTCGCGCACGGCTTCGGCTGCGACCAGAACATGTGGCGGCTCGTGGCCCCGGCGTTCGCCGACCGTTATCGGGTGGTGCTGTTCGATCTCGTGGGGAGCGGCGGTTCCGACATCTCGTCGTACGACCGCGCGAAGTACGAGAGCCTCGATGGCTACGCGGACGACCTGGTCGACCTGATCGACGCCTTCGGCAAGGGGCCGGTCGTGTTCGTCGGCCATTCCGTCAGCGCGATGATCGGCGTGCTGGCCGGACTCAAGGCGCCCGAAAGCATCGCCGCCCACGTCATGATCGGCCCTTCGCCGTGTTACATCGACGATGGCGATTACGTCGGCGGCTTCAGCAGGGACGACATCGTCTCGCTGCTGGAGACCCTGGACAGCAACTATCTGGGCTGGTCGCGCGCCATGGCGCCCGCGATCATGGGGGCACCGGATCGGCCCGAGCTCGGCGCAGAGCTCACCAATAGCTTCTGCCGCACCGATCCGGAGATCGCCCGGCAATTCGCCCGTGTGACGTTCCTGTCGGACAGCCGCCGCGATCTCGATCGTCGGGTCAGCCCGTCACTGATCCTGCAGTGCACCGAAGACATCATCGCCCCGGTCGCCGTGGGGGAGTACGTGCACCGCGCGTTGCCGCGCAGCACGCTGCGCCTCATCGACAACGTGGGCCATTGCCCGCACCTCAGCGCGCCGCAGGCGTGCATCGACGCGATGAACGACTTCCTGGCCACCGTCGATCTCCGCGATGGCCGCTGACGTCCCGAAGGTGGACGCGCTCTACGCGGACGCGCCATGCGGCCTGATCGTCACCGAGGCCGACGGCGGCATCCGGCATGTGAACCGGACCTTCTGTGGATGGACCGGCTATGAGGCTGCCGAGCTGGTAGGCGCGAAACGCATCCAGGACCTGCTGACGGTGGGTGGCCGCATCTTCCATCAGACGCACTGGGTGCCGCTGCTTCGCATGCAGGGCGCCATCGCCGAGGTGAAACTCGAGCTTCGCCATCGCGACGGCCGCACGTTACCGATCGTGATGAACGCGGTCAGCCGCTCGCACGACGGCCACGAGCTACACGAGCTCGCGATCTTCGTCGCGGAGGATCGGCACCGCTACGAGCGCGAACTGGTACGGGAGCGCGAGCAGGCGCAGCAGCTCCTTGCCACGTACATGGAGGCCCAGCAGGCTCTCGCTTCCGCCGAGGCGCGCTTGCGCCTGGCCATGGAGGCCTCCGAGGACAGGGCGCGCTTCGCCGAGCAGATGGTGGGCATCGTCAGCCACGATCTACGCAATCCGCTCACGGCCATCAAGATGGGCATGCAGATGCTCGCCAGCCCCACCATCTCCGGCGAGAAGCGCGAGCGGGTGTTCGTGCACATGGAAGCGTCCGTCGAACGCGCGCGACAGCTCACCAACGACCTGCTCGACTTCACGCAGGCGAAGATCGGCTCGGGGCTCAGTGTGGCGCCGAAGCCGATCAACGTGCATCGGGTCGTCGGTGAAGCCGTGCACGAACTGCGGATGTCGTTCTTCGGTCGCCGCATCGTCCATGTGGAGGAAGGCGAGGGCGTCTCGAGCGCGGACCCGCATCGCCTGACGCAACTGCTCGGCAACCTCGTCGGCAACGCGATGGCCTACGGCTCGCCCGACCACCCCGTGACCATCACCACGCGTGTCGACGCCGAGCATTTCGTCATCGAAGTCCACAACTGGGGAACGCCCATTGCCGCCTCGCTCCTGCCGGTGCTCTTCGAGCCCATGACACGTGGGATCGAGGCGGGCGGCGAGCGCCGTAGCGTCGGTCTCGGGCTGTTCATCGTCAAGGACATCATGCGTGCGCATGGGGGCCGGATCGCGGTGTGCTCGGACGAAGCCAGCGGGACGGTGTTCGAGATGGTGTTTTCGCGCCACGGCGAGCGCATCGCGACGGGTTGATCGCTCGCCCGGGATATCTTCAGTTGCCCGAGCTGTACCGCGTCCGCCATCGCCGCGTTCCTCGCGCTGGGCGGTGGACGGCAGGCGCCCGCGGACGGCGGCGTCGCCTCGTCGGCGGTCGCGGTGGAGTGAACGCGGCATGCGGGGGCACCCACGCGGGTGCGACACGGCTGCCGAGATGATGGCGGCCTGTCACCCGGGAGCGCCACCTCATGACCGACGAAACGCGCGCCGACGCACCGGTGGAGCACGTGGCCGGCGGCTGGGGATCGTTGGCCGGCATGTCCGCACTCTACCGCCGGGAGCATCCATCGGGCGCGCTGGCGACCCTGCGCCGGCAGAACAAGGCACGCGGCTTCATGTGCACCTCGTGCGCCTGGGGCAAGCCGGTGCACCCGCATGCGTTCGAGTTCTGCGAGAACGGCGCGAAATCGACGATCTGGGAGCTCACGACCGATCGGTGCACGCCTTCCTTCTTCGACGCGCATACGCTGACCGAGCTTCGTACCTGGCAGGACTACGAACTCGAGATGGCCGGCAGGCTGACCGAACCGATGCGCTACGACCCGTCCAGCGACCGTTACGTCGCCTGTGGATGGGACGAAGCCTTCGCGGGTATCGGCGACATCCTGCGATCGCTGCGTCCGCCGGAGTCGGTGTTCTACGCGTCGGGCAAGGCGTCGCTGGAGGCGTCCTACCTTTACGGTCTGATGGCGCGGGTGTACGGCAACAACAACCTTCCCGACAGCTCGAACATGTGCCACGAGACGACGTCGGTAGGGCTGAAGAGCGTTATCGGATCGCCGGTCGGCACGTGCGTGCTCGAGGACTTCGAGCACTGCGACGCCATCTTCTACTTCGGCCAGAACCCCGGCACGAACAGTCCGCGCTTTCTCCATCCGCTTCAGGACGCCGTGAAACGGGGCTGCCGGATCGTCACGTTCAACCCCGTGCGCGAAGCCGGCCTGCTGCACTTCGTGAATCCGCAGAACCCGATGCAGATGCTGACGGGGAAGGCCACCGAACTGTCGCACATGTATCTGCAGGTGAAGCCGGGTGGCGACATCGCGGCCCTGATGGGCATCTGCAAGCACGTGTTCGTGCGCGATGCCGCCGCGCGCGCGGCCGGGAACGACGGCGTGGTGGACCGCGCCTTCGTCGAAGAACATACGAGTGGCCTTGGCGAGTTCGAGAAAGCCGCGGGCGCGGCGTCGTGGGCCGGGATCGAGGAGCATTCGGGGCTGCGTCGGGAGGACCTGGAGGCTGCGGCGGACGTGTATTGCGCCGCCCGGAACGTCATTGGTGTCTACGGCATGGGCCTGACGCAGCACGTGCATGGGTCGCAGAGCATCGCGATGCTGGTGAACCTGCTGCTCCTGCGCGGGAACATCGGGCGGCAGGGTGCAGGTATCTGCCCGGTGCGCGGTCATTCGAACGTGCAGGGCCAGCGCACGGTCGGTATATCGGAGAAGCCCGAACTGGTGCCGCTGGATCGTCTGGCGACGATGTTCGCGTTCGACCCGCCACGCGAAAAGGGCCGGACCACGGTGGAGGTATGTGAAGGCGTACGCGACGGCACCGTGCGCGCGTTCGTGAGCCTCGGCGGGAATTTCGTGCGTGCCATACCGGAGCGCGATGCCATGGAGGCCGCGTGGCGCGATCTCGCGTTGACGGCGTACGTGGGGACCCGGCTCAATCGCAGCCATCTGGTGCACGGCAAGGCGAGTTATCTGCTGCCGTGCCTCGTGCGCTCCGAGGTCGATCGGCAGGCGGGTGTTCCGCAGGCGGTGTCCATCGAGGACAGTTTCAGCCACATCCATGGATCGATGGGACACGCCGAGCCGGCCAGCCCGCACCTGCGTTCGGAGACCGCCATCGTCGCCGGCATCGCCGCCGCGACGTTGCCCGATCATCCGAAGCGTCCATGGCTCGCGTGGAGCGGCGACTACGCGCGCATACGCACGCTCATCGAGGAGACGTATCCGGAGATGTTCCGCGATTATTCGGCGCGGATGTTCGAAAAGGGCGGTTTCTACCGCGGCAATCCGGCGCGCGAGCGGGTGTGGAAGACGGACGACGGCAAGGCGAATTTCACGACGCCCACCGTGCGCAGCGCCTTGGGCGTCGGTGCCGCACCGGGACGGCTGCATCTCATCACCATGCGGTCGAACGATCAGTTCAACACGACGATCTACGGATTCGACGATCGCCTGCGGGGCCTCCGGGGTTCGCGTGCCATCGTGCTGATGTGCGAGGTGGACATCGCGGAACAGGGTCTGGCGGCTGGCGACGAGGTGACGCTGGTCGGCGACGCCGGGGACGACGTGCGGCGGGAGGTTTCCGGCCTCACCGTTACGCCGTTCGACCTGCCCAGAGGCTGTTTGGGTGGCTACTATCCTGAGATGAATCCGCTGATCCCGCTCTGGTATCACGACGAGGCATCGAAGACACCGGCGGCGAAGGGCGTACCGGTGCGCATCCGCCGCACGGTGGTCTGACGGCACGACGAGCCTCGACGCGCGGTGGGCGGGACGCGGGTACATCCGCTCCCGCCCGACCGGCGGTCACGTCGACGCGGCGACGTCCCGCGCGAAGTCGCGATACGTCCGCAGCGGACGGCCGAGAAGCGTCGTCAGGCGCTCCACGCTGCCTTCGGCGGGCACCATGCCATCGGCCTGGAAACGCTCGGCCATCATGCGCATGTCGTAAGCCATCCACGACGGCATGGCCTGCCGGAGGTTGGTCTCGAATCCCGCCAGGTCCTCGCCGAGGTACGCCACGGGCTTGCCGAGCACCTCCGTCCAGATGCCCGCGATGGCCGGACCCGTAAGCGTTTCCGGGCCAACGATGTCGATGCGCTCCAGCGGCAGGGGCACGTCGGACCGCTCGCGACGGAGCAGTTCGATGGCGGCGACTTCCGCGATGTCGCGCGTGTCGACCATGGCCAGCCCCTTGTTGCCCACCGGCATGGGATAGACGCCATAGCCGGTGATCACGTCCTTGATGCCCAGATCGTTGCCGATGAAATACGCCGGGCGCAGGATCGTGGCGTGCATGCCCATGTGCTCGATCATGCGCTCGACAGTGAACTTGCCCGCGAAGTGGGGCACGTTCACATACAGGTCGCTATGGATGACCGAGAGATACACGATGCGCTCGATCCCTGCCTCGCGCGCCACGTTCAGCGCGACGAGCGCTTGCGTGAATTCGTCGCCCGTCACCGCGTTGAGCAGGAACAGGGTGGACACGCCGCTCATCGCGGCCCGCAGTAAATCGATGTCGAGGAAATCGCCCTGCGCGATCTCCACGTTGGAGGGGAACGTCGCCTTCGCGGGGTCGCGAACGAGCACGCGGACATTGGCGCCGCGTTTCACGAGCTGCGCGACGACTTCGCGGCCGACATTACCGGTGGCACCGGTGACGAGAATGGTCATGATCCGTACTCCGTAGAAAGGTTGGGTGGGCTTACGGAGTCAACGATAGGGGGTGTCGAATCGGGAACACAGGCTCTAAGATAAGGACGACTCGTCTCAAAAATGGAACGCCATGGATATCGATGCCCTGAAGGATTTCCAGCTCGTCGCTTCGCACGGCGGCTTCGGCAAGGCCAGTCGCGCCAGTGGCCGGCCCAAGGCGACCCTGTCGCGCCGGGTGTCCGAGCTGGAGGACGCGCTCGGTGTCCGTCTCGTCGAACGGGGCGGGCAGAGCGCCGTGCTGACGGAAGCCGGGCACGCGTTGATGCGGAGGACCGAAGGCCCGATGCGCGAAGTCGCCGAGGCGTTCGAGGCCGCGCGCGACGGTAGCGCGGCACCCCGCGGACTGCTACGCATCGCCGCGCCGCATCTGTTCTCGCAACTCGCCTTGGGACGCCTCGCCGCCGCCTTCGTCGCGCGCTACCCCGACGTCGAGGTAGAGACGATGTCGGACGATCGCTTCGTGAACATCGTCGACGAACACTTCGACGTCGCCATCCGCATCAACCCGAGCAAGGACTCGCAACTCGTCGGCCGCCGCTTCGCCCTCGATCGACTCGTGCTCGCCGCTGCGCCAGCGATTCCGAAGCCGAAAGGAAAACGCGGCGGTCCGCTTTCCGTGCCGGCCGTGGTGATGCCCTCCTACCGCGACGGCGATACATGGACCACGCGCGACGGCAGGATCGCGGTGCAACCGCGCCCCGTGTTGCGGCTGTCTTCGCTGCTCACGGTGCGCGACGCGGTGGCGGCCGGCGCAGGCATCGGCCTGCTTCCTCAGTCCATCGTGGGCAGCCTGCTGGATCGGGGAGAGCTGGTGTCGTGGGGCACGGTCGGGGACGACGTCGAGCTGTGGGTGCTGCACGCGTCGCGGCGACTCGAAAGCCCGAAGGTGAGGGCGTTCGTCGACTTCATGGCGGTGCAGTACCCCGATGGCATTTTCACCGTCGAGGATCGGACGTCGGCACGTCGCCCGGTCGGTTGACGGGGTGACGCGTTACCGCGTGCGCTCGCGCATGTCGGCTTCGAGGCGATCGAGGAAGCCGAAC
>Ga0102591_1001633_pt1 | contig 29265 bp, 22 predicted proteins | sample AraplaCol_mCL_r2_2_FD_76860 | JGI IMG/M metagenome (GOLD analysis project Ga0102591, IMG submission 76860) | Arabidopsis root microbial communities from North Carolina, USA - plate scrape MF_Col_mCL_r2 (SPADES assembly) (version 2) | ecosystem: Host-associated > Plants > Roots > Endosphere...
CGAGCTGCGCACCGACGGCACGGCGATGCTGACCCTGATGCGTAACGTCGCGAGCTCGGTCGGCATCTCCGTCGTCATCGCGCAGCTGACGCAGGGAACGCGGCGGACCTATGCGATCCTGTCCGAGAACATCAACCCGTTCAACCATGCACTGCAGATGCCCGACGTCAGGGGCCTGATCAACCTGTCCACCGACGCCGGCCGCGCCATGGCCGACAGGATGGTGAGCGTGCAGGCGCAGATCATCGCGTTCGCGCACGACTATCAGCTGGTGATGATCTTCATCCTCTGCACCATCCCACTCGCCTTCCTGATCGGCTCGACCAAGGCCACGCTGCGCAAGCAGGCGGCCGGTCCGGAACATGCGGTGATGGAGTAGATTGAGCGCAATATCATTGTCGGTGAACGTCATCAATGACGCTTACGTGGTCGCGGCGAAGAGCTAGAACTCTTCAAGGATAGCCATCCTGTTTTGCGCCGCGGCGTATCGAACCGCACTAGAGTGGTCCTTGGACAAACGAACGAGACAAGCCTGCGGCGTCATTGGATTCAGAGCAACATCACGGCGAACTATGTCTTTTGGATCAATTGCTAGTCTGGCCAGAGTCTCCCGGCCACAATTTAGATGCTGCGCTACAGCGGATCGCACCTCGGGGTGAACATCGCTGCTCAAAGCGTCAAGGACCGTCTCTGAGCAATTCGGATTGAATGCTGTTAAGCGTCGCGTCTCCGGGTCTATGTCGCCGACGAGTTGCAAGAGCAAAAACGCTGGGCTTGAGGAATTCCGCGCAACTGCCTTTTTTACTCGAGGCAGAGTGCCCTCAAGGCCTCTATTGCGCTTTTCAATCCCATCGTCTCTCGGCAGGACGAGGCGCAGCAGGGCCTCAACAGGAGTAGCGGGATTGCAAGCAGATTCTATGCTGACGAAACTGTCGTTATCCTCAATCAACTCACTCAACACGAGCGCTGGAGTGCTTGGATTAACGGCTAGCGCTCTCCGAACTCGAACGCTCGGATCTCCGGCAAGCTGCACCAAGACATCAGCCGGAGAAGAGGAATTGCTGGCAACTTCAAATCTCACGTCTGGATTGCAGTCTTTGGCTAACATACGCTTTGCAAGCACCGGCGCGTTTACATTTGCTGCCACTCCTAATCTTACCCAATCGACCTCATCGCGCGCTAGTGTGACCAATATCTCGGCTGAACTGTGGATGTTGCTCGCAATCCGCCGACGCTCGGTAGAATTCAACCGCTCCAGATTTTCAGCAACTAGTACTTTGCGTAAATTGCTAACCCCACCTTCAATCACTTGTGTGGTCAGCATTGTATTAAGATGAAGAAGCTCAAGGGCGTCAGACTCGGCTCGAGCTACGACGACCCGCTGCACTTCATTAAAGGGACTATTGCGCTGTGACATCAGCGCGCTCGACGGTGTAGATGGATTGCTAGCAACCGCCCTCTGAACATCCTCTCCTTTCCCTTCGGCCAAGGAAGCTAGAATAAACGCAGGACATTCGGGATCTGAAGCGACAGCTAAGCGTCGCGCCTCCGAGCTATTGACCTTTTGCAAGAGTGCTTCGCCGATCGCTTGATCTCTACTTACTGGGATGCCCGACCGGCGTAACAAATGCAGGCAGACGCGCAGCGGACTCCTTGGACGGTCGCCCTCGGCGCGATTGAGCCTAGTTGATGCGGATGCATGGTCGATTAGCCAAAGAATCCCCTTCTCAATGTCGGCTAGCTGCTGACGCTCGTACAATTGAGAGATCAGAAGGGAGAGGGCTTCCTCGTATCTCGCGTCAGCCCAATACTTTGATAGAGCATCGCGAAGCCCTCCGAAAAGCAACGCACTAGAAAAATAATACTCCTGAAAAGTGAGGTGTGCGAAACTGAACATTTCCCTGCGGCGATCAAGCCGGAGTATGCCGCTTTTCTCTAACAATTCCTGCAGCTTGTCGCTTTCCCGGAGAGCTGCCGCTCGGCTAGTACTCGAAAGCAAATTCAGTGAACTTTCAATGCTCTCGACATCCAGCTTCATTGAGAGAGCTAACTGAACCAGCACAGTTTCACGATGGGCCGCGAAGCGCTCCCCTTCAGCCGCCCCCAACTTTCGCGACCACATTTCTCTTACTGCTTCGGAATAGAACGCCGCTCGGCTCTCGGGTATCCGAATGCTCTCTTGCTCAGCGAGCAACGTAAGCATTAGTGGATTGCTAGACATCGACCTAATACTAGGAGCACCCGAGATGGCCTTATACATCAGTACGGCTCGATCACGGTCGAGCACACTGGTCAAAAAGGAGAGCTGCTCGTTCGACGACAGTCCAAGCACTTCATAGGCTCTATGGATATAAGGCTCTGCCGATCTGCGATAACGTTCGAAGACGGCGGTGCGACAGGAAACCACTTTGATACCGGGCAACGCAGCGATCTTCTGAAACAACGCCTCCCCGTGCGATAGCGTTTCGATCTCATCCATGCCATCGAGCAACCAGATGGGAGTAAAGAACGGGCCACGTCCGGTTTTAAAAATGTCGCTTCGAGTGTGCGGCAATAATGCACTGCATCGTATCGCATGCTGCCACAGATGGACGGCAACTTCTTCTGGAGTTCCGCTCAGTTCTTTAGAATCGATTTCACGCAACCTAACTAGCGCTGGAATTCGAATACCAAGTCGCAGCTCATTTTCGGGAGGCACCAGCCGCTCAAACCACGCATCCAACAATTTGCTTTTCCCCGCGCCTGGCTCGCCGAGAATAACCCAAAATCGGTGAGACTGGCCTGAGGAGGCCCAGCGGAAGCCTTCAAGGACTTGAGCTTCAGGCAGTTCATCAATGTCGATTTCTAATCGATTTCGCTCCTCTCTCCAGCGAACCACTTCGACTTCCGTCCTTTTCGATAGAACAGACGGGCTATCTAGTCGGGGGGAGACGTACTTTCGCCGTCGCTGACCAAGCCTTAGGGGAAAATAAAAGGGCATCGACCTAACGAAAGTTTGCCTTAATGCATGCGTATTAAACTATCTAAGGTTGCGACCGCCGGTCAATCGTCAACGACTGATTCGACCAGAGGAGGAAAGTTCAAGATACCCGCCCCACCTCACTCGGATAAAACCATCATCACAGAGTGATTCAATCAGTCGAAGCAAGTTGCGATCCGACAACTCCATCGCTCGAGCGACTTCGAGCACATCACTGGAAGCAATTGCCTCACCAATCAAAAAGCTCTGGTTGCTGGATAGCTGTTGAAGGAGAGAAGCGCCCAGTTCCTCTCGGGGTATGCCGTTGCCCTGGGAGGTCGCCGGATATCCTGGAAAGGGCGGAGCTGCAGCTACAACTTCCCTCTGGCGCGGAAATTTTGGAGTTACAGCTGGCCTCGAACGCTGAGGCTGGATTCCGCCGAGAATTGCCTGCTTGGCGCCAAACTCATCTCTATTCACGAGGTCAATGTAGACAATTTGGCCCAGCAGACCTGGCGGCGCGCACTCTTCGATTCGGATTGGGAGAAATTTGCGCGAGAGGCCTTGTGGATCGCGCGCAAAGGCTGCGCCAAATTCGGATAACGCAAATTCAGAAGCGAAATAATTTTTGGAGAGGATTCCAATAGTGCGCTTAGCTGCCTCTGTTGCACGCTGCATTTCGAGAACAAAATTTGTGCCGGGACGAAAATCCCACGCCTGAACTATGCATTCGTAATCTGCCGCTTCGAGAATCGAGGCGATCCATTCAGCCCAGGCGGCATCGGGGCTCGCATAGCTGACAAAGAAATCGGCCACCGTCCCCTCATTTGCGCTGCTTCTTGAACATACTTTTTGTTTGGCCCGAAAGTCCACTACAATGAAGCGTTCGCATCAGGGTGCGGCGCACAAAATGGACAACATAGCGCATGGCCTCTTGCTGGCCAGCCGCGGCTTCGGCACCTTCTTCGCCATGATGCTGGTCGGCCGCATGATGCGCTACATCGAGGCCCGCACGCTGATCATCTGCGGCCTGACGCTGACCGCGGGCTCGCTGTTCCAGATGACCGGCTGGACCGATTTGACCCAGGTGCCGGAGATCGTCACCGTCAGCGTGATCCAGGGTTTCGGCTTCGGCCTCGTCTTCGTTCCGCTCTCGACCGTGGCGTTCCTGACGCTGTCGAACGAGCTGCGCACCGACGGCACCGCGATGCTGACCCTGATGCGGAACGTCGCGAGCTCGGTCGGCATCTCCGTCGTGATCGCGCAGCTGACGCAGGGAACGCGGCGGACCTATGCGATCCTGTCCGAGAACATCAACCCGTTCAACCATGCACTGCAGATGCCCGACGTCAGGGGCCTGATCAACCTGTCCACCGACGCCGGTCGCGCCATGGCCGACAGGATGGTCAGCGTGCAGGCGCAGATCATCGCGTTCGCGCACGACTATCAGCTGGTGATGATCTTCATCCTTTGCACCATCCCACTCGCCTTCCTGATCGGCTCGACCAAGGCCACGCTGCGCAAGCAGGCGGCCGGGCCGGAACATGCGGTGATGGAGTAGGCGCAGTTTCACGCGATCTCGTGTCCCGGGCGCGGTGCAGCGCGGAGCGATGCGCCGCAGAACCGGGACCCATTCTGCTGTCGGATCTGGGCCCCGGCTCAGCAGCGCATCACACCGGACGATGCTTCGCATCGCCGGGAGTGCTGCGCTGCGTCCGGGGCACGAGAGATCACCCCAGCAATTCCTCGCAGCCCAGATCATCCACGGCTGCAAATATCCGCTCCAGATTATTCCACCAGATCACCGGCGGGAAGTTGATGCTCCATTGCCAGACCGGCCTCGTGATCTGCCACAGCACCGCCCAGCGATAGTCGCGGTCGAGCGCGCCGCGCGTGTAGCCGGTGATGCCGCTCTCGATCAGCGTGTCATGGTAGAGATTGACCAGCGGGCGTTCGAGCGATTGCCGGCGCTCCGGATACCAATGCATCGCCATCATGTAGGCGAGGTCGTGGGTTGGAACGTTGATGCTCCACAGGTCGAAATCGAAGATGCGCGCGGTATCGGCGACGCCCGCACGCGGCAGCAGGAAATTCCAGACATGGGCATCGCCGTGGGTGATGCTGAGGTGACGGCGTGACTGGTAACGCTGGGACAGCCGGTCCGACTGATCGATCAGGCGACGATAGAGGGTCCGTCGCTCCTCGCTGAGGCGGTCACCGAGAAAATCGGCGAAGCGGTCGTAATGCCCCGCGAACGTCTCCATCCGCTCCGCGCTGTCCTCGGGGCTCGCGAAGGTGCCGACGGTTTCGCCGAGGCTCGGATGGTCCCACCACGCCGCATGCCAACGCGCGAGCGTCGCCACGATCGCAATCGCCTGATCGCGCGATGGCGGCAGCGGCCAAGCCGTTGCGATATCGTGGCTGTCGGTGAGGTCCTCGAGCAGGAGGTGCCAGACGAGGCTGTCCTCGTCGAAATGTCCGTCGAAGCAGCGGGGCACGAGTCCGGGCGCCATGGTCGGCGCCAGTTGCGTATAGTATTCCACCTCGCGCCGGCCGCCGTTCGCAAGCTTCTCGGCGAATGCGGCATTCGCGGTTTTCAGGATCAGCGATTGCGGGGCGCCGGTGGCTTCGCCGACATAGCGCAGGCCGAGCCGGATGATATGCGACACGACGGTGTCGCGCTGGTGCAGCATCTTCACCTCGCGCACCGCGCCGGCGTCCAGCACGCCGCCCCGGCGCAACGCGGCCGTCAGTCGGGCGGGCTCAACAACCGCCGGCAATTGTGGAGACGTCATGAACCACGATGCCCCTGTCCCGCGCCATACTGCACGATCACACTCCCGGGCACCAGCGGCCGGAACGCCGCCGGGGCTCAGGCCGCCGCGGTCGAGTCGCGCACGGTCCGCACGACCACCGACCGCAGCTGTTCGAGATTGGCCGCCATGCCGGTGATCGCCTGTCTGACCTCCGCGGCGCGCTCGTTCACCGACGCGGCGTCACGGCTGACATTGCCGATCTTGGCCGAGACCTCCTTCGCCGCGGACGCCGATTCGGAAATCGACCGCGTGATCTCCCGCGTCGCGGCGTCCTGTTCTTCCATCGCGGCGGCAACCGAGGTCGCCACGCCGTCGATCTCGACGATGTGCCCTCCCATCGTTTCGACGGCATCGACCGCGGCCTGGGTCGAGGCCTGGATCTCGGTAATCAGCCGCGTGATCTCCTCGGTGGATTTAGCGGTCTGGTCCGACAGCGATTTCACCTCGGCCGCGACCACGGCGAAGCCGCGACCGGCCTCGCCGGCGCGCGCCGCCTCGATCGTGGCGTTGAGCGCCAGGAGGTTGGTCTGGCCGGCGATGCCGCCGATGAGGTCGGAGACCTCGGCGATCTTCTTCACCGATCCCGCCAGCGCCTGGATGGTCGAACGCGCCTGCTCGCGGCCGGCGACGGCGGATTTGGTGACCGTGCTGGTCCGCGCGACCTGGCTCGCGATCTCGCGGATCGAAGCGCTCAACTGTTCGGCCGCGGCCGAGACGGTCTGCGAGCTGCCGAGCGCCTGGGTCGAGGCCGCGGCAACCGCCTGCGACTGCGCCGAGAGCGAACTTGCGATGTCCGACAGGCTGGCGGCGGCACGCTCGACGCCATGGCTCGCCGCGGTCGCGGTGTCGACCGAGCGGCCGGTCTCGCGCTCGACGGTCTCGGCCATCTGGTTCAGGGCGCCGCGCTTGGCCAGCGCCGCCTCCTGCTCCTGCCGTAATTGCTCCTCGCGCAGCCGGGAATTCTCGACCGCCGCCTGCTTGAACACCTGGAGCGCGCCCGCCATCGAGCCGACCTCGTCCTGGCGGTGCGCGAAAGGAATCTCGGCGGCGAGATCGCCGGTCGCGAGCTTCTGCATCGTGCCCGTCATGCGGACGATCGGGCGCACCACGCCGAGAGCGACGCCGAGCAGGCCCGCCGCGATGAAGGCGAGGACAGCCGCGGAGACGCCGAGGAGGATATAGAGCATCGCGCTGTCGCGGTCCGCGGCCAGCTTCTCCATGTCGGCATTCTGCTTGTTGGCGCTCTCGACGATGCTGTCGATCACGGCGCGATGCGCGGTGTAGGCGTCCTTGAGCTGCGCATAGGCGCGCTCGGACCCAGCCACGTCCTTGGCCTTGAGGGCGGGCAGGAGCTGGTCGGACGCCTTCCAGAATTTCTGGACCTCGGCGTCTGATTTCGACACCAGCGCGGTCTTCAGGTCGGCCGAGAGGCTGGAGGTGACCCAGAACGCCTTGCGCTCGTCGTAGTCCTTGCGGAGCTGGACCAGGCGTTCGCCATGGGCCGCCAGTTGGTCCGGCTCGCGCATGGCGAGGGTCGCCTCGAGATAGGCTTCGATGACGTATTCCGGCGGCGGCAGGATGTCCGCGATGAGGTCGTTGCCCAGCTTGATATCCGAGTAGAGCGGACCGCCGACCTTGAGCTCTTTCAGGGCATACAGGCTGGTCGAGACCACGGCGGCAAAGCCGATGGCGATAACGATCCCGAACGCAATGATCGCGGAGGACAACGACAAACGAATTTTCATGAAACAATCCAGGGCGCGCCGAAACCGCGTGGAGCCTAGATCAATGTGGTAAATACGGGATTGCCTCGCGAAAAAGTTGCAAAAAGAACGGCTCCGCAAAATTACGGAGATTGCAGGTTCACCAGTCGGTTTTAGTCAGAGAGACTGACGCACAACGAGCCGAGCGACCCATTGGCAAGCCGTATTGAGCCGCAGGCGCGGCGACGCAGGCGCGATTGCTCGGGATGAGAACTGGCGCCGGCGAGCTTGCCTCACCGGCACCCATCGCCTCAGACGTCGAAGAACACCGTCTCGTTGTCGCCCTGGAGGTGCAGGTCGAGCCGATAGACCGGCTTGCCGGCCTCCCGCACGGCGGTGATCGTGGCGCGCCGATCCGTGGGCACCAGCGCCAGCACGGGATCGGCGGCATTGCCGGCCTCGTCGCTGAAATAGATGCGGGTGTAGAGATGCCGCAGCATGCCGCGGCCGAACACCGCCAGCAGGATGTGCGGCGCCTGCGGCTTGCCGTCGGGATCCGGCACCGCGCCCGGCTTGATGGTGTCGAAGGCGTAATTGCCGTCCTTGTCGGTGCCGCAACGGGCAAAGCCGCGGAAGCTCGCATTCGGCAATGCGCGCTTGTCCTGCGGGTCGGCAAAGCGGCCTTGCGCGTCCGCCTGCCAGATCTCCAGCATGCAATCGGGAACGGCAACGCCGTCACCGTCGAATACGCGGCCTTCGATACGGATGCGGTCGCCCGTGACATCGGGAGTGAGCGTCGAGCTGGTGAACGCGTCGTTCCAGTCGTACTCGCCGGTCGGCGTCAGGCCGTATTTGAAGAACGGACCGACGGTCTGCGATGGCGTGATCCCATTGGGTTTCACAGAATCCTGCACTTAACTGTTCTCCATGGGGGTGGCGTTCTTGCCGCGCAGCACGATGTCGAACCGGTAGCACAGCGCCCATTCGGGCTGGGTATTCTCGAGGTCGAACGACGAGACCATCCGGGCCCGCGCCTTCTCGTCCGGCACCGAGTTGAAGATCGGGTCGAACGGGAACAGCGGATCGTTCGGGAAATACATCTGGGTCACGAGGCGCGTGACGAAGGAATGGCCGAACACCGACAGATGGATATGAGCGGGACGCCAGGCGTTGTGGTGATTGCCCCAGGGATAGGCGCCGGGCTTGATGCTGACGAAGCGGTAGTAGCCGCTCGCATCGCTCACGGTGCGGCCGGCGCCCGTGAAATTCGGATCGAGTGGCGCGGGATGCTGGTCGCGGACGTGGACGTAGCGGCCACAGGAATTGGCTTGCCAGATCTCGACCAATGAGTTCGGCACGCCCCTGCCGTCCTCGTCGCGCACATGGCCGTGCACGATGATGCGCTCGCCGAGCGGCTCGCCGCTATGCTGGCGGGTGAGGTCGTTGTCGCCGTCGCGCACGGTCTCGTGGCCGTAGACCGGGCCGGTCAGCTCCGACAACGTATGCCGCATCGGGATCAGGGGCTTGTTCGGCGCGCGCTTGATCGAGCTTTTGTACTCGGGCGACAGCGGCAGCGGATGCGCCTTGTTGCTGTCGGTGGGATAGATGAACGTCATGGGCGAACTCCTCCCCGGCCATTGTGGTCCGGCCGGTCAACGCTTCCGCCAATCATTATAGGATATAACTAATTTGGGGAAGCGGGTTTGGCGGGCGTGCCGCGCGCTATTTGATCGGCGGGCGCGGCAGCACGGCCTCTCCGGCTTCGAGCCGGTAGGTGTGGTCGAGGGAATACCAGGGCGCGGTGACGTCGCGCGCGGTCGGATGCGGCGTGTCGTGGCGCTGGAACTTGCCGATCAGCGCCTGCGTCACCCCGAATTGCACGTCGCTGTCGATATGCGGGTCGGTGGGATCGTAGACCTGCGAGATCAGCACCTTGAATCCGGGCTTGAAGATCAGGGCGTGCAGATGCGCCGGGCGGTAGGGATGCCGGCCCTGCGCCTCCAAGAGACGGCCGACCACGCCATTGGTCGGAATGGGATAGCCGACCATCATCACCGAGCGGAAGGAAAAGCGCCCGTCCTGGTCGGTCGTGAACTTGCCACGCAAATTCATGTCGGCCTGGTCAGGGTCCTGATTCTCGTAGAGGCCGACCGGCGAGGCGTGCCAGACATCGACCTCCGCGCCGGCAATCGGACGGCCATCCTTGTCGACGGCACGGGCGCTCACGAACAGCGGCGCGCCCGGCGTCTCGGACCGGACGATCGATCCGCCGTTCTCGACCCGCGGCGAGTTCAGCCGCCAGAACGGTCCGAGCAGCGACTGATCGGTTTCCGTGTTGCCCTGATCGCCATTGTTGAGCAGGCACACCAGCGGCGAGACACCGAGCGAGCCCGCCATCAGCACCACTTCATTGTGAGTATCGGTGGTCAGCTTGCCGAGCTCGGCAATGATCGCCGTGGCGTCGCGAAACTCTTTCTCGGTCAGGCGGACATCGCGCACGAAGCCGTGCAGATGCTTGACCAGGGACACCATGATCTGGCGCAGCCGCGGGTCGGACGTCCGCTCCATCACCGCCAGGGCTGCCGCCGTGACGTCCTGCTCGCGCTCGATGATCATGGCACGCCTCCCAACCGCCCAGGCTCTTCGCCTCTCCCCGCTTGCGGGGAGAGGGGGAGGACCGACTCTTAATTCAGCTTCTCGATCGCAACCGCGACACCCTGGCCGACGCCGACGCACATGGTGGCGAGCGCGAGCTTGCCGCCGCGCTTTTCCATGCCATGCACGGCAGTGAGCGCAAGACGCGCGCCGCTCATGCCGAGCGGGTGGCCGAGCGCGATGGCGCCGCCATGCGGATTGACGAAGTCGGCATCATCGGCGACGCCGAGCTGGCGCATGCAGGCGATGCCCTGCGAGGCGAAGGCCTCGTTGAGCTCGATCAGGTCGAAATCGCTGATCTTCTTGCCGAGGCGTTCCATCAGCTTGCGGGTCGCCGGCACAGGTCCGATGCCCATGATGCGCGGCGGCACGCCGGCCGAGGCGAGGCCGAGAATACGCGCGCGCGGCGTGAGGCCATGCTTCTTCACCGCGGCCTCTGAGGCCAGGATCATCGCGGCCGCGCCGTCATTGACGCCGGAGGCATTGCCGGCGGTGACCGTGCCGGGATTGCGCACGATCGGCTTCAGCTTGGCGAGGCCCTCCAGCGTGGTCTCGGGACGCGGATGCTCGTCCTTGTCGACAGTTACGGGGCCGGCCTTGCCGCCGGGAATGGTGATGGGGATGATTTCTTCGGCGAAATAGCCGGCGGCGATCGCCTTGCCGGCGCGCTGCTGCGAGCGGATGGCGAAGGCGTCCTGGTCGGCGCGCGAGACCTGGAATTCCTCGGCGACATTCTCGCCGGTTTCCGGCATGGCATCGACGCCGTACTGCGCCTTCAGCAGCGGATTGATGAAGCGCCAGCCGATCGTGGTGTCGAAGATCTCGGCCGAGCGCGAGAAGGCTTCCTGCGCCTTGCCCATCACGAAAGGCGCGCGCGTCATCGACTCGACGCCGCCGGCAATGGCGAGCTCGATCTCGCCGGAACGGATGGCGCGCCCCGCGGCGCCGACCGCATCGAGGCCGGAGGCGCAGAGGCGGTTCAGGGTCTGGCCGGGAACCGAATCCGGCAGACCCGCAAGCAACAGCGCCATGCGCGCGACGTTGCGGTTGTCCTCGCCGGCCTGGTTGGCGCAGCCGAAGAAGACTTCGTCCACCTGCGCCCAGTCGAGGTTGGGATGCTTGGCCATCAGCGCCTTGATCGGGGCTGCGGCCAGATCGTCGGCACGCACCTTGGCGAGTGAGCCGCCGAAACGGCCGATCGGGGTCCGCACGGCATCGCAGATAAAGACGTCACGCATCGTTGTTCTCCCTGAATGCCGCGGTTCGGCCCAAATTCTTCAATGTCGGCGGAGTTTTAGGAGGGCGCCCGCGGCAGGTCAATTGACGGTTTCGCGCGCGATTTGCAGGGGCCTGCCCTCCGCAGCGCATGCCGCACTGCGGACAACGTGGAAAACCCGTTCCTCCCAGCCAAAGCGATAGGAGCCGGAGACGAAATTTTGTAGGTTGCGCCGCCCATGACAATGCAACAGCCGATACAAGCACCGCCCCCCGACGACGTCCCCGCGCAGCCGTCGGAAGCCGCGGCGCGCGTGACGCCGATGATGGAACAGTATCTGGAGATCAAGGCAGCGCATCAGGGCCTCTTGCTGTTCTACCGGATGGGCGATTTCTACGAGCTGTTTTTCGAGGACGCCGAGATCGCCTCCAGGACGCTCGGCATCGTGCTGACCAAGCGCGGCAAGCATCAGGGCGCCGACATCCCGATGTGCGGCGTGCCGGTCGAGCGTTCCGAGGACTATCTGCATCGTCTGATCTCCGCCGGCCACCGCGTCGCAGTGTGCGAGCAGACCGAAGATCCTGCGGCTGCGAAAGCGCGCGGCAACAAGAGCGTGGTGCGCCGCGGCGTGGTGCGGCTGGTCACGCCAGGCACGCTGACCGAGGACAATCTGCTCGATGCGCGCGCCAACAATTACCTGTTGGCGATCGCGCGCGCCCGCGCCTCCGGTGGCGGCGACCGCTTCGGCCTCGCCTGGATCGACATCTCGACCGCCGAGTTCATGGTCACCGAATGCTCTAGCGGCGAGCTCGCCGCGACGCTGGCGCGCATCAATCCGAACGAGGCCATCGTCACCGACGCCCTCTATAGCGACAACGAGCTGGGACAGACCCTGCGCGAGCTGCCGGCGGTGACGCCGCTGACCCGTGACGTGTTCGACGGCGCCACCGCCGAGAAACGGCTGTGCGACTATTTCGCGGTCGCGACCATGGATGGACTCGCGCAGCTCACGCGTCTCGAAGCAACCGCTGCGGCCGCCGCCGTCACCTATGTCGACCGCACCCAGGTCGGCAAGCATCCGCCGCTGTCGCCGCCCGCGCGCGAGGCGTCCGGCGCGACCATGGCGATCGATCCGGCCACGCGTGCCAATCTCGAGCTGACGCGGACGCTCGCGGGCGAGCGCCGCGGCTCGCTGCTCGACGCGATCGACTGTACCGTGACGTCGGCCGGCTCGCGCCTGCTGGCGCAGCGGTTGGCGGCGCCGCTGACGGATGCGCCCGCCATCGCGCGGCGGCTCGACGCCGTCAGCACCTTCGTTGCCGATTCCGCCGCGCGCGAGGACATCCGCAGCATCTTGCGCGGCGCGCCCGACATGTCGCGGGCGCTGGCCCGCCTCTCGGTCGGCCGCGGCGGTCCGCGCGACCTTGCGGGGCTGCGCGACGGCATCGTCGCCGCCGACCAGGTGCTGGCGCGACTTGGCGAGCTCGACCAGCCGCCGCAGGAGCTCGCGCTGGTGATGGCGGCGCTGCAAAAGCCCTCGCGCGAGCTGGCGGCGGAATTCGCCCGCGCGCTCGACGAGCAGCTGCCGCTGATCAAGCGCGACGGCGGCTTCGTGCGGCAGGGCTATGAGCCCGCCCTCGACGAAGCACGCAATTTGCGCGACGCCTCGCGCCTGGTGGTAGCCTCGATGCAGGCCCGCTACGCCGACCAGACCGGCGTCAAGGGCCTCAAGATCCGGCACAACAACGTGCTCGGCTATTTCGTCGAGGTCACCGCGCAGCACGGCGACAAGCTGATGTCGGCACCGCTGAACGCGACCTTCATCCATCGCCAGACCCTGGCGGGCCAGGTGCGCTTCACGACGTCCGAGCTCGGCGAGATCGAAGCCAAGATCGCCAATGCCGGCGACCGCGCGCTCGGCCTCGAGCTCGAGATTTTCGAGCGGCTGTCGGCGAAGGCGATGACGATCAGCGACGATCTCCGCACCGCCGCTCACGCCTTCGCCCTGCTCGACGTTGCAACGTCACTGGCAAAGCTAGCGGTCGACGACAATTATGTGCGACCCGACGTGGACGACTCCCTCGGCTTCGCGATCGAAGCCGGCCGCCATCCCGTGGTCGAGCAGGCCTTGAGACGCAATGGCGAGCCGTTCATTGCCAATGCCTGCGATCTGTCGCCGGCGCCTGGCCAAAAGTCCGGCCAGCTCTGGTTGCTCACCGGCCCCAACATGGCCGGCAAATCGACCTTCCTGCGCCAGAACGCGCTGATTGCCCTTCTTGCTCAAATCGGCAGCTTCGTGCCGGCGACGCGCGCGCGGATCGGCATCATCGACCGCCTGTTCTCGCGCGTCGGCGCCGCGGACGACCTCGCCCGCGGCCGCTCCACCTTCATGGTGGAGATGGTCGAGACCGCTGCGATCCTCAACCAGGCCGGCGAGCGCTCGCTGGTGATCCTCGACGAGATCGGCCGCGGCACCGCGACCTTCGACGGCCTCTCGATCGCCTGGGCCGCGATCGAGCATTTGCACGAGAGCAACCGCTGCCGGACCTTGTTCGCGACGCATTATCACGAGCTGACCGCGCTCTCGGCCAAGCTGCCGCGCATGTTCAACGCCACGGTGCGGGTGAAGGAATGGCAGGGCAACGTCGTGTTCCTGCACGAGGTGCTGCCGGGCTCGGCCGACCGCTCCTACGGCATCCAGGTCGCAAAACTCGCCGGCCTGCCGCCGGCCGTGATCACGCGTGCGAAATCGGTGCTGTCGAAGCTCGAGGCGCAGGACCGCGGCCAGACCGCACGCGCGCTGGTGGACGATCTGCCGCTGTTCGCGGTGCCCTCCCGCGCCGCGGCGGAAGCTGCCCCGCCGAGCGAAGCCGAGTTGCTGATGGAAGCGGTGAAGGCGCTGCACCCCGACGAGATGTCGCCGCGCGAGGCGCTGGATGCGCTGTATGCGTTGAAGGCCAAGCTGCCGAAGTCGTGACGGTGCAGCAGCTGCCGTAGGGTGGACAAAACGGAGCGTGCCCAACGCGTATCGGCTGGACGCGGAGAGATGGTGGGCACGGCGCGCAAGGAGCGCGCCTTTGCCCACCCTACCATTCCTGCGTGAAACTACGCTCTCGCCGCGATCGCGGCCGCTTCCGCCGCCGCGCGCTGCATGCTGGTCGACATCTCGTTCGTCACAGTGCTCTGCTCCTCGATGGCCGCAGCGGTCGAGGTCACGTATTCGCTGACATTGTTGATCGCCTGCTTGATCGAGCCGAGCGCGCTGACGACGTCGCCGGAGATGCCGTTGAGGCTGCCGATCTCCGCGCCGATCTTGTCGGTGGCCTGCTTGGCCTGGTTGGCGAGGCTCTTCACCTCCGAGGCGACCACGGCAAAGCCGCGGCCGGCCTCGCCGGCCCGGGCGGATTCGATCGTGGCGTTCAGCGCCAAGAGGTTGATCTGGCCGGTGATGCTGTTGATCATCTCGACGATGCCGCTCATCGACTGCGCCGCCTCGGTGAGGCGTTGCGCCTGCGCGTCGGCAGAGGAGACCTGCTCCACCGCGCTCATCGCGGTCTCGCGGGATTTGGTCATTGCCTCGGAGATCTCCCGCACCGAGGCGTTAAGCTCCTCCGAACCCGCGGCGACCGATTCCATCATGCCGCGCACGCGCTCGTTGCCCATGCGGACCAGCACCTGCTTGGTGACGTCGGTGGCATATTTGACGACCTTGAACGGCTTGCCGTTGAGATCCATGATCGGATTGTAGGAGGCCTGGATGTAGACCTCCTTGCCGCCCTTGCCGATCCGCTTGTATTCGGCCGCCTGGTACTGACCGCGGTTGAGCGCCGCCCAGAACTCACGATAAGCAGCCCCGTCCCGCTCGTTGGGGTCGACGAACATGCTGTGATGCTTGCCCTTGATCTCGGCCAGCGAATAGCCGAGCGCGCCGAGGAAGTTGGCGTTCGCGGTGATGATCGAGCCGTCCATATTGAATTCGATCACGGCCTGGGCCTTGTCGATCGCCGCGATCTGACCGGCGAGATCGGCGTTCTTCAGCTTCTGCGCGGTGACGTCGGTCGCGAACTTGACGACGCCGTAGGGCTTGCCGGTCTCGTCGAGCAGCGGATTGTAGGACGCGAGAATCCACACCTCCTTGCCGCCCTTGCCGATCCGTTTGAATTCGCCGGCCTGATAGTCGCCGCGGTTGAGCGCGGCCCAGAACTCGCGATAGGCCGTGCCGCTGCGGTCGGCCTCGGCGACGAACAGGCTGTGGTGCTTGCCCTCGATTTCCGACAACGAATAGCCGAGCGCCTTGCAGAAATTCTCGTTGGCGGTGACGATGGTGCCGTCGAGCCTGAACTCGATCACGGCCTGGGCGCGGCTGATGGCGGCGATCTTCGACGCATCCGTCATGGTCCGCATCTTCTTCGCCGTGATGTCGGTCGCGATCTTGGCGACCATCACCGTCTTCCCGTTGCCGTCGAGTACCGGATTGTAGGATGCTTCGATCCAGACCTCGTGGCCATCCTTCGCGATCCGCTTGAACTCGCGCGCCTGATACTCGCCACGGTTCAATGCAGCCCAGAACGCCTTGTACTCGGCGGTCTCGCGCTGGTCGGCCGGCACGAACATGGAGTGATGCTTGCCCTGGATCTCGCCAAGCTGATAGCCGAGGGCGTCGAGAAAATTCTTGTTGGCCGTGATGATCGTGCCATCCAGATTGAATTCGATCATAGCCTGGGAACGGCCGATCGCATCGAGCCGCGCTTGTGCATCAATCTGGGACTTGCGACCGAACATCAAAGAATCTCCATCTCGAAATTGGGTGGATAGCTCGTAGGGGGAGTAACCGTTGCGGCGACACAGCCGTATTCAAATCTACAATTCCCGCGAGTCCCTGCGCTTTGATGCAGCTCGGACGAGTTCGCGCCGACAACTGCGGAAGCGGGTACGCTCAGCCATTCATAGGTGAAAAGCGCGAAGAAAGTTCTAATAGAAGTGTCGGAAATCGGCGGAAACGGGAACGAACTCTGCCCGCGCCGCACTCAATCGGAGCGGCGGAACAATTTGAAATGACGCATCTCATTCAATGGCTTGCGAAGAGGTCGCGTTGATCTCGATCATGAGATCGACCTGCAGGACACGACTTTGCGCGACGCCGCGTCGCGCTGATCCGTAGTCTCACGGTCTTCCGGTTCTACTGCGCTTGCCGCGTCTCGTGCATCGCACGCCGGCCGATTCCCCACAGCGTCAGATTCCAGACGATGCAGGTGCCGAGCGCGAGACACAGTCCGACGACGGAGCCGAACGCCACCACTGCAACGTGCAGGACGGCGATCGCCGTGCCGAATCCGAGCAGTCCCCAGGCGGAGTTGGCGAGCACGGCGGCGGTCGGTCGGCCGCCGATGCGCGGATGCAGGATCACCATGATGCTGGTGAACACCACGGGATACAGCGCGATGATGCCGCTGATGCGCGGACCGACCCAGCCCGAGGTCGAGACAACGATCGCGACCAGCGTCGCGACCAAGGCAGCCCGCATCGGCACGTCGTACCAGCGGCGCGTCACCAGCGGCATCTTCACGTGGCGATAGCGCGCCAGCAGCGGAATGCAGATGCCGAAGGCGATCAGATTTGCGGCGAGCCCCGCGGTGAGCGGCCAGTCGAACTGGCGGATGATCGAAGCCAGCACGATCCAGACCGCGACCGCGCTTCCGCCACTCACCAGGAGACTGTGCCGCTGCGCCAGCACGACATAAGTGAGGCACATGAAGATCGTCGCCGCGTTGATCGGAAGACTCGCGAGCGAGCCTTGCGCGATGAAGGCGGCGTCGTGGTCGAGTGCGAGGAAGACGTAGGAGGGGCCGGCCGAGATCGGCAAGGTCGCGACCAGCGCGCCGATCACCGGGCCCGACCGTTCGGTGATGATCGACGCCGTCACGACGAACGCCGCCGAGATCGCCATGCGCAGGAGAAGGATGAGGAGGAAGTGGAGGTCGAGGGACATTTTCGCTTCTTACCCTCCCCTGGAGGGGCAGGGTCGGCTCATATGGGCGCAGCGAGATATGAGACGGGGTGGGGTGACAGTCTCTCGACGGACAAGGTGCCCGAGTGGAGAGATGACCCCACCCCGCTCGCGCTGCGCGCGATCGACCCTCCCCCTCCAGGGGAGGGTAAGGCAGTCACATCCGCTGCATCGACACCGAGACCTTCGGGCCGTTCTTGATGGTCTGATAGACCACGCAATAGCGCTCGGTCAGCTTGAGCAGGAGATCGAGCTTGTCCTGCGGCGCGTCAGTGTCGACCTCGAAGCGCAGACGGATCTCGGCAAAGCCCACCGGGGTCTCCTTGTCGACGCCGAGCGTGCCGCGGAAATCCAGATCGCCCTCGGCATAGACGTTGCCGGTCTTGAGCGGCACCTCGATCGCGGTCGCGACCGATTTCAAGGTGACACCGGCACAGGCGACCAGGGCTTCGAGCAGCATGTCGCCGGAGCAGAGCTCGAGGCCGGAGCCGCCGGTGGCGGGATGCAGGCCGGCCATCGCGATGGCGCGGCCAGTCTCGACCTTGCAGGCGATGCCTTCGCCATCGGTGGAGCCCTTGGCCTTCAGCGTGATCAGCGCGGTCTTGGGGTCGGTCTTGTAGCGCTCCTTGATCGGAGCCTGCATCTGGCGCAGCTCTGCAGCGTCCATGTTCGTTCTCCCGGATAATTGCTCCTCGATGTACCGGCTCAGAGCGAAATTGTCACCACCACATGGCCTGACCGGGACCCTGGGTTGCGTCACGGTCGGGCACGCTGCGATCGAGCGAACGGTCGAGTGACGTCAGCACACTTCGCTTGAAAGTCTCGAACAGCGGCGAATTGCGATCGCGCGGCCGGCCGAGATTGATCTCGATCTGGTCGAACAGCCGGCCCGGCCGCGGCCGCATCACCAGCACGCGGTCGGCCAGCACCACGGCCTCGTCGACGTCATGCGTGACGAGGATGAGCGTCGGCCGCGTATCGGCCCAGAGATCGAGCAGATGGTCCTGGAGATCCCTGCGGGTGAAAGCGTCGAGCGCGGAGAACGGCTCGTCGAGCAAGAGCACCTCGGGTTGCGGCACCAGCGCGCGGGCGATCGCGACGCGTTGCGCCTGCCCGCCGGAGAGTTCGCGCGGCCAGGCCTGCGCCTTCTCGGCCAGCCCGACGCGCTCGAGCGCGCGCATCACCTTCTCGCGCCGCTCGGCCGCGGGCAGGTCGGCAAGGCCGAAGCCGATATTGTCGGCGACGCTGAGCCAGGGCAAGAGCCTGGGCTCCTGGAAGATGATGCCGATCTTGGCATGGGGCGATGAGATCGCCTCACCGTCGAGCGTCACCGTGCCCGAGCTGGCGCGATCGAGACCGGCGATGGCGCGGAGCAACGTCGATTTGCCGCAGCCGGAGCCGCCGATGATGGCGACGATCTCGCCTTGCCTGATCTCGGCGGAGAAGCGGGCCAGCGCCTGCACGCCGTTGGGATAGGTCTTGCTGACCCGGTCGAGCGCCAGCATCGCCTTCAGGCTCCCTTCACGCGGACGAAGGCATCCTGCCAGCGCAGGAACGGCGCCGCCGCGACCTCGATCAGCCAGTCGGTGAGCTTGCCGAGGATGGCGAAGATCACGATCGCGGCCAGGATCTGCGCGGGCTTGCCGAGCTGCTGGCCGTCGAGCAGGAGATAGCCGAGACCTTCCGAGGCGCCGATCAGCTCGGCCGCGACCACGAACATCCAGCCCAGACCAAGTCCGACGCGCAAGGACACGACATAGGCCGGCAGCACCGCGGGCAAGAGGATGCGGCGGATCATCGCGAAGCCGGAGAGGCGGAAGGTACGGCCGACTTCGACGATCTTGCGGTCGACCGAGAGGATCGCACCCATCACGCCGAGATAGACCGGGAAGAACACCCCGACCGCGATCAGCGCGACCTTCGAGGTCTCGAAGATGCCGAGCCAGAGGATGAACAGCGGCACCCAGGCCAGCGAGGGGATCGCGCGCAAGGCTTGTACGGTGGGATCAAGAAGCCGCCGCGCCAGCGACCAATAGCCGGAGATGGCGCCGAGCGCCGTACCTGCGACGACACCGAAGGCGAAACCGAGCCCGACGCGCCACAGCGTTGCGATGATGTGGCGAACCAGTTCGCCGGAGCGGGCGAGCTCGGCGATGGTGGCAAAGATGCGCGAGGGGGGCGGCACCAGCCGGCCGTTCGACCAGCCGAGCCAGACCACGAGTTCCCAACCGAGCGCGAGCGCCAACGGCAGCAATGCCCCAAGCAGCGGCCGCACATAACGCGCGGCGCGCGAGGGCACAGCAACGTTTTCGGCCGGCTCGGAGGCTTGTTGCAGGACTGGCGCGTCGGAGATCATGGCCGGTAGGAAGCGCGTCTGGTTGGGGAATGCAAGGGAGTGCGGCAATCTCCGCCGGAGTCTGTTGCGGGCGCGCGCCCCTTCCCGCCTGCGTAGCCCGGATGGAGCGCAGCGCAATCCGGGAATCTTGCCGCCAGCGAAAAAGACCCGAATTTCGCTGCGCTCCATCCGGGCTACAGGCCGACCTCAATTCGTCGGCAACGGCACCTGATCGTCGATCAACGCATCCAGCGTCGCCTTCACGTCGACCTTGGCATCGACGACGCCGGCCTGCTGCAGCGCGAGGCCCGCGGCGAGGATCGACTCGCGCTGCGGCGCGCCGATGCGGCTGTGGGTGAGCTCGGTGCGCTCCTTGAGCTGCTTGTCGACCACCGCTTCGGGGAGCTTCGTCACGGCGATGAAGGTCTTCTTCAGCTCGTCGTAATTCGCCAGCGAATATTTTCGCGCCTCTTCATACACCGCAAGCACGCGGCGGGCGGCGTCCGGATGGTCCTTCAGGAACTGCTCGCGCACATTGAGGATGCCCCAGGTGTTGGCGTCAGCCTTGCGATAGAACAGCTTGGCGCCTTCCTCGACCTCGGCCTGCGCCATCATCGGATCGAGACCGGCCCAGGCATCGACGTCGCCGCGGATCAGCGCGGTCTTGCCGTCGGCATGCTGGAGCAGCACCGGCGTGATGTCCTTCTCGGTGAGGCCGGCGCCAAGCAGCGCGCGCACCAGGAAAATGTGCGGATCGGTGCCGCGCGTCACCGCGACGCGCTTGCCCTTGAGGTCGGCAACGCCAGCGATCTTGGAATCCTTGCCTGTCACCAGCGCGGTCCATTCAGGGCGCGAATAGACGTAGATCGACTTGATCGGATTGCCGTTGATCTTGGCCACCAGCGCCGCCGAGCCCGCGGTCGAGCCGAAATCGATCGAGCCGGCATTGAGGAATTCGAGCGCCTTGTTGGAGCCGGCCGACTGCACCCAGGTCACGGTAATGCCGTCCTTGGCGAATTCCTTCTCGAGCAGTCCCTTCTGCTTCAGGACCATCGACACCGGATTGTAGGTCGCCCAGTCGATGCGGATCTCCTTGAGCGGATCCGCAGCCTTTGCCGCGGGGGTCACTGCGAGAGCCACGGCCCCCGCCAGCAGACGACGTCGTGAAATCTTGGTCATGCCCAGCCTCCTCCAAAACTTCATTGTTTTTCAATGAGTTATATCTAGAAATCAACGAGAAAATCCGCCCCTTGAAGGCCCGCCGGCCGAGAACAGATTTGCCCGAAGCCGCGGCTTTCCAGCATGGAACGACTATTGCCAGAGAATGGCGGGTGACAGCGCCTGTCACCTCTTATATCCGGTGAGACATGGACAGCGTTGCGACCGAGCACAGGCCCGAGGTGGATGATCGTTTCGACACGGTGCGGATCACCGCCGCGGTCGATGCGCTCGCCGAGAAGCACCAGGGACGCGAAGACGCGTTCCGCACCGCCATGGCGCAATTGCTCAAGGCCGAGCTGATCGCGTCGCGCGCCGCGGCCCAGGAGATCCTCTTGAAGGACCGTCATGGCCGTCACTGCGCCGAGCGGCTTTGCCATGTCCAGGACGAGATCATCCGCATCCTGTATTCGGCGGCGACCCGGCACCTCTACCGCTCGCCGATCCCGAGCGGCGCCGAACGCATGGCGGTGGTTGCGACCGGCGGCTATGGCCGCGGCCTGATGGCGCCGGAATCGGACATCGATCTCCTGTTCATCCTGCCCTACAAGCAGACCGCCTGGGGCGAGCAGGTGGCAGAGGCCATCCTCTATTGCCTTTGGGACATGGGGCTGAAGGTCGGCCACGCCACGCGATCGGTGGACGAGTCGATCCGGCAGGCGCGCGGCGACATGACCATCCGCACCGCGATCCTGGAGACGCGCTTCCTCACCGGCGACAAGCCGCTGTATGACGAGCTGGTCGCGCGCTTCGACAAGGAAGTCGTGCAGGGCACCGCGTCGGAATTCGTCACCGCCAAGCTCGCCGAGCGCGAGGAGCGCCATCGCCGCGGCGGCCAGTCGCGCTATCTGGTCGAACCCAACGTCAAGGACGGCAAGGGCGCGTTGCGCGACCTGCACACGCTGTTCTGGATCGCCAAATATGTCTACCGCGTGCGCGACACCAGCGAGCTGGTCGAGCGCGGCGTGTTCGACGCGCAGGAATACCGCACTTTCCGCCGCTGCGCCGATTTCCTCTGGTCGGTGCGCTGCAATCTGCATTTCTACTCCGGCCGCGCCGAAGAGCGTCTGTCCTTCGACCTCCAGCGCGAGATCGCGGTGCGGCTCGGCTACACCTCGCATCCCGGCATGCAGGACGTCGAGCGCTTCATGAAGCACTACTTCCTGGTCGCCAAGGAGGTCGGAAATCTCACCGCCATCCTCTGCGCCAAGCTCGAGGACCAGCAGGCCAAGCCCGCGCCGGTGCTGAGCCGGATGATGGCGCGGCTGCGCCCCACAGCGGCGAAGCGGCGCGTGCCCGACAGCGACGACTTCATCGTCGACAACAACCGCATCAACGTCGCGGCGCCGGACATCTTCAAGCACGATCCGGTCAATCTGATCCGGATCTTCCGCCTCGCGCAGAAGAACAACCTCGCCTTCCATCCGGATGCGATGCGCGACGTGACGCGCTCGCTCGGCCTGATCAACGCGCAAATGCGCGAGAATCCCGAGGCCAACCGGCTGTTCATGGAGATCCTGACCTCTGACAATGCCGAGATCGTGCTGCGGCGGATGAACGAGACCGGCGTGCTCGGCCATTTCATCCGCGCCTTCGGCAAGATCGTGTCGATGATGCAGTTCAACATGTATCATCATTATACGGTCGACGAGCATCTGATCCGCTGCGTCGGCTTCCTGCAGGACATTGAGCGCGGCGGCGTCGAGGAATTCACCCTCGCCAGCGACCTCATGCGCAAGATTCGCCCCGAGCACCGTGCGGTCATCTACATCACGACGCTGCTGCATGACATCGCCAAGGGCCGACCCGAGGATCATTCGATCGCCGGAGCGAAAGTCGCGCGACGGCTCTGCCCGCGGCTCGGCTTCAGCGCCGCCGACACCGAGCTCATCGCCTGGCTGATCGAGGAGCACCTGACGATGTCGACGGTCGCACAGTCGCGCGACCTGTCCGACCGCAAGACCATCGAGAACTTCGCTGCCGTGGTGCAATCAGTCGAGCAGATGAAGCTCCTGACCATCCTGACCACCGCCGACATCCGCGGCGTCGGTCCCGGGGTGTGGAACGGCTGGAAGGCGCAGCTCTTGCGCTCGCTCTATTATGAAACCGAGCCGGTGCTCACGGGCGGCTTCTCGGAAGTCGACCGGGGAAAACGCCTCACCGCCGCTTACGCCGAATTCCGCAACGCCTTCGCCGAATGGCCGGCGGAGGAGCTCGACGCTTATATCGGCCGGCATTATCCGGCCTATTGGCTCAAGGTCGAGCTGCCGCGAAAAATCCGTCACGCCCGCTTCGTCCGCTCCAGCGAGCAGGCCGGCCACAAGCTCGCGATCAATGTCGGCTTCGACGAGGTTCGCGGGGTCACCGAGCTGACGATCTTCGCCGCCGACCATCCCTGGCTGCTCTCGATCATCGCCGGCGCCTGCGCCTCCGCCGGCGCCAACATCGTCGATGCCCAGATCTACACCACCACCGACGGCCGCGCGCTCGACACGATCTCGATATCGCGGGAATACGACCGCGATGAGGACGAGGGCCGGCGCGCCACCCGCATCGGCGAGATGATCGAGGACGTGCTCGAAGGCAAGCTGCGCCTGCCCGAAGTGGTGGCGCGGCGCACCGTACGCAGCAAGGCGCGGCCGTTCGTGATCGAGCCTGAGGTGACCATCAACAACCAATGGTCGGACCGCTACACCGTGATCGAGGTCTCGGGCCTCGACCGCCCCGGCCTGCTCTACGAGCTGACCACCGCGATCTCGAAGCTCAACCTCAACATCGCCTCGGCCCATGTCGCGACCTTCGGCGAGCGCGCCCGCGACGTGTTCTACGTCACCGATCTGCTCGGCGCCCAGATCAACGCACCGACGCGCCAGGCCGCGATCAAGAGCGCGCTGACCCATGTGATGGCCACCGACAAGGCGGTTGCGGCACCGGCGGCGTAATCGTCATTCCGGGGCGCCGCGCAGCGGCGACCCCGGAATGACAGAGGCCTAAACCTCCACGCCCTCGTGCCGCAGCAGCCAGCGTTTCCGCTCCAGCCCACCGCCGTACTTCACCAGCGAACCATCGGCGCCGATCAGGCGGTGGCACGGCAGCACTACGCTGATCGGGTTGGAGCCGTTGGCATGGCCGACGGCGCGAATGGCCTTCGGCGTCTCAATCTTCGCAGCGAGCGCGCCGTAGCTCATGGTGGTGCCCGCAGGAATCTGAGCGAGCGCGGTCCAGACCTTCTGCTGGAACGGCGTGCCGGCGATGCACCATGCGATACTCGCTAGCTGGCCGAGATCGCCTTCGAAATAGCCCGACAGTGCAGTCCGGATCTGTGTCGGTGCAGGCTGATCGCTCAGGTTCACTGTGCCGTAGTGCAGGCGGAGCAGCTCGCGCATGCGGCGCTCGTAATCTTCCCAGTCGAGCGCGCGTAGCGCGCCCTCGACATCGGTGACGAGCAAAGCAATCCCGATCGGCGTCGTCAGGCGATCGAGGCCGAAGTTGAGGGAAGTCCTGGTTGATCGGCTGGCCATTGCGGCACCATTACATCGAAACACACCCATCGCACTTGCCATGCCGTCCGTGCTACCGTCCACCCGAAAGCTGACGCTGGGGGAGCTCATCTTGATCCTGATCGCCAATGTCCTGGTGGCGCTGGTCGCCGCGCTGCATGTCTTCTTCCTGATCCTGGAGATGTTTCTCTGGGACAAGCCGCAGGGCATGAAGGTGTTTCGCAACACGCCTGAGAAGGCCGAGATCACGAAAGTGCTGGCGGCCAATCAGGGGCTCTATAACGGCTTTCTCGCCGCGGGCCTGATCTGGGGTCTCGTTCACGGCAACCCCGCCTTCGCGTTCCAGATCAAGGCGTTCTTCCTGCTTTGCGTGATCGTGGCCGGCGCCTATGGCGCCGCGACCGTCAGCAGCCGCATCCTGCTGGTGCAGGCGCTCCCGGCGGCGGTGGCGTTGGCTGCATTGTTCCTGGCTCAGCCTGTGGCCTGAGACGCTACGGCGCAGCGCCGCGATCCTTGCGCGGCGGCAAGCCTTCCTCCACAATCTTCGGCAGCGATGGCGACCGTTGCAATCAACGGGAAAAGACCATCGGCCGAAAATTCCGTCAGGAGGAACAACCCATATGAGCAATCGCAGAGCCTTCATAGCTGCCACGGCGGCGCTCGCCTTCGCGTTCTCCGCCACTCAAGCCCTCGCCCAGAAAAAATACGACACCGGTGCGAGCGACACCGAGATCAAGATCGGCCAGACCGTGCCGTTCTCCGGCCCCTATTCCGTCTACGCAAATATCGGCAAGACCCAGGCCGCCTATTTCAAGATGATCAACGATCAGGGCGGCATCAACGGCCGCAAGATCAACCTGATCCAGTACGACGACGCCTATTCGCCGCCGAAGACGGTCGAGCAGGTGCGCAAGCTCGTCGAAGGCGACGAGGTGCTGTTCACCTTCCAGCTGATCGGCACTGCGGCCAACGCCGCCGTGCAGAAATATCTCAACGGCAAGAAGGTGCCGCAGCTGCTGGCCTCGACCGGTGCGGCGCGCTTCAACGATCCCCAGAACTATCCCTGGACCATTGCCTACAATCCCAACTACGTGTCCGAGGGACGGATCTACGCCAAGTACATTCTCAAGGAGCATCCGAACGCCAAGATCGGCGTGCTCTACCAGAACGACGACATGGGCCGCGACTATCTTGCGGGCCTGAAGAGCGGCCTCGGCGACAAGGCCAACATGATCGTCGGCGAAGTCTCCTACGAGGTCACCGACCCGACCGTCGACTCCCAGGTGGTCAAGCTGAAGTCGATGGGTGTCGACGTGTTCTTCGATGCCTCCACGCCGAAATTCGCGGCACAGGCGATCAAGAAGCTCGCCGACCTCGGCTGGACGCCGGTGCACATCCTCGACATCAATGCGAGCCCGATCTCGGCAACGCTGAAGCCGGCCGGTCTCGACATCTCCAAGGGCATCATCTCGACCCAATATGGCAAGGAGCCGAGCGATCCGCAGTGGAAGGACGATCCGGGCGTGAAGGCCTTCTTCGCTTTCATGGACAAGTATTTCCCGGAAGGCGACAAGCTCAACACCGTCAACACCTATGCCTATTCGGTGGCGGAATTGCTGGTCCAGGTCCTGAAGCAATGCGGCGACGATCTGACGCGTGAGAACATCATGAAGCAGGTCGCCAACATCAAGGACTTCACCCCGAGCTTCGCGCTGCCCGGCATCAAGATCAACACCGGGCCGAACGACTTCCGCGTCAACAAGCAGATGCAGATGATGAAGTTCAACGGCGAACGCTGGGAGCTGTTCGGGCCGATCATCGAGGACACGGGACCGTCGGGCTAGGGATTATGTAGGGTGGGTCAGCGCAGCGTAACCCACCACGGTCTTTCCCGCGGCAACATAAGAGGTGGGTTACGCCAAGCAGATGCGCTTCGCGCATCTGCTTGGCTGGCCCACCCTACAAAGGATGTGCGCCGCCCACCTTGCGTTGCAACACCCGTTCCTCCACACTCTCCCTCAGCGATGGCATCGGACGCGCAAACGCGCGCCGGGAGATCATCGGCGATAACAAATGAGGGAATTGCGAATGAGGAATGGAAAGCTGCATCTGGCCACGGCGCTTGCTCTGGCGCTGTCGATTTCAGCGGCCAATGCCCAGAAGAAATATGACCCCGGCGCCAGCGACACCGAGATCAAGGTCGGACAGACCATGCCGTTCTCGGGACCGGCGTCGGCCTATTCGTCGATCGGCAAGACGCAGGCCGCCTACTTCAAGATGATCAACGACCAGGGCGGCGTCAACGGCCGCAAGATCAACCTGATCCAGTATGACGACGCCTATTCGCCGCCGAAAGCCGTGGAGCAGATCCGCAAGCTGGTCGAGAGCGACGAGGTGCTGCTGACCTTCCAGATCATCGGCACGCCCGTGAACGCGGCCGTGCAGAAATATCTCAACGCCAAGAAGGTGCCGCAGCTGTTCGCGGCGACCGGGGCCTCGAGGTTCACCGACCCGAAGAACTTTCCGTGGACCATGGGCTTCAACCCCAACTATTTCGTCGAGGGCCGCATCTACGGCCAGTACATCCTGAAGGAGCATCCGAACGCCAAGATCGGCGTGCTCTACCAGAACGACGACCTCGGCAAGGACTATCTGAACGGCATCAAGGCGGGCCTCGGCGACAAGGCGGCCAAGATGATCGTGACCGAGGCGTCCTACGAGGTGTCCGACCCCACCGTCGATTCGCAGGTCCTCAAGATCAAGGATGCCGGCGCCGACCTGTTCTTCAGCGCAAGCACGCCGAAGCAGGCCGCGCAGGCGATCAAGAAGATCGCGGAGATGGGCTGGCATCCGGTCCAGATCGTCGACATCAACGCCACCTCGGTCGGCGCGGTGCTGAAGCCCGCAGGGCTCGACGCCGCCAAGGGCCTGATCAGCGTCAATTACGGCAAGGAACCGCTCGATCCGACCTGGAAGGACGACGCCGGCCTGAAGAGGTATTTCGACTTCATGGCGAAGTACTATCCCGACGGCGACAAGGATTCGAACTTCAACACCTACGGCTACGGCACCGCCCAGATCCTGGTGCATGTGCTGAAGCAGTGCGGCGACGACCTGACGCGCGAGAACGTCATGAAGCAGGCGGCCTCGCTGAAGGACGTCGCCACCGACGTCGCCCTGCCCGGCATCAAGGCCAACACCTCGCCGACCGACTACCGCGTCAACAAGCAGCTTCAGATGATGAAGTTCAACGGCGAGCGCTGGGAGCTGTTCGGCCCGATCCTGGAGGATGCCGGCCCGGCGGGTTAGAAGCTGAACTCTGAAATACAATCGGCGGCTTGCGGGCCGCCGATTTTTTTTGGCTTCGCCAAATCGACCACCGTCACCCTGAGGTGGCCGCCCCTTGGCGGCCCTCGAAGGGCGACGGCCCGGCTGGTGGCCGCGCGGAAGCATCGGGGCCGTGCATCCTTCGAGGCTCGCAAGAGCTCGCACCTCAGGATGACGGTGAGAGATCGCTGAGCCGAGCGCGGCTACTCCGGTATCTCTCCAAAATTCTTCCCCACCGGCAGCACGGCATGCCGGATCAATCGCGAATCCTCCACCGCGGCTTGCCGATGCTTCACCGCCTCGCGATAGACGGGATCGCGGATCATCTCGACGAAGGCGGCGACGCTTGGATATTCGGCGATGAAGCAATGGTCCCAGCGCTCCTCCTGCGGGCCGATCAGCATCAGCTCGAATCTGCCCTGCCAGACGATGCGGCCGCCGAGACGTTCGAACACCGGGCCGCTGTCTCGGCCATAGGCGGCATAGGCCTCTGCACCGCTCGCCTTGCGGCCGTCGGGGTAGGCCGCCTCTTTTCGCAAGCGGACCAGGTTGAGCATGTGGATCGGGCCGGGGCGGTCGTTCTCCCGGAACTGCGCGAAGATCTCCTTGGTCGGATCGATGTGGCCCATGCGTGCTGTTCCCTCTTGTTTTATGGCGGGCGATCCTAGCTTCGCCGCCCGGGAAGCGGAACTGTGGCGCGCGAATGCCCCATCTCCTAATCGCGCGTTAACGCCGGGGTAACCGGGCCTTAAACAGCGACCGGTAGCGTGCGGCGGGGTGGGCTGACCGGGCGTTTTGCGTATGGCGTGGGGAAAGAAGAAGGGTGGGCGGAAGGAGCCGTTGTTCGGCTTGCCTGCTGCGCTCGCCGACCTGCGCCTGACGGCGGCGGACCGCATCCCCGGCGGCGAGGACAAGCCGAAGAAATCAGCGAAATCATCCCCCACCAAGCGCAAGAGCGACGATGCCGGCGAGGAGCCGCCGCGCGAGCGCAAGGCACCAGCACCCCGCAGCGGCGCCAAGCGGCGCGCCAAATCCGGCGGCGGGTTCGGCCTCGGCCGCCTGGTCTACTGGGGCGCGGTGCTCGGCCTGTGGGGCGTGATCGCCGTGATCGGCCTCGTGATCTATGTCGGCGCGCATCTGCCGCCGATCCAGTCGCTGGAGATTCCAAAGCGTCCGCCGACGATCCAGATCGTCGGCATCGACGGCAGCATGCTGGCGCAGCGCGGCGAGATGGCCGGCGCCAACATCGCGCTGAAGGATCTGCCGCCTTATCTGCCGAAGGCCTTCATCGCCATCGAGGACCGCCGCTTCTATTCGCATTTCGGCATCGATCCCGTCGGCATCCTGCGTGCCCTCGTCACCAACGTGCTTCACCGCGGTGTGTCGCAGGGCGGCTCGACCCTGACGCAGCAGCTCGCCAAGAACCTGTTCCTGACCCAGGAGCGCACCATGCAGCGCAAGCTGCAGGAGGCGGAGCTGGCGATCTGGCTGGAGCGCAAGCACTCCAAGGACGAGATCCTGGAGCTCTA
>Ga0102591_1001637_pt1 | contig 29214 bp, 26 predicted proteins | sample AraplaCol_mCL_r2_2_FD_76860 | JGI IMG/M metagenome (GOLD analysis project Ga0102591, IMG submission 76860) | Arabidopsis root microbial communities from North Carolina, USA - plate scrape MF_Col_mCL_r2 (SPADES assembly) (version 2) | ecosystem: Host-associated > Plants > Roots > Endosphere...
ATTTGGCCGCTGCCCAAGGCGACAATTCCCGCCAACAGCAGGGAGCCGGTAATGGCCAGGCTGCGCAAACTCAGATGGAAGCTGTGTTTGCGAAAATACCAGAGAAAGATGACGATATGGACGGGAATGACCAGCCAGGCTGAGCGCGTTCCCGAAAGCAGCACGCAGCCGAGACCCGCGGCATATCCCAATATCGCAATTCTTTGCTCTACGCTTCTGGGAGATTGAACGTTGAGAAGCGCAATGCCGCCGAAAAGAACGCCTATGACTCCGAGGAGTGCAGCGTTCGAAGTTCCCGCCTCTGCCCTCGGCATCAGAAAGATGATCTGCAGCAGACTGAAAAGAAAGGTAAGGATCATGCCGATACCGGCGCCGAGGATAAAGAGTGGCACGAGACGGCCATCGGGAGAGTGGCGCATCCGCGGCAAGATCAGCCAGACCGAAAAGAAAGGCAGGAGCCGGAATATCCAGTCCAGTTCCTCGGAGTAAGGTGGATTGATGAATATGCTCGCGATCATCACCAATGGGTAGATCGACATGCCGATGGCAACCAGCCGGTCGGATCTCGACAGGTTCAACGCAAGGCGGCCAGTCGCCAGACAGTAGATGCCCCACACCATGGACGCGAGGAGGATGAAGGAGTTGAAGTTCGACGAAAGTCCTGGAAGGATTGCAAAGGCAAAGACCGCAATGCGGTTATTTCGGTCGAGCGAATCTCCCGTCCCATTCTCGGGACCAAGAACCGCTATTTTGAGTTGTCTGAAGTAATTCAATTTGCCGGTCCTGACCGTGCCCACGCTGCCTCGCTAAGGATCGTGGTCACCGCTGTCAAGCTGTGGATGTCGGTGCAATCTATGGCTTTATTCAACGTTGTATTCCGGCAACAGGAAGTCTGGATGAACGTGTTTCTATTCGATGACGGGCGGCAAGCGTATGCGACAATTGGGCCAGCTTTGCCAGAAAACACGCCTGAGGTGCGCTTGATTTGAAAAAATTGATCGTCAAACCGCATGATCGATGCCCTACCAGAGCGACAGGCCACGGTCCTCTGAAAAGCCGCAGACCGGCAGTGGCGATGGGACAGTCGAGGCAGGCCTCCGACAGAGAGCATCGATGGTTCTGGCCCCAGCTTTTCACAGATGTGCCTTGAGCTTTGCGCCAAGGAATGGGTCTGCCTTGCAACGCCGCCTGGAGAGGTCGTAGCCTCTCCAGGCGTGATCGCGTGTCGGCACACAAAGCGATACCTAGCATGGCATTCGATCTCAGAAGAAACCCTTGTGAGCAAGTGGATCAAATCTGCTCGTAGACGCTTCCGTTGTAGGATGGATGAGCAATCCTGAGACGCTGATAGATCGCTTCGTCGTCGCCTGGCGCAATCCCCTGGAACGTCGAACGGCGCGAATTCGCCGTTTTGCGGTCTGGCCTGATGGGATCGGAAGGCTGGCGCGTACCGATCGCGCTGTTTCGGGAACGGTACGCCGACCTTGAGCAAATCGCTAATCCAAATCCTTCCACGTCAGAGGCTGGCCTCGGCTAAGGTCGTGTGCAGCCTTTCTGCCGATGACGTCCGGAAGATGCTTCGGCGGCATGCCATATCCCGGGCGGATCGAACGAACGTGAGCGTGGGTGATTGTTTCACCAGCCTTGACGTCTTGCACTACGAATAATGACCGGCGGAATTTCTCGCTTCCGCGTTCACTTTTGGAGAGGCTGTAGCTAACCGACCCAAGGGCCTCCCACGCACTGCGGCAGTCAGAAACAAGTCTGGCGAGTTCATCGGGCTCTAGCGAGAAAGAAGAGTCCGGTCCACCGTCATCTCGTGACAAGGTGAAGTGTTTCTCAATGACGCGGGCACCAAGGGCAACGCTGGCGACAGCTGCGGCGGTACCGGGAGTATGATCCGACAACCCGCCGATGACCTGGAATGCTTCCTTCATATGCGGGATCGTTCGCAATCTCGCATCGGTGAACGGAGCGGGATAAGCGCTTGTGCAGTGCAATAGAATAATTTCGGAAGTTCCGTTGTCGCGTGCCGTCTGCACGGCCGCCTGGATTTCTGCGAGATCGGCCATGCCCGTCGAAATGATCATGGGTTTTCCGCGTCTCGCGACCGCAGCCACCAATGGCAGGTCGATAACTTCGAATGAGGCAATCTTGTAGGCCGGAGCGTCAAGGCCTTCGAGAAGCTCGATTGCGGTTTCATCGAAGGGCGTCGAGAGCGGGATGATACCTCTGCTTCTAGCATGTGAAAACAATTCGGCGTGCCATTCATATGGGGTGAACGCCTCGCCATAGAGATCGTACAAAGTGCGCCCATCCCAGAGGCCGCCGCTTATTCGGAAATATTCATTGTCGACGTCAATGGTCAGTGTGTCGGGAGTATAAGTCTGGAACTTCACGGCATCTGCGCCACATTCGGCCGCAACATCGATCGACTTCAAGGCGCGGCCGATATCTCCCAGATGGTTGGCGGAAAGCTCGGCAATGATAAATGGTGGTTGGTCATCCGCAATGCGGCGACCAGCAATAGAGATCTCATGTTGCGTCATCTGCGATCCTTGGAGTTTTGCTCTCATAATTACCCATGCATATTCGTCAACGCAACTCGGTGTTCGAGACGATGACAGCGACCCCAGCTTCGGCAAAGCGGGCTCTGTGCCGCGATCGCGGAAGCACACGATGGGTGGTGACGCGAATTATTCTGTTACCAGGTACGAAGTCAGCGGCTTTGCCCGATCGCATAGAGCAGCAGGCAAAGCCGATAATTTTACGGTTATATTTGTAAGGCTCGTGGATGCGGCGACGATTGGAGAACAAGCGGAGGCGGGGGCCGTTATCCGAAGAGCCTCTCGTGTTTATATTCGGCAATCGCCCAATCTTCCTCGGTGTCGATATCCTGCATGCGGTCCGCCGGTACCACGATCGACCCGGTGTTGCTGCCCATAAGCATGTGAGTGCGCAGGAAGGCCTCAGTTCGGAACCAGTACCACTGACCCACGTCATGGTAAGCCGTCGGCAAATCCTGGCTACGGATATTGAGGTTTTCTGGGAAATTCAAAAGCACCCTGCCTGCCGCGTCCCGCGCCAGCGATCGCCAGATCGGGTAGGAAAAGGCTGCGATCGGCATCACGACGTCGAAATCGCTGTCCTCGAGGCGTGCCCGTCCGGTGGCCAGGTCTCCGCCCTGAACAAACGGCGCGGTCGGATAAAGACAGCAGCCCAGTGTGTAGTTGCGCCCAATCTTGCCGAGTTGCTGGAGTACCTCTGCGAGGACATCGGCGGTCGTTGCGTGGTCGTTAGACGTACGAGCCGACCGCAGGAAGGGCACCTCAGCTCCCGCCGCGCGGGCGACGTCCGCGATCTCGTCGTCGTCGGTCGAAACCAGGACCGAGTCGAAAGCGCCGGACATCAAAGCAGCCTCAACCGACCAGAGAAGCATCGGGCGACCGCGGAAAGGACGAATATTCTTCCGAGGAATGCGCTTGCTGCCACCGCGGGCCGGAATGATGCAAACGGCGTTCGAGCCCTCGTTCAAGCCTCGAACCCACCCTCGATCATTGAGGCGTCAAGGGGCTTCCCGAAAGCGATGTCGCGCGCGGCACGCCGGCCGAGCAAGGTATCGAAATGCTTCGCTTTCATGCCGAAGCCGGGGCGGATCGATCGCAGATTGACGTCGGTAAACATTTCGACCTTTCTGACAGGCTTACGCTGCAACTACTGGGCCGCTCCATCAATCTCAGCACTGGCGGCACGTGCACTGTGACAAACGGATGTAATAGCCATACCGTCTCCTATTAGCGTCAACATATTCGCCTATGCAATCGCTATTCCTATGCCGATGCGGCGGATTGCCGGTCAGTTTCGTGAGCCGTGAAAGATTCTGCGCACCGCAAAATTCCGATACTCTTTTGGTCCTGCCGATAATATGAAGCACGGCGAGCGGCATGCTTGCGCGTTCCGCAATGCAATGGCCCGCGCAGTGACTGCAAGATTGAAGAACCAGTCGAGGATATGCCCTTTATGATAGCTGAATCGGCTTTGACGGATAAGCCTCGGACGGTCGCAGTTATCGTCACATATCAGCCTGATCCCGAAGCGCTGTATCCGCTTATAGAGAGCATCCGCACCCAAGTTGATGGTATCTGTCTGGTCGATAATGGCGACGGGACGAAGCTTCCTTCGTTCGTGTACGACTTCAATATCGAGGTCATCTGTCTGGGCGAGAATTACGGCATCGCCTACGCGCAAAATGTTGCGATCCGCCGAGCCGAGGCGCGGGGTTGTGAATACATCCTGCTGTTGGATCAAGATAGCGTGCCTGCCGCTGGAATGGTCCGGCAACTCATAACCGCTCTCGAAGGCTTGAAGGAAAGGGGGATTGCGGTAGCGGCTGTGGGGCCGAGCTATCTCGACCATCGCCAAGGCGAAACGGCGCCGTTTGTATATCGACAAGGGCTGAAGCTTAAGCGGCGTCCCAGGTCGGAGCAAGAGGAAACAAGCAGTGCCGATTTTCTGATTGCCTCAGGTTCTCTTATTCCCGTCGCCGTCTTCAAGAGTGTTGGTCATATGGAGGAGGGGCTATTCATTGATTATGTCGATATCGAGTGGGGCCTGCGTGCCAAGGAAAAGGGTTTCGGCTTATTTGGCGTGAACGATGCCTTCATGGAGCATTCGATGGGGGACGAATGGATTGATTTCAACGGCCGCAGCGTCCCGGTTCATAGCCCTTTGAGGCACTATTATGCGGTTCGCAATGCTGTCTGGCTCATCCGGCGGCGATGGATCGGCTGGGCATGGCGCTTTATATTGGCTCTGCGCATTTTCCGTCAGTTCGTCTTTTTTAGTGTGTTTGGGGTTAAGAGGTGGCACCATTCGAAAATGATGCTTCTCGGAATCTACCATGGCCTGATCGGCCGAACGGGTCGATTGTAATCGGCTCCTTCGTAGGTGGTCCCCGATGATGGAAAGCGGCTTCGCTGCCATGGACTTCACGCCCGAGCAGATCGACGCTTTTTTCCTCGCTGCGTCGAAACTTTGACGATTATCGGGAGAAATACAGGACGTCGCCGTCTCTCTTGAAAAGGACCATCCCGGCAGCAACGGCAACTTTCGCAGAGGCTATGTTGTCGGCCTTTACTTTAGCGCGGACTGTGTGTGTAGGGGCTGTTTCTTCGGCGGCCATCTGAACCATGCGCTTCGCCAATCCGCGCCCGCGAGCATCAGGGGCAACCGTCCAAGATAGCTCTGCGGTTCCATTCGGCTCGCGGTCTATCCTGACGGTTCCGACCGGGATTCCATCTTCCTCGGCAACAAGGAGGCTCCTAGCGGTATTGTTGAGCGTAGCCGTAAGCCACGCAACATGAGAATCATACTCGATCTCTTCGGTGGAGATGCTAGCCGCTCGTGTGGCAGGGTCGTTTCGCCAATCGAAAAGCGCCTTCGCGTCGGAGATTGTTGCCTTACGAAGTATCAACACAGTGGCTCGTCCCTTCGATTTAGCCGCCAATGCAAGCGGGACTCGTCATCAACATTCCACATTAGACCCTAGGCCAGACCGCCCCATTGTAGAAGGGTGTGATTCCCTCAGTCTTTCAAAGATAGCATCATCATCGCCAGGCTTGAGGCCGTCGAGGGTCGAACGGAACGCCGCAAGTGATTTTGCCTCGGAGGCTTCCAGGGCAGCGCTCATCTCGCTCTTTGCTGGTAAGACCTCGACCTAAATTGTTGGGCCGCCGGGTGCTTAAGCGTAGCCGAGCTGCGCACCAGCTACGTAGCTTGGCGTGCCTTAAGCACACATCCCTTGTTGAGTGTTAGAGGACTATTCAAATGCCGATTGTGCTGATGAAAGGCTCTTCGGCGGGCTTGGCCGAGCGCGCTCATAACCGCAGGAATTCGGCTCGGACGGCCCAAAGAAGGGGACACCTCACTGTTAAATGCTTGATCCCGTCAATACTAAGGACGTATGTAGTGGCTCCAAAGCTGTCCAAGCCGCTGGCATCGGCTGTCTGAGAAGGCCTCAATGAAATTACTGGATACAACCCTGCGCGATGGATCGTATGTGATCAATTTCGGTTTTGATCGCAAGCAGACGGCGGACATATGTCTGGAACTTGATGAAGCAGGTGTTGACTTTATCGAAGTTGGACATGGTGTTGGTCTTAATGCCTCCAATAGGGGGCAAGGTGAAGCCAGGGAGACTGATGAGGCCTATATGGCGGCTGCATCTGGAGCGGTAAGAGACGCTAAATGGGGGATGTTTGCGATCCCAGGCATATGCGATCTTGAACACCTTGATGCCTGTATTGATTTTAAAATGGGATTCTTGCGTTTTGGCGTCTCAATAGATGCCTATAAAAAGGCGGTCCCTTTTATCGAAAAAGCCAAGGCAGCCGGTATTATCGCCTGCGTCAACTTTATGAAGTCCTATTCAAGGCCGCCAATTGTCTTCGAAGAGGCTGCGCGCTATGTCGTTGCTGCGGGAGCAGACTATGTCTATATCGTTGATTCCGCAGGCAGTATGGTTCCAAAAACTGTCCGGCAGTACTGTGAGCGGATTAAGGATCTGCCATTCGGCTTCCACGGCCACAACAATTTAGGCTTGGCGGTGGCAAATGCGCTGGAAGCCGAAGCCTGCGGCGCCGCATTGGTCGACACGTCGCTACAGGGAATGGGCCGCTGTACCGGAAACACGATGACAGAGCATTTCGTGGCCCTGATGCATCGTGAAGGTAAATTGATAAATCTCAATCTCATGCGGCTGCTTGATGCGGCGGAAGAGCACGTGCGGCCGCTTTTAAATCAAGTGGGTCATGACAGCGTCGATCTGGTGTGCGGTTATTCCGGATTTCATTCGAGTTATATGCACGTGATTAGACGCTATGCTCTCAAATATGACGTAGATCCGCGTCTGCTGATCATCGCGGTCTGCCAGGAGAACCAGTCGGATGCACCCGATGCTCTGGTGGAGCAAAAGGCCATGGAATTGAAGGGCCATAGCGCGACGAAACATCACTTTACCCTCAGCCAATATTACGGACGCGAGCAGGAAAATCTCTGAGGCGGCAATGTCGAAACTGATAGACCGCTATTTCGAGCGCTTTCGCGAGCTGGAATATCCAATCCTTATCGATATTGCTGGCGAACGGCGACGTGAAGTCGCGGGAACAGAACTCGTTCCGATATTGGATCGGTTGGCATCGCTGTTGGGGCAAATGGGTATCCACCCCGGAGATCGTGTCGTCGCCGTAGTGGATAACACTCTTGAAGCCGCCTTGCTGCTGCTGGCTGCGATGCGTCACGGCATTACGCTCTGCATGCAGCCGGCCGATGCAAGCCCTGCCGACGTCGAGAAGGCGGCCCGCTTGGTCGGGGCGAAATCCACAGTGAATGCCACGGGGAAGACCGTATGCAACACCGAAGCCTGGCGCCTGGATGATTTGCCGGCGGTTGAGAAAGTGCCAGTGGACGTGAGGCCCGGAACCCCTCTCACAGTCACATTCACCAGCGGATCGACCGGCGCACCCAAGGGAATCGTCCATGCCGCCGAGAGTTTCCTCGCTTGCGCGGACGCCTTCAACCGGCAGACCAGCATTACGAATAAGGATCGCTTCTTGAATGTCATGCCCATGTATTACATGGCAGGAATATTTAATGGCATTCTTGCACCGCTTCAAGCTGGCGCGGCGGTGGTCATAGATTCCGCATTTTCGACGGGGACTGCCCTTAAATTCTGGCGAACCGTGGCGGAAAACGAAGTATCGGCTTTATGGCTCTCGCCGACCATGTTGTCGCTGGCGACAAAGTTGGATCGTGGAGACAAGCAACTTCCCAAAGCATTCCGGAGGCTTTTCGTCGGTACAGGCGCGATGCTCAAGTCCGACGCCGAGACATTTGAATCAACTTATGGACTGGCTCCGCTTCAATCCTATGGGCTCTCGGAGCTTCTGTATGTTTCGGTCGACGACGCAGAATCGCCGTGCTTCGGGACTGTCGGTTGCCCTCTGGAGGGAGTTGAAATTGCGACCGGCGATTCTGGAACCCTTGCCATCACAACGCCGTACGCATTCTTGGGCTACCTCGAAGATGGCAGGGTCAGAACTCCGCAACAACCGTTCGTGACAAGCGACATCGCCAGCTACGACAACAACCGCCTTTCGATCCTTGGACGCAGCGACGATGTGATATTGCGTGGCGGCGTCAATGTGAATCCTTTTGAGGCAGAAGCTTATCTATCGCCTCTCTTTGGCCAGCGATCCTTCTGCTTGATCGGACTGGCCGACGCGATGCTCGGTCAGAAAGTCATTCTCGTCTTGGAGGAAGTAGCCCGCCCGCAAGGGGCAGATATTCTTGTCAATGCCCAGAGGCTGATGCGTGAAAAAGGCGGGAGGGTACAAATAGACGGCATCGCTTATGTCGCGACCTTTCCGATAGGGCCTACGGGAAAGATTCGGCGGAAGGACCTCCGGGAGATGCTTGCCGAGGAAACGATTTGAGATGCTTATCCTGGGCCTTAGCCACATCGCACTGAATACCCCGGATATTGAGCGTTCTACCTCGCGTCTTGCCCTGCTCGGATATACGACGCGGTTTGACGAACCCGATCTCGAAAACCACCCGACGAAGTCCGCGCTCCTCGAGCGTTACCAGCGAAGGCATCATATCCGCTCACTTGGCGCTCCGGGCGGGATGAGCATTGAACTTCTGGACCATGGGCACACAGGGGGAATGCAATCAGCAGACCTCATTCCGGTTTTTCAGTCTCCCGAGCCTCTTGCCGGATGGCAAACTCTTAGCCCTGACTGCTTACCGCTGACCCAGGAGGCTTGGAAGCGACTAGAGGCTACGCTGAATGCTCCGCTTGAAGTCTTTTATGACCCGGAGCTTATGCTCATCTTCGTGTGGTTCAGCGAAGGCGGAGCATCCGGCCTTTTCGCATGTCTTATGCCGAGCCTCAATGTTGATGCGTCAAAAGAGATTCTCTCGTCGCTGCGATTTCGTCCCGACGCGGCATCCGGCCTGTGGTCGTTGTTGAGTCCAATTCCAGCCCTGCAGGCCAGGCTCTTGCCGATTGAATACTGCGATCATCCGAACTGGGTATTGCGCTCACCTCTGGACGCGGCGGGCAGTCCGTGCATCGCGCTTGTGGCGCGGGGCTCCGGGCATTCTCATCTTCCCATGCTATCTGCGCTGGGGGGGCACAGCGAGTCCTTCGCGCTTATGGTGAACAATAGATCATTGAAAATAACGCTTGTCCGGTCTGAGCATGGACCGGTTATTGAGTTGGTGGAGCCGATCACATGATTATTGACCTGACTATGACTCTGCGGGAGGGTATCATGACTTTTCCCGTACACTGGCACCCTGTTGTGGAAATTACCCAATTGGGACGTTTCGAGGTCGAAGGGCGGGAAACGCGCAAGATCGTTTTGGGCACGCACACCGGCACGCATGTCGATGCGCCCCGTCACTTTGTGCCCAAGGGTGAGACGATCGAAAATACCGACCTCGATATCTACTATGGCCCGGCTCGGGTGCTGGATTTCACTCATCTTCCTGACAAGACCGAAATCACCCGGGAAATGCTTGTTGAACGTATCGGACGGGATTTCCCATCGCGTATTCTGTTTCGCTATGATTGGGAACGGCGTCTCGATAGCCTGAAATATTACAGCGACCATCCCTATCTGAGCGAGGAGGCCTGCGAGTGGATAGTGGAAAACGGCATTCGTCTGGTGGGCTTCGACGCACCTATGCCCGATGACCCGCGCAACGGCCGCGGAAGCGACCGCGACTCTCCCAATCATACGATCCTGTTGGGAGCAGGAGTCGCCATTCTTGAATATCTCGTCAATTTGTCTCAAATTCCGACCAAGGACTTCATCTTATCGGCATTGCCGCTCAAGATTGAAGAAGGCGATGGCGCCCCCGTGCGCGCTATTGCCATTGTCGAATAGCAAGGGTTCCAACAGTGACGGATCTGACCGAATGGGCATGTGCCTTCGTTGAGCAAATCGATCCGAGCTTTTCGGGGCTCGGTAAAGAAGCAAAGCTCGGTGAAAATCTCTTTACCTCGGGGCGTCTCGATTCCATGGCGCTCATGAATTTACTACTCGAAGCGGAGGCGCAATTCGGCTTCACATTTACACCCGAGGCGTTTCAGGATCGACGCCTTCAAACCATTCGAGGTCTGGCCGAGGTCGTCGAGAGCTTGAAAAGCGCAGCATGATTACCAAGGGCGATATTATTGAGGCCCTGCGGTCTGCGGGGCTGACCGCAGGAATGACTGTTTTCAGCCATGCCAATATAGCGTTTTTCGGCCCGGTAGCCGGCGCCGCGAATATGTCCGAGCTTATCGATATCATGCTCGCCGCGTTTAAGTCCGTTCTTGGACCGGACGGGACCCTTGTTCTGCCTGTTTTTACCTATTCGTTCAGCTCCGACAAACAGGATGGCATTTTCGATCTTCAGAAGAGCGTTTCAACGACCTCCGGGCTGGGCAACTGGCTAATCGCAAATGGAATGGGGCGCCGTTCCGCCGACCCGATGCTTTCTGTTGTGGCTCTCGGTGGTTCAGCTGACAGTCTAACGCGCGATATTGACCCGATCTGCTTTGGTCCCCGCAGTATCTGGGCACGGCTGTACGAGGCCGATGCGACTATATGCAATCTGAATCTCGATAGCGGCTCTACCTACCTGCATTGGGTGGAACGCGAGCTGGGCGTCGCCTATCGCTCAGATATCCCGATGATGGGAACGATTATCGACCATGGTAGGCCGCGCGCTGCGAAAATCGTCTACACCGGCCGCTCACTTGCCGATCCAAATGCCGTTCCAAAATTTGAGCATTATCACAATGCATCGGTCGCCGCCGGCCTGTCGAAGATAGTGCCGCTCGGGCGCGGACAGATTGTTGCGCAATCATGTCGAAAGGCACGCGATTTTCTCGGCGAGTTGCTTGAGAGGAATCCTTATATATTGACCGCTCGGCACGAGAAGCTGGTCGTTTGAAAACTATGGCGTCGATGCTGGGCAGATGAGGCTGCAGCGACGGCTCGGTCGCACGAGATTCATATGAATGGGGGTTGGAATGGGCTATGATTCAAAAAAGGCCTGGGGTGAGCTTTATTCGGGCGATAGTCCGATCGCTTACCCCGCGGAAGGCGTAATAAGGATATTCAAGGGGACGTTCCCTGCGCTGACGATGCCGCGCGATCACGCTAACCTCTCCATTTTGGATATGGGCTGCGGCGACGGCAGACATCTGCCATTCCTAAGCGGACTAGGCTTCGATGTCTGCGCAGTCGAGGTCAGCGAGACAATTTGCAGTACGCTGCGCAGACGGATGGAAGCCTACGACGTGAAAGTAGACATCCGCGCCGGTCATGCGGGTTCCCTGCCATATGAGGATTCGTATTTCGACCGTCTACTGACGTGGAACAGCTGCTACTACATGTCATTGAGCGGCCCAAGGTTTGGCGCCCACGTCGCGGAGATGGCCAGGGTGTTAAAACCCGGCGGCTGGATCGTTGCGTCTCTTCCAAAGAAAACCAGCTTCATTTTTCAAGATTCGACGGTGAGTGACACAGCCGGCTATCGCATCATTGCGAACGACTATTTCGGTATGCGCAATGGCGAAATCATGCGCTGCATCGAAGACCGTGCCGATCTGGTCGAGTCTTTTGAGGCGAAATTCGAAAACTTCTGCCATGCTGATCTCGACATGGAGTGGTTTGGATTGCCCTATCACTGGCACGTCTTTTGTGCGCAGCGAAAGGTTTGACCCCGTCCAATGAGAAAAGTCGGCCAGGAGACGATTAGTCGGTGCCATCGGCAACGTGGGCTTTTGCAAAAATTGCGATGCCGGGGTACTGTTCCGTTGAGGAAGATGAGAGCCAGTTTATCCAGGATAGCTGACTTTTTCCGGCGTATAAACTTTGATCTTCGTCTAAAGAATACGTCTTCTTCGGATATTATAGTTGCAAAAGATGCCAAATTCTATGCACGTTTACTTAGCTGGTCTGTGGTTCTGGATAGGAAAGCTATCGATGCATTGAACGACGACGGCGACTACCCTCTTGGCGCCTTTGATCTTTCCGAATGTATACGGCTGTCACTGGCGTTATCGGGCAGGATATGCCGACGTCTCGCTCGGGTGATGGCGCCAAATTCACCGACCGAGGCTGCGGCCCTGGAGGCAGCGTGGTTTTTTGCCGTTTGGACCGAGATCAGCGCTATCTTGCCGATGCGTCATCTCGCACGGTTTCTGCATAAGAAATTTGGCAAGAACCTTATTATTGTCCCCATCGACCATGGGCAGGTAACCTGTCTCAATCACTGGGCATACAATGAACTCGAGCCCTTCATTTTGGTCGCGGAGTTGAGGCGGCGCGGTGCTAGAAGTTTTCTACTTGCTAGGTCTCAAGAGCTGTCGAACCGGTTTTCCGACGGAAAAGGCGAACTGAATTTTGTCGCAAACTCCGCCTGGTGGCATTCGCGCGTGGACGCCAAAATCCCCACGACAACGTTCGAAAAGGTTTTCGACCCGGAGGGAATGCGTGATCGCAACAAGGTGCGTTCTACGATCGGGCGGGCTGCTCTCGTCGGGACCGTGCGTGACCCGGCATCGGCAGCGGCAGCCGATATCCATCTGTGGAGCGAAGTTGACAACCCGCCTTCCATCAACGTGTCGTTCGATATTGTCTCGACCCGCAAGGCATTTTCAATCTTCGCTCCCTCCAATCCACCTCCCAAACTCACAGATGCCTTTCTGACATTTGTTGGAGGGCTGTCGAAGGCGGCGTGGGAGAATGCCAATAAAGCCGTCGCTGCCTCCAAGGCCCGCGAGGCCCATGTCTGCGATCATTTATTTTTAGAAGGCGCGCTTATGAGCCACGCCGTGGCCGCCGCTGGCGGACATATCCGCTTGTGGCCGCACTCCTCCAATGCCGGCCATGTTCCCTTTCAAAAACACGATGCATTAGCCAGTGTGACTGCCGTTACGGCGAGCGCCAAGCGGACGTGGTCGAGAGTGATCCCCTCCGAAATCGTAAATATCGACTCTAGTTTCATGCTCTCCGAGGCCTCCGGCACCCGCTCCTATGCGTCGGAAGAGCCCGTTCACATCGTGGTTTTTGCTGGCGCGCACCGGATCAACCGTATGCCGACGATGGATTGTCGTGCCCAAAAGGCGGTGCTGCAGAAATTTTTCGGAGCACTCGGCGAGTTGCCCGACAAATTTCAGGTTCTCGTTAAGCCGAAGGCCTACTGGGAAGAAGCCGACTGGCTTGAACAGTTTTTCCCGATCGGCCATCGTTTTCGCTTCACCGAGCACACGACCAAGGAGCTAGACCTCCCAAACATGATATTCTTAACCGTCTCGCTGGGCTCGACCGCGCTCTTGGAAGGGATCGGGCGCGGCATCCCCGGCTTGATCGTTCGGGAGTTTCCCATTGTCGACTACACCGCCCTCGATGCCGAGCACTTCCAAGTCGGTGATACCGATTTCGTCATCGGGCAAATCAGGTCCTGCGCCGATCCGGCCTATTACCATATGCTGGCGGAGCGGCATCTTCGTTGGTACAAGACCGAGACGAATTTTCCTCGTGGGGTTATTTGAAGATTGGGTCCTGGCGGGGTGATGTCTGCGGAGGACTGCGTCAGGTTATTGTGGGAGTAAGAAATGCATGTTGGCGCGCCTGGCGGTGAGCTTGCGGGAACCGCTGAACCAATGAATTCCGACGCGGCGCGCGAATCGGGCCAAGCTGCCTACAATTTGGCTTGCGAACTGTTTCCGATAAACCGATCGATCACTGGACCCGGCGTGAGGCAAACGCTTGCGATATTGACGCGGGAAATGCCGGAGTTAACCACTCATTCCGTTCCTTCGGGAACACAGGCTTTCGATTGGGTCGTGCCGGATGAATGGGACGTTCGAGAGGCCTATATCGAAGATCCGGAAGGCAATCGTATCGTCGATTTCAAGGCCAACAATCTCCATCTGATGGGATATTCGGAGCCGGTGAACTGCGAACTGTCCTTGGACGATCTGCAAGCGCATCTTTATTCGCTTCCAGACCAGCCGGATGCTATACCCTATGTTACGTCCTATTACTCCCGCCGGTGGGGATTTTGCCTCAGTCACCATCAGCGTTTGTCGTTGAAACCTGGACAATATCGGGTTCGGATTGACTCTACGCTCGCGCCTGGCAGCCTGAATTACGGCGAAATTCTCATCGCCGGTGATAGTGCAGAAGAAATTTTCCTATCCACCTATATTTGTCATCCCTCCATGGCAAACAATGAACTTTCTGGTCCAGTTGTTACAACCGAGATTGTCAAATGGCTGATCTCGCGAGATAGGCTTCCCTATTCATTTCGCGCCATATTCATCCCTGAAACGATCGGCTCTATTTGCTATCTCAGTCGCAATCTGGGAGTTATGAAAGAAAGAGTGCGTGCCGGGTTCAACATCACCTGCGCGGGCGATGACCGCGCCTATTCCTTCCTGCCGTCGAGGGATGGCAATACGCTGGCAGATCGCGCGGCGCTCCATGCCTTGGAGCATGTCGCTGGCGAGTTTGAGCGCTATTCTTGGTGGGACCGCGGCAGTGACGAACGGCAATATTGCGCTCCTGGTATCGATTTGCCGGTTGCCTCAATTATGCGTTCCAAATACGGGGTTTACGCGGAATATCATACCTCACTCGACAATCTGGATCTGATTTCACCGGCTGGTCTCGGGGGAGCTATTCGAGCCGTTCAAGGGGCAATCTTAGCGGTGGAGCAGGATCGTCATTACAAGATCAATGTTCTCGGCGAGCCGCAACTCGGAAAACGGGGCCTTTATCCAACCATTTCCACAAAGAGTTCAGGCGCAACCGTCAGGCTGATGATGAACGTTATCTCTCATCTCGACGGCAGGACATCGCTTTTGGAAGTCTCCAATAAGGTCGGCGTGGCGATCTGGGATATCTATCCTATCGTCCTGAAACTGATTGAAGCTGGGCTTGTCGACGACCTCTCATTTACTGTCCAGCAGTCAAATTCTAAGGGTTAGTCAATCTGCGGAATTCCATGGCAAGGTCAGGCACTCCTGGAGCGGTTCAGCTTTTCACGGAAGCGCAAACCGCTCTAATCTTTGAGCTTGCTGTGCGTATCGAACGGGCGCCAACCAAAAGACTGATCGTTGCGCGAGACCGAAACTGGATATTCCGGTGATGAAATCCTGCGGGGAGACCTTTTGTCAAATACCCTATTTCCAACACAGCAATTATCGCTAGAACCTGAACTCAATAACGCAGTGTTCCAAATGCCGAGAGAGAGCTAGATGCTTGTATCCAAAAAATCGCTCGAACCTTCTCTGCACGTCAGAAAATCGGCCTGGCTCGAACATGCGCCTTTTGCCTTCTGGCTGATGCAGGAGCTGCAGCCTCGCACCGTGGTCGAACTTGGGACACACAACGGCTTTTCCTTCCTTTCATTCTGCCAGGCAGCCAAGGCGGGTGGGATCGGCACAAAAATCTACGCCATAGATACGTGGCAAGGGAACGAGCATGCCGGTCTTTACGAGTCTGAAGTGCACGATTCACTTCGAGCCGAATTGCTCAAGGAATATCCAGGCATCGGCACTATGGTGCGCTCGACTTTCGCCGATGCGAGGTCTCAGTTCGCCGATGGATCTGTCGATCTTCTGCATATCGATGGGCGCCATCGCTATGAGGATGTGCTGGAAGATTTTCAAAGTTGGGAAAGCGCGCTATCCGACAGAGCGGTGGTCCTGTTTCATGATACGCGGGTAGAGATCGGCGACTTCGGTGTCTGGAAGTTTTGGGCGGAGATCTCGGCCGCGCATCCGAACTTCGAGTTTCATCACGGCAATGGTCTGGGCGTCCTCGTCGTGGGCAAGAACGCGCCGGAAGCATTGAAGGCTCTCTGCGCTCTTGCACCGGAAGAACAAACCGTCAACCGCATGCTCTACTCGAGGCTGGGCCTCGTCAATTCTTTGGATCACCAGATAGACGTGGCTCGTGAGCAGTTGGGTATCATTGGAAAGCAGGCAAAGCTGCTGACGGCCGATCGCGACTGTATCGCCAATTCCTTCGAGCAACATCGCCAGGCGATGGACATGATGCTGTCTTCGACGAGCTGGAAATTGACGGCTCCGCTCCGGTTGGCGAACCGCGCAGGTGCGCGGATTCCGCAGCTTGCAGCCATGATGCAGATGTTGGCCAAGAGACACGGCGGCTATGCGCGCCTGGCACGGAGATCGCTGGACATCCTCAGGCGGGATGGATTGGCAGGCGGCAAAACCGCATGGGCGCGCGCCAGGGCATTGCGTCATGGAGGCAACCCGCTTTCCGGGAACGACTATGAGAGCTGGCTTAAGCGATACTCCGGCCTCGATGAGGTGGGGCGCGAAAAAATGCGGTCTGAAATTGCGTCGTGGGAAAATCCGCCGCTGATTTCGGTCGTCATGCCGGTCTACAATCCGGAGGTCGATTGGCTGGAGGAAGCGATTGCATCAGTGCAGGCGCAGATCTATCCGTCCTGGGAGTTGTGCATCGCGGACGATCGGTCGACGTCCGAGCACGTGCGCCCCCTCCTTGAAAAATTCGCAGCTGCCGATCCGCGCATAAAGGTGGTTTATCGCGCTACGAACGGGCATATATCCGAAGCCTCCAATTCAGCCTTGGAACTCGCGTCCGGCAACTGGATGGTTCTTCTCGACCAGGACGATCTTCTGACGGAAGATGCGCTGTATTATGTCGGTCGTGCCATCAGCCGGGAGCCAGACGTTGCGTTGATCTATTCCGACGAGGACAAGATCGAAAACGGCCGGCGTTATGATCCTTACTTCAAGCCGGACTGGAACCCTGATCTGTTGCGTTCGCACAACATGGTTTGCCATCTTGGCGCGTACCGTATGGATCATGTGCGGGCCATCGGCGGCTTTCGGAAAGGCTTTGAAGGCGCGCAGGATTACGACCTGGTGCTGCGCTTCTCCGAGGGCCTGCTGCCGGGGCAGATCTGCCATATCCCGCGGGTTCTGTACCACTGGCGAAGCCATTCCGGCAGCACGGCGCAAAGCGGCGGCAACAAAAATTATGCCGCCATCGCCGGTCAAGCCGCCCTGAACGAACATTTGCAGCGGACGGGGCTGGCTGGTCACGTCGAAATATTGCCGACCGGCATGTACAGGGCGCGCTATGATCTGCCGCCCAATCCGCCGAAGGTAAGCCTGATCATTCCAACGCGAAACGGATTGCGGCTTCTGCGTCAGTGCGTCAGCTCCATTCTCGAGAAAACCACCTATCCCAATTTCGAGATCCTGATCGTCGATAACAATTCGGACGACCATGCGACGCTGCGCTATTTCGACGAAATTCAGTCGCACGAACGGGTGAAGGTGGTTCGCGATGGACAGGCTTTCAATTATTCCGCAATCAACAACAAGGCCGTCAGCCTTGTAGACGGCGAATATGTGGGCCTCGTCAATAACGATATCGAGGCCGTCTCTCCGGATTGGCTGAGCGAAATGATGGCGATTGCCATGCAGCCGAAGGTTGGCGCGGTTGGCGCGCGGCTGTGGTATCCGGATGACCGGCTGCAACATGGCGGCATTATTCTCGGGATCGGCGGGGTGGCCGGTCACGCCCACAAGATGTTGAGACGCGGCGAACATGGCTATTTCTCGCGGGGCGAGCTCACGCAAACGCTCAGCGCTGTAACGGCGGCATGTCTTGTCGTCAAAAAATCCACTTACGAACTGGTCGGCGGCCTGGACGCGGAAAATCTCAAGGTCGCGTTCAATGACGTCGATTTCTGCCTGAAGCTCCGAGAGGCGGGCTTCCGGAATGTCTGGACGCCTTATGCCGAACTCCGCCACCACGAGTCGGCGACGCGAGGGGTAGAAGATACTCCCGAAAAGAAGCAGCGCTTCCAATCCGAGGTGCTTTTCATGCTCCGGCGCTGGGACAAAGTGTTGATGGCGGATCCGGCCTACAACCCTAATCTGACGTTGGAATACGAAGATTTTTCGCTTGCATGGCCTCCGCGAAACGATATTGATCCCACCTCGGCGTCCTGACCTCCAGATGGACAAAAAATCGAAGTTTACTATTGCCATCGAGCGTTCACGGCGCATGCGCCAGGAGACAACGATGGAACAGCATGATCGAGAAGAGCACGATGGCGACGCGAGCTAAAAGCAATACCATGCGTGCGCTGGATGATATCCGTGGTGGGTTCGACCAGCGTGAACTATGGCTCTACCTGGGCTGGCGAGAGATAAAGTCGCAATACAGCCGCTCCATCATAGGTCCGTTGTGGCTCACACTTTCCATGGGAATGATGGTTCTTGGTCTCGGTGTGCTTTATTCCCAGATATTGAAGATCGATGTCGCGAATTACCTGCCCAGGCTTGCGATAGGTCTCATCGTCTGGGGCCTCATCAACGGAATTATCATCGGGGCATGCAGGATATTCGCCGTTGCCGGTGGAGCCATGCGGCAGATCAAGATGCCGGTCAGCATGTTCATCTTCCAGTTCATCTGGAGTCAGCTTCTGGTTTTTGTGCATAACTTTCTAATATATATAATTATCGCTATTGTATTCCTGATGAATCCGGGCTGGAATGTCCTTCTGTTCTTTCCGGCGCTCTTTCTTGTTGTCTTAAGTGGATTTTTTATATCGATGATACTCGGTCCGTTGTGCGCGCGGTTTCGCGACGTGCCAATGATCATTGGAAGCGTTATGCAAATCGTTTTCTTCATGACCCCAATCATCTGGAGTGCCGACCAGATGCCAAGCCGCGCATGGGTCCTGACCGCAAATCCCTTCTATCATTTTATCGAAATCATCCGGGATCCGTTGCTCGGAAAAACGGGTACTGCACTCAACTGGACGGCGAGTGTCGGCATTACGATTGCCCTTGGCGTGATCGCTACGGTCTTTTTCGCCCGTTACCGCGCACGCGTCGTCTATTGGAGCTGATCCTTGGCTAAAATTTCTCTGAAGGATGTCGTGGTCGACATTCCGATCTACGGCGCCAGCCATCGTTCTTTGAAGAACAGTATTCTCGCTTCAGCCACAGGCGGACAGATAAAGCCCCGTGAAGGCACCGGCTCGGTCGTGATTCGGGCGATCGAAGGCCTGACTCTGGATATCGAACACGGCACGCGCCTTGGCCTGCTCGGCCACAACGGCGCAGGAAAATCGACAATCCTGCGGGTGATGGCCGGCATTTACGAACCGTCGATCGGAACGGCGGAGATCGACGGCGAAGTCGCATCAATGTTCGACATCGGCTTCGGTATGGATCCCGAGTCAAGTGGCTGGGAAAACATCATTCTGCGGGGAATGTATCTCGGATACAGCCGCAAGGAGATCGAGGCCCGCGCAGAAGAGATCGGTGCTTTGACGGGGCTGGGCGAATTTCTCGATATGCCGCTTCGCACTTACAGCGCCGGCATGTCGACAAGGCTTGCCTTCGCGATCTCGACATCGATCAAGCCGGAGATACTGCTTATCGATGAGGGTATCGGCGCAGGCGACGCGGCATTTCTTGCCCAGGCGCAGGAACGGATGCGCACTTTCATTTCCAACGCTGGAATTCTGGTGATGGCGTCTCACTCGAACGATCTGTTACGGGCATGGTGTAAGGAGGGCCTCTGGATGGAGCACGGTCGCATGCGAATGCGTGGCCCTATCGACGATGTCCTTGCAGCTTACACCAAGTCGCTCGGATAGGTGCAGCCAGCGCGTTACTCGATAATCTGGCCGGCGGTCAGTACGAGACGAACGGGACATCCAAGGCCACGTGCGCCATCTGGATTTTGGTGGTCAAGCCGTCGTGAGAACGGCCAAGGGCCTGATCTTTAGCCCTTTTTCTCGTCGGAAGCGTGCTGGTGGGCGCGAATGATGGTGCTATCGACAATCAGCTATTCGAAATCACTGTCGTCCGATATCGCCTCATGGAAATGCCACCAGACACCCTTTTGGCTCCACCGGCTTTAGCGACGAAACATGCTGTTCCATGTCGCCGAACAGTTCGCTTCGGTTGGGCGTCGCAGATCGCCACAACCCGATTGGTGTGTTATTGGACCCCCGTGACAGGTCCCAGGCCAGAATCATTGTTGATATTGGGTCTTGGGATTCCGTATAGCGAATGGTCGGCAGAAAAATAGACTTAGGTGGTCATGGAGACTTCAAATCAGTTGTTTGACGGTTGTCTGAACCCAGAATCGAAATTGCCTATCATTGTGGATCTGGATGGTACGCTGATCCTGTCGGACACCTTGCATGAGTCCGCTGCGGTTGCGCTTTTCCGTAAACCGCTGGTTCTGTTTCACGCGCTGAGACAGCTTGTGAACGGCCGCCATGCGCTGAAGGCTGCGCTCGCGAAAGAAGTCGACTTGACCCACGAGGTGTTACCGCTTCGGGAGGATCTCGTCGAATGGTTGCGCAGCAAGGCAGAAGAGGGGCATGAACTCCATCTTTGCTCGGCCGCGAATCAATCTGTGGTAGACGCGGTCGCGAAAAGAGTCGGCATATTCGCCTCGGCCGTCGGTTCTTCAAGCTCAAATCTGAAAGGCAAGGCCAAGGCGCTGTATCTCGAAGGTCGCTTTCCTGACGGCTTCATCTATGTCGGTGACCATGCGGCGGACCTGCCTGTCTGGCAGGCGTCAAAGGGCGTCGTGCCCGCCGGCGTCAGTCAAAGTGTGTCGCGGGAGCTCAAGCGGCGCAACCTGCCGGTGATCGCCGAATTTCATTCGCCGTCACTGAAGTTCAGGGAGTTCTTGAAGGCCATCCGCGTTCATCATTGGACCAAGAACGTTCTGCTCTTTGTTCCACTGATTCTGGCCCATGAATGGACCAACCTCTTACTCATTCTGCAAACCGTCTCAGCATTCGCCTGTCTCCTGGCGGTCACCTCTGCCACCTATTTGCTCAATGACATTGCCGACCTCAATACGGATCGTCAGCATTGGTCGAAACGCTACAGGGCCTTGGCCAGCGGCAAGCTGTCTATCCGGGCCGGCTTCATGCTCGCGGGTGGGCTGTTGGTAGGCGGTTTCTTTTTCGCGGCCTTGCTGTCCCCGCAATTCACGCTCGCCCTCCTTGCGTATCTGGTGATAACGGGAGCGTATTCGCTGGGCTTGAAGCGGGTTCCTCTGCTCGACACCCTTATTATCGGCATACTTTTCACGACACGCCTCATCATGGGGACGGTCTTGCTCGAGAGTTCGAAGCCGGCATGGCTGCTGACCTTTGCCGTGTTTCTGTTCTTTTCGCTGGCCGTGGCAAAACGTCATACGGAAATTGTTCGGGCAGCGACCAGCGGCTCCCTGAGTCTCAAGAGTCGCGGGTACGAAATCGAGGACGCGCCTTTGACGCTTTCGCTCGGTATCGGCACCGCCCTGGCGTCGCTCGTCGTCCTGATGATCTTCGTCTTGCAGGAAATGCTGCCTGGCAAAGCCTATTCCTCTCCGCATTTCCTGGGTGGAATTCCTATCATGCTGTCGATTTGGCTTGGCAGAATCTGGCTTCTGGCACATCGGGGGAAGATGAACGACGACCCGGTCAGCTTTGCCATTCGCGACCGTATCAGCGCTGGTCTCGGCGTCGTGGTCGCGATCTTGTTCCTGGCCGCACTATGACCAGATTCGAGCCGGCCGACGTCCGTTCGTGGGGTAATGTGCTGCAGGCGGAACACCATGCAGCTTTTCCTGCCTGGCGAGACCAGCTTGCCCGCATCGTGCTGTCCGGCCGCCAGGAAGGGCGAGCGCTTTTAGCGACGGGCCTGCGTCGCTCCTATGGTGACAGTGGCCTCAATCCCGAAGGCGGATTGATTGATATGACCGGTCTCGACCGGATCATTGACTTTGATCGAGAGCGTCGCCTTGTTCGGGTGGAAGCAGGATTGTCGTTCGACGCCTTGCTCGGGGTCATCGTCCGCCAGGGATTCTTTCTACCTGTGACACCCGGCACGCGTTTCGTGACGATGGGCGGCGCCGTCGCAAACGATGTTCACGGCAAGAACCATCATATCAACGGCACCATCGGACGCTGGGTCCGCAGGATCGGGTTGATGCGCTCCAACGGCGAGGAACTTGAGCTAACGCTCGAAAGCGATCCCCAGCTGTTTTCTGCGACGATCGGCGGCCTGGGGCTGACCGGTGCAATAACCTGGGTTGAACTGGAAGTCCTGCCGATCGAGAGCGCGGTCATGGATGCCGAAAACATTCCCTTTGACAATCTCGACATGTTCTTCTCTCTGGCAGCCGAGAGCGACAACGCGTTCGACTACACGGTCTCCTGGATCGATTGCCTCGCAAAAGGCGCATCCCTGGGTCGCGGAATTTTCACGCGTGGCAACCACGCAAAGACCGGCTCTCGCCTGCCGGGCCGCGGGAACACCAAGTTCACGATGCCGCTCAGCCTTCCCAGCCTCTGCATGAACCGTTATTCGATCAGCGCTTTCAATTCGCTGTATTTCTGGAACGGCAAGCGAAAGGCCGGGAAGCAGAACATACCGATATATCAGTTCTTCTATCCGCTCGATTCCATCGGGCGTTGGAACCGGATGTATGGCAGCAAGGGAATGTATCAGTTTCAGTCGGTGGTACCGCCGGCCGTCGAGAAAGACGCTACGAAAGAAATGCTAAAGACCATCTCCGCCAGCGGGCAGGGGTCGTTTCTAGCCGTTCTCAAGACATTCGGCGCGATTTCCTCGCCCGGAATGCTGTCTTTCCCGCGACCGGGAACGACATTGGCGCTGGATTTTCCAAATCATGGCGAGACCACCTCGAGGCTGATGGCTCGGCTCGATGATATCGTGCTGGAAGCGGGTGGTCGGCTCTACCCTGCCAAGGATGGCCGTATGCCGGCACGAATGTTCAAGGCCGGTTATCCGGCTTGGCAGGACTTCGCCAAATACGTAGATAGCGGGTTCAGTTCGCATTTCTGGAAGCGTGTATCGCAAGAGTAAGGGGGCTCCATTGCGGGTTATCATTTTAGGGGCCACCTCGGCGATCGCCTCTGCGGCCGCGAGGCTGTATGCAGCAGAAGGCGCAAGCCTGCTGCTGGTCGGGCGGGACGAAAATCGTCTGGCGCAAGCTGCGGCGGATCTGAAGATGCGTGGCGCGGAGACCGCCGAAGTCGCCATCAGCGATCTCGGTGACCCGGCTGACGTCGAGAAGCGGCTGGACGCATTCGTCAGGCAGCTTGGCGGCGTCGATCACGTTCTCCTGGCCTATGGCATCCTCGGCAATCAGGGCGAGGCCGAGCGCGATTTGACTGAGGCGGAAACGATCCTGCGGGTTAATTTCAACTCGGCTGCCGCGTGGTGCCTTGCGACTGCCAACATTATCGAGAAGCAGGGCCGCGGCACGCTCGCCGTCATCGGTTCGGTTGCAGGCGACAGGGGCCGCCGAGCCAACTTCATCTATGGGGCGTCGAAGGCTGGTCTGGAGGCGCTGGTTGTCGGCATAGCGCATCGTTTTGCCGATAAGGGGCCGCGGGCTGTGCTCATCAAACCCGGTCCGACGATGACACCGATGACCGAGGGCATGAACCGCAAGGGTGCGCTCTGGGCCAAGCCGGAGCAGGTCGCGGCAATCGTTCATGCGCGTGCGTATCGAGGCGGCCCGGTGGCGTATGCTCCGGGCTTCTGGCGCTACATCATGTTGATCATTCGGAACCTTCCGAGCGCGATTTTCAACCGGATGGAAATTTGATGTCGAAGATAGTCATTACCGGCGCAGCCGGTCTGGTCGGTCAGAACGTCATTGCGCGATTGAAGAGCGAGCCCGGCCTGCAGATCGTGGGCATCGACAAACATCCGACCAATACCGCGTTGCTTCGCCGGCTTCATCCCGAAATCGAGGTGATCGAAGCCGATCTTGCGGTGGACGGTCCATGGAAGGACGCTTTTGCCGACGCATCTGCCGTTCTGTTGAACCAGGCGCAGATCGGCGGCCTCGACGAGCAGGAATTTATCGACAACAACGTCGTGGCCACCGAGCAGATCGTCGCAGCTATGCGCAAGCACGGCGTCCCGTATTTCGTGCACATCTCGTCATCCGTGGTGCATTCCAAGGCCGAGGACTTCTATACAAGCTCCAAGACCGCGCAGGAACGTTTGATCGACACTGTAACCGATATCCCGCATGTTGTGTTGCGGCCGACATTGATGTTCGGGTGGTTCGATCGGAAGCATCTGGGCTGGCTTCGCCGCTTCATGGACCGCGTGCCTGTCTTTCCTATCCCCGGCGACGGAAAATTCATCCGCCAACCGCTGTATGTCGGCGATTTCGCAGCCATTATCATTTCGTCGCTGCGCAACAAGCCGGTCGGGAGCTTCGACATATCGGGGCTGGAGCAGATCTACTACGGCGACGTGATTCGGATGATTCATGACACCGTGAAGCCGAGAGCACGCATCATCAGGGTGCCCTACCGGCTGTTCTGGCTGTTGCTGTTTGTCTACGGCAAGTTCAGCAGCAAGCCTCCCTTTACGACCAGTCAGCTTGAGGCTCTCGTCATCCCTGAGACGTTTCCGGTCATCGATTGGCCGGGATTGTTCGATGTTTCACCGACGCCGCTGCGCGAAGCGATCCGCCAAAGCTACCTGGATCCGGTTTACAGCAGCATCGTATTGGAGTTTTAGGAGACGTGAGATGAGCCGGGTTGTGGTTATAGGCGCTGGCGCCATGGGACTGGCGGCAGCGCACAGAGCTGTGAGTTTAGGTCACGACGTTGATCTCATCGAGGCGGATAGCGTCGCGGGTGGGATGGCGGCGCATTTCGATTTCGGCGGCGTGTCGATCGAGCGGTTCTACCACTTCGTATGCAAATCGGATGAACCGACGTTTGCCTTGATGAAGGAACTCGGTATCGGCGATCGCATGCGCTGGCGGCCGACATCGATGGGCTACTACATGAAGGGACAGATCCATTCCTGGGGGGATCCGATCAGTCTGTTGAAATTCCCGCATCTCAGCCTCATTGCCAAGATTCGCACCGGTCTGCAGATGTTCCTGACCACGAAGGCGAAGAGCTTCGCATCTATCGAAAGCAAGTCCGCCCGAGAGTGGCTGGAAGGCGGTTCGGGGCGGGAAGTGTACAACACGCTCTGGAAGCGCCTCATGGAACTGAAGTTCTATGAGCTCGCAAACGACGTATCCGCATCCTGGATTGCCACGCGGGTCCGGCGCATTGGCAATTCGCGGCGTTCCCTCTTTCAGGAGGAACTGGGTTACATCGAAGGCGGCAGCCAGACGCTCGTGGACGCCCTTGTTTCCGCCTACACGACGCAAGGCGGCCGTCTGCATCTCGGGATGCCCGTGGAGCGTATCGAGACCGAGGCAGGCAGGACGACGGGAGTGACGGCGGCGGGAAAATTCTTCCCCGCGGACGCCGTCATTTCGACTGTGCCGACACCTTATATCTCCACGCTTGTCCCGTCTCTGCCGGAAGCGTCGAAAGCGAAATACGACGCCATCCGAAACATCGGCGTCGTCTGCCTGCTGTTCAAACTGAAGAAATCCATCAGCCGGAACTTCTGGATCAATATCGTCGATGAAAGCATCGAGATTCCGGGACTGATCGAGTTTTCCAACTTGCGGCCGGTCGAGAACACGATCGTCTATGTTCCCTATTATATGCCGACCAGCCAGGCGAAGTGGCAATGGAGCGATAGCCAGTTCGTTGAGGAGGCCTTTGGCTATCTGCGCAAGGTCAATCCAGCGATCACCCGGGACGATCTCATAGAGGCCAAGGTCGGGCGGCTGAAACACGCGCAGCCTGTCTGCGAACCAAACTTCCTCGACAAGCTGCCGCCGATCCAGACGCCGATCGCCGGCCTGCAGATTGCCGACACCTGCTATTACTATCCCGAGGATCGCGGGATTGCTGAAAGTGTCCGCTACGGCCGGAATATGGCGGAGGCATTGACTTGATAAGGGACGGGGTCGTCAGCCTTTTCTCGATGCCGTTCGTCCGATTTGCAGTATCAGGCGGGATCGCGGCGGCGGCCAACATTCTTTCACGGATCGCGCTGTCGACGATTATGGACTACACGCCGGCCATCGTGCTGGCATACCTGATCGGCATGTCGACAGCCTATGTGCTGATGAAGATATTCGTCTTCGAGAAGTCGGGGCGGCATGTCGGCCATGAATATATTCGGTTCGGCCTTGTCAATTTCGTGGCATTCGCGCAGGTCTGGCTTGTGAGCGTCGGACTTGTCCACTTCGTCGTTCCGCTTGTCGGGTTTAATTTCCATGCGGAAACAGTCGCTCACGTCATCGGCGTCCTGAGCCCGATAGCAACAAGTTACTTTCTCCATAAATACTTTACGTTCGGGAGCCATCGGTGATGTTGAAGACGTCTGCACCGGGAAAAACATGGTGGATCGCTGCAGTCGGGTTTCTGCTTCTGTTCGTCAGTCTTTATCTCAAGTTTCAGCCGCTCGCCCTTCATCCGGTGCAGGCCGGCCTCGACCCTTCGTGGCAGGCGGCTCTGGCTTACGGTGTCGAACATCACCTGTTGTTCGGCACAGATCTCGTCTTTACCGGTGGCCCTCTATCCAGCCTCTATACCCAGCAGTTCGAGCCCACAACCGCCTTCGCCGTGGCGATTATATCCCTTGGCATCGTCGCCTTCGTGGCTCTTGCGCTAGGCCTGCTTTTTTCCGCATCCGGCAACGTCCTCAGCATGATTTCAGGTTGGGTCCTGCTGTCTATCTGCATGATTTACAAGGACACTCTCCTGCTGCTCGTGCCGCTTCTGGGCGCTCTATATGGGTTCGAGAATGACTCGAAACGAGGGCTGCCCTTAACGATTGCATGCGGGTTTCTATCGGGCATACTCGCGCTCGCCAAGTTTTCCACGTTCCCGGTGTCCATACTGGCGATGCTGCTGCTTGACGTCGTGGCGGTGCGTCGCCGACGAGTTCCGCTGCATTTTCTGGTGATGGTGGCCGGGCTCTACACGGGCCTGTTTATCTCCGGCCAGCCTCTGGCGCAGTTGCCTGCGTTCCTGGTCGCGAGCCTGCAGGTTTCCGGGGGCTATTCCAGCGCAATGAGCCTGTCCGTCTTCGTGGCGGATCTGGCGATCTGGCTCGCAATCGCGGCGGTGTTCATCGTGGTCCTTCTTCGTGATGCCGCATCGCGGGCTGGCAGCATACCTTACGACATCCTCATCGCCCGACCTCTCGTCATTGCCGGCTTTCTTTTCATTGCCTTCAAGGCTGGGCTTGTTCGCCATGATCTCCATACGCTTATCTCCTGGAGCGCGTTGGCGATGGTGATTACGGCGGTCGGATTTTCAGCATCCTACGTAGGGACGCGATGGAAAAAGCTCCTGATCCCGATGGCCTGCCTCTGCATTATGCCGAGCTATGCCGCCGTTTATGTCGCCTATAAGACGTTGCCTTTTGAAAATATTCCGACACTGCCGCAACAGATATCCGAAGGCTTGACCCGCGGACGCGAATTTCTGTTTCAGCCAACCGTTTGGCTCGATAGGCTTAGGGACGAGAATGCCGCCTCTCTGGCTGCCATCCGCCAAAAAACGCCGCTGCCGGCGCTGAATGGTTCCGTTGATATCATCCAGTCAGAGCAATCGGATGTCATCGGGAATGGCCTCGACTACCGTCCTCGTCCGACCGTCCAGGAATACACCTCCTACACGCCAGAACTGATTGAGCGCGTTCGAGCCTTTTATGACGGCCCTGAAGCACCGGAATACCTGATCATGGCCCCAGGCTCGATTGACGGGCGGCATCCGGCTTCCGCCGAGGGAGCGCTGTGGCCGCTATTTTTTGCCAGATATGAGCCTTTTATCGAAACCGATCGGCAGATCATATTGCGGAAGCGTCCGACCGCGGTATCGGGCGTGAAAAAGCAGGATATCGAAGTTCAGACGGAACTCGGCCAGGACGTTCAGCTGCCGAAAACAGACAACCCGATCATGATCGCAGTCGACATGCGGCCGACCCTTCTCGGGCGCCTGGCGGAGCTGATCTACCGACCGCCGATGTCTGAGATATCCGTCAATTATTCCGATGGATCGACCGGCGTCTACCGGCTGATACCCGGGATGGCAGGCGATGGTTTTCTTGTTTCACCGCTGGTTGTCGACCCTGTCGCATACTTGAAGGTTTCTTCCGGGCACTCGGATTACCCGGATCTCAGGCACGCGCAGTCGGTCAATATCAAGTCGGGGGTCCGGCATGGTCTTTTCTATCAATCGGCGATTACGGTGACTTTTACCGAGCTCGACAAGGATGTCCTCAGAAAGGCTTCCGGCGGACCGATCATCGAAAACGCCCTGCTGCGCGATGAAAAAATTCTCCCGCTTTTACGCGCGAACGCGCTGAATGGGGCGACTGTTTCTCGGGTGCCCGAGGGACTGCTGGCCCATGCGCCGGCTGTACTGCGTCTACCGGTGACACCCTCATCAAAGCTATCGCTCTCGTTCGGCATACGGTCTGGCGGCTGGCAAGATGGCGGTCACACGGATGGCGTATGTTTCTTCGCCAGAAATGGAAAACAGGCCCTAGCACAAAGATGTCTCGATCCAGCCGCTGTAGAGGCGGATCGCGGCGAGCAGACAGAGAGTTTCGCCGTACCGGCTGATGTTCACGAGATCACGCTTGAAACCGAGTGCAAGGCCGGATGTGCCTGGGATTGGAGTTACTGGAGCTCAGTCGCTGAAGAATAGGGTAGTCGATGATGCAAGATCCGGGCGCGCAAGATCGGGATTTCATCTGTGAAGTGACGCAGAAAATTCTCTTTCGTGCTGACGCGTCCGCTGACATCGGAGCAGGCCACGTGATGCGGTGCCTGACCTTGGCGAACACTCTGAAGGCCAACGGCTACCGCTGCGTTTTTGCCGCGAGGTTCATGCTCGAAAGCCTTGGAAGGCTGATTGAGGATGCCGGGCATATCCTGGTCAGGTTGGATGGCGGCTCTGAAAATGTTACCGATGGCGAACCTGTCTTGTCTCACGCCGGCTGGCTGGGCGTCGCTCAGGAAACCGATGCAGATCAATGCCTGCTGCTGCGCAGAAGCGGGCAATGGTCCTGGATCGTTGTCGACCATTACGCAATCGATTTCCGGTGGGAAAAAAGGCTTCGCCCGTTCTGCGATCGCCTGATGGTGATCGATGATATCGGCGATCGCGTCCACGACTGCGACTTGTTGCTGGATC
>Ga0102591_1001639_pt1 | contig 29100 bp, 25 predicted proteins | sample AraplaCol_mCL_r2_2_FD_76860 | JGI IMG/M metagenome (GOLD analysis project Ga0102591, IMG submission 76860) | Arabidopsis root microbial communities from North Carolina, USA - plate scrape MF_Col_mCL_r2 (SPADES assembly) (version 2) | ecosystem: Host-associated > Plants > Roots > Endosphere...
CAACCGCACCGCCTCCAACGTCCGCTCGATCTTTACGAAGGCCGGCGGTGCACTTGGAGAAACCGGCTCGGTTTCCTTCTCTTTCGACCACGTCGGCGAGATCACCTACAAGCTGTCCGCTGGCGATGCCGACAAGATGATGGAAGCGGCGATCGAAGCCGGTGCCGACGACGTCGAGACCGACGAAGAAGGCCACTACATCACCTGCGCCTTTGAATCCCTCGGCGAAGTCGCCAAGGCCCTAGAAGGCTCGCTCGGTGAAGCCGAAACCGTCAAGGCGGTCTGGCGCGCCCAGAACAACGTGCCCGTCGACGAAGAACGTGCCCAGTCGCTGCTGAAGCTGATCGACAGCCTGGAAGACGATGACGATGTCCAGAACGTCTACTCGAATTTCGAAGTCGACGAAGAGGTTCTGGCCAAGCTTTCGGCCTGAGACCTGCAAGGAAGCATCATGTTATCGCGCCGGCCGGATTGTTCCCGCCGGCGCTTTCGTTTCAAGGACGCTCTTCCTCGGGCGCCAAGCCGGCCTGCGCTATAAAATTCTTGCGGAATGCGGCAAGATCTTCGGCGCTGGCATCGGTTATCGCCCAGAACACCAGTCCGCCGCTCGACCATCGACTAATATTGTATCCCTCGCGTTCCGCGCTGCCCGGTGCCGTCGACGTACCCGGCCATATAAAGAGATTAATCACGTGTCCGCGGAGCCGATAGATCAGAGCCGCGACGACCCGTCCGCCAACGTAGTCGACCCTGCCCCCGATCAGGGGAAACCCCTGGGCCGCGAGATCGACGACTGGCGGAGAGAAGTCGATCTTGCCGTTGAACCAGGGCTTGACGGTGTGTCGATCCGAGGTCTGCACATCAGCCAGGTGATCGGCAAGCAGCGAGCGGACATGGCTGGCGACGATCTGATCTTGGATATCTATCCCACGCGGCAGATTGACGAACAGGAAGAGACTTGCGGCCAGCGCAGCAAGCGACGGCACAAGGCTCCATTGCCGGATGAACGCGAAGATCCGCGGCCAGATGCCGTTTTCGGCCGCAGCCGCCTTCTCCGGATCCACGGTGGCGGCAGTCTCGAGGGACAGGCTACTTAGGACCCGAGAACGCACTTCTTCCGGCGCGCGCCATTTGACCCCGTTTCCACCGATGACCTTCCGCATGGCAGTCACCCTTGCCAGCGCGGCGCTGCAGGAGGCGCAACCGGCAAGATGCGCCTCGAATTGCGCCGAATGGACCGAATCGAGCTCACCGTCGACGAAACCGTGCAGCATGTCGCTCCATTCGGGACAGGCTCTATGGCTTTCATCGCTCATGGCGCCACCCCGCTCTTTTCCAGGGCCAGCCAGGCTTTGCCGAACTCCTCCCGTGCCCGCGCGAGCCTGGACATGACGGTGCCGATCGGCGCGTCGATGATTTCGGCGATCTGCCGATAGGACAGGCTCTCGAGTTCCCGCAGCACCAGCACCTCCCGCATCGGGTCGGAAAGATCGCCGATGACCCGCCGTACGCGCTCGGACTCGCTCTTGCGGATCACGGACGCTTCCGGCGTGTCGTCGTCGGACGCGATCTGGCAAGTCGCGATATCCGCTTCACCGGTCGAGACGTCCTCGGCCATCGGCACTTCGAAATGCGCCTTCCGGCGGCCGTCGAGTAGCCAGGCGCGGTAGCAATTTCTGACGATCGAAAACATCCAGGCGCGCGGATCGCCGCCGCGATAGCCTTCGAAGCTCCGATAGGCGCGCAGGAAGGCTTCCTGGACGATATCTCCAGCAGCATCGGGATCGCGACTGAGGAAGCGGGCGAAATTGTAGGCGTCGTCCAGCTGCGGAAGGATGGCCTTCTGGAAGCGTTGCATCGTTTCGGCCGATGCGGCAGGCGTCCTCATCGTGGCCGCTTGCGGGTCGAGCAGCGGCCGCGTCATCGCCAACGACATGCCGATCATGGCGGAGAGGGCTTTCAGAAGGCGAGCCGCCATCCGCCCGGTACCGGCAATCGCCCGATCGGCACCTAATGGCGTGCGCTGGCATTCGAATGAAAGGAAATCCGCGATCTCAGCCTCTGTCATCGTCTTCCCCGGGTTCGGCCGACCGCATCGGATCGCCCTTATGCCTTCCGCAAGATAGATCGCCCTGACCGTCATTTTATTCCGTCCCGGCGCGATTTTTTTCGAGGAAAAGCGTTCACGGGAAGGGTTCTGGATGCCGTCGCGAAAAATCTCTCATCGGTTTCATCGGCTTAGGAAGATTGCCCGGCATGCCGGGAATAACTGCCGGCCGGCCTCGATCTTGTCTGGCAGCGGCGGCACCCATTGTCGTGTTGCCGCTGCATCATAGCACCCGACAAGAGGAGACTTGCGATGTTCACCATGACACGCCGTACCGTTCTCGGCACCGCCGCCGCAGGCGCCGCCTTCGGCCTTGCCTCGAAACTGGAATTCGTTTCACCCGTCTTTGCCGAAACGCCCGACGAGCCGAGCGTCGGCTTCTACAGATATAGGGTCGGATCGGTCGAGGTCACCGCCATCTATGACGGTATCTGGCGAAAGCCGCACGACCCAGGCTTCATCAAGAACGCCTCAATCGAAGACACCAAGGAGGCGCTTGCCAAGGCCGGCCTGCCGACCGGTTTCATGCCGATCCCCCTCACCGTCGTCGTCCTCAAGATGGGCGACCGGCTGATCATGATGGATGCCGGATCGGGCGTCGGCCAGTGGCAGGCGAATGCGACACACCTACCCGCCAACATGGCGGCGGCGGGCATCGACTACAGGAAGATCAACACGGTCATGCTCTCACATTTCCATCCGGACCACGTCTGGGGCCTGATGGACAAGGGCACCAATGCGGCCGTCTTTCCCGATGCCGAACTGATCGTCAACGCAGCCGAGTATAGCTGGTGGACGGAGTCTGGCCGAGTCGAAAAGCTTGCGGAAAGCCGTAAGGCCGCCGGCCAGCGCATCGCCAATGTTTTCCCGAAATGGCAGAACTGGAAACTCGTCGAGGACGGCGCCGAGGTAGCGCCCGGCATCCGCATGATATCAGCGCCGGGACATACGCCCGGCCACTCCGTCTATCTCGTCGACGGCGGAAACGAACAGCTGATGGTGTCGGCCGACATCATGTACGTGCCGGCCTTGCTCGCCCCGCATCCGGAATGGCAGGGCGCCTACGACCAGGACGGGCCGATGGCGATCGAGACGCGCCGCAAGCTGATCGACCGCGTCATCGCAGACAAGATCGCGATCTGCGGCTCGCATTTTCCGTTCCCGGGCTCCGGCACCTTCGTCAAGGACGGCAACGTCTACGGCTTCACCCCCAAGATCCAGGCATGAGAAACTGAAGGAGAAACGATCATGAAGAGACATGTTCTGGCAGGCACGATCGCCTTGATCGCGGCAACCGCTGCCCTTCCCGCGATCCAAGCCGTTCCGGCCTTCGCCATCGACAATATCGAATCCACCAACGCGCCAGATTTGACGTCGGTGCGCGCCAAGATCGCTGCCGGGGATTATCAGGGGGCGCGGGACGAGCTTCGCGGCCTTGCCGAGGATACGCAGCAGGCAGACGTCTACAATCTGCTTGGCTTTACCCTGCGCAAGACCGGAGACTACCGGACCTCGCTGACCTATTACACCAAGGCGCTGGAGCTCGAGCCCGACCACAAGGCCGCCCGCGAATATCTGGGCGAACTCTACGTCGAGACCGGCGACATGGCCAAGGCGAACGACCAGCTCGCACGACTGACGACGCTTTGCCCGAACGGCTGCGAGGAGCGTGACGATCTTGCCAAGGCGATCGCTCAGAAGACGGTGCGGCAGACAGGCAACTGACATCCGGAACATCAGGCGAAGAGGAGCCTTAGGCCTGCGGGCCGGCCATGGAAGACATGACCGGCCTTTCGTTTTGGCCGTCCATTCACATCAGGCGATCGATCGGTCACACGTTCGTTACCCCCAGCCCGCCATTAAGGTCTCGGTAACCCTCGCCGACTTGAATGCGCCGCGTTCGCTCCAGCCGGTCTGTTCCAAGACCAGCGTCTCTCACACTTTCGGCGGGGAAAATGCCCATGAAAAGAATAGCTCTCGTACTCTCCTTCACTCTTGCCGGTGCAATTGCCGCCCATGCGCAGCCGACAATGGTCAAGCAGTTCGAGGACTGGGGCGTCTATTCCTACAGCAAGGGCGGCGAGAGGGTGTGCTATTTGCTGACAGTGCCGACAAGCAAGCAACCGGCAAGCGTCGATCATGGCAGCAATTACTTCGTGATCGGTCGGGCGCCGGGCGCCGGATATGAGCCGCAAGCGATCATGGGCTACGAACTGAAGCCCGGCTCCCGGGCCAAGATCGCAATCGGCGACAAGACGTTTACGATGTTCACCAGGGGCAAGTCCGCCTGGGTGCTTGAAGAATCGCGCGAGCATGACGTCATCAGCGCCATGCGCTCCGGTAGCGACATGACGGTCGAAGCGGTCTCCCAGCGCGGCACGGCGACCACCTATACTTATTCGCTGAACGGGGTGACCGCTGCCCTGAAGCGCATGGCATCCTGCAACTAGGCCATGGCACGCCGTCGATACCGTGCAGCACACCGGCTGGGCGTGCTGGCTGCCGGCTGCTTGCTCGGCATCGTGCTCTCCAGCCAAATGACATCCGCCGATGGCATCTCCGGCTGCATGCATCGCGCGCTGCTATCCAGCCACCGTACTGCGCTGATCGGCCCCTGGATGGCCTCGCCGGTGCCGATCCGCGCTACACCGCGCGCCTCGGCGAATGCCGTTGCAAAGCTCGCGGCGCGCGTCCGGGTCGCCGTCCGCTCATGTGATGGTACATGGTGCAATGTCGAGGTGACCGGCCATGACGTCGGCGGGTTCGTTCGCCAGTCCGCCCTATCGGGCGTCTATCCGAACGAGAAGATCATGCAGCCCTGCAACGGCCGACTCAGGGACCGGCCCCGCCGAGGAAGGCAAGCCGGGTGAAGATCGTGTAGTGCGACTCCGACGCCATCATCGCCACGAAGACGAGGACGAGCAGCGGCGGCAGCAATATCGCGTAGACGAGCGCCAGCCGTTCCCAGGCCATGTGCATGAAAATGGCAACGATCAGTCCGGCCTTTAGCATCATGAACACGATGATGAGCGTCCAGCGGGGATAGCCCTGGATACCGAGATAATCGACGAGATAGGAGAAGGTGCTGAGGACGAACAGCAATCCCCAGACGACGAGGTAGAGCCTGATCGGATGCTGTTGGCCGGAGTGTGCTTGTGCCTGTGCCATGGATGCGACCTCACCACAAATAGAAGAAGGCAAAGATGAAGACCCAGACGAGGTCGACGAAGTGCCAGTACAGGCCCATGATCTCGACGTTCTCATAGCTGCCCCTGCGGCTTGTGAAGAAGCCGCGCTGGCCCGTATCGAAGTCCCCGCGCCATACCTTGCGCGCGGTAACCAGCAGGAAGATTACGCCGAAGGTCACGTGCGTCCCGTGAAAACCGGTGATCATGAAGAAGGATGATCCGAACTGTGCCGCGCCCCACGGGTTTTCCCAGGGGCGCACGCCTTCGGTGATGAGCTTCGTCCATTCGAAAGCCTGCATTCCGACAAAGGTCGCGCCGAGCGCGGCGGTCAGAAGCAGCAAAGCGGCCGTTTTCCCGCGCTCGCGGCGATAACCGAAATTGACAGCCATGGCCATCGTGCCACTGCTGCTGATCAGGATGAAGGTCATGATCGCGATGAGGATCAGCGGGACCTCCTGGCCGCCGATATTGAGCGCGAAGACCTCGCTCGGATTAGGCCACGGAACCGGCGTCGACATCCGCGCGGTCATATAGGCCAGCAGGAAGCAGCCGAAGATAAAAGTATCGCTGAGGAGAAAGATCCACATCATGGCCTTGCCCCAGGAGACGTTCTTGAACGCCCGCTGGTCCGAGGCAAAGTCGGCCGCCACGCCGCGCAGGCCGGCGGGCGGCCCCATGGCGACGTCGTCGGTTTGCATTCGGGTCAGTTCGGCCATCTTCCACCCCTTAAGAAACGAGTTGGCGGCAGAGATCGACGAAGTCGTTTGCCCAGCCGGTAAAAAGCGCGAAGAGAAGCAGCCACACGACGAGCATGAAGTGCCAGTAGGTGGCGCAGAGCTCGACACCGAGGCGCAGCCTGGCGGAAGCGGCGGTGCCGCCTGCGAGCAAGCGCAATCTGGTTCGCGCAAGCACTGCCAGCCCACCGAGGATATGCAGGCCATGCAATCCCGTCAGCATGTAGAAGAAACTGTTTGCCGGGTTATCGGCAAGGACATATCCGGCCGCGACCAGCTGCAGCCAGGCGACGACCTGCCCGGCAAGAAAGAGCACTGCGGTCGCCAGCGCTATATCAAGCGCAAGCCGCAGGCCGTCACCGGCGCCCCGGCGCGCTTCAACCACCGCCCATTGCAGAGCCGCGCAACTGGCGATCAAGACAGCGCTATTCGCCCAAAGAAGCCGAGGAACGGGCATTGCCCACCAATCCGCACCGCTCATTCGCGAAAGATAAGCACTGGCCAACAGGGAAAAGAGCGCGCCGACCACCGCGAGGAAAATGCCGAGGCCGATCTTGGCGGTCGGGATCGGCGGCTTCGCCGGTCCCGCGATATCATCAAGCGTGCCGACCTCCATCCATGGCTTCGACATCATCCTCTGCCCGGACAGCCACCAGATGACGATTGCGGCTATTCCCGCGAGAAAGACAAGAACCACACTCATGTGTGCGCCCTCGACACTCCGGCCATAGGCGGCTGGTTCTGGGGTATGAAGTCTTCGGGAGCGCCGGGTACACTGTAGTCGTAGGCCCAGCGATAGACGATCGGAAGCTCCTTGCCCCAGTTGCCATGGGCGGGCGGCGTCTGAGGAGTCTGCCACTCGAGCGTCGTCGCTCGCCACGGATTGCCACCGGCCTCGCGACCGCGGAACAGACTCCAAATGATATTGAACAGGAACACCATCTGCGCCGCCCCGACGACAAGCGCCGCGACCGAAATGAACATGTTCAGGTCATGCACCGAAGGCGGAATGAAAACCGTGTCGCCAAGCTCGAAATAGCGCCTCGGCACGCCCACCAGGCCTACATAATGCATGGGGAAGAAGATCGCATAGGCGCCGATGAAGGTAACCCAGAAATGGATCCGACCGAGAACCTCGTCGAGCATCCGCCCGGTAATCTTCGGATACCAGTGATAGATTGCGCCGAAGACCACCATGATGGGCGCGACGCCCATCACCATGTGGAAATGCGCTACCACGAACATCGTATCGGACAGTGGCACGTCCACCACGACGTTGCCGAGGAACAGTCCGGTCAGCCCGCCATTGACGAAGGTCACGATGAAACCGATGGCAAACAGCATCGGCAGCGTCAGGTGGATATCACCCCGCCACAGCGTCAGCACCCAATTGTAGACCTTGATCGCGGTCGGCACGGCGATGATCAACGTTGTCGTGGCGAAGAAGAACCCGAAATTCGGGTTCATGCCGCTGACATACATGTGATGCGCCCATACGATGAAGCTCAGCGCCCCGATAATCACGATCGCCCAGACCATCATGCGGTAGCCGAAGATGTTCTTGCGCGCATGCGTGCTGATAAGATCGGAGACGATGCCGAATGCCGGAAGCGCGACGATGTAGACTTCCGGATGCCCAAAGAACCAGAAGAGGTGCTGGAACAGGATCGGGCTACCGCCATCGGATTTCAGCTGCTCTCCCATTTCGACAATCGCAGGCATGAAGAAGCTGGTGCCGAGCAGCCGGTCAAACAGCATCATGACGGCGGCGACGAAGAGCGCCGGGAAAGCCAGCAACGCCATGACGGTTGCTGTGAAAATGCCCCATACTGTCAATGGCATCCGCATCAGCGTCATGCCGCGCGCCCGCCCTTGCAGCACGGTGACGACATAGTTCAAGCCACCCATCGTGAAGCCGATGATGAAGATGATGAGGGACGAGAGCATCAGGATGATACCCCAGTCGCGCCCGCCTGGCGTACCTGACGTCAGTGCCTGCGGCGGGTAAAGCGTCCAGCCGGCCCCCGTCGGTCCGCCAGGGGCGAAGAAGCCCGCAACAAGCACGATCACGGCCAGCAGATAAAGCCAGTAGCTCAGCATGTTCGCATAGGGGAACACCATGTCGCGGGCGCCGACCATCAACGGAATCAGGTAATTGCCGAAGCCGCCGAGGAAAAGCGCGGTCAGGAGATAGATCACCATGATCATCCCGTGCATGGTGATGAACTGGTAATAATGATCCGCATCGATGAAGGAAAAATAGCCGGGAAAACCGAGCTGTAGGCGGATCAGCCACGACAGCACCAGCGCCACCAGACCGATCGAAAAGGCCGTCACCGAATACTGAATGGCAATGACCTTGGCATCCTGACTGAAGACGTATTTCGTCCACCAGCTCCTCGGATGATAGAGCTCAACATCCGCCACCTCGGCGGGTGGGATAACATCGCCGGCACTGGTTGGAATATCAACCATCGCATGCCTTCCTTCCTCCTCCCGTTACGGCCGCTCCCCCGGCCGCAACGCCGGCCTACTTGGCCGGTTCAACCGCTGCCATCAGCTGCGAAAACGTCTGCTGCTGCGCGAGCCACGCCTGGTAGGCGTCCGGCTCGTCGACGACGACAGTCCCTCGCATCTGCGGATGTCCGACGCCACAAAGCTCCGCGCACAGCACTTCGAAGGTGCCCGTCCGCGTCGGCGTGAACCAAAAATAGGTGACCGAACCGGGGATCATGTCCATCTTCGCCCGGAACTCGGGAACGTAGAAATCATGCAGCACATCGATCGAGCGCAGGTGTACGCGGACCGACTTGCCGATCGGCAAGTGCAGTTCGGCGCCTGAGATGATGATGTCGTCGAGGCCAGCCGGATCGTTCCTGATCACGCCGAGCGGATTGTCGGCGGTCACCGCTCGATTGTCTGCCCTGCCGAGCTTGCCATCGGCGCCCGGCAACCGGAAATTCCACAGCCACTGCTGCCCTACGACTTCGATTTCGCCAGCATCCGGCGGCACCGTCACGAACTGGTTCCAGACGACGAGACCAGGCGCCAGCATCGCTGCCACACCAAGGGCCGTGCTGCCGGCAAGCCACCATTCCAGACGCTTGTTCTCGGGCTCGTAGGCGGCCCGATTGCCCGGCCGATGGCGGAAACGAAAGATGCAGTAGGCCATGAAGGAGATCACCGCGACGAAGACGATGCCGGTGATCCAGAATGTAATGATGATGGTATTGTCGATGTAGTTCCAGTTCGAAGCGATCGGAGTCCACCACCACGGGCTGAGCAGGTGGAAAACCACCGACCCGATGACGATCAGACCGAGAACCAGCACGACAACCATGCGTTCCTCCCAATGCCCGGCCGGCTGTGGAAATTACCCGCAATCCGCTGGCACTTGCGTTAGGACTATCTCATAAACAAAACATCACGGCAATGGCGCGAAATGACGCCAACGAGCCGTCTGCCTCTACATCAATAAGCTGATTTCATTTCGAGAATTGCTTGAGATAAGCTAGCAGATTGGTGATATCGCCGTCGTCCTTCAGCCCGACGAACACCATCTTCGTACCCTTAACCTTCAACTTTGGGTCGTGAAGATAATCGCGCAGAGTCGCTTCGTCCCAGACCAACCCGGCTGTGCCCGCCGCCTTCATCGCCGCTGAATAGGCAAAATCCGGATGCGTCCCGGCTGTTCGGCCGAACAGGTGGTTCAGCGACGGCCCGACCTTGTTCTTGTCGGTGTCGGCAATATGACAGACCGCGCACTTCTTAAAGACCGTTTCCCCGGCCGCCACGTCGCCCTCTTGGGCGATTGCAGACGAGGCGGAAAGACAGATCAGTGAAATCAAAGCAGCAAGACCGTGGTAACGCATAGCAATCCTCATCCTCCAAAGGTTGCTCGAAACCGGCCGCGCGCGCGATTTGCGGCGTGCGCCGTCCATCACACTTGCGTCGCCACAACGCTGTGCAAACGACATGTGTGATCAAGCAAAGCTATGGTCCGGCTGCGTTAAGTCAATTCGCACAAATGGCTGTAGGCCACGAAGCGCCCGCGATGCGCGGCATTAGGCCGCAGCGCGAAGGAAGTTTCCAAGCCCGGCGAAAAGCTCGACCGATTTCAATCTCGCCTCGATATCGTGGATCGGCATGGAGATGATCACTTCATCCGCCTGCGTCTCGGCAAGGAATTCGGTGAGCTTTGCCTCCGCGGTCTTCGGCGACCCGACGACGGCATAGCGCAGCGTGTGCTCGACCGTCAGCTTCTCCATCGGGGACCAGAAGCTCCCCATATCGGCGACCGGCCGCGGAAACTGGCCACGCACATTGCGGCGCAGATTGACGAACTGCTGCTGGGCCGAGGTGAAATGGTATTGCGCCTCCTCATCCGTTGCGGCAACGGACCCCATGACACCAACCATGACATAGGGCTTGTCGAGCATGGCGGAAGGTGTGAAGCGGCTGCGATAGATGTCAATGGCATCAAGCAGCGAGTCCGGCGCAAAATGCGAGGCGAAGGCATAAGGCAGCCCCAACATCGCGGCGAGCTGCGCGCTGTAGAGGCTGGAACCCAGAAGCCAGATCGGAACGTTGGAATTCATGCCGGGAACCGCAAGGATCGCCTGGTTCTCGATCGGCGTGCCCAGCAACTGCTGCAATTCGACCACGTCGTTCGGAAAGCTCTGGGCCCCCGCATCGAGATTGCGCCGCAGGGCCTGGGCGGTCCGCATGTCGGTGCCGGGCGCACGCCCCAGGCCGAGATCGACGCGGCCCGGAAACAGCGCTTCCAGCGTTCCGAATTGCTCTGCAATGACAAGCGGCGAGTGGTTCGGCAGCATGATGCCGCCCGAGCCGATGCGGATCCGCTTGGTTGCCGCGCCGACGTGGCCGATCACGACCGCCGTAGCCGCGCTGGCAATACCCGGCATGCCGTGATGTTCCGCAAGCCAGAAGCGGTTGTACCCGAACCCTTCGGCCTTCTGCGCCATGCGCGCCGAACTCTCGAGCGACTGGCGGATCGTCCCGCCTTCTGGAACAGGAGAGAGATCGAGAATGGAGAAGGGAACCATGACGAAGCCTGTCGGTAATTGGAAGGACAGGTCTATGTAGGTGGCCGCTCGGCCCATTCCAAACGAGCGGGAAAGAAAAAGGGCCGGTCTCCCGGGCCGGTCTCCCGGCCCTCGTTCATCTGCCGATCACGGTTCAAGCCCGACGTCGCAGCAGGTGTACCTCGGCGCCCTGGTGATGTTCCGCCTGCGCCAGCGTGAAATTCGCCAGCTGCCGGTCCATTTCGACCGCTTCGGTCGCGAGCCGATGGATCGCAGCCGTCGTTTCCTCGACCATGGCGGCATTCTGCTGCGTCATCGCATCAAGCTCTGAGACCGCGGAGTTGATTTGACGCAGGGTGTCGGCTTCCTCGCGCGTCGTTTCCATGATCTCGCTGATCTGGCCGTTGATTGCCTCCACATGGCTGCCGATCCCCGTCAGCGCGTCGCCGGCACGCTCGACGAGCGACACGCCCATCTCCACTTCATGCGTGGACTTCTGCAAGAGGCTTGATATTTCCTTTTCGGCACTCGATGAACGCTGTGCCAGTTCGCGCACTTCCATGGCGACCACGGCGAAGCCCTTACCGGACTCGCCTGCCCGTGCAGCCTCGACGCCGGCATTGAGCGCCAGCAGGTTGGTCTGGAAGGCGATCGCATCGATAACGGCGATGATCGAATTGATCTGGCGCGACGACGCCTGGATCGCCTCCATCGCGGCAATTGTCTCGCGCATGATCTGGCTGGAGCCGGTCGTCTCCCGCTTGGCGTCGCGGGCGATGCGTTCGGCCTGCTCCGCACGCTCGATCTGAACGCGGACCGACTGGGTGATCGCATCGATCGCATTCGCGGTCTCGGTGATAGAGGCGGCCTGCCGCTCGGTCCGACCGGCAAGCTCATCGGCACCGGTGCGCATTTCCTCGGAACCCGAACGCACGGCCATGGAGTTGCCGCCGATCGCCGTCATCGTTTCGCTGAGGGTAGCCAGCGCCTCGTTGAAGTTGACCCGGAGGCCTTCGAGTTCGTTCGGGAAGCGGGTCTCGATCTGATGGGCAAGATCGCCGTTGGCAAGGTGATGCAGGCCCTCGTCGATCGCCTGGACGACTTCCTGCAGGGTCCGTGCTTCCGCCTCGCGCTCAGCCATGTGCTGCTGGCGATCCCGCTCCGCGCGAGCCCGCGTTTCGTTGCTGGCAGCTTCCAGGTCGCGGCTCTCGACAAGCGACTGCTTGAACCGCGCCAATGCCTTGGCCATCGTGCCGATTTCGTCGCCGCGGTTCTGGCTGCCGATCTCGACTTCGAGGTTGCCGTCGGCGACGTCACGCGTGACGTCCGCGAGCCGGGCAAGCGGCGAGAACAGCAGCTTGGTGATGGCCCAGGTTGCCACGGCCATGATGATCAGAACACCAAACGCAATCATCGTCAGGAGCGTGGCGATCTCCAGCGAGCCAGCATTGAGTTCGCTGATGCGGACGCTTTCCACGACGAGGAAGCGGGAGCCCTGATAATCGATGCCGCGAACATAGGCTCGTGCCGAGCCATCGGCGCGATCGAAGTCGTCGACCGTCATGCCCTTGGCCGACAGCGCGTCCTTCGCGAAGGTGAAAGGCGTGGTATCGAGCGTTGCCAGCTGGCCGGACGAGTTTACGCCGATCGCCGATCCGTCATCCGAGATGATAGCGGCTTGCGCCGTGCTACCGGACACGATGCCCTTGGCGAGAATGCTGGTGATGATGTTGTCGCGGACCTTGAAGAGCATCACGCCCTTCGCCGCGCCGAGCTTGACGATCGGCACGGCATAGAAGATTGCCGACTTGCCGTTCGCCGCGTCGACGCGAAGACCGGAAAAGCCGGTGGGGGCGGAATCGTCAGTCGCCTTTGCGGTGTTGGCGATCGCCTTGGCGAAGGCAAGGCCGGCGCCGGTCGCCTTCCATGCATCGGTCTTCAGGTTCTCCGCGAAATCGTCGTTCTTCTTGTAGGAGTAGAGGACGTTGCCATCGAGATCGGCGATCAGCAGGTCGCTGAAGGCGGTATTCTCCAGGTCGCGGGCCACTTCACCCTGCGTCGTTTCATGGTTGGAGTAGTAGAAGCCGCTTGGTGCCTGCGGCTTCACCAGTTTTTCGCGCTGGTCGGCCGGGTTCGGATTGTTGGTGATGAACACCTTCTTCAATTCGGCGCGCGCATCACCCGACGTCTTCTCGATTGTCTTCCAACCGCTCTTCAGGCTTGTAATCGACATCTGCAACGCTTCGATGCGCGCAATCGAGTTCGCCTGGTTTTCCAACTGCTCAAGCTGATCCTGCAGCATGTCGCCGCGGAAGATCAGGACGCTCTCCTTCGCCTTGAGTGCCTGCTCACCGGAAATGCGGCTGCTGGCGAAGTAAGCAAGCACGTTGATGACCGCAATCGACAGTGCGGTCAGCAGTATAAATGTCGCGATGACCTTGAAGGACAGGGATTTAAATCTCTGAACCATGAACGATGAACCCTTCCGGAACGGCTCATACCGGCAGAGCGTGGAACATCCTGCCGGCTGACCTGAAAACAGAAAACGGGAACCTTGCCTTCCTGAGAAGGGAGTTCCTCTGACATTTTGTGGATCAAAAGTCGGCTATGGAGCTTAAATTGCCGTAAACAGCGCGTGGCAAAAACAAGGAATGTTTTTGTTTTGTTCACATATCGATGGCAGTTATTTGGCGAGTGCAATAGGGTGAAGCATGCAAAATACGATTCGCATCATCGGCGTTGATCCGGGCCTGCGCCGCACGGGCTGGGGAATTATCGACACGCTCGGCAATTCCTTGCGCTTCGTCGCGTCCGGTACGGTCACCTCGGACGGCGACCTGGACCTGGCCTCGCGCCTTTGCCAGCTGCACGATGGCCTGGCGGAAGTCGTGCACAGCTATCAGCCTGATGAGGCTGCCGTCGAACAAACCTTCGTCAACAAGGACGCCGTTGCAACGCTGAAACTCGGGCAGGCACGCGGCATTGCCATGCTGGTCCCTGCCCGCGCCGGTTTGCCCGTCGCCGAATATGCGCCAAACGCTGTCAAGAAGGCGGTCATCGGTGTCGGCCACGGCGAGAAGCAGCAGATCCACATGATGCTGAAAATCCTGATGCCCAAGGTCGAATTCAAGGGCAACGACGCGGCTGATGCGCTGGCCATCGCCATCTGCCACGCTCATAACCGCGGCAGCAGCCGCATGCGGCAGGCGGCGCTTGCCGGCTAATCTTCACTGAAAACCCACCGAACGGACCATTTGCATGATCGGCAAGCTCAAAGGCACCATCGATGAAATCGGCGATGACTACGTCCTCGTCGATGTCCACGGCGTCTGCTACGTCGCCTTCTGCTCGGCGCGCACGCTCTCCCGCCTCGGCTCGGTGGGCGAGGCCTGTGTGCTTTTCATCGAGACCTATGTTCGCGAAGACCAGCTGAAGCTCTTCGGCTTCATGACCGCGCTCGAGAGAGAGTGGTTCATTCTCCTGCAGAGCGTACAGGGCGTTGGTGCAAAGGTGGCTCTCGCCGTCCTTTCGACCCTGCCTCCAAGCGAACTGGCGAACGCCATCGCGCTGCAGGATCGCACGGCAGTCGCCCGCGCTCAGGGCGTTGGTCCCAAGGTTGCCGTGCGCATCGTCACCGAACTGAAGAACAAGGCGCCGGCCTTCGCCGGAGAAGCGTCGGCCACCATCGGCCTCAAGCAGGAGCTCGGTGAAGGTGTTGCCGCTGCCCCTGTCGCCGACGCGGTATCCGCGCTGACGAACCTCGGCTATTCCCGCGACCAGGCTGCCAATGCCGTTGCCGCCGCAATGAAGACCGCCGGTGAAGGCGCCGACAGCGCCAAGCTCATCCGCCTTGGGTTGAAGGAACTGGCTCGCTGATCCAATTGCCCGAGCGGGTGCCAAAAGCGTTCGGCTTGGTGTATTGGTCACGAGCGTTTGAAGATTGGGAAATGCCAGCATGAGTGAAGCCGCGCGCCTGATATCGGCCGAGAAACGAGGCGAAGACCTGGATGTGACGCTGCGGCCGCAGTCGCTGGACGAGTTCACCGGACAGGCGGAAGCGCGCGCAAACCTGAAGGTGTTCATCGAGGCGGCGAAGAACCGTGGTGAGGCGCTGGATCACGTCCTTTTCGTTGGCCCGCCCGGCCTCGGCAAGACGACGCTCGCGCAGATCATGGCGAAGGAACTCGGCGTCAATTTCCGCTCGACGTCCGGTCCGGTTATTGCCAAGGCGGGCGATCTCGCCGCTCTACTGACCAATCTCGAAGAGCGCGACGTGCTCTTCATCGACGAAATTCACCGGCTCAACCCGGCCGTCGAGGAAATCCTCTACCCCGCGATGGAGGATTTCCAGCTCGACCTCATCATCGGCGAAGGACCAGCCGCGCGCTCTGTCAAGATCGACCTGTCGAAATTCACCCTCGTTGCAGCAACGACCCGCCTTGGCCTTTTGACCACGCCGCTTCGCGACCGTTTCGGCATTCCCGTCCGCCTGAGCTTCTATACCGTCGAGGAATTGGAGCTGATCGTTCGACGCGGCGCACGCCTGATGAACCTGCCCATGACCGACGAGGGTGCACGGGAAATCGCCCGGCGCGCTCGTGGAACGCCGCGTATTGCCGGTCGCCTGCTGCGGCGCGTGCGCGATTTCGCGGAAGTGGCGAAGGCTGAAGCCGTCACCCGCGAGATTGCCGATGAGGCGCTGACCCGGCTGCTCGTCGACAACATGGGCCTCGACCAGCTCGACAAGCGCTACCTCAACATGATCGCGGTCAATTTCGGCGGCGGCCCCGTCGGCATCGAAACCATCGCCGCAGGGCTTTCCGAACCACGCGACGCGATCGAGGACATCATCGAGCCCTACATGATTCAGCAGGGTTTCATTCAGCGCACCCCACGCGGCCGCGTCCTGACCGCGACGGCCTGGAAGCACCTCGGCATGCAGCCCCCAAAGGATCTGGAAGCGGCACAGTTTCGCTTGTTCCAGGAGGACGACTGACGCTTGCGGGTTGCCCGTCAAGAAACGGAGTTACCGATGCCGACTTTCGACCCATGCAGGACCACACGGAAGCTTGCCTATAACAATGCGCTTGCGAACCATCGCCTGCATGAAGCCTGCAGCAGGTTGAAGCCGGGAGAGTTCGAGGCGGCACGCGTAAGCTTCTTTCCGTCGATCAAGGCGACGCTCAACCATATTCTGACGGTCGACTGGTTTTACGTTGATGCGCTCGAAGGCGGCACGCTTGGGCCTACCGCCTGGGATGTCGAGGAGCCATTCGACGACATCGCGGCGCTTGCCGCAGAGCAGGCCAAAGTCGATCGTCGGCTAGTCGCGCTTTGCGAGCCGGCAACGCCGGAAAAGCTGGCGTCGACGACCGAGATCCATCGTGCGGGGCGCATTCAGCGCGAGCGGATGGAAGACGTTTTGAACCACCTGTTCCAACACCAGACGCATCATCGCGGCCAGGTTCATGCGATGTTGGCAGGAACGAGCGTACATCCACCGCAGCTCGATGAATTCATCGTTGCCGATGATGGTCGCTTCCGGAGCGGCGATATCGCCGCTCTCGGCTGGAGTGAAGAGCAGTTGATGCGCTAGCCTGGGCGGCGCGACGCAGCCTAGTCCTGAAGCCGCGCCTTCAGCCCGTCGATGATCGTCTTGCTCAAGAGCTCATAGTTCTCATCGAAGTGGTGATCGCCGGCAAGGGCAATCACATCGGCACCGCTGTCCTTGAGATCAGGGCAGGCCACCTCGTCGTCATCTTCCTTTCCGTAGATGCACTGGACGATCTTGGGGTCGACCTTCTTCAGGTCATCAACCGGATCGCCGCCCGCACCTTCCGTCTTCTGGCCGAGCCAGCCCATGACGGAGATCTGGTAATCGACCTCATGCGACAGGGACAGGAGCGACATCTGCGCGACGGTTGCCTTGGCGGCCGGCTTCAGGCGCGTAAACGCGGCAGGCACGACATCGGCGCCGAAGGAATAGCCGATCAGCAGAACGTGCTTCACCTTCCACTGCTTGCGATAAAGCTCGATAATCTTGCCGAGATCGTCCGCCGTCTGCTGCGGCTGGCGCTCCGACCAGAAGTAATGCAGCGAGTCGATGCCGACGACCGGCACACCCTGCTTCTGCAGCGCCGCACCAACCTCCTTGTCGATATCGCGCCACCCGCCATCACCGGAGTAGATGACCGCCATCGTGTCGAAAGCCGGCTTGGCATCGAGAATGGTGAGCGGGAGGCCGAGCGGATTGTCAGCACTGCCGGAGGCGTCGATCAGGTCCGAGAGCGTGTCGGCAAGCGTCGTCTGGGCATCGTCCCCGGAATCGCGGATATCGATGTCCGAGTGCTGCTTCTTGAGTTCTTCGACATGCGCACGGCCCTCCTTTTGTGCTGCCGCCGTAAACGAGGCGATGATCGGGTCCGGCAGCGATGTTTCGCTGAGCCCATAGATCATGCGGTCGCCGACCGTCTGCTTCTTCGCCGGCGTGCACAGTTCCTTGGTAAGCGGAATCCCGGCAACTGGATCGATCGCCAGCGTCTGGCCGATCGTCGCATCCGGGGTCTGCGCCGCGATCGCCAGCGCCAGCGCACCGCCCTCGCCGACGCCGGCAACGATCGGCAGATGGTATGCACTGTTGCCCGCCGCGCGCTGTACCTGCTGGCTCAGCGATTCAAGATCGGACACCATGTAGATGCAGCCGTCATTCTGGCTGACGTCGTAGTTTCTGAGCGCCTCCATATAGGCCACGAAATCGATGCCAATGACGACGGCTCCCTGCTCGACGAGACGGTTTGCCTCTGCCTTCTCATTATCGCCCCAGCCGGCGCCATCCGAGATCAGCACAACGGCGCCTTTCACGTCGCCTTCGGGCAGGAAAATATGCGGCGAAGGAATGAGCCCGGTCTCGAAGCTCTGTGTCGTCTCGGTCGCCGCCATTGCCGCCGGAACGGACAGCGACAGGGCGCAGACGGCTGCAAGAAGGTGTCTTTTCATCATTTCCTCACTACCCCTCTCAATCCGCCGCCGATCAGGAATGTTGCGTCCATCAGAGCGATCATCGGATTGCCTCCACCCGAAACCGCAAGATACCGCGGATGCCAGTGCGGATGGAACTTTGATTTGAAGGCCCTGAGGCCCTTGAAGTTATAAAACCGCTCGCCGTGTTCGAAGACGGTGCTGCCGACGCGGTCCCAGACCGGCGCCATCTCGCGCTTCGACATGCCCGAAAGCGGCGCCATGCCGAGATTGAAATGCGCAAACCCCTGGTCGCGCAGATATTCCATGATCTGGACAAAGAGGAAGTCCATCGACCCTTTCGGCGCATCCGGGGAGAACCGCATCAGGTCGATGGTCCCCTCGTCCTTCGCGGCGGTGATCAGGATGTTGGCGAAGGCCACGATCCTGCCTTCGCGCTTCAGGATGCCGACGGGTTGGGCAACGATATAGTCTGGATCGAACGCACCGAGCGAGAAACCCTTCTCCTTGGCATTGTGATCCTCGAGCCACGCATTCGAAACCGAGCCAAGCTCATCCATTGCGGCGGGAACGTCTTCCGGCGCGATAACCTCGAATTCAAGGCCGTCGCGTTGCGCGCGGCTCGCGGTTTGCCGCAGGTTTGCCCACTTGCCGCCCTTCATCTCGAAGGTTTTCAAATCGGCAACGGCAAGCTCGCCGAGCTTGAAGGCACGCAGCCCTGCATCGGCACAATGCGAAAGAAGCGCCGGAGAGATCTGGTAAAAGACTGCGCGGCAGCCGGCGGCGCGTGCGGACTCCACGAAACGCCAGACCAGCTCTGGAATGGCGCTGCGCTCCCCGATCGGATCGAAAAGAGCGATCCAGGAGCGCCCCTGCCTTCCATACATGATGAAAGCGTCGCCTTTCTCCGAGAACATGATGCTCTTGTCGCCCATGCGCACCAGATTGGCGTCGGCAAAGCGCTGCTTCTCGACGATACCGACCGCCCGCTGCAACGCGTCGGTGGAAGCAGGTTCCGGCTTGACCGTCGCCGGACGGAGCAGACTGAAGATCGCAATCGCCGAGGAAATGATCGTAAGGCCGAGCACGGCGCGCAGACCGCGCGGGGCCTCGCCGGCAAATTCGAACTGCCACCAGAGCTCGTTGCTGTACTCGACGTCACGATAGACGAAGAGCAGGATCACGATCGCACCGACGCAGATCACGGCGATCGCCGTCAGCCATGAGGCCGTCAGCGTCTGGTTGAGAAGGGACGCATGTCTGCGAAACAGCCGGCGGCTGACGAACAGGCCGAAGATCAGGAAACCGAGGAAACAGGCCTCGACCAGTGCAATCGCCTTCAGCAGCGACAAGGTCAACGCCGCCGCGGCCGACAGGATCGACACCCACCAGGCACCGTCGAGCTTCTGGCCGAGACCGCGTGCCGCAACGACCAGTGTCAGCCCGAGCAGGCTGGAGAGGAAATGCGCCCCCTCGACGAGCGGCAACGGCAGGTAGTTCGCAAGAAACTCGAGATTCTGGTCCGGCGTCGGCGTCACGCTCGAAAAGATCAACATGACGCCGAGGAGGAGCGATAGGGTCGAGAGCAACTGCGGCATCAGCCGGATGCCGATCCGTCGGATGCCTGACGCAACCGGGTGATCGGCAAACCGGCGAAGCTCGGTTGCCGAGACGGCCAGCACAGCGATCAGCAACGGCAGAACGTGATAGATCAGGCGGTAGAGAACCAGCGAACCAAGCACTGCGTCGATGTTCACTGCGCTGCCAAGCGAAGCGATGATAACGGTCTCGAACACACCGAGGCCGGCCGGTACATGGCTCAACACTCCAAGCCCAACCGCAATGGCATAGACAGCCAGGAATACCGGCCAGCTGATCGCGGCCTGTGGCAGCAAGACATAAAGGACGGTCGCCGAGGCGGCGATGTCGAAGGCGGTCACCAGGAACTGCCGCGACCATGTGCGCGAGTCCGGCAATCGGACCGAGACGGGACCGAGGTGGACTGCGCGCCCCTCGCGTCCCAGGAACATGATGACGCCGAGGCCGGCAATGACCATACCGGCCATCAGCCGCAGGGTCAGGCTGCCGACATTGATCAGAGGCGCGATTTCATCGGCGATGATCAGGAGCGAGATAGCGGCAACGCCCGCAAGCCCGAGGCCGAACGACAGCGTCACGAATGCGATGACCCGGCCAATCTCCTCAGGCGTCAGGCCGAGGCGCGAATAGGCGCGATAGCGGATTGCACCGCCGCTCAGCGCCCCGAAGCCCGCCGTATTGCCGACCGCATAGGCGCTGAAGGCGGTCAGCGCCACCTGCGGAAATGGCAGCTTGCGGCCAACATATTCAATGGCATTGACGTCATAGAAAACGAGGGCAAGAAAGCTCATGCCGGTGAACAGGAGGGCCAGAAAAATCGAGCTGACCTTGGTGTCGGCCAGCGCCTGAACGACGTCGTCATATCGAACTTCGTTCGTCAGTTGCACGATTGCGAAGCCGACGAGACAGAACAGCGCGAGCGTCGCCAGTGCTGTCAGGTGCGCACGGTAGCGCCTGAAGAATCCACGTACCGAAGATTCGTCGGCGTCTTCGATTTCTTCTAACTTGCCGTGTCCCGACATCTCGTACCGCCGCAATATTCCAGTTTGGTGGGAATCATGTCCGAAACACGTAACATGCGCGGCACGCAAGCTCTATGAGTGCGCAGCCTGCCCGACCCTGAACCGCCGATCTCGCCTGCTTCATCTCCAATTGGGGCAAATTTGGCGCAGGGCGCGCCGGCGCACATTGCAATTTCGTAACGTTGACAGGGTTGGAGCGGCAAAAAAGCACTGAACGAGGCTAGCCCGTTCCGATAAGCGAGTCCCGGATGCTACGCCGCGGGCTCATCTGAATTCGAGCGTTGCGAAAGATGGCGGGCGGCGGCTGCATGCGCCTCGGACTCGTGCCCTTCGCTCGAAACCTGCACCGTCGGCACAGCAAACTCGATGCCGTTTTCCTTGAAGGCGTTGCGGATCATGGCCAGGGCATTGCGTCGGATGACGAATTGCTCGCCGGGCTTGGTCATCATTGCCAGCCGGATGACAATCGCGAACTCGCCGAACTGTTCCACGCCCTTCATCTTCAGCGTCTCGATGATGTGCGGACTGTAGTCGGGATTATCCAGCAGTTGCTGTCCGATCTGCTTGATCACCTTCTTCGCCTTCACGAGGTCGGTGTCGTAGGTGACGTTCAGGGTAATCTTGTCGATCGTCCAGTCTCGGTTGAGGTTCCTGACCGCGCCGAGTTCGCCGAACGGCACCGTCGTCAGCGGCCCGCGGTGATGCCTCAGCCGCACCGAGCGCAGGCTGAAGGCTTCAACAACGCCCTTGTGGCTACCGCTCTCGATATACTCGCCGACACGGAAGGCATCGTCCCAAAGATAGAACATGCCGCTGATGACATCCTTCACGATGGTCTGTGCGCCGAAGCCCACGGCGACGCCGACCACGCCGGCACCGGCGATCAGCGGGCCAATTTCGACCCCGAGGCCCGACAGCACCATCAGTACAGCAATGACAGCAATGACCACGGCGAGGATATTGCGGAAGATCGGCAACAATGTCTGCAGGCGGGCGCGGCTGGCTTTTTCCTCATCCGTTATCGCGCCTTCGATCCTGGAGTCATCGAGCTTGCCGTTGATGTATGCGCGCGCCAGGTGCCACAACAGATCGGCAGCGAGCAGGATGACGATGCCGCCGATCGCGCCACGGGCAAGCCGATCGAGCATGGTCTCGCCGGCGGCCATGCGATCGGCCGCAAGCCCGATCATGCGGCCAAGCCAGAAAGCCGCGGCCGTGATGATAAGGGCTCGAACGCCACGGTCGAGAAGCACAGTCGCAATCCGGCGCCCGGCGAGAAAGCCCGCCTCGGCCTGGTGCAGGGAACGAACGGCCAGCGTTGCAACCGAGAGAGCACGCGGCAGGAGCACGGCATAGATCCCGAGCCAGAGCAGCAGGTTGAACCCTGAAACCCAGAGAAGCCAAAGGAAAGCGAAATAGAGCGTCAGCCCCCAGGAAACGGTGAAGCTGCGATGCTCTCCCTCCTCCACCGGACGGTGCCAGATCGCCTCCACTGCGATGGCGAAGAGCCCGATGCCGAGAATGTAGCCGACAAAGTAGCGCGCGCCCTCGGAAAAGCCGAGCGGCACCATCAGTTGGATCACCGCCCAGCCGAATGCGAAGTAGATCGCGAAGGTCGCGCAACGCCGGAACCAGAAAAGCCCCCGGGCGCGCGAAATCTGGCGCTCGCCATCCGCACGCGGCAAGGTAACGAGGGCGACCAGGAGCCGCCCGAGCGCGACGGTAAAGCGGGCGACGATGAGTGCGACTGCAATCGCGATGGCCATGGACCGCGTGATCGGAGGCCAGTTGAAAGCGAGCAAAGGCACCAGTGTCGCCATCGCAAAAACGATTGCGGGAACGACGCGATAAAGCAGATTTGCCGCAGCGTGGTGGGCAACGGTGACGACCTCGTCGTCGGTCCGTCGGATTCGCGGTTTCGGCACGATAAGACGGAACAGCAGCTCGACAATCGCTCCGGTGAGAAAAAGGGCAATGACCTCCGTCGTAATCAGCAGCCAGCCCGTCGGCGCGACCTCGCGTTCGACGACTTCAGACGCGGTCTCGACTTCGCCGGGAAACTCCATCGCCGCCCCGGAGACCATTTCGACATGGCGGCGCGCATGACCGACGAGTTCGGAGAGCGCCGACATTTCGCCGGCCTCCGTCAGGGTGGCTGTCGGCGCCGCCTTCATTTGCGTCGCCATCCACTCCTTCACCTGTGGCGTTTGCATCAGCTCGAGTATCTGCCGAACTTCCGCCGGCGGTTGAGCCGCACTAGTCGTGGGCGTGGAAGGCGGCGACGGCGGGTTGGCGGTCTGAGCCGCGGCGCTCGTGGCTACGGCGAGGGCGAATGCCATCGATATCAGTAGTTGCATCATGCCACGCGCGCCCCATTGCCAGACCCGTGATCCCTTGCCCTAAATGCAATCTCTCGACAATGTATCCCGTTGTATAGACAATATATCCCGCTGTATAAAAGGAAAGCCCGCACAGGCGGCGCTGCGCGGGCTTGGAAAACGAAAAGTTTCAGCCTAGCCCTTTGGCTTCTCGACGTGACCGCCGAAGCCCGCACGCATGGCCGACAGCACCTTGTTGGCGAACTCGTCGTTGTCGCGCGAGGAGAAGCGACCATGAAGCGCCGCACTCAGCACCGGCGTCGGGACGCTTTCATCGATCGCCGCCATGATCGTCCAGCGGCCCTCGCCGGAATCGGAAACACGGCCGGCATACTTGGTGAGGACCGGATCGACATGCAGCGCGTCGGCCGTCAGGTCGAGCAGCCAGGAGGTGATGACGCTCCCGCGACGCCACACTTCGGCAATATCAGGCAAGTTGAAATCGTAACGATAGTGTTCGGGATGCGCCAAAGGCGCAGTTTCGGCATCGACCGCATGCGTGGCCGCACCGACATTGGCATGTTTCAGAATATTCAGGCCTTCGGCATAGGCGGCCATCAGGCCATACTCGATGCCGTTGTGCACCATCTTGACGAAATGACCGGCGCCATGCGGACCGCAATGAAGATACCCTTGCTCGGCCGTGCTTTCCGGATGAGCAGTGCGCCCCTCTGAAGGAGCAATGACTCCCTGTCCCGGCGCCAGAGACGCGAAGATGGGCGACAGCGACTGGACGATTCCTTTCTCGCCCCCGATCATCAGGCAATAACCGCGTTCCAGGCCGAAAACGCCGCCGCTGGTACCGACGTCAACGTAGTGAATGCCCTTGGTGATGAGCTCGGCACCTCGCCGGATATCGTCGTGATAGTAGGAATTGCCGCCGTCGATGATGATGTCGTCGTCGTGCAGCAACGGCAGAAGCTGGGCGATGACCTTGTCCGTGATCGCCGCCGGCAGCATCAGCCAAACCGCGCGCGGGCGCGACAGCTTCGAAACAAACTCCTCGAGAGAGGCGCTGCCGACAGCGCCCTTGCCGACGAGATCAGCAACGCTTTCAGGCCTCGCGTCGTAGACGACGCATTCATGGCCATCGCGCATCAATCGCTGGACCATGTAGTTGCCCATGCGGCCCAAACCCACCATGCCAAGCTGCATCTCAAGTCTCCTGGAAATTAAATCGATAAGATGCGGAAACTAGCACTCGCAATACAGCAAGCAAGAGAAGTCTCTGTCACATTCGGAGCAACCGACAGGCATTGTCGTCGGCGGACCGCGCCGGCGCATTCCATCGAGAATCTTCAATAAGCCTGATCGCCCGAAAGCGTTTCAGGACAGACAGCGTTTACCACAACCGGACGCCATCAATGCGAGCATTTTTATATACTTCGTTTTAAAGTTGCGATGATGCGCTAGCTGTGGCAATCTGTATTTTCAAAGTGCTCCCTGGGGAATTGTGGGGTCTCAGCGATGAAGTTTGCTGCCTTGCTGATCGTATTATGCCTCTATCCGGCCAGCCTCATGGCGCAGGCATGTCCGCCGCAGGTCGTCTACCAGATGCAGATGCAGGGCGTCCCACCGCAGGTTATCGCCCAACGATGCGGCCTCCCGGGATTTCCCGGACCACAGCAAAATATGCAAACCGGAGCACCGCAGGGTCCGCGCGCGTGCGTCACGCAGTTTGGAATATGCCCGGGCTTCGGTCCGCCCTCCGCCTACTGCACCTGCAACACGTCTATGGGCCCGGTCCAGGGAATACTTCAGTGAGGTGAGGGACATGGATTCGATCAAACTAAAGGAACTTATAGATCAACTGGAACACGCGACGATCACTGCCGAGAAATACGGCCCGTTTTTCTTCGCACTCGTCTTCATGTGTGTCATTCCGACCGGTCTCGTCTTCTTGTATCGATACCTGTTCTCCTCGACGAGCAACAGCGAGATCAAGAAGGGGCTCTACACCGATTTTCGGATCTATTTTCATGTCGCAGTGGCGTGCGGAGTAATCTGCACCGTTCTCAGCACTGCTTGGTGGATCTATGCGAGTTATCGCTACAACGAACAGAGCCGCGAAGCCTTTGAGGGCCTGCGAAGCAACATTACCGCGCAGGAAACAGCTATAAACAATATGAAGAAAGAAGATGCGCTCCAAAGCTAAACCGCGATTGGCAGCATCGAGGATAATCCAGACCCCGATCTGCAATTCGACAACGTTTTGTTCGACCGCAAATCTACTTCACCAAATCGCCTTACGGAAGGAATAGCTGGATTTTTCTGATCATATCGAAAACGCCGCTAGTGGATCAGCAGATCAATAACTTCATGATCAAGCGACAGACGGCGGCCATGACCCCACCTGATTACTTATACGCCAGACTTCGCCTGGGACCTGGGGCCGGGATCGGGATGTACAAGATTGAGAAAGCAGACGGAAAGATATCCATCGTGCCCCAACAGCAGTAAGCGTGTACGGATTTTTGGGAAGTGCGATCCACGACAACCGATGGATGTTTACGATCCTGGGCGCCTACAAACGTAGGTGGGCACCGTGTGTCCAGGCCCACGAGCCTGGTCAGGGACAGCTCCCTTTGGATCGAGTATGGCCCCAGGGATTGTGGTTCCTGTCGAGAGGCGCAGACCGCACTCCGCTATATAAGGCCGATTTGGGCGCTGCGCCAGAGGGCCGGCGACGCCGCCCCTATTTAATTGAGTTCGGCGGGCGCACGGCCGTTCAGCTTGTCGGTGATGCTGCGGATACGGCTCGTCACCTCACCCAAGGCCGCCGCAAGGCCCTCCTCGGTGCGGGCGTTTGCCGCGAGAACGCTATCACTGCTGTTCCGCAACGAATCGAGTTCGGATTCAAGCCCGGCGACGCGGCGGGTGAGCTCCGAAATTTCGTCCATGACCATGATGCCAGCCATGACGGTGATGCGGAGGTCACCGATTTCGCCGAACTGCCCCTTGAGGTGCCCGACATAATTGTCGAAGCGCGTCGCGAGGTCCGTCAGGTGGTCTTCCTGACCCTCCTCGCAGGCCATGCGATAGGCCTTGCCGTCGATCGTTACCGTTACCTGCGCCATGTATCGCGCCTTTCTATCGGTCCAGAACCGCGCGGATCGTCTCCATGGCCGTCACCAGCCGCCGCGAGACCTCGCGATTGACTTCCTCGAGCCGGTTCGCACGGAATTCGGCCTGGTCCAGTTCCTGGGCAAGCTTCGAGCGATCGGCATGAATACGACGTACCTCGCCTTCGATTTCGCCCTGCTCCCGCTGGTGCTCGATGCGCATCTCGACTGCGTTTTCAAGCCCGGAGATGGCTTGCCTGAGCTCGTTGAGTGCTGCTTCCATTTTGCCTGTAGGCGTCATGTCTCTACCGGTTCCCCGCACAAGACCCGCGAATCGGCGCCCGAGACCGATCCAGTATTTCCAAAAGGATACGCACCTCGCCAACGGCACGTCAATAAAGCTGGCCCTGCGGCTGCAGACCTATTCTGTGGATGACGAAAATCAACTGCCGCCTCGGCGCCTATTCAACTTTTGTAAAAATCGATGATCAAATGTCTAAAATCGATTGGAGAGGCCTCCGGAGGGCCTTCCATTTGTTGACTTGGCCGTTCCAACTGCTATGTGTCACCCGCTCTCATTGATGGTCTCCACAGGCTCGAGGCCATCCCCCGACACCCGGAACCCGTGGAATAGCCATGACCTCTCCTGAACAAAACGACCGGATGGCAAATGCGATCCGTTTCCTCGCCATGGATGCAGTCGAAAAGGCAAATTCGGGGCATCCCGGCATGCCGATGGGCATGGCTGACGTAGCGACGATTCTCTTCACGAAGTATCTGCGGTTCGACCCGAAGAAGCCGCATTGGCCGAACCGCGACCGCTTCGTGCTGTCGGCCGGCCACGGCTCGATGCTGCTCTACTCGCTGCTCTATTTGACCGGCTACCCCGACATGACGATCGAGGACCTGAAGCAGTTCCGCCAGCTCGGTTCGAAGACCGCCGGCCATCCCGAATACGGTCATGCGACCGGCATCGAAACGACGACCGGCCCGCTCGGCCAGGGCATTGCCAATGCCGTCGGCATGGCGATCGCCGAACGCAAGCTGCGCGACGAGTTCGGCTCTGAGCTTCAGGACCACTACACCTATGCCATCTGCGGCGACGGCTGCCTGATGGAAGGCATCAGCCACGAGGCGATCGCACTTGCCGGTCATCTGAAGCTGAACAAGCTCGTTCTCTTCTGGGATAACAACTCGATCACCATCGACGGCGCCGTCTCCCTGTCGGATTCCACCGATCAGGTTGCTCGCTTCAAGGCTGTTCATTGGAACACGATCGAAATCGACGGCCACGACCAGGCTGCCATTGCCGCCGCCATCGAAGCCGCTCACAAGTCCGACCGTCCGACCTTCATCGCCTGCAAGACGATCATCGGCTTCGGCGCTCCGAACAAGCAGGGCACTCATAAGGTTCACGGCAACCCGCTCGGCGCCGATGAAATCGCGGCGACCCGCAAGGCGCTGAACTGGGAATACGAACCCTTCGTCGTTCCTTCCGACGTTCTCGACGCATGGCGCGCAGCCGGAAGCCGCTCGGTCGAAACAGTCAATACCTGGGAAGACGGCCTCGCCAAGTCCGCGCACAAGGCTGAGTTCACCCGCCGCTTCGCCGGCGACCTGCCGGAAGGCTTCGACGCCGCGATCAGCGCCTACAAGAAGAAGCTGATCGAAACCAAGCCGACGATTGCCACCCGCAAGGCATCGGAAGACGCGCTTGAGGTCATCAACGGCTTCCTGCCGGAAACGCTGGGCGGCTCCGCCGACCTGACGCCGTCGAACAATACCAAGACCAGCCAGATGCATTCGATCACGCCGACCGATTTCGCCGGGCGCTACATGCACTGGGGAATCCGCGAGCACGGCATGGCTTCGGCCATGAATGGTGTCGCGCTGCACGGCGGCCTTATCCCCTACGGCGGCGGCTTCCTGATCTTCTCGGACTATTGCCGACCGCCGATCCGCCTGGCCGCCCTCATGGGCATCCGCGTTGTCCACGTCCTAACGCACGACTCGATCGGCGTCGGTGAAGACGGCCCGACGCACCAGCCGGTCGAGCAGATCGCCGGCCTGCGCGCCGTTCCGAATCTACGGGTCTTCCGCCCGGCAGACCCGACTGAAACTGCCGAATGCTGGCAGATCGCCGTCAAGTCGAAGACACACCCGTCCGCGCTCGCGCTGACCCGCCAGAACCTGACGCCAGTGCGTACCGAGTACAGCGAAATGAACCTTTGCGAACTCGGCGCCTACACGCTCGCCGGCAAAGCCGACGCCAAGGTGACGATCTTCGCTTCCGGCTCTGAAGTCGAGCTCGCCGTTGCCGCCCGTGCAACGCTCGAAGCCAAGGGCGTCAGCGTCCGTGTCGTTTCCGTTCCCTGCACCGAACTGTTCTTTGAGCAGCCGGAAGCATACCGCAAGGAAGTCATCGGCAACTCGCCAGTCAAGATCGCCGTGGAAGCCGCCGTCCGCGAAGGCTGGGATGCCTTCATCGGTCCGGAAGGCACGTTCGTCGGCATGAAGGGCTTCGGCGCGTCCGGTCCGGCAAAGAAGGTATTCGAGCATTTCGGCATCACCGCGGACGCCGTGGTCGCTGCCGCAGAAGCAAACCTCTAAGAGAGCGCTTCGGCGCTCTCCAACTCAATCCGCAAGCCCCATCTCTAGGGAGTGAATGCACATGACTGTAAAGGTTGCCATCAACGGCTTCGGCCGCATCGGCCGTAACGTTCTCCGCGCTATCGTCGAATCCGGCCGCACCGACATTGAAGTCGTTGCCATCAACGACCTCGGCCCGGTCGAGACCAACGCCCATCTGCTGCGCTACGACTCCATCCACGGCAAGTTCCCGGCCGAGGTGAAGGTCGAGGGCGACACGATCACTGTTGGCGGCGGCAAGCCGATCAAGGTGACCGCGATCAAGGACCCGGCAACGCTGCCGCACAAGGAACTCGGCGTCGACATCGCGATGGAATGCACCGGCATCTTCACCGCCC
>Ga0102591_1001611_pt1 | contig 29098 bp, 27 predicted proteins | sample AraplaCol_mCL_r2_2_FD_76860 | JGI IMG/M metagenome (GOLD analysis project Ga0102591, IMG submission 76860) | Arabidopsis root microbial communities from North Carolina, USA - plate scrape MF_Col_mCL_r2 (SPADES assembly) (version 2) | ecosystem: Host-associated > Plants > Roots > Endosphere...
TTCGAATTCCTCCAATTCGGCACGCCGGACGAAGCCGGCATTTGAGAGTCTCTTACAAAATATTGACGTTTGCGTAAACGTCAAATTTCGCGCTTGCTCGAATTTGTGATGCGATTGTGTGGTGCGGCGTCGGGAAGGGCCGACCGGGAACGTCCTTGGGGTGTCGAACCTTTCATCAGAGCAGCAACGAGGAGGACAATCCATGCTCAAGGTCAGTTCGAATCTCTGGTTTGAGAAGGGCGTCCAGCAGGCCGTCGAATTCTATGTGGCGACCATCCCGAATTCGTCCATGGGGCGCACGACCGTGCTTCCGGCCGAGACGCCGAGCGGCCCGCCCGGCAGCGTCATCATCATCGAGTTCAAGCTCGGGCATCAGGATTTCGTGGCCATGCAAGCCGGCCCGCTTGATGCGTTCAACCATGCCTTCTCGGTCTCGGTACAATGCGAGACGCAGCAGGAGATCGACCGGATCTGGAGCGCCTTCCTGGAGAACGGCGGCGTGGAAGAGCAGTGCGGCTGGCTGCGGGACCGCTGGGGCCTGTGCTGGCAGATCGTTCCCCGCGTGCTGAGTGAGATGATTGCCGATCCCGACCGGGAGCGCGCCAAGCGTGTCACCGAAGTCCTGCTCGGCATGGTGAAGCTTGATATCGCGAAGCTTGAAGCAGCCTACCGGTAGCTCTTGATCGCAGTTTTCGGTCGTGGCGGTGCGGGAACGGCAATCTTGTGGGTCGTGTGCGGGCACTGAAAACGCCCGCAACTCTAACATTCGCGGCGTGACGGCCGAGCCTGTCATTGATGCCATTGAAGCCATCCATATCGAGATAGAGCGCCCCAAAGGTCTCGTTCGCCGTCAGCGCGGCTGTTTCTCCGTCATCGATGCGTCGGCGCATAAAATGATGCGATGGCGGCTGAGGGCAAGTGCATAGCGGCGTTCCTAAATGTGGACAACGCCCACACTGCGCGTGAGGCTTTCGTCTAAGCTTTGCCGGAACTGTTTGCTTCCGGGGGAAGACAGGCTAGATTTCACAAGGCAGACTGATGAAAGAGCGTTGGAGGAGCGATTTTATGAGACGGATGTGGCCGGAGGAGTTCAATTCCATTCTCGATGGAGCCGAGGAAGTCACGCTGGAGCTGCCGGCGGTGGAGCACGAAGACGGCTCACGCAGCGAGGCGGTGAGCCGCAAGGCCCTGAAGGTCCGCATGTCCATGGAGGACTACGAGCGCATCTGGCCGCTGGCCGAAATGCGCTACCGTCTCGATGGCAAGATGGCCGGCAAGGCGATCACCTTGATCACCACCAATCCGCACTATCATCGGTGGCACCCCGCCGATGGCGGCAGCGTCGACAATGTTTCCGACAGCGGCCGCCACTACACGACGAAGTACGTCGTCGTGCATTTCCTGCTCGACGATGTGAGGGAAACGGCGGCGGCCTGAGCCGCCGCTAGGCTCCAGGTTCACGCGGCGTCCAATGCCTGTTGCAGGTCGGCGACGAGATCGTCCGGATGCTCGATGCCGATCGACAGGCGGATGGTCGATTCCAGGACGCCGATCCGCTGGCGGACGTCGGCCGGCACACCCGAATGCGTCATCGTTGCCGGATGGCTGGCGAGCGATTCCGTGCCGCCGAGGCTGACCGCGAGCTTGAAGATCTGCAGGGCGTTCAGGAACTTGAACGAGGCCGGCTGGCCGCCAACGATATCGAACGAAAAGGTCGATCCCGCACCGCTGCACTGCGCCGCGAAGGTCCGCCCGACCGGCGAATTGGCGTCGTGATAGGGCAGGTAGTGGATCCCCTCGACCTTTGGATGCTCGCGCAGGAAGTCGGCAACGACGCGGGCGTTGTTGTTGGCCCGCTCCATGCGGATCTGCAGGGTCTCCAGCGAGCGGCCGAGCATCCAGCAGGAGTGCGGGTCAAGCTGCGTGCCGATCGCGCCGCGCAGTGCCTTGACCTGCTTCATGACGGCCTTCGAGCCGAGGGCAGCACCCGCGATCAGGTCCGAGTGGCCGCCGACATACTTGGTCAGCGAGTAGAGCGAGATATCGGCGCCGTGCTCGATCGGCCGCTGGAAGATAGGGCCAAGCAGCGTGTTGTCGCAAGCAATAACAGGCGTGTGTCCCTGTTTCCTGCCGATCGCGTCTGCGACACGGCGGATCATTGCGACGTCGACGAGGCTGTTTGTCGGATTGGCTGGCGTCTCGACAAGGATGACAGACACCCGGCCCTTGGCCATGGCTTGTTCCGCAGCCGCTTGCACCGATGCCTCGCTGACGCCATCGGCAAAGCCCACCGCCGCAACGCCGAGATTGAGGAAGGTCTTGGCCAGCAGGGTTTCCGTTCCACCGTAGAGCGGCTGGGAGTGGAGCACGGCATCGCCGGGACGAACGAAGGCCAAGAGCGTCGTGGCGATCGCCGACATACCTGACGAAAATAGGGCGCAGCTTTCTGTTCGCTCGTAAACGGCAAGCCGGTCCTCGACGATCTCGCTGTTGGGGTGATTGAAGCGCGAATAGACGAGCCCCGCGCCTTTGCCTTCTGGCGGTTCCTTGCGGCCGGAGACGTAGTCGAAGAAGTCGCGGCCGTCCTCGGCGGACTTGAAGACGAAGGTCGACGTCAAGAACACCGGTGGCTTTACCGCCCCTTCCGACAATTCCGGATCGTAGCCATAGTTCAGCATCTGCGTTTCGGGATGCAGGGCGTGGTTGCCGATATGAGTCTTGGAAGGATGCGGTGCGGTCATTGTCGTCTCCTCGCGAGATGCCGTGATGCTCGCAAATTATATCAGAACGCGCGGACTGTTCTTGCTATTTGCCGCGCGGCTATGCTCTATAAAGCAACTTATTGCGGAGAATTTCGAATTGTGACGCAGAAAATTGCTGACGATATGGATCGGAAAATCCTCAAGGAGCTGATGAGCGACGCTCGCCTTCCCAACAACGAGCTTGCCGAGCGTGTCGGGCTTTCTGCGTCCGCCTGCCTGCGCCGTCTGCGCCGGCTGGAGGATGCTGACATCATTCAGGGCTACACGACACTCGTCGATCCCACCATTGACGGCTGGACGATGACGGCGCTGGCGTCGGTTCGGCTCAGCCGCCAGCACGAGGACGAAATCCGGATGTTCGAGAGCGCGGTTCGCGGGTGGGACGAGGTACTGGAGTGCCATCTCGTCACCGGATCGCGCGACTACGTGCTGAAGGTCATGAGTTCAGGCCTCGAGGACTACGAACGGTTCATCAAGGGAAAGATCGCCCGGCTGAAATGCGTCGATACGATCGAAACCAGCTTCGTGATGAATACGATCAAGGCGCGGCGGGTGTAGTATCCGCAAGCTTGTCACGATCCGGGCATCTATTTCGTTAGGCGCCGCATGCTGGGGGCGGATGGCTGACATCGGTGCCCGCAGTGCCGGCGTGTTTCAACGCGATCATTGCGGCGCAGGCTGCATGTGGTGGATCGGGCTACCGTCCACAGCCACCGCCTGCGCATCCTCGAGTTTCTTGATGTCGTCCTCGCTCAAGGTCGGGCGATCCACCTTGATCGTCAGCTTGTTGAGCTTGGCAGTCAGCGCGAAGGGCGGCGAGTAGTCGGCATCGTTGACGCCCGTTAGCGTGTCGGAACCGACGTCGAAAGCCTCATCCCACTGCAGGATCATCGGAAGGGTGTGTTCCATCTTCTGGGTATCCACGACCTTGCCGTCCACCTTGAGTGTGCCCGTGCCCGATCGGCCGACGCCGCTCATGTTGTTGAAGGCGAGCGTTCCGATGCCGAGGCCATCATACTGGAAGTCGAATTCGAGCATGTGCTTGCCGGCAGTGAGCGCATCCGGCCCTTGCCATTTCACCCGCTTCAGATCGACCAGGTTCCAGAGGAACACCGGCTTGCCCTTGAGAAGATAGAAGCCGTAACCGGCGAAGCGGCCTCCCGAAGTCAGGATCATGCCTTCAGCGTCCCCCTGTGGCGCGTCGATGTCGGCGGTGATCGTGTAGGAGCTGTTGAGCAGGGACGGCGAGTCGCCCTGCGGCAGGCCCGTCATCGGATGCGTGTAGGTGAACTCGGTGCGGCCGGCCGTGATGTTCGGGCGCGGGGCGACGATGCGTGCGGCGACCGAGGCGTCCATCGGGAAGACCTGGTATTTCTTCGCCTCGGCGAGGAAGAGATCCTTCATCGCCTTGACCTTGTCGGGATTCTCAGCGGCGACGTCCTGCGACTGGCTGAAATCCTTGCTCAGATCATAGAGCTGAAGGACCTGGTTGTTTAGCGGGTCCGGGTTGGCGGTGCCGAAGGCTTCCCAGGGCGCACGGTTTACCTTGGTGCTGAGCAGCCAGCCGTCATTGTAAAGGGCCCATTGGCCGAACATCTCGAAATACTGCGTCTTGTGGCGAGTCGGCGCCTTGGCATTCACCTTGTCGAAAGTATAGGCGAAACTCGTTCCCTCGATCGGCGCCTGCTTGATGCCGTCCACCATGTCCGGCGCCGGAATGCCTGTTACCTCAAGCAGCGTCGGGACGACATCGATCACGTGCATGAATTGCTCGCGCAAGCCACCCTTGTCGGTAATCCGTGCCGGCCAGGAGACTGCCATGTTCTGCCCGACGCCGCCGAGCCGCGAGGCGTTCTGCTTGAACCAGGAGAAGGGCGTATCGAAGGCCCAGGACCAGCCCGCCGACATGTGGTTGTAGGTCTGTTCGGTACCCCAGACGTCATACCATTTCATCTGTACATCGGTCGGCATTTCATTGATGCCGTTGAAGAACGCCACCGCATTGGGTGTGCCGAGAGGGCCGCCTTCCGCGCTCGTACCGTTGTCGCCGTTGATGTAGATGACGAGCGTGTTGTCGAGCTTGCCCATGTCCTCGATCGCCTGGACGACGCGCCCGATCTCGTGGTCGCTGTAGGCGGCGTAGGCGGCATAGATTTCCGCCTGCCTGATGAAGAGTTTCTGGTCCTCTGGTTTCAGATCGTCCCAGTTCTTGAGGATACTGGAGGGCCAGGGCTCCAGCTGCGTGTCCTGCGGGATCACGCCCAGCTTCTTCTGGTTCTCGAAGATCTGCTCGCGCAGCTTGTTCCAGCCTTGGTCGAAGAGATTCATGGCGCTGATCTTCTCTACCCACTCCTTCGTCGGGTGATGAGGCGCGTGTGTTGCGCCGGGCGCGTATTTCATGAAGAAAGGCTTGTCAGGCGCCGTCTGGTTGAGGCGAGTGAGATAATCAATGGCGTCATCGGCCATGCCGGTCACGAGGTTCCAGCCTGGCTTGCCCTCGAAGGGATAGATCTGGGTGGTGTTGCGGAACAGGTTCGGCTGCCACTGGTTCGCGTCGCCGCCGACGAAACCGTAGAAATATTCGAATCCCATGCCAGTCGGCCATTTGTCGAACGGCCCGATCGAGCTGGCGGCGAAGGCCGGGGTGTTATGGTCCTTGCCGAACCAGGAGGTGGCGTAACCATTGTCGCGCAGGATCCGGCCGATGGTGGCCTTGTCCTCGGGGATGATACTATTATAGCCGGGGAAACCCGTCGACTGCTCGGAGATCACGCCGAACCCGACCGAATGATGGTTCCGTCCGGTGATGAGAGCCGCGCGGGTCGGCGAGCACAAGGCAGTCGAGTGGACATTGTTGTACCGAAGGCCATTGGCGGCGACGCGATCCATGGTTGGTGTCGGAATAACGCCGCCGAACGTGCTCGGCACACCGAAGCCTGCGTCATCCGTGATGACCAGCAGGATGTTCGGCGCTCCTTTCGGCGGCACGATACGGGGCGCCCACCAGGGTTTCGAACTGAGAGCATCGTTGGTGATGGTACCGCCGAAACTCGGGTCCGGCGCCGGCAGCTGCCTGCCATCGATGGTTGTCGTAGCACCCGGCGCACCCAGTGTTCCGGTGACTTGTTGTGCATATGCCGCTCCTGTAGCAAGAGCCAATGTTGCTACGGCGGAAGCCAGTGACATCAGTCTCGTCAGTTTCATGACGGTTCCCTCCAACTAGCCCAAAATCGAACTCCCTTTCATTCCAAGCGGTTCGTTTACTTCTGGTAGAAGATATCACGAGAGCGAGGCCAAAACCATGCGCGTGGGGCATTAGCACAATGGTGGAGTGGTCTAGGCCGGCCTCGAGGAGCGGCGGTTTATCATGGAAAGATCGCCCGCCTGAAATGCGTCGATACGATCGAGACCAGCTTTGAGATGAATACCATCCAGGCGCGGTGGGTGTAGTATCCGCAGGCAAGCTTGATGCTCACCTGCGCCGCAGGTTTCGTCGACAACGACCGGAGGACAGCTATGACCGAGTTTCCTTACAGTTCCGCTCTCATCGTCGGTGCAGGCCCGGGCCTCAGCGCGTCGCTTGCGCGTCAACTGACCGGGCGCGGCGTCAGGGTCGCGCTGGCGGCGCGCAACACCGACAAGCTGAGCAAACTCGCTGGCGAAACCGGCGCGCTGATGTTTGCGGCGGATGCCGCCCAGCCGGCGTCCGTCGCCGCCCTTTTCGACGAGGTCGCGGCGGAAATCGGGGATCCGGAGGTTGTAGTCTATAACGCCAGCGGGCGCCTGCGCGGACCGTTGACCGAACTCGATCCGGCAGCGGTCGAACAGGCAATTGCGGTCAGCGCCTATGGCGGCTTTCTCGTTTGCCAGCAGGCTGCAAGGCGCATGATCCCCCAAGGGCGCGGAGCGATCCTGTTTACCGGGGCGACGGCGAGCGTGAAGGGATATGCCCAGTCGGCCGCGTTTGCCATGGGCAAGTTCGCCCTTCGCGGCCTTGCCCAGAGCGCTGCCCGTGAATTGGGGCCGAAGGGAATTCACGTCGCCCATTTCATCATCGATGGCGGAATCCGATCGGAGGTGCGCCGGGAAGACCCGGCCAAGCCGGATGCGACGCTCGACCCGGATGCCATCGCGCAGACCTACATCGATGTCTTACTGCAGCACCGAAGCGCCTGGTCACAGGAAATCGAGGTTCGGCCATGGACGGAATCGTTCTGATCTCCGTCTTGAGCCTTTCAGGGGACTGGCCGATTTCAGCACGCAAAGTGCTGAAAATCCTGAAAAGTTAAAAAAATCTCACGTCGGTTAACGGGTTATTTACCACGTTTCGTGAAAGGTGCTGTTTGAGCATTGGCGACTTGCATTCCTTTTTTCAGTCTCGCGTTTCATGGGAATGCCGCTACGCCGTACAGGTTGAGGAAAGTCTAATTGATTATCCCTTCATGAACGGTGCTCACGCCCGCATTCCGATGCGGCGGTGACGGAAGCCAATGATCGGCCCTGACGAGGGTTCGGACAGATGAAGCGAGCAAGAAGATGAACGGATCGCGATCAAATTCCCCACGGCATTCCGACAGGGCTTCGCTCGATGCGCTGAACCGCACCATCGAAGGCCTGGAGGCGAGGATCGAGGGTCTGATGGGTGCGGGTGCTCGCGACCAGCGCCAACGCGCTCCGGCGCCGGAGCGCGACGTCTACTCTGATCCTTACGCCGCCCGCGCACCCCATGCCGCCGAGGCGCGGCCGGATCCTTTCGCAGAAATTCGCCAGCGCCAGCGCATCCTGGAAGCAAGCCGGGAACGTCCTGCTGCGCGCGAACCCGCCGCCTACACGCGCGAGCAGCCAGCTCCGTCGCGTGCGCCGCTCCCTGTTGCCGAACGCGCGCCGCGTCCCGCCGCTCCGCAACCGGCCTCGGCACAGCCGGCCTATCGTCCGGCGGAAGACACGATGACTGAGATCGCGCAAGCGCTCGTCAATCTTCGCCAGGACCTGAAGCGTGACATCTCCGATGGCGTGACGCGCGAAATGAACGCATTGCGAGAAGAGATCCGCAGCATCAAGGTCGGCGCGGAAGACAACCGGTTCGCCGATGACATCCGTGCCGATATGACCCGCCTCGCAAGCAGCATCGATCAGCTTGCCAGCCGCTCCAGCGCGCCTGAGGCGCAAGGGCTGCGTGGCGAGTTCGAAGAGCTCCGCTCGTTGATGGACGGGCTCGCCCGCGAGGATTCCATTCGCCACATGGAGACCCGCTGGGACGGCGTCGAGAACCAGCTGCATGCGCTCGACACCGCCGGCCTGCAGGAGGAGCTTGTGGCGCTTGCCTACCGGCTCGACGATATCAAGCGCCATATCGGCGGCATGGGGGAAAGCCCGGCCGTTCGCGCGCTGGAGGACAAGCTTATTTCCATCGCCACGGCGATGGAGCAGTTCGGCAGCATGATCCAGCCGCACGATCGGGCGATGGCCGAGCAGTTTGCGGCAATGGATAGCCGTCTCGACGAAATCAGCCGTGCTATCGCGGCAACCGGCCGCGCTGCCGCCAGCGGCGATCCGGCCATGATGCATCGTCTCGAAGGCCGCCTGAACGCCCTGGGCGAGCAGATCGATCTAATGGGTCATAGCGTCGCGAGCCGCGCGGCCCCGACCGATGCCCTGGCGGATCGGTTGGAAACCCTGACGTTGCGCGTCGAGGAACTCGCTAACGCCGAGGCGACCTCGCGCCTCGACGAGCGCCTGGAGCATCTGTCCTACCTGCTCGAGCGGAGCCACAAGGCTGCGCCACAGCCGGAACTGACCGGCGCACTCGCAGATATCTCGCGCAAGATCGACGCACTCGAAGTCGGCTCGGTCAACGATGCGCTTGCGCAGCGCCTCGACTATCTCGCGCGCCGCATCGACGAGATGGACTTCCAGCCGCTTCAGCCCGTCGTTGCTTCCGTGGACGACAGTGCTATCAGGCGCATCGAAGGGCGGCTCGGCGATATCGTCGCACGCCTGGAGGAAAGCACCGCGGCACCGGCGGCTGATACGCATGCGCTACGCAACCTCGAGGACCAGATCGCAAACCTTTCGGCGCTTATGAGCGAGCCGCGGCCGGCTGCCGAACTGCCGGCGGAATTCGACCGCCGCATGGGCGCGATCGAAGACTACATGGCGACCAGCGACGAATACATCATCGAGGCTGCCCGCCAGGCGGCGGAAGCGGTGGTCGAAGCCTATGCAAGAAACGGTGCCCTGCAAGGTGGCGCGCCGGCTGCGGCTGATATGTCGGCGCTCCATGCGCTTGCCGAAGACTTGCGTCAGCTCGAAGACCTGAGCCGCAGCAGCGAAGAGCGCACGCACAAGACCTTCCAGGCCCTGCACGAAACGCTGGTCCAGATCGCCGAGCGACTGGACACCATGGAAGACCGCGCGGTCGCAAGGCCGGCAGCGAGAATGCCGGCGGCCGATGTCGATTTTGCCGTCGATACTTTTACGATGATGCAGGCCGGCGCCGAGGAAGCACAGAAGCCGGTGGTTTTCGGAACCCGCGCCTCGGCAAGCAGTCAGCCCGAGGTCGCCGACGAAGCGCCCGCCCTACCGGTCATGGCGACGACCGACACCAGTGTGGTCGCGATCGAAGCGGCAATGAAGCCCGTATCATCCGCAGCTCCCTCCAAGGGTAGCCTGCTTGCTGGCCTCGGCAAGCGCCTGCTGCCCGGCAAGAAGGCCAAGGCTGAGGCCGCCACCGCTGAACGCACGCTCATCGACCCGGCTCCTTCCATCGATCCGGTCGATGTGATGCCGCCGGAAGCTGCCAATGAGCCACTGGAGCCCGGCTCCGGCGCGCCTGACGTCAAGAAGATCCTCGAGCGCGTGCGCGCCAGCCAGAACGCCGCCCGCGTGAATGCGAAGCCGGCAACGGAAAACGAGCGCGCGGACTACATCGCCGCAGCCCGCCGCGCCGCGCAGGCTGCTGCGATGGAGACAGAGCCGAGCGCCAAGCCACAGCCAGCCAAGGCCGACAGGAAGGCAAAGGACAAGGATGCGGTGAAGGGGAGCGCCTTCTCGCGCTTCCGCCGTCCGATCCTGCTGGCCGTCGGTGCCGTATTGCTGGCCATCATGGCGTTCCCGCTTGCCCGCACGCTGACGACCGGCCAGCCGGCGCCGTCCGCCGAAGTGGCGGTGCTGACCGATTCATCCAGCAATGCCCTGCCGGTGGACAGCGAGACGGCGCCCGACCAGGCCGTGGTAGCCGCTCCGGAGGTTCCGGCCACTGAAGCCCCGGCCGTGGACGCACTGGCCGCGCCGCTTGCGAGCAGCGATACGGCACCGGCGCCGGCAGCACCCGACCATCTGACGGCCGCCGCACCGCTGACCGGCGACGCGGTTGCCCCGCTCGCGCCCTCCGGCGCTCCCCAGGACGCCTCCGGTTTCGTTGCCAAGGAAACGACGCCGGCTGCTGCCGGCATGGCGACGACGCCTGCCGCTCCGGTGGCGGAAACAGCCGGCATTGCCATTCCCGACGCGGTACAGCCGAAGTCGCTCGCGGATGCCGCCAGGAGCGGCGATCCGCTGGCGCTGTTTGAAATCGGCGCCCGCTACAGCGAAGGCCGGGCCGGCGTCGCCGCCGATCCGAAGGAAGCGATAAGCTGGTATCAGCTCGCCGCCGACAAGGGCTTCGGCCCGGCGGAGTATCGCCTCGGAAACATCTACGAGAAGGGCACAGGCGTCGACCGCGACATCGCCAAGGCGAAGCAGTATTACGAGCAGGCGGCAAACCGCGGCAACGCCAGCGCGATGCACAATCTCGCCGTGCTCTATGCCTCCGGCGCGCTCGGCCAGCAGGATTACAAGGCAGCCGCGGACTGGTTCGTCAAGGCAGCTGACCTCGGCATCACCGACAGCCAGTTCAACCTGGCGATCCTCTGTGCCCGCGGCAATGGGATCACGCAGGATCTGACCGAGTCCTACAAGTGGTTTGCGATTGCCGCCAAGGGCGGTGACAAGGACGCGGCACAGAAGCGCGAGGAAGTTGCGAAAGCCATGAAGCCGGACCAGCTTGAGAAGGCGCGTGCCAAGGTTGACCAGTGGAAGGCCGTGCCGCTCGACAGCAAGGCGAATGGCGTGGACCTTCCCGACGAGTGGGTCGGCAATGCCACCAAGACCTCGACCGTCGATATGAAGAAGGCGATCCGCAACATCCAGGCGATCCTCAACAACAACGGCTTCGACGCTGGCCAGCCGGACGGCGAGATGGGCGCGAAGACGGTTGCGGCGATCAAGAACTTCCAGAAATCGATCGGCCAGGAGCCGAGCGGGAAGATCAACGACGATACGGTGAAGGCCCTGCTGGCGCGCAACAAGGGTCCTGCCACCAAGGTCTGACCAAACGTTCGCCCGATCTCCCAGGCCGCGCATGAGAGATCGGCACGTATGCGCGCTTGGCGTGCAGGTCCGTGCAAGCTTCGCGGAATACCTATGAGCACAGGCCTTGATGCAGTTGATCGACCCGCGAATGGCACGATTGTATTTTATCGTGGCTCAGGCGGAGTAATTTCGCATTCGACGTGTATTTCTTTGGCAAATGCTATTTGCAAAATATTGCAACTATGATTCTTCTTGCTGCGTAAGTGCTCTGCGTATCGTGATTCGTGAATATCTTTGATGCTGAATGACTTGGCGGAGATTCCGAATGATAGGTCTGGATATTGAGAGTTGGGCGCTGACGCGAGCTCATCATATTGTCCTGAACGAGGGATTGAATCTTGCGAAGGCGGCGCAAGATCTGGATCGCAAGCGGTCGCGTACGCTGGTATACGAGCTTCAGAAAGTTATCGCCGCCGCCATTCTTGAAGCGCATGCAGCCTCGATCAATTCCAATAGACTGCAGGCGGGGCAGGAAGCCTGATTTTGTCTTGCCTGGACGCGGTGGCCATCGACTGAACTCGGCGACTCCGGCCGTTGCAAAGGGCGGAGGAGGAACCCCATGAAGAGAACCTACACGGGCAGCTGCCATTGCGGCAAAATCCGCTATGAGGTCGATGCCGATCTCCAGGCCGGCACCGGTCGCTGCAATTGCTCGGTCTGCGGCAAGCGGCGCTATTGGGGCGCGATCGTCAAGCCTGAGGATTTCCGCCTGCTGTGCGAGGAGACAGCGGCGGGCGACTACCAGTTCGCATCGATGAGCGGCCATCACCGCTTCTGCCGGATCTGCGGCCTGCATGCCTACGGGCATGGCCATATTCCCGAGATCGGCGGCGACTACGTTTCGATCAATATCGCCTGCCTCGACGACATAACGCCGGAGGAGCTCGCCGCGCTGCCCATCCGCTACATGGATGGGCGCCACGACAACTGGTGGAATGAGCCGGCGGTGACGAGTTACCTCTAGGCCCTTTCAGGGTTCTAGTCTCAGGCAGGCAGCCTGGCAGCCCTGCTGCGCTCGGCGCGCAGGCCGAGAAGCCCGGCGCCGGTTACCAGAATGATCGCCGTTGCGTAGAGATCGGTGGTCAGCTGGTAGCCGAGAGACTTGGCGAGGAAGCCGGCGAGAATGGCCGGAAGGCTAAACGCCAGATAGCTCTGGATATAGAAAGCCGACAACAGGCCGGCACGCTCATCGGCCTTGGCGAGCGGCATGATCGTGCCGATCGACCCGAGGAAATTTGTACCGAAGCCGGCGCCGGTAAAGAAGGTGCCGACGAGCAGCAGCGGAACGTTGCCGAGGTGGACGCCGGCGACAACAGTCAGAATTCCAAGCGTGGTTGCCGCCGTGCCGAAACCGAGATTGGCCGCGCCGGACTTGGCGCGCCTGAGATAGACCGCAACCGCCCCCGACACCATCAGCGCCGTCACGATCAACCCGCCCGTGAGCGGCGCCCGGCTGCCGGTCGTGCTGGCGACCAATGACGGAACCAGCGAGAGGTAGAAGCCGCCAAGCGTCCAATTGGCGATGTTGATCGGCGTCACCAAGGCGAGCGGCCGTTTGACCTGCGGCGGAATCGAAATTGTCGGCTTCAACGAATTCCAGAAACCCGGCCGACGGCCGCCAGTCTCCCGGGTCGCCCAGATGGCGCCGGCTTGCCCGGCGAAAGCCGCGAGCAGGATGGCATAGACGAGGTGGAGCGGGAAGGGACCATACTGGATCAGGGCGCTCGTGCCGACTGCACCGACCGCCATGCCTGACAGCGGTGCGATGGAGTTGACGATCTGGCCCTTCGCCCGGTCGACGTCGACCAATGCTGCCCCAATCGAGGCGCCGGCAATTCCGGTTGCCAGGCCTTGCACGATCCGCGCCGCGATCAGCCAGTCTGGGCCGCTTGCCACGACGAACAACGCCATGGCGACGATCTCCAACATCAGGGCGGTGAAGATCACCGGCTTGCGGCCGAGGTGATCGGAGATCGAGCCCGCTATCAGCAGTGCTGCCAGGAGCGCGAAGGCGTAAACCGCGAAGATCACGGTGATCAGCACCGGCGAGACCGCAAAACTTTCCTGATAGATTCGATAGAGCGGCGTCGGCGCTGCGGAAGCGCCGAAGAAGGTTGCCAGCGTAATTGCATGGAAGGGGATCGGATTACGGGAGGTCGGTGTGGATTTGGCGGCGCCGAACATATATAAGCCTCTTAAAGCTAATTTGTTGCGTTAGCCATGTAGGTCGACCTGCCACTAAAAGCAAATAATTTGCGTTAACAGCTCGATCAAAGATGTTGAACCATGCGCCGGCGCAGGAAACAGGACGTTAGAAATGGCAGCAAAAGAAAATCCCCGGCCGGGCGGCCGCAGCGCCAGGGTGCAGGCTTCAGTGCATCAGGCAGTCCGCGAACTGCTGGCCGACATGGACCGGGCAGACGTGACAATCCCGCTGATTGCAACAAAGGCCGGCGTTACCCCGTCGACCATCTACCGTCGCTGGGGCGACCTGCAGGAATTGCTGGCCGACGTCGCCGTCGAGCGCCTGCGCCCGGACATGCAGCCGATCGACACCGGCAGCGGCCGAAGCGATCTTGAAGCCTGGGCGGAACAGTATGCCGAGGAGATGTCCTCCGGCGTTGGGCGCGAGATTATCCGCGACGTGCTGGCCGCGCAGGACAATGCCAATGCCGCCAAGTGCTGCGCCTTCACCCGCGAGCAGGTGGAGCTGCTGAGCGATCGGGCGCTCGCGCGCGGCGAGAGCTTTCCGCTGGTCGATAGCGTGATGGATCAGGTCGTTGCGCCGATCATCTACCGCATACTTTTCGGCGACGAGCCAACCGCCGAGCGTGTGCGCGGCCTCGTGTCCGGCGTGATGGCGAAGGATGCGGCGGTCACTCCGCCGCCGCCCGCTTCTGAGCGGAAATCTGCGTAATGTAGGCCCTCAACGCTGCCGGGCGCACCGGTTTGTGTTGGAGCCCAATGCCGTGCCGCTCGACTTCGGCGCGGACCTCCGGCGTGCGGTCGGCCGTGACGATCAGCGCCGGAATGAACGCCATGAAACGCTCCCTGAGCGTCAGGATGGCGGAAACGCCGGTGCCGTCGCCGAGGTGATAGTCCGCGATCACGAGATCCGGCGGCGGCTGGCGTGTATCGAGCGCGCCGACATCGGCCAGCGAACCCAGGCATCGCACCTCGCAGCCCCAGCCGCTGATCAGCAGCTGCATGCCTTCCAGAATATGCGGCTCGTTGTCGACGCAGAGGACCTTCAATCCCTGCAGGCTCTGCGCCGAATGCTCCACCGGCTGGGCTGCGCCCAAGCGCTCGAGTAGTCGCGACGCGTCGCGCGGCATGACGATGCGGAAATCCGTGCCCTTGCCGTGTGTCGAGTGGAGTTCCACCGGGTGATTGAGGACACGCGCGATGCGATCGACGATCGAGAGGCCGAGGCCCAGTCCGGAAGCCGTCCTGGCGCCTTCGTCGAGACGGGCGAATTCCTTGAAGACCGTCCGGAACTTCGAAGGCGGAATGCCGATCCCGGAATCCATCACCTGGATGACGACCTGATGTCCGCGCCGACGCGCACCAACCAGCACCTTTCCGTCGATCGTGTATTTGATCGCGTTGGAAACAAGATTCTGCACGAGGCGGCGAAGCAGGTTGGGATCGGAGCGGACCCGAAGCGAGGTTGGCATCACCACCAGCTTCAGGTTTTTCTCACGGGCGATCGGCTCGAAGTCCGTTTGGATCCGCTCCAGCAGGTCGGAAAGTGGCACGGAGGCGAGGCGCGGCCGCATCGCCCCGGTGTCCAGCCGCGAAATATCGAGAACCGCGCCAAGGATGGTTTCGACCGATTCCAGCGCGGAATCGATGTTGCGAACGATCGCACTGCTTTCGGACTTTCCCATGCGCTCGACAAGCGCCGAGGAATAGAGCCGGGCCGCATTGAGCGGCTGCAGGATGTCGTGGCCGGCAGCGGCGAAGAAGCGTGTCTTCCCGAGATTGGCTTCGTCAGCGGCGGCTCTCGCTTCGCCGAGTTCGCGATTGACACGGGTCAGTTCGGCCGTCCGCTCGGCAACGCGCTGTTCCAGCGTTTCGTTCGCCTGCTTGAGCGCCCGGTCGGCGGCGACGCGTTGGGTGATGTCGGTAAAGGTTGCGACGATGCCCTTGTCCGGCATCGCATTGGAGCGCACTTCGATGATGCGTTCGCCGCCGCCGAGCACCAGCGCGAAGGGTTTGTCCAGCGTCAGGAAGTGCCGGACGGTCTGGTTGACGTCGCCGGCTGGCACATCGCCGCGCTGGCTGAGGATCGCCACGATGTCGGCGAGCGGGAAGCCCACCTGTCCGGTATTCTCCGGAAGGTCCAGCAACTGCCGGAAACGGCGGTTCCAGATCGTCAGGTTGTTCGAGCTGTCGAAGACAGCGATGCCCTGGTCCATCTGAGACAGCGCCGTCTGCAGCATGTCCTGGTTATATTGCAGGGCCTCGCTCGCCTGGTCGAGCAGCCAGGCGGTGTCGGCCGAGGCGTCCTCCACTTTCTGAAGGATCAGCGACAGCACAAGTCGAGCGGAGGAAGAGCCGATGGCGCTGCCGAGCAGCTGTTCCGTAAAATGAATGAGCGCCATGTCGGCTGGTTGGTCGTCCTCCAGCTTGCGGCCCGAATTCTGCTGGTAGGTCTGGAACGAACGCTCCATGCGCTCCTCGCCGAGATAACGCGAGACCGTCGCCTTGAGATCGGCGATACTGATGCGGGTCTTCCAGCCGCGCGTGGCAAACTGCGAGCGGGACTGCCGCTTGACGAAGATGCCGGCCTGGATGCGTTCGAGCGGCCGCGCATTGCGGGTCACCGATCCGACGACGAAGAAGGCGGTGTTGACGAGCAGGCTCATGACCGTGGCATTGACCAGCGGATCGGCATCGGGTGCCGAAAAGATCGTCGTGCCGGGAAAGATGAAACCGAGGACTGCGCTTGCGACACCCGAATAGTCCGGTCCGCCAAGCGAAGGCAGGAACAGCAGGTAGACCCAGATCACGAAGCCCGACGTCAGCCCAAGAATGGCACCGCGCGCATTGGCTCGCCGCCAGACAAGGCCACCGAACAAGGAAGGGGCCATCTGCGCAATCGCGGCGAAGGAGAGGAGGCCGATCGAGGCCAGCCCCGTCGTGCTGTCGGTTGAACGATAATAGGCGTAGCCGAGCAGCAGTACGGCGAAGATCGCGCTGCGCCTTATGTTGAGCAGCGTCTTGGCGAAATCGCTGCGCTGACCCGAGCGGTCGACGAGCTTCCGGTGCAGGAAGATCGGCATGATGATGTCGTTCGACACCATGATCGACAGCGCCACCGAAGCGACGATCACCATGGCGGTGGCGGCGGAAAAGCCGCCGATGAAGGTAATCTGCGAGACAAAGGGCATCTGCCCGGTAAGCGGTAGCGAAAGCACGTAGAGATCGGCATTGCCGCTGCCGCCAAACGTCAGCAGGCCACCGATCGCCACCGGCAGCACGAAGAGATTGATGGCAACGAGATAGAGAGGGAAGAGGAAACCGGCCAGCCGAAGCTCCCGGGCGGTCCTGTTCTCGACAACGGTGACGTGGAATTGTCGCGGCAGCATGATGATCGCAAACGCGGACAACAGCGTCAGCGTGATCCAGCGGCTGATCGGTGTCTGGTAGTTCAGGGCCGAGAGCACGAGCTGGTTTTCGCTGGCCTTCTGCCAGAGATCGGATGGACCGTCGAAAAGGAACCAGACCACGCAGACGCCGGCGGTGAGGAAGGCAAACAGCTTGACCACCGACTCCATGGCGACGGCAAGGATCAACCCGTCCTGGTGCTCGGTCGCATCCGTGTGGCGCGTGCCGAACATGATCGCGAAGCAGGCGAGCACTAGCGTTACGAGCAGTGGCAGGTCGAGAAAATAGAGGTTGCCGCTGCCGATGCCGTAATCCGACGGGTTGAGCATGGCCGTCACGGTGCTCGACACCGATTTGAGCTGCAGGGCGATATAGGGGATGGCGCCGACGAGGGAGATCAATGCCACGATTGTCGCGACCGCCGGATTCTTGCCGTAGCGCGCGGAGATGAAATCGGCGACGGATGTCAGCTTCTCGGCCTTCGCGAGCTCGATGATCCGCCGCAGCACCGGCATCCCGAGCGTGAAGACGAGGATTGGGCCGATATAGATGCCGAGGAATTCCAGCCCGCGCTGCGATGCCAGTCCGACACCGCCGAAATACGTCCAGGAGGTGCAGTAGATCGCGAGGCTGAGCGCATAGACCGCCGGGCGGCCGCCCACGGGCGTTCCGAACATCCGACGCCTGCGGTCGCCATGGCTCGCGACCGCAAAGAGCAGCAGCAGATAGCCGAAAGCAGATGCAAGTATGACCCAGCCTGGCAGCATTGAACCTCCACCGATGCACCATGCACCGGTTCTCCCGGACTATTGGAGATTACGGGAATTTGGCGTCCTTGAACATCAGGGGGTGTATAGGTCTTAAGTCAAAGACCGCACGCCGGCCCAATAATTTGTAATTGGCAATTGAATAATTGCATTGAACATGTAGCTAATAAAAACAATGACCTGTCAGTGCGACTGCATCAGAGGGAGACGGATCGGATGCTCAATGAGTTCAAAGCATTTATCGCCCGCGGCAATGTCATGGACCTTGCTGTCGGTGTTATCATCGGCGGCGCTTTCGGGGGGATCGTCAGGTCGCTGGTGGACGATATCATCATGCCGATCGTCGGCGCCATTTTCGGCGGCTTCGACTTTTCGAACTATTTCATCGGCCTGTCGTCCAACGTAAACGCGCCGACACTGACTGCTGCCCGCCAGCAGGGCGCGGTCCTGGCCTATGGCAGCTTCATCACGGTTTTGATCAACTTCATGATTCTCGCATGGATTATCTTCCTGATGGTCAAGGGCGTGAATACGCTCCAGAAGCAGGTGGACAAGCAGATGAAGATCAAGGAGGCCAAGGACGAGGCCGCCGCGCCGCCGGCCGATGTGGCGCTGCTGACGGAAATTCGCGACCTGCTGGCCAAGCGTCCGGCCGTCTGATGAGATTATGAGCCTTCGCCGACGGGCGCGGGGCTCATCCATCACGAAAATCGATATCGCATCACCGAATGTCATGGGATTTGCCGCCTTATTTGCTTTATATGGGCGCAAACCGGAGTGATGCATGTCGATAGTCAGCAGTCTTAGCCCGCGCGCCCTCCTGGCGCCAGAAAGCGGGATCGTCGAAGTCGTCAACTATGCCCGTGGCCGTGACGGCCTCCTGCCGCTTTGGGTCGGCGAGGGAGATCTGTCGACGCCGGATTTCATCAACAAGGCGGCGATCGAAGCGCTGTCGGGCGGCGAGACGTTCTATACCTATCAGCGCGGCATCCCGGAACTGCGTCAGGCGCTTTCCGACTACTATGCCAGACATTTCGACGTCTCTCTGCCGGTCGAGCATTTCTATGTCACTGGTTCCGGCATGCAGGCGATCCAGATCGCCGTGCAGGCGCTGACCTCGCCGGGCGACGAGCTTGTCTACCTGACGCCTGCCTGGCCGAACATCGCCGCCGCCCTGGAAATTGCCGGCGCCCGATCGGTCGGCGTGCAGCTGACCTTCGAGGGCGGCAAGTGGGCGGTCGATCTCGACCGCATCGCGGCAGCCATCACCCCGAAGACCAGGGGGCTGTTCATCAACACGCCGTCCAATCCGACCGGCTGGACCGCAACCAAGCATGATCTCGCAGCCATCCTGGCGCTCGCGCGCAAGCACGATCTCTGGATCATGGCCGACGAGATCTACGCGCGCTATTACTTTGCCGGCGGTCGCGCGCCGTCCTTCCTCGATGTGATGGAGCCCGACGACAAGGTGATGTTCGTCAACTCCTTCTCCAAGAACTGGTCGATGACCGGCTGGCGTGTCGGCTGGATTGTTGCCCCGCCGCAAACCGGCCAGGTGATCGAGAACCTCATCCAGTATTCCACCTCGGGCGTGGCGCAGTTCATGCAGCGTGGTGCGGTCGCGGCCCTGAATGAGGGCGACAGCTTCGTGCAGTCGAACATCGACAAGGCCAGACGCTCCCGCGACATCCTGTGCGACGCGCTGATTGCAACGAACCGCGTCGAGACGCTGAAGCCGGACGGCGCCCTCTATGCATTCCTGAAGATCGACGGCGTGACCGACAGCCGCAAGGCAGCGATCGACATCGTCGACAAGACGGGTGTCGGGTTGGCACCCGGCGCGGCGTTCGGCGCCGGCGGCGAGCTCTTTCTGCGCGCCTGCTTCCTGCGCGACCCGGCCCAGATCCAGATGGCGGCCGACAGGCTCTGCGACTACATCCTCAAGCTCTAGGAGTGTGGAGCCGGCTCGACCCGGCTTTTGCGTGAGCGCATAGCCAACGCCCCGCCGAGGACTCAGACAGGCCGACAGAGCAGATTAGCCGCTGGCGCGGACTCGCGCTAGGAGGCGATCAAGGAGGCGCTGTCGACAACTTCCGCGAAGTCTGCCTTGAGGTGGGCCATCGTCACATCAAAAATGATGCGCGCCGACAGGTTTTCGGAAGGTAGGTCAAAACCCAGGACGGCATCCCGAACGACCGTCATTCTGAAGCCGAGGTCTGCCCCGGCGCGTACCGTGGAGTTGACACAAAATCCGGCGACCGCACCTGTCACGATAAGGCTCGTGATACCCTTTTCACGAAGGTATCCTTCCAGCTTGGTCGAGGCGAAGCCCGACGACGTGGTCTTCACGAAAACCGGCTCATTCGCGATTGCTTCAGCGCAAGGCATCGCCGGATAGCCCGGCGCATCCGGATGCAGCGGCGATGCCGGGTCATCATCCCTGTGTCTTATGTGGATTACCGGTTGCCCCGCGTGGCGGAAGGCCGTGACAATGGCGGCGATCCTTTCAGGGGCGTTGGAATTGACGTGGTCTCGTCCAGCATCCAGGCGATGCTGCATCGTCATCTGCATATCGATAATGACAAGTGCCGCCGTCATTTTGCTGATCCCTAGTAGATGCTCGGTGCCCCGACCAATCACCTAGCATGGGGTGAGAGAACCGCAAAGGGCCGACAACGACAACGACTACCCTTCGCAGACCATAGCTAGATTGCTCGGAGAGTCTCGTCGAGCCAGTTGAACACGCGCAGGTCCCTCAGGCCGTATCCCGCCGGCTCGCAGTGCAGGTCCGCGCCGTCGGATGCCGAGAAGGGGATCAGCGTCTTGGGACAGCTCAAGAGGTCGTATAGCTGGCGCGACTGCCCTGGCCAGAATGCTTCGTTGGCCGGCTCGGTAATCAGCATCGGGCACTCGATCTTCCCGGCAACGTCCATGAGGTTGTACGCCATCGTCGCTTTGAAGGCGTCGAAATACGACGTCACGCCATAAGGTCTCATCCGGAAGGCCACGGATTTCTTGGTGGCCGGGTCCAGCATCTTGTTCAGATTGCCGTCGAACTCATCCTTGCGGCCTGCCTTCAGGAGTTCGATCATCGGAGGCGGCAGCGTGGCCGTCCATGATTTGGAAACATCGCAGACACCGGGATCAACGATGGCGGCGGCGATCCGCTTCTCAAACGCAACCGCGCGCGGAACCCAGTATCCGGCCTGGCTGATGCCCTGGATCGCGATCCTCTTCGGTCGACACCGGGACGGCCCAGGGCAAAGTCGACCACCGGCGTGACAACATGCTCCCAATCCGGCCTGAAGGTGAGTTGCTGCTTCCACAGGGTGTAACCTTGTCCGGGCCCGTCGAACGTCAGGCAGTCGTAACCTCGCGCCGTTGCTCCGGCTGCGCCAAGCATCCACATGTCGAGCGCTGAGCCGTCGCTGCCGTTGACGAGGATCAGCAGGGGGCGCTTTTCCCGGGCGCTCTTGCCCCGGAAATAGAAGCCACGCAGGCCTACGCCCTCATAAGGAATGCTGATCTGTTCAACTGGGGGATCGAATAGATCGATCGACTTCAGCCAGCAATCGTCCATCATCTGCCAGGCTGCCGCAACCCGCATTGGATCACCGGTGCCGTCCGCGAAGTAGATGGCGCTGTCATAGAAACTCTGCGCCCAGAGATAGGCCTGCCGCGCGCTTTCCGTGTGACCGCCATCTGCCGAGTTTTCGGCCAGAAGGCGGGCTTCATCGCCAGCGGCGATCATCGCCTGGTACGCGCTGTCGAAGTTGCCGTCTTCGATCTGCCGGATGGTGAACAGGACCTTGCCGATGTTTGCGCCCTGGTAGTAGGCGCGACCGAGGCTCGCCAGGAGGACGAATTCGAAGGCGGAGTTCTTGAAGAAATAGGTTGTCTGATGGGCGGCCAACGGCGTTGTCGGCAGATTGGTTGTTTGGTGCGCAAGGCCTTGCGCCTCTCCGGCGGAGGGTTCGGTCGTTGCTCCCGCCCCCGTCCCCACTCCTCCAGCGCTCTTTCCAAGGCCGGACTGCTTCCTCGTCATCCTCATGGATCCCCCTCCGGAATGCCTGCCCACGGATGCTAAAGCGTGGGGACTATAACATCTTCGCGGCCCGATGGTTAGAGGCATTGCAACCGCAGGGGTTAGACTGGCGCTCGAAGGAAACTATTTATCGTTGTCACTAGTCGATTGGCGCTTCGTGCGCGACCCGGCGCAGATCGAGTTCGCTGCCCAACGGTGCTGCGACGACATCCTCAAGCTTTAATGGGATCAAAAGCTGCCAGACGAAGGTGCGCCTGCGGCTCCCTCACGGCAATAGGCTGGAGGAGCGAGGCGGCTTCAGCCGCCAAGCTCCACTTTCGCTTAGGATTGCCTAGCTCCTCAATCGTTGATTTCGGGCTCGACGAGCTTTGCCAGATTGCGCAGCGATTCCTGCCAACCGAGATAGCATGCCTCCGGGGGAATAAGGTCCGGTACGCCCGCCTGGACAACATTCAGTTCGGTGCCGACAGAGACCTTCTTCAAGGTTACCGTGACCTCCATTTCACCGGGAAGGTTCGGGTCGTCGAACTTGTCCGTGTAACGGAGCTTCTCGTTCGGAACCAATTCCAGATAGCTGCCTCCAAAGGAGTGGCTATTTCCAGTCGTAAAGTTCCGGAAGGACATCCTGTGTGTTCCGCCGACCGTTGGCTCCAGATGATGCACTGTGCAGGTAAACCCATTTGGCGGAAGCCATTTGGCCAGCGCATCCGCCTCCAGGAATGCGCGATAGACTTTCTCAGGGCTGGCCGCCAGGACGCGGTGAAGACGTATCGTGTTGGGCATGATGATCCTCCTTTGAATGCAGCATGGGAATGCCCGAGGACGAACCTATCTTTGTCACTCCGACAATGGATTGAAAATATTCGCTCTCAGCCTATGTCGGTTCCGTGTCCAGTAGGGCTGGCATTGTTGCTCCTGCCAGTCCAGTTGTCTTTACGACTGGCATGCCAGCTATACAGCTTGGGCATGTTTGGTGTAGCAATTCCCTTAGAGGTTTAGCGGGGAGAGTGGGACCGTGGTGAGGAAGATAATTTCTCTCTTATTGGGAACGGTGCTCGTCATCTCCGGAATCTATGGCGTCCTGTACCTGCTGTATTTCACCGTTTATCCCGTCAGGACCCTGTATTATCTGGTGCCCGGCGGGCTGTTCGTCATTGGGATAGTGATCCTGTGGGAAGATCTTACCAAATTCCTTCGGCGGCATTGAAAGTCAGGACCTGTGAGCTGCCGCAGAAAAGAGCCCTCGAAATAGTACATCGATAAAATTGTAGCGGAGCCCGAAATCGGCCTCTAACCACGCCATCAAACTTACCGGCGAGGAAGCCCCGCAGCGCGCTTTCGATAGGAAATTCTGAAAGGAAAGCAGCGTCAGATGCCCCCGCGTGAATGAAGCGGGGATGCGGGATATGGCAATTTTGGTCACGGGTGGCGCGGGCTACATCGGCAGCCACATGGTCTGGACATTGCTGGATGCGGGCGAAGACGTCGTTGTCCTGGACAATCTTTCGACCGGCTTTCGCTGGGCGGTCTCTCCGCGTGCGCGCTTCTATCTCGGCGATGTCGCCGATGCCCAGCTTCTGAAGACGATCTTCATCGAGAACGACGTCGACGCCATTATCCATTTTGCCGGCTCCGCGATCGTGCCTGCATCCGTCGCCGATCCGCTTGCCTATTACGACAACAATTCCGGCAAGACGCGGGCGCTGTTGAGCGCTGCGATCAATGCCAACATCCGCCATTTCGTCTTTTCCTCCACCGCCGCCGTCTACGGGCCGCAGAAGACGTCCGAGCCGGTCAGGGAGACCGCGCCGCTCAATCCCGAGAATCCTTACGGCCAGTCCAAGCTGATGACGGAATTCATGCTGCGGGACGCGGCGGCAGCCTACGACTTCAACTATGTCGCGCTGCGCTACTTCAACGTCGCCGGCGCCGACCCGTTGGGGCGCAGCGGTCAATCGACATCAGGCGCCACTCACCTGATCAAGGTCGCCTGCGAGGCGGCACTCGGCAAACGCACCGGCGTTCATGTCTACGGCATCGATTACCCGACTCATGACGGTACCGGCGTGCGCGATTACATCCATGTCAGCGATCTCGCCGCGGTTCACCTGAAGGCGCTGCAGCATCTGCGTCGTGGGAGCAGCTCGCTGGTTGCCAATTGCGGCTACGGCGCCGGCTATTCGGTGCTCGACGTGCTCAACATGGTCACGCGCCTGCACGGACACTCCTTCAAGATCCACATGGCGCCGAGGCGTCCGGGCGATGCCGCAAGTGTTGTTGCGGACTCAAGCCTTGCCCAACGCGTTCTGGATTGGAAGCCGACACACGATTCATTGGAGACAATCGTCCAAAGCGCGCTCGACTGGGAACAGTTCCTGATGGATCGCAACGTCGACGATCTTCAGAGCCTCCATCGAGCGCTCGCCGCCGCCTCGTTCTGAGAAACGAAATCAATCCCAGCCCGGCCATCGACTATGCCGTCGAGTGCGCTAAGGTGGCATGACGGTTGATGGCACCGGTTCGCTTGACGCCGGATTGCGACGCGAAGGATGCAACGAGCGAGGAGGTCAGCATGCGAGACGAGGTTCACCAGAGTGAGGTGATTGTCGAACGGCGCGGCTCGGCCGGCATCATCCGCCTCAATCGACCGCGTGCGCTGAACAGCCTGACACTCGATATGGTCCGCGCCTTTGCCGCCGCAATGGGCGACTTCGCGGCAGACGCCAGCATCGCCATGGTGATCGTTTCGGGCGAGGGGGAGCGCGGCTTCTGCGCCGGCGGCGACATTCGCGCGCTGCACGAGAGCGGCCGCGCCGGCACCGACCTAGCCACGACCTTCTGGCGCGAAGAATTCCGCCTGAATCACCGGATCGCGACCTACCCAAAGCCCTATGTGGCGCTGATGGACGGCATCACCATGGGCGGCGGCGTAGGCCTGTCATCGCACGGCCGCCACCGCGTCGTAACGGAGCGAACCAAGCTTGCCATGCCGGAAACGGGGATCGGCTATTTTCCGGATGTCGGGGCGACCTGGCTGCTGCCGCGCGCGCCCGGCGAGGCCGGCACCTGGATGGGGCTGACGGGACTGACCGTCGACGCGGCCGACATCGTCTATGCCGGACTGGCCGATCACCACATCGCTTCCTTCCGGCTGCCTGACATCGTCGATACGCTGGCGGAACTGCCGCGAAACGCGACGCCCCGTGACGTCGAGGTGGTGTTGAAGAATCTCTCCAGCGATCCGGGGACGAGCGCCGTCAAAAGCAACCGCGACCTGATCGAACGTTGCTTTCATTTCGGCACCGTCGAGGAAGTCATCGATGCGCTTGGGAAGGAGCCCGGCGATTTTGCCGCCGAAACGCTGCGGATCATCCGGACCCGCTCCCCGACCAGCCTGAAACTTGCGCTTCGTCTGCTGCGCCAGGGCCGGCAAAGCAGGAACCTTGCCGAATGCCTGAACCGCGAACTCGGCGCCTGCCAGCAGATATTGAAAAGCCCGGATTTCTACGAGGGCATCCGCGCCGCCATTATCGACAAGGATCGCAATCCGCAGTGGATGCCGGCGACACCAGAGGCGGTCGACCAGGCGGCCATCGACGCCTTCTTCAAGCCCGCGGAGCCGCCGCTGGCGCTCTAGCGCCACATCCCGCGCATGCGTGCTCCGACATCGACGCGCACCTGTCGCGCCTGATGCGACGCGCCGCCATCGGCTCTGGATTGCGGCCAGCCGACCACCTCGAAGAACTGCAGCAAGGTTGCCGGAATGAAGCGCGTGCGCGACGCATAGACGTGCCGGTCGCCCTGCGCGTTCTGGCCGTGCGTGAAGAAGCGTTGCGGCACGACGAGGTCGAGATTGTCCTTGGCGCGGGTCATCGCGACGTAGAGCAGTCGCCGTTCCTCCTCGATCTCGGCGCTGGTGCCGACGGCGAGGTCGGACGGGATGCAGCCGTCGACGACGTTCAGCATGAACACCCGCGTCCATTCCTGCCCCTTGGCGGAATGGATCGTGGAGAGGATCAGATAATCCTCGTCGAGCAGCGGCACACCGGCCTGGTCGCTGGTCGCATCCGGCGGGTCGAGCGTCAACTCTGTCAGGAAACGCTCACGGGAAGGATAGCCGCTGGCGATCTGCTCGAGTTGCAGAAGGTCGGCTTGGCGCGTCGATGCGTCCTCGTGCAGGCGCTCGAGATGCGGCGAATACCATTCGCGGACGAGGCCGATTTCTGCCGGCCAGCCGGCCTTGCCGGTCTTCACCTCCTGCAGCATCGCAACGAAGGCCGTCCAATCCTCGCCCGAGCGGGGAGGGGCCGGCAGGTCGGCAAGGGCCTGCATCGGGCTGGCATCCGCGGCCATCTGGTCGATGACGCGCTGCGCCGTCGACGGCCCGACACCCGGGAGCAGCTGCATCAACCGGAAGCCGGCGACGCGGTCGCGCGGGTTCTGAGCAAAGCGGAGAGCCGCGAGCATGTCCTTCACGTGCGCGCTGTCGAGGAACTTCAGCCCGCCGAACTTCACGAACGGAATGTTGCGCCGGGTCAGCTCGACCTCCAGCGCTCCGCTATGATGCGAGGCGCGGAAAAGCACCGACTGCTGCTTGAGCTTCACGCCTTCTTCGCGGTTCTCCAGCACCTTGTCCGCCACGTATCGCGCCTGGTAGGCTTCGTCGCGCACGGTGACGAGCCTTGGACGTTGGGCCGATTGACGCTCGGTCCAGAGGTTCTTGGTGAAGCGCTCCGAGGCGAGGTCGATGACGGCGTTCGCCGCCGCGAGGATCGTCTGCGTCGAACGGTAGTTGCGATCGAGCGTGATGATGTTTGCCGAGGGGCTGAACGCGGCGGGAAAGTCGAGAATGTTGCGCACGGTGGCCGCGCGAAACGAATAGATCGACTGCGCATCGTCGCCGACGACGGTCAAGCCTTGTCCGCCAGGCTTCAAAGCGAGCAGGATCGAGGCCTGCAGCCGGTTCGTATCCTGGTATTCGTCGACAAGCACGTGGTCGAAGCGGCTGCCGATATCGTCGGCGATGATCGGTTCGCTGACCATCTGCGCCCAGTAGAGGAGCAGATCGTCATAATCGAGAATGTTCTGGCTCTGCTTGGCCTCGACATAGGCGCCGAAGAGGTCTCGCAACTGGTTTTCCCAGGCCGAGCACCAGGGGAACGCGTCGCGCAGAACGAGGCCGAGTTCGCTTTCCGAATTGACCACGCGCGAATAGATCGCAAGGCAGGTGCCCTTTGTCGGAAATCGGCTCTCCATTTTCGAGAAGCCGAGCTCGTGCCGGATGAGATTCATCAGATCGGCGCTGTCTTCCCGGTCATGGATCGTAAAGGCGGGGTCGATGCCGATCTGTTCCGCGTAATCGCGCAACAGCCGTGCCCCGATGCCGTGAAAGGTTCCGCTCCAGGCAAGCGCGTCCGCCATGATGCCGGATTTGCCGCCGAGCACCTGGACACAGATACGCTCGACACGACGCGCCATCTCGGCGGCCGCGCGGCGGGAAAATGTCATCAGCAGGATCCGGCGAGGATCGGCGCCCTTGACGATCAGGTGCGCAACGCGATGCGCGAGCGTGTTCGTCTTGCCCGAGCCGGCACCGGCGATGACGAGCAAGGGACCGGCAACGTGGGTGCCGTCAGTGAGCGTGCCGTATTCGACGGCCGCGCGCTGCTGGGGATTGAGCTTTTCAAGATACATTCAGCCGTCCGGTTGCTTCGGCGGAGAATCGCACCGCGGAAATATTCGACGTTCCTTGAATGTTCTCGAACGCTGCGGCTGTCAAGCGTGAGCGCATCAGGGGAAATCGGGCACGATGACGCGCCTCGTCAGTTTCAGCGTGCGATCCGGCTGGAGGATATAGGTTTCCTTAACCCTCTGGCCGCGGGAGTCGTAGAAGGAATTGTAGATGACACTGCCGGGCGGCGATTTGGTCAGTTTCGTGCGCGGTTGCCCGCCATAGGTGATGCTCCCCGGAATGGGCTGAACCTCGGTGGAGCTGTCCGTCGTGCAGCCCGATAGTATGACGAGCGATAGAAACGTCGGAAGCAGAACCTTCATCGCGGTAACCCTTAACTAAACCTATGGTATATATGGCGCCCCAGATCAGGGCGCCAAGTAGCGTGGGCTGGGCCCTGCGAGTTTCTTTCGAGTATAGATTGGTGCGGCGCAACTAAAACTCTCCTCCGGCGTTTGCCTGTAACTGACTTTGCCATTCGGAGGCGATCATGGTGTTTCGATTTCAGACGACGGAAGGTCACGGTGGTGCTTGCGGGCAGGGCCACAGCCTCGCGTCAACGCGCGCCTCGGTCGAAAGCGCTCTCAGTGCCGCCTATGACGTTGATAGCAGCGAAATCGTCGTTTCGGTTTTGGGTCCCTATGTCGTCCTGGAAGGATTCGTCCGGCAGAACGGCCATGTCGAGCGGGCGGTCGAGATTGCCGAAGACGTGGTTGGGAAGGGCTATGTCCGCAGCCGGATGCTGCGACGTTAGCCAGCCTACTCACATGTAATACTGTAAGTTCATCAGTTTTGACGCACGCATACGGCATGTTGCTGCGCACCCGGAAATATCCGCCTATCATCATATAAAATAATACAATTTAGCTTGGCCGAAAATACGAAGAATTAACTGTGCGAAAGTAGTAGCGGCGACACTGGAACTAAAACCGTGTTTCATTAGTTAATGCTTGTAATCAAAACACGGGAGAAGGGCATGCGAAGACTTCTTCGACTGGGAGCGCCGGCTTTCGCGCTGGCATTAGGGACCTTCATCACGCCAGCTTCGGCTTCACTCGAGATTACGAGCGATTATTCCGCGCTGCCGCAGGACGAGATGGCGATGAACGAATATACCAGTTCGGTGTCCTGCACCGCGCCGACGACGCATTATGTGCCATCCTTCATCCGGTCCTTTGACGGCACCATCATCGGCGTCGGTTACCTCGAGGTGCAGAGCGACGGTCGCTGCTGATCGTTGGCTCGTCCGTCTCGGAATCCGATGAAATAGGGTAGGAAGATCGCGCTCCCCAAGCAGGAGACCGATCAACTTTTCTGGTTGCGCGTTGTGCATTGCAGCACATTGCGTTAGCTTCCCGCGAAGCTGAGCCTCAACCAGAAGGATACCCTATGATCATTGAGAGCAAGCGGATCGGATGCCTCGACGGGCTGCGCGGACTGGCCGCACTCTGGGTCCTCCTAGGTCACAGCCTGCAACTGACAGGTTGGCACCTTCCGATCCTGTCGTCGCCGGATTTGGGCGTCGACCTCTTCATTATGCTGTCCGGCTTTCTGATGGTCTTTCACTATCGGTTACGCGAGACCGCCAACCCCTGGGAAAAGCCATCCACCTGGTTCGGCTTCTGGCTGAAGCGCTTTTTCCGAATTGCGCCACTCTACTACGTGATGCTGTGCATCGCCCTGTTGCTGGGGCCGCAGCTCTATGCAAGCCGGATGGTCATTGACACCTTCCTATCCCACGGTCCGCAATTGCCGGAGCGCTATCTGG
>Ga0102591_1001642_pt1 | contig 29046 bp, 28 predicted proteins | sample AraplaCol_mCL_r2_2_FD_76860 | JGI IMG/M metagenome (GOLD analysis project Ga0102591, IMG submission 76860) | Arabidopsis root microbial communities from North Carolina, USA - plate scrape MF_Col_mCL_r2 (SPADES assembly) (version 2) | ecosystem: Host-associated > Plants > Roots > Endosphere...
ATACAGCGATCGAGGGACATTCGGGCAGCGGCAATATGCTCTGCAGCGCATCCGGCCAATGCCACACGTGGACCGGGCGAGTCAGGTTCTTTAGGTAGCGTTCGCCTGCATCAAAGAACCGCTCGCCGATCTTGCCGACGATCTCGCCGTGAACTTTGGCTGAAATGCAGATACCTCCCGGTGCGGCCTGCGTCTCCAGGCGCGCCGCGACATTGACGCCGTCGCCGAGGACGTCTGAACCGTCGTCAATGACATCTCCCAGATTGACGCCTACACGCAAAAGCAGGCGCCGGTCTCCGGAAGCCTCAACAGCAGTGGTGGCGCGTTGCATTTCCAACGCTGCTGTGACCGCGTCCACCGCGCTAACGAATTCGATTAAGAATCCGTCGCCCATGAGCTTGAAGATGCGACCGTTGTGGCGCATCACAGCCGGCTCGATAACGCCAGAACGGAGTTCCCTGAGGTTCGCCAGCGTTGCGACTTCATCAGCCTCCATCAGGCGTGAATATCCCACCACATCGGCAACGACGATGGCGGCAAGGCGACGCTGAAGAGACTGATCCGTCATGTGAGGACAAGCCTAACGACCGAGTTCGTAAGTTATTGTTCGACCGCGGGTGAGTCAACAAATGGTCAGAGGTAATGTCCAGGCGATCTCCACCTCCATCGAGCCGTCATCCTTCTTTGTGACCGACGGCGTCGAAGTGGACAACACGGAAATGAGTATCCACGGAAAGCGGACGGTTCTTGAACGCCTGGTGACGGGCGGAGAGCGGGGGCTTTCGGCGGAAGTGCCCAGTTCTGTTCGCGAAATTGCGTTCCGGGGGAGACCCGAACTGCAACTGCGCTAAGTCGGCATTTCTGACCAACTCTCCAGATGCGGCCAGTCTCCTTCCGGCCCAATTGAGACGCTCGGGTCGCACTGACCAAGTATCAGCTCCTGACGCTCCTCGGGCGTTCAGATCACTCGACGAGCGGAAGCCGGCAGCACGGATGTCTCCTATCCCTCTCCTTGAACGCAATCGAACCGCCCACCACGCCCCAGCCGAGGGCAGACAAGACTCTTATTGAGACTAAATTCTCATGTTAGCCGGTTCGAACGAGGGCCTGGATCTGACATTTGGTCTTGCTGTCTAGCAACCCCAAGCAACCATTTGTGAAACTTCTGTCCAAACGGCTTTTCGAGGGCGGCCCGATCCCAGGCGAGATAATAGCTTTCGGGCAGTTTCATACGAATGTCGAAGGGCACAACCAGAGATCCAGAGGCGATCTCATCCTTGATCATGGAGACTTGCGCAAGAACGAACCCCCTGCCGTTCACGGCCGCGTCGATCGCACTGCTCGACAAGGTGAAGGAGAGGCCGGAGAACTTCTTGGCCCCATCGGCGTGCACCAGGGTTGCCCAGTCGTTCCATTGCGGAGAAGCCTTGTAGTCCGCCTCCCATTCCACATGTAGGAGCGGAAACGTCAGGATGTCGCGCGGCGTTTCAAGGCTGCGTCCGGCGAGCAGCGTCGGCGAGCAGGCAGGGACCATCCAGTCCGTGAACAACGTGGCTACGTGCTCATGCACATAGGAGCGCCGGCCGTAGGTAATACGGAAATCCACTTGATCGGCACCGATGCGAGGCTCCTGTTCCTGCCCGAGAATGCGGACGCTCGATTCCGGACAGAGCGTTTGCCAGTCGAAGATCTTGCGATTGACCCACTTGTTGGCGACCGACGTCAGCGCGCTCAGAACGATCCCGGTCTCGTTGCGCGCGCGGGTGAGAACATTGGCAGCATGGGAGAGCTGCTGGAAGCCTTTGGCGACTTCCCGATAGTACAACCGGCCCCAGGAAGAAAGCTCAACGCGGCGTCCGCGCCTTTCCAATAGCGTCAGGCCAAGACAGTGCTCCAGGTTTCGCACCAACTGGCTCACGGCGCCCGGCGAGACGCCGAGGTCCTCCGCCGCAGCTGTGACAGTGCCACATCGTCCGATCGCCTCAAAGGCCTGCAAGCCGCGCAAGGACGGGTTCGGCATCGTAAAGCACTCCTTCAGCCATTCGCTCCAATTTAGAAAATCTAAAAAAGAACGCAGGCGCTGGCAACTTGTTGGCACGTAAAAAACGTCGAACATTCGCTTAACAAAACGCAAGGAGAGCGAAATGTTTCTCAAGAACGCCTGGTATGTCGCAGCCTGGGATCACGAGGTCGACCGCGAGTTGAAGCCCGTCACGATGCTCGGCGAAAACATCGTCCTCTACCGAAAGCAGGACGGTAAGGCCGCCGCGCTCGAGGATGCCTGTCCCCATCGCAAGCTGCCGCTCTCCATGGGGCGCATCAAGGGCGACGACGTCGAATGCGGCTACCATGGCCTCACCTTCGACTGTTCGGGCATCTGCACACGCGTGCCGGGGGCCGAGCGGATCCCGCATGTCGCCAAGGTGCGTTCCTACCCGATCCATGAGCGATACGGCCTGCTTTGGGTCTGGATGGGAGATGCCGACAAGGCGGATCCGAAGGATATCTTTGAGGTCGAGCATTTCGGCGACCCCGCCTGGGGCATCAATCGCGGCGAGTCGATGACGCTGAACTGCAATTATCTCTACATGACGGACAACCTACTCGATCCGTCCCATGTCGCCTGGGTCCACCAGTCGTCCTTCGCCAGCTCCGCCTGCGAGGAAACGCCGCTTGAGACGACCGTGAAAGATGACGGCGTCACCGTCTGGCGCTGGATGATCGATTCCGAACCGGCCCCGTTCTATGCGCCCTTCCTGCTGTTCAAGGGCAACACTGACCGCAAGCAGCACTATGAGGTGCGCTATCCGAGCAACGCGATCATCAAGGCTATCTTCGCCCCCGCCCACACCGGCGGCGAAGGCCGCGCGCTGCCGGAAAATACATTCCTGATGGACAGCTACAACTTCATGACGCCGGTCGATCAAAACCGGACCAAGTACTACTGGTTCCAGATGCGCAACTTTGCGCCTGATGACGTCAAGGTTTCCGAGAGTTTTGCTAAGTCCGTGCGCGGCGCTTTCGAAGAGGACCGCGTCGTTCTGGAAGCGGTTCATCACGGAATGGCGAACCAGCAGACACCGAATCTCGACCTGAAAATCGACGTCGGCCCGATGCGCTTCCGGCGCAAGCTGGCTCAGTTGATCGCCGCCGAGACGAAAACCGATCCCTCCAGCGTCGCAGCCGAGTAGGGAGCGGTCCGGATGCTCGATGCAGCCGCCTCGCGCTTCCGTCCCTTCGAAGTCATCTCGAAGGTACGCGAAAGCGCCACCATCACCTCTTTCCGCCTTGCCCCACTCGAACACCAGCACTGGCGGTCGTTCGAGGCGGGACAGTTCCTGACGATGCGTGTTCCCGATCGCAAGGGCGGGCATGTCCTGCGCAACTACACCGTCTCGTCTTCCCCACGCGAGGAGGGAACCTACCGGATCACCGTGAAGCGTGAGGCCGCACCGGCACAGGATTTGCCTGATGGTCTGAGCTCCTGCTGGCTGCACGACCAGATCGAGCCGGGTGCGGTCGTCGAGATCGACCCGCCGCGCGGCGCCTTCAAGCTCGACAGCGCGAGCGCCCGGCCCGTCGTCCTTCTCTCTGGTGGCGTCGGGCTGACGCCGACAGTTTCGATGCTCGATGTGCTGGCGAGGGACACCAACCGCCCGGTCTGGTTCATCCATGCCTGCGACAGTGCAGCCGTCCACGCACTGCGGGACGAGGTCGAACATCTCGCCGCTCTCAGGCCCGGTATCACCGTGCACTACTGCTACCGTTTCGCCGAAGGCGCCGATCTCACGGTTGCCCGCTGCCATTCAACGGGCTTCCTGACGCGCGGCACGCTTCAGAGCCTTTTGCCGCTCGACGACTACGACATCTACATGTGCGGGCCGCCACCTTTCATGCAGGCGCTCTACAGCATTCTGACCGGCCTCGGGGTGCCTAAGGAGCGCATCGCCTACGAGTTCTTCGGGCCGGCGAGCCTGTTGACGGAGACCGCTCAGACCGCGCAGCGATCGAAAATGGCTTCCACCCCCAAGCCAGTGATCGACGGTGAAGCCCCCTGCGTCGTCCTTCACAAATTGGGCCTCAGCCTTACCTGGGACAGCGCAAGCGACTCCATCCTCGCGTTCCTGGAAGCGCAGGGGATCGAGCCGGAATTCTCCTGCCGGGCGGGCGTCTGCGGCACCTGCGAGCAGGGCCTCGTCTCAGGTGAAGTCGACTACTTCGAGGAGCCTCTCGATCAGGTGCCGGACGGCCGGGTGCTGCTCTGCTGCACCAGGCCAAAGTCCTCGATCGTGCTCGATCTCTGACTGCACTGTCCGAATGGCCGTGGCGCCATCCAGATGTCCAAGCTTTGAAGGAAGATCCGTGACGAAACCGCTTCATACCGAGCTCCCGCTCAATCCGCATGTGGCCGGCCTTCCGCCCTACAACGCGGGCATGAACATCGCTGCGGCGCGGCGGCAGAGCGGTCGGCAAGACATCGCAGCACTTGCCAGCAACGAGAACCCGGACGGCTGTTCACCGCGTGTCACAGCCGCGCTCGCAAACCTTGAGCCCTCCCGCTACTCCGACCCCGCCTGTACGGCGCTGCGGGCGGTGCTCAGCCAAAAGCTCGGCGTTTCCCCCGACCGGATCGTCGCCGGGAACGGCTCGGAGGAGATGATCGCCGCAATCTGTCGCGCCGTGCTGCGTCCCGGTGCATTCGTGGCAACGGTCTGTCCCGGCTTTGGGCTGCACGAGATCGAGGCGCTTGCCAATGGCGCAAGCGTCGAGAAGGTCGGTATACGGCCGGATCTCGATTTCGACATACCGGCGATCATCGCCATGCTCGAGCGCGGGCCGGCGATTTTCTTCCTCTCGTCCCCGTCCAATCCGGTCGGTCCGGCGCTCGATCACGAGGGGCTGACGCGCATTCTCGCGGCAGTCAGGCATGAAACGCTTCTCGTGCTCGACGAGGCGTATTTCGAGTTCACGGACGAAGACACGCCCGACGGCCTTGCCGCGCTCTCGGCGACGAACCTCTCCTGGGTGGTGCTCAGGACTTTTTCCAAGGCCTATGGGCTTGCAGGCCTGCGGGTCGGTTATGCCGTGACATCCGATGTCCGGCTCGCCCGGGCGGTGAGCGCCGCCAAGACGCCGTTCAACGTCAATGCCGCCGCGCAGGTCGCAGCCGTCGCAGCGCTTGCCGACGAAGCATGGATGCGGTCTTCGGTCGCGAGGTTGAAACACGAGAGGGCGCGCGTCGCCGACGCTGTGGCCGCCATGGGGCTTTCGACGGCCAGGTCGCAGACGAACTTCCTGTTCATCGATGTCGGGCGGGAAAGCCCGATCGCGTTCGATCACTTCCTGTCAAAGGGGATCATCGTCAAGCCATGGAAGGAGGAAGGTTACGACACCTTCATCCGTGTGACGATCGGCACTCCCTTGGAAAACGACCGCTTTCTGGATGCGCTTCGCAGCCTCGCCAGGCCGTGACGGCTGCCGCGCGCGCTTCAAGCCAAAACACAAAAAGGGGGTCTGGCACGGCCTCAAGGGAACGAACAAATGAGCGGAAACGCAAGCCTGTCCAGAGCAAACCGGGAGCCCCATCGCATGTCCCCTTCAGCGCCATCCGGCCTTTTCACCGGTGACTTTTCCGCCTTGCGCGCTCGATTTCTCGCCGCCGCGCGCACCGCTGGCGCTAGCCTGGTCGAATATTTACACCCGTTGCACGGTCCGAAGGGAGAGCGCCTAGCGACTGACGTTGCCTATCTCGGGCGCAACGATGCTGAAAAGCTGATGGTACTGATCTCCGGGACGCATGGCGTTGAAGGTCCCTTCGGCTCGGCCTGCCAGAGCGCGTGGCTTTCGCAGAACTCTCCCTGGAAACTTCCTGACGATACCGCCGTTCTGGCGATCCACCTCATCAACCCCTGGGGCACGGCATGGGCGCGCCGTGTCAACGAAGACAATGTCGATCTCAATCGCAACTTCATCGACTGGCGAAAGGCGCCGCCGAAGAACGAACGCTACGCCGCATTGCACAGGGCCCTGGTCTGTCGCGCCTGGGACGGCCCGGAGCGTGACGCAGCAATCGAAGCATACGAAGACGCCAAGCGGAGGCTCGGTGGCTACGCCGGCATCGCTCCGATTGTGGAAGCGGGACAATACGACTTTCCGGACGGCCTGTTCTATGGCGGCGACGGTCCGGTCTGGTCGAACCGAACCCTGATCGAGATCCTGTCGACATTCGCACAGAAGGCGGCCGAGGTTGTCATCTTCGACCTGCACACAGGCGCAGGGCCTTACGGCTACCCCGCCCTCCTCTCGGTCGCCGAGAGCGAGCACGCCGGTCTGGAATGGGGCCGACGCATCTTCGGTCCCGCGCTCTCGGTCGTCGTTACCGGGGAGGATGCGACGACCGATACCGGCATCGCCGCGACAGCCACAGGCTACGTCTCGGCCGCCGTGTGCGGTGCGCTGCCGAAGGCGCGCGTCCTGCCGCTGGTCGTCGAATGCGGCACCCTCGACGGCGCCACAGTCTCGGATGCGGTCCAGGCGGACAATTGGCTCCACCTATTCGGCAAGATCGACACGCCGCTCGGCGACCGGATCAAGAAGGACCTGTGCGCCGCCTTCATTCCCGAAGACGCCGACTGGCAGCGCGCCTGTCTTGAGGCATCCTTGCGCCACTTCGACCGAGCCTTTGCCGATCTCAAGGCATTAGGCGGTGCGCGACCGGAAAAATCCGTGCCCACCACAGCCGCAGTCATCGTCGTCGCCCATCCGGAGTCCGGCGGCCCAAGGCTTGGCGAAAGACCGGCGATCGAGGTGCACGACATCCACAAACGCTTCGGCCCCCTCTCCGTGCTCAACGGCGTCAGCGTCTCTGCACAGCCGGGTGAGGTCGTGTCGATGATCGGCTCCTCCGGCTCGGGGAAAAGCACCTTCCTGCGCTGCATCAATCTGCTCGAGCAACCGAACGACGGGCGCATCGTCATCGACGGCGAAGAAATCCGCATGAAGAAGACGCCGGACGGCGGTGCTGCGCCAGCCGACATCCGCCAGGTCGAGCGCATCCGCTCGCGCGTCGGCATGGTATTCCAGAACTTCAATCTCTGGCCGCACATGACGGTCCTCGAAAACATCGTCGAGGCGCCGATGCACGTCCTGAAGGAGGGACGACAAGCGGCCGTCGATCACGCCCACGCCCTGCTGAAGAAAGTCGGCCTTTCCGACAAACATGCCCAATACCCCGGGCAGCTATCCGGTGGCCAGCAGCAGCGTGCCGCCATCGCCCGCACGCTCGCCATGCGCCCGAAGCTCATTCTCCTCGACGAGCCGACCTCAGCACTTGATCCCGAGCTGGTCGGCGAAGTCCTGCGCGTCATCCGGCAACTGGCCGAAGAAGGAAATACGATGATCCTCGTCACGCACGAAATGCAGTTCGCGCGCGAGGTCTCGCACAAGATCCTCTTCCTCCACCAGGGAAAGGTGGAGGAGGAGGGTGCCCCGGCGGATGTCTTCACCAACCCGCGCTCCGAACGCATGCGCCAGTTCCTGGCCCGTACGCTCTGACAGCCCGCCGTCATCACCCGTCCGGGGCCCTCCCCCGGAACGGGGGCCAACAAGAATGCTCAGCAAGGGGAACCAAAACATGAAGCTGAAAAGTCTATTGCTCGCCACGATCTTCTCCACCGGCCTCGCCGCGGCCCACGCAGCCGAAGGAGAATTGTCGATCGGCACGGAAGGCGAGTATCCGCCGTGGAGCATGGCCGACGCCGCCGGCAACGTCACCGGTTTCGATGCCGACGTAGGAAACCTGCTCTGCGCAAAACTGGAAATGAAGTGTCACTTCGTTGTGCAGGCCTTCGACGGCCTCATTCCGGCGCTGAAGGCCAAGCGTTTCGACATCATCATTTCCGGCATGTCGATCACCGCCGAACGCAAGAAGCAGATCAACTTCTCGGTCGGTTATGCGGAACTCGCCAACATGTTCGTGGTCAAGAAGGATTCCGATCTTGCCGGCGTCAAGGACATCGAGACGCTGCTGACATCGCTCGACGGCCGTACGGTCGGTGTCCAGGCTGGCACGACCCATGCGCACTTCATGGAAAAGCGGGCCTCGTCCGCGGTCCTGAAGACCTATGACACGCTCGACCAGATGCAGATCGATCTCGCCAGTGGCCGCGTCGAGGCCGCATTTGCCGATTCATCCGCCCTTCAGGACTTCCTCGGCCGCCCCGACGGCAAGGACTTCCAGTTCGTCGACGTCAAGGTGCTGAGCACCTTCGACCCGACACTCGGCGAGGGCATCGGCGTCGGTATCTCGCAGGAGAACACCGACCTGAAGGCCCGTATCGACAAGGCGCTGTGCGAACTGGTCGCCGACGGCTCGATCGGCAAGGCAAGCCAGACCTGGTTCAAGACGGACATCTCCCGTCCCTGCCAGTAACGGCAACAGCACCCTCCCGGGAGAACGAAAGGCCGGAAGGTCGATCCTTTCTCGGGAGGCTTCATCCGACAGGACAAGGCATAGGTTGGGCGGGCTCGATGGAACTTGGACTTTGGCAGGTATGGGAAGGCGGCTGGATATCGGCAATCCTGCGCGGCGCGGCAATCACCATCGCCCTCGGCATGGCGAGCATGGCCTTTGGCGCCGTCATCGGTGTTGGTTGTGGCCTGATTAAATGGGCCCGGATTTTCCCGCTGACACTGGCAGTGGATTTCTACACGTCGGTCGTGCGCGGCGTGCCGGAACTTCTGATCATCTATCTCCTCTTTTTTTCCTCCGTCGAGTTCGTGGCCCGAGTGGCTGCGGCGTTCGGCTACGAGGGACTGGCCGGCAACGGTTACGCCTTCACCATCGCGGTCGTCGCAATCGCCGCCATATCGGGGGCCTATTCGACAGAAGTCGTGCGAGGGGCGCTGGCAGCCATTCCGAGCGGGCATATCGAGGCGGCGCGCGCACTCGGGATTCCCGGCAGGCGGATCTTTCGCCGCATTATCGCGCCGCAGATGCTGCGGATCGCCGTTCCCGGCATGAACAATGTCTGGCAGACCACGATCAAGGACACCGCGCTCGTCTCCGTGGTCGGCCTGCAGGAATTGATGAGAGCCGCGTTTGTCGGCGCGGGCTCCACTCGCCATCCCTTCATCTTCTATTTCATCGCCGCTCTCGTCTACCTCGCAATCACCTTGGTCAGCCAGGGTGGTTTCGACTGGATCGAACGCATTCTGCGCCCCCGTACGAGGAAATAGGTCATGGATTTCGAACTCGTTTTCCTCGCAGTTCCGACCCTCGCCAAGGGACTGTGGCTCACCGCGATCCTGACGATCACCTCGGTCGCCATTGGCTTTAACCTCGGCCTGGCGCTTGCGGTCATGCGCTTGTCGAAAAACAGGGCCATGAGCAGTTTTGCCAAAAGCTACAGCACCGTTTTTCGCGGCACGCCCCTGCTGGTACAGCTCTTCCTCTTCTACTACGGCCTCGGCCAGCTTTCGTTCGTTCGGGACAATCCTGTGCTCTGGTGGGTCGTCGGTGATGGCGCCCATTGCGCGGTCATGGCACTCGCGCTCAACACCGCTGCCTATACATCCGAGATCTTGCGGGGCGGCCTCATGTCCATTCCGGCAGGGCTCGTCGAAGCTGCGCAGGCCTGCGGCATGTCGCAGCTCCTCCGCTTTCGCCGGATCACGTTTCCCCTGGCCATCCGGCAAGCCTTGCCAGCCTATGGCAACGAGCTTGTCCTCGTCGTCAAGGGAACGAGCCTCGCCTCCACCATTACCGTTCTGGAGATCACCGGCCATGCAAAGCGGTTGATGAGCCAGACCTACGCAATCCTCGAAATATTCGCCATCGCTGGCGTGCTTTATCTCCTGATCAACCTGTTGCTGATCACGCTCGTGCGGCTTCTGGAAGCCCGTCTTACACGCTACCTGCCCCGATAGGCCTGACCGCCTGAAATAACTGAAAACCTTGAACAGGAAGAGGAATATGATGGATGTACGTGCCGCCATTGCCGTTCAGGCAGGCAAGCCGCTCGAGGTCATGACGGTTCAACTCGAAGGCCCAAAGGCCGGCGAAGTGCTGATCGAGGTCAAGGCCACCGGCATCTGCCACACGGACGACTTCACGCTGTCGGGTGCCGATCCGGAAGGCCTGTTCCCGGCCATCCTCGGCCATGAGGGCGCCGGCATCGTCGTCGACGTCGGCCCGGGCGTCACCTCGGTGAAGAAGGGCGATCACGTCATTCCGCTCTACACGCCCGAGTGCCGCTCCTGCCCGTCGTGCCTGTCGCGCAAGACCAACCTGTGCACCGCGATCCGCTCGACGCAAGGGCAAGGCCTGATGCCCGACGGCACCTCGCGCTTCTCGATCGGCAAGGACAAGATCCACCACTACATGGGCTGCTCGACCTTCGCCAACTACACGGTTCTGCCCGAGATCGCCGTTGCCAAGGTCAACCCGGACGCGCCCTTCGACAAGATCTGCTATATCGGCTGCGGCGTCACCACCGGCATCGGTGCGGTCATCAACACAGCCAAGGTCGAGATGGGCGCGACCGCGATCGTCTTCGGTCTCGGCGGCATCGGCCTCAACGTCATCCAGGGGCTGCGTCTTGCCGGCGCCGACATGATCATCGGCGTCGACCTCAACAACGACAAGAAGGCCTGGGGCGAGCGCTTCGGCATGACCCACTTCGTCAACCCGAAAGAGGTCGGCGACGACATCGTGCCCTATCTCGTCAACATGACCAAGCGTGGGGCCGACCAGATCGGCGGCGCCGACTACACCTTCGACTGCACCGGCAACACCAAGGTGATGCGCCAGGCGCTCGAGGCCTCGCATCGCGGCTGGGGCAAGTCGGTTGTCATCGGCGTCGCCGGCGCCGGCCAGGAGATCTCCACCCGGCCGTTCCAGCTCGTTACCGGCCGCAGCTGGATGGGCACCGCCTTCGGCGGCGCGCGCGGCCGCACCGACGTGCCGAAGATTGTCGACTGGTACATGGAGGGCAAGATCGAGATCGATCCGATGATCACCCACAACTTGGCCCTCGAAGACATCAACAAGGGCTTCGAGCTGATGCATTCCGGCGAAAGCATCCGCAGCGTGGTGCTTTTCTAACCCCTGGATATCGGGGGCAGAGGCACGAAAACACCGATCAACCGACGCGCCAGGACTTGTTTCCTCCAGAACCCCGGCGCCAGTGGCGGCGCAATTGTTATCTCCAGACACTTGTTGCGCCGCCACGACCACTTTGATGATTGGCGAAAGTAGACAGATGAAAACCGTTTCGGTCTCGAAGGCGCACGGCGGCGTGCAAGGGGTCTATCAACATTCATCGAGCGTTTGCGCGTGCGAAATGACCTTTGCAGTTTTTGAGCCACCGCAAGCGGCATTAAGTCCACGACCTGTTTTGTGGTTTCTGTCGGGTTTGACGTGCACCCATGCAAATGTGATGGATAAGGGCGAATACCGAAGGATGGCCGCAGAACTTGGGCTTGTCGTGGTATGCCCTGATACAAGCCCTCGGGGCGAGGTTGATGACGTGCCCGACAATTGGCGGATCGGCAAGGGCGCGGGCTTTTACGTTGATGCCACCGAAGAGCCATTTTCCAAGAACTACCGGATGTATTCGTATCTCATCGACGAATTGCCGGCGCTCGTTGAGACATATTTCCCGGCCGATATGAGCCGACAGGCGATCATGGGGCATTCGATGGGCGGACATGGCGCACTCATCATGGCACTGAAGAATCCTGGGCGGTTCAAAAGCTGCTCCGCTTTTGCGCCCATCGTGGAACCCTCGACAGCGGAGTGGTCCAAACCCGCGCTTTCACTCTATCTTGGAGCGGATGAAGGCAAATGGAATTACTATGACGCGACGCGCCTCGTGGAAGGCGGCAAGCGCTTTCCCGAGTTTCTCATCGATCAGGGAGCCTCGGATCAATTCCTGGACGAAGGTCTTAGGCCATGGCTGTTCGAGGACGCCTGCGACAGAGCTGGTATTCCGCTCACCTTGCGCGTGCACGAGGGCTACGACCACTCATACAATTTCATCTCAACCTTCATGGACGACCACCTTCGCTGGCATGCCAATCGCCTGACGTTATCCGGGTCGTCGACTGTGGGGGCAGCGGCGTCGTTGCAGCACGTTCCCACCATATAGTCGCCAGGCCGAGCCGCGGGAAGCCCAACCCTTTCGGGGAGAGGTTAGCCGAACATAGCCTCGACCCCGTGTGGCGTTTGTTCCGATCCGCCGGCGAGTGTCCGGAGTTGGCTGTTCCCGTTATGTGCTTCGAAAGTCGCATAATGCATCGACTGGAAGGTGCCGTGCTGAGGCAGGCAGCTATGCAGCTCTATCGATTTTCGGGATCAACTCCAGTTCTGTGAAGATGGCACTGAGTGGCTTGCTCGTCTCCCAAGAGCTGGCAGAAAGGACAGTCTTCGCCAAAAGTTCCAGCTGTGAAAAGCCGCTAAGCAAGACCAGTCATGGTAAAGCCGGAATGCTTAGCCGATTTGCTTCGGATTGGCGTTCAGCACTTGTTGGAGACCAGCAGCTTTTGCCTTGGGATCACCTTCAGAGACCTTCACCGTTGGATGGGCGAATTCGATTCCGTTTTCGTCGAACGCTCTTTTAATGAGCGGATAGGCCCGTTTGCGCACCGTGCTTTGGGAGCCTGGTTTCGTCGTCGTTTTGAGCTTGAGTTGAATGCCGTAAGTCCCGAATTCACCAACAGCATTCATCTTCAGAGGTTCGATGATCATCGGCGCGAGCTCGGGATCCTCCGTCATTTGCTGGCCGATCCGGTTGATCAGCTTTCGCGCCTTTTCAAGATCCGTGTCATAGGTGACCGTGACGAGAAGTTTGTCGATCGCATAGTCGCGACTGCCGTTCTCCACCGCACCCAATGCACTGAAAGGAATTGTGAACACAGGGCCGTTTTGATGCCGCAGACGAACGGAACGCAGGCTGAACGATTCTACAGTCCCGCTGTAATTGCCCGACTGGATGTATTCGCCCACACGAAAAGCGTCGTCCAGGAGATAGAAGATCCCACTGATGATATCCTTCACCAGGGTCTGCGCTCCGAAGCCAACTGCCAAACCGACGACTCCGGCGCTCGCAATCAGCGGCCCGATTTCGATTCCGAGCGTAGACAAGGTCATCAACACAGCAAGGGTCGCGCATATCACCATGGCGAAATTCCGCGCGACCGGTAGCAGCGTTCGCAACCTCGTTTGCTTCGCACTCACCTCGGCGCCGCTTGAACCGGCCTTATCAACCCGCGCAATCTTTGCGTCTATTGCAAGGCGTGTGAATTGCCACAGCGCGTCAAAAGCAAAAAGGATGGCGAGAACAATCACACATGCGCGCGTCAACCTTAGGATCGCATCATCGCTTGTCGCCAAATGCGGGAAGCCGATCCCCCACACCCTTGCAAGGATCCAAAATGCGAGGCCGATCAGGAATGCCCGTGCCAGCGTGTCAATCATCACCATGGAAGTGGATGAAATTTGGTCGTCTGCCTGACCTTGCTCATTCGCAAAAAGATATGCCGTCAGCGTACGGACGAAGCGAAGCGCAATCGGGGTCGACAAACCAATTGCAAGCGACCAGAAGAGATGCGTCGCACCGGCAACCCATATCAACCACAGGCCGACGACAAGGAATGTTGCGGCCCATCGGCCTAAGGTGCTGCTCTTTATCGTTTTAGGACCGCGTGCGGCTTCGAGCGATGGCGTTTGCCAGATAACGGTGATGCCGATCACCACCAAACCGAGCCCCATGACGTAAGAGATCAGCTCCGTAGCCAAGGGGTCCATGCCACTCAGCCGTGATGTTTCAGCGATTGCAGTACCAAATAAGAACCACCCAGCCGCTGTGAGCGGCCAGAACGGATTGCAATTGCGCGAAGCCCTATCATGGGCGGCGAGTGTCAACGGGCGTTCTCGTTGCTCCTCTCTCACCGAGAAAAGCACTTGTAAAACCCCACGCAGGAGCATCCATGCCGTGACCGCTGTCAAAAGGGTCAAAAGGATCGGATCAGCCAGTGGAGTCCGTTCGTAGAAGAGGAGGGGACTGAAACAGGCGATGCAGAATGCGATGATTCCGGCCACCTCTTGCACGAGGGAGCGTCCCATCAGGCTGCGGCGATGAGGCCCAAGCGCTTCACCTTCCGCTACATCGGCCGGATAGTCGGTGCTGAGGCGGCTCTTGACGAGAGACAAGGCTGCAAGTCCCAAACCCACCAGCACGCCCGCCGTGGCAAAGATTGTGATAAAGCCCGCGCCGTCGCTCGCTGACCGCAGTCGCTGTGTTGCCTTCTCCACCTCGGTATTCATGCGTGGCGCAACTTGCCAAAGCTCGTTGAGATGCACTTGTATCGCCTTTAGACGTTCCGAAAAGGCTTTTCCGAAGGAACCATCGGATGGCAGGTCCTTGCGGCTTTCGGAGGCGCCACTGGCTTGTTGTCGGGCGCGGAGCCAATCCTGAACGTCACTTTTCCCGAGTAGGTCCAGAAACTCTTCGACGTTGGATGTTAACCCGGCGGTGTGATTGGTTTCCGCCAAGGCGGACTGCGGGATTGCGAAAAGGAGCAGGGCGATCACAGTTGCTACGCGTATTAACACAGCGCGTTGTTCGACCGCCGTCCAAGAGCGGATCTTCGTTTGCACGGAAATTCGTCCCTTCAGAAAAGCCTTATCTTGTTCGGCTCTGATGCCTTTGGCGCGGTACTCCAAGCATTCGCAAATGTCTTCAAAAGCGAATCGTGAAACCGACGATCGGGCCCTGTTGCACGACATCGAAAATGAAGCCGTTGTCACGGTAATCAACGCCGAGCGCCCTGTAACCAATTGTTGCAGAAACCGTCTCGTTGATGTTGTACCCAACCCCTGCCATCACATCCCAGTCTATGTTGGCACCGCCACCACCGACAAGACCCCATCCAATCGCGTAGAAGTTTGGTGTGAAATTATAGGTGCCGCGCACCCCCGCGAGGCCATCGACCCATGTGGCGCTGTCGGTATAGCTGCGCCCACCGAGAATTCCGCCGTTGAAGGAAATCTCGGTCTCCACTGACCACACCCGCAGGCCGCCGACGACATCCAGGCGGCCCTCAGGTCCTTCAAGGACCGAGTAACCCACGCCGAAAAGGCCAGCGAATGTCTGAGTGTCGACGTCGACACTCGTCGCCAACAAACCATGTGGCGTGTTATCGTCGGCGGAAAGCTTGGTGTAGATCAGGTCGCCGAAAACGCTGAATCGTCCGTTCCGGGCCTCTCCCATGAGCATACCGCCAAAATCAAGGTTGTCGAAAATGTCACTAAAGCTCGCGTCCATGTTGACCGTAGGAAGACCAAACTGTGCGGTCTCGCCAGAAAGACCTGCTGCCCAGAAGTAAGGCGTGATCGAATAGGTCCATCGTTCCTCGATCGCAGGAACGTCGTCCGGTGCTCGATTAGCATTAAGGTCAGCTGCCATCAGCGGCCCGCACAAGAGCGCGCTCGCGACGATGGCGGCCGTAACAAGTCTCTTCATAAAATGCTCCGTTCTTTCAAGAAATCCATCAGCGGCAAGGGAAAGGATAGAAGCCGTAAGGCGTATGATCATTGGCCGCCGCAACCGACGCGCCGGCGTAGGGCTTCGCGAAAGGCTACGCGCCGCTTGGACTCTACGTCGGAGCGGCAGAGGCTTATCCATTGAGGGACACCGAAGCCCCGGCGCATCTTTTCATTGGTTGTCCCTCAATTCTGTCGCGCCACACGTTGATTTAGATTCCAGCCGTTGTTTTGACGTGCAGTCCTTAACCGCGATTTCCTGCTCAGAGCTCGACCGGCCCGCTAACCCACTGAGGTGGTGAGCGTAGTTTTCGCGAGAGGCTTGATCGACAACAGCAACCGGGGCGGTGAGGATCAGGCCCGCGGCGCTGCCTGCTGCTGCCGCAACCCCCGTCGTTCCAGCGATGAGGTGATCCCCAAGGCCCATCTTGCTGTCGGTCAACGTCTGGCCCTCGGAAATCCGGGCGCCGATTAATTGGACCACTTGTGGCGATTCTGCGAACTTGCCATGGTGCATGCTGTCTCCGGCCTTCACCTTGGTCAGATCAATGACGGTGATATCGTGGTCCGCTAACTCCTGCTTGTAAGGGGCCCGCTCCGGATCGATCGATCCCAGTCGGGGAATGTCACCCCAGACCCTGCGCGAGAAAGCCAGTGCCTTGTCGTCCTGCGACACGAAGAGGGTGAACCGCGGGTGCTGATTGCCCATGTCCTCGATCTGCGAGCGGAACACATCCACGTCGACGTCGGGGGCCGCGAGCATCACGTTTTTGAACTTTGCCGGCAGGCGTCCGTTACGGATTGCCATTTGGCGAAGCGCTTCCAACGTGAGCCAGTTTCCCATCGAATGAGCAAGGATCGAGACATCCTTCACCTCTTCGTCCGCAGCCAGATATTGGAACAGTGATTCCAGCGCGTTGCGGGTATAGTTGGTGCTTTCACGGTCATAGCCGTAAGCCAAGAGGCTGCCCCGCGATGGCCAGGTCACAAGAACGGGCGCACTCTTGACGCCGGAATCATGGACGATCTGGGCAAAGCGGTAGACGGAGTCTTCGAAGCGATTGTTGAACCCGTGAATGAACACAAGCACGCTTTGGTCGGGACTCTTCCTGACCGAAGCGTTCAGCCAGGCCTTAGCTTCAGTCTTTGTCAATTCGTCCGCTTTCAGAGTTGCGAAGTCGGTGGCCGGATTGGGAGGCAGCTTCTTTGGCCACGCGACATCGCCAACCTTTCGGATAGGAGGGATAGATACGGTGATGTCCGCAAACGCTGGCGCACGCGCGCGCTCGCCCGTGAACATTTCTCCGGGTACTTCCGAGCGGTCACGCGTGGTTGTGATCAGCATTTCGACGCGGCTTGCATCGGCGGACGTCTCGGCGACGGGCGTCAGCACACCCTTCGGATGGCCGCCGCATCCGGAAACGGAGATGAGCGTAAGGCAAAGGATCATCCGGCGCAGACAGCTTGAGAATGAAGCGACGCGCTCAGTGCTGGTGTTTGTGTTGATCAAAACGCTTCCAACTTTCCCCTGAGATTTCGGGCCCTAGCAGTAATAGACGCCAACGGCGCAGCGCCGCACGGTTCGCCGAGCGACGCCCGCGACGCTGACAGGTGTCAGCGGCCGACCGACACGAGCCTCGGCGGGCTTCGGAAAAGCGTAGGGCCTAAGGATCGCTGCCTGCTCAGCGGCATCGATCGCGGGAAGCAAAAGCGCAGCAATAAACAGAACGGTCTTCAGTCTCCCGTGCGCGGTCATTTGTCGTCTCCCGTGGCCAGGTGATCGGGTAGTTCGTCTATGTCGGCAAAATCCGTCAGGTCGACCTTCCTGGCGTCGGTCTTGTTGACGAAGCTATAGTCTTCCGCCACGACATCGACGCCCGTCTTCCAGTCCGAAATTTGGATGCTGTATTGCGGACCTTGGTCGACCTGGCTGGCGGTAATCACGTAGCGGCAGGGATGGGGGTTTTCTCCCTGCGCGATCCAAATCTGCCAGTCGACGTCTTTCGCCCGGAAAGCGAGGTGGTCGCATTCGACACCCCCGATCACCCCACTGCCGAGGTCCTTTACGTCGGTTACGCCCTCCATCAGCTTGTCATAGGCGTCGGGCAGGAGCAGGTCCGCACCGGGCACCGGCTTGCCGAGCTTGTCGCGCATTGCATCGACCAGATGCTCGACCGTGCCCGGGAGATCCACCTGGGTGTAAAGGTTTATATCCTTTCCGACCAGCGTCACCGTCTTGCCGTCGAAAACCATTTCAACATTGGCGAAGCCGCCAAACCGCGTGGCGCGCAGCTTGTCGGGTCGCCCCAACTCGATCTTGCCGGAACTCGCGAGCAGCAATTTCTGATGGTCCTTGGTGACGACTTCCAGGTTTGAATCGTAGGCGAAGGATATCGCCTTTTGTGAAGCGAGATAGTCTGACATCGCCTTGAGGAGGCTTTTGGCCTCAGCTTCTGCCGCCAGCGTTTCTGCTTGCGGTATCAGCCCCAATAGTAAACAGAACGCTGCGGTTGAAAGGGCATTATTCGTATTCCAGCGGATCATCGGCCTATGCCTCTTGGTGCTTGGCAAGCGTCAGCCGCCGGCTGGCGTCTGATATCGACAAACTGTAGACACCGCGGAGAACGAACACCCGTAACGTCTGGTAGGCTCTGTGCGGGCAGACTGTAGAATCTGTCCGCCGCCGAAGCCTCAGGGGATTTTGAATGCGGCGGTGGCCAATACCTTCGCTTCAACTTCCTCGGCGCTCGGCACGGGAAGGCCCGCCTTTCGAAGCGACGCGATCATCCGGAGGTTGTCCCTCGGCTCAATGTTGCGCTTCCTGTGTTCTTCGATGATGTTCGGGATGTAATCCGGGCGCATCTTCATGAAGATCTCTCCCTCGCGCCTCGCCTCATCCAACAATCCAGCGTCGGCGAAGATTGCGGCTGCGACCAGGTGAAACATCGGGAACTTTTGTAGATTCGTCTTGCGGATGAGGCTCACCGCTTTATCAGGATCGTTCAGCATATAGGCCGCGAGCGCTCGTGCTCCGTGGTAGTAGCTTGCGCCACCGGGGTTGAGCGTAAGAGCTCGGTCAAGGAGATCCGCGCCACGCTGCCACTGGCCACAGATTGCGAGCCGCGTTCCGAACTCGCCCAACAGCTCCGTGTCGTTCGGGTTTAATGCCAGCGCCTCCTCGCCGGCCTGAAGCGCCTCGGTGAGTTGTTGGTTGAAGAAAAGCGCGATCATCAGGGATTGAAGCGCCCGGGTATTTCCTGGTTCCAGTTCGATCGCCCGTCGGGCCGAGTGCAACGCCCGCTCAATTGGCGCCGGCTGGCCACTCCTGAGGTTAAAGCGGAAGCGATCCTCATCGAGGTATAAAATGGACGACATTGCCCATGCCGTCGCATAACTGGGGTAACGTGCCACGACGCTTTCAAGACAGTCTCGGGCGTTGAGATGGGTCTCCGGGCTCAGTTCCGCACGATACGCGTAGAAGCGCAGTGTGCAGGCGTAGACCCCGAGGTCATCTGGGGGCGGGCTTGCTGTGGCAGCCTGCGCGATGACGCCGTACGGCTGGGCTACAGCGGCCGCAACCTTGCTCGCGACGTCGGATTGGATGGCGAAAAGTTCCCGGCTTGTTAGGTCATCGTCGTAGGTCTGGGACCACAGGATTGCGCCGTCGGATGTGTCTAATAGGCGCGCCGTCACTCGGACCTTAGGACCAGACACCCTGACGGCGCCTGCAAGCAGATAGCGAGCACCGAGCCCACCACGAATTTCGGAAGCCTCAACCTGTGGGGAGAGAGACTTCGACGTCTCGCGGCCGAAGACCATGATCTCCTTGAACCGTGGCAGGGCGGTGAGCAGTTCCTCTGTCAGCCCTGATGTGTAAAGTTGAGCCTGCGGGCCGTCGCCGAGATTGGCAAAAGGTGCGATCACCAACGTCGGCTCGTCAGGCGAGATTGCGGTTCCGCTCCGCTTCGCAGCCTCAACTATGCGCTCGCTTCCCCAGTATGTCAGCGCCGCAAGTGCGATGACGCCGAAAAGGCCGAGCATTAGCCACCCACGACGCGGCCATGAGTGATCGAGCTGTTTGCCCTCCTCCTCGACAGAGGCAAAGATGGGGGCCGCTGAGATCGGAGCGTTCCAGGTGAACGAAGGCGCGTAGCGTCCTTTTGGAATATCTATCCTGACGGGATCGTCCTGTCCGGCCACGAGATAGTAGCGCTCGAGCGCACGTCTCAGCCGTCCGGCCTCGATGCGGACGACCGGGTCATCCTGGGTGAAGTCTTCGCTCCGCTTGAATACCTCAACCGCGATTGTGTAGCCTTTTAGGCGCAGCGCTCGCCCCGCAAGGGCCTCCTCGACAACGAAACTGAGAAAGGCCGGGCCGCGGCCTCCTTTTGGAAACTCGGCACTCGAAATGATGCGTGCAAGTTGGTCACGAATATCTGCTGGACTTGGCACAGATCCTGACGATTCCGCCATCTCCTCCGATCCGTGTGCCACCAATGTGTCCATCAATCGCCCCCTACCCACTCAGCTGCGACAATCACTGATTTAGTTGCCGTCCCTTTATGTAACCTACGCTGTCACGTTTTGCTCGTCCAGAAATCATATCGGACCACCACCTCGATTTTTGTGCCCCCTAGAGTTTGCCACACCAGTGGTAAGCGTTGGTTTCGAAGCATCTCTGGGCGGATTCGCAGGAAAAATTTGAAGGAGTTTCGCGGATGCCACGGTCAGTGACGGGCGCGCGGCCGTGCCGTGCAAGAAAACATCTCAGGGGTCTCTTCCCCAGCTCGGTTGCGGCTCACGGAATCGTAACGATGCCTGGGCATGCGATGATGACAAATGCTCGTTGGTGACCTTCGCGGCGCCGATCCACGTTCCGGCGGTCGATGGAACCTCACACTCCCGCTGCGACGAACGCTCCGCCGGGGACATGGAGATGGCAAACAGCCGCCGAGACGGGATGTCGGCAGCGCTCGCCATCGTGCAGTCTCCGCGCCTGCGAATTGCCCGCGTAACCGTAGCAGGGGCGTTGCATACTGTAAGCTACTTCCCTTTTGGCGACCGCATTGCGCATGTCAACGCTGGCTAACGCCTCGGCTATCGGCCGGGCAGCCGAGTTTAATGTTGTTTTCGATCGGACTTGCCATGACGAACAGACGTGCAGTTTTCGCAGGAACGATAGTTCTCACTGTTCTTGCCCTCGCCACCGTCGCTCGGGCAGACACCATCAGCTATGCCGATGCTGTGAGCTTGCTCGCCAACGATTGCGGATCGGACATCCGGAAATATTGCAAGGGGCTCAACCTTGGCAGCGGCCGCATCCAGTCCTGTCTCGAGCAGAACGAGGGCAAAGTCTCGCCGGCGTGTACCGTGACACTGGCGAACGTGATCACCTCGATACGTCAACGCCAGGCGGCGCAGTCGTCCTTTGCGACGATTTGCAAACACGACATCGCCCAGTACTGCAAAAGCGTCAAGGGCGAGGGCAATGTTCTCTCCTGTCTGAACAAGGCGACGCGCGTGAACGAAGGACAATGCGGCCAAGCCATCATCGACGCAGGGTGGCGTTGAGACCTTCTTGAGAACGAAAGGTGAGCCAATGAAGCGAATCCAATTTAAGGCGTTGCTGACGATCGGGCTGATGCTGTCCGCTGGCGAGGGGGTGGCGCAGCAAATCAGTGACATGCAACTTGTACGTACCCTCGGGAGGGTGGAAAACGCGGCGCCCGCAATTGACGTCGCGCTTCTGGTGGAGGAGGCAACGGCAAGTGCGGGTAAAGGTGTCGCCAACCTTCCGAACTGGCAGAAACTCTCCAAGCTGTCGCAATTGATCCTAGATATCGAATTCGAGAACGACTCCGTCGCCATCGAGCCAAAATCTTACCGCACGGTCGGCCTGATCGCCGATGCGCTGCACCACCCCAACCTGCGGCGCTACAAGTTTCTCGTGGTCGGTCACACGAGTTCGACCGGCGACGCCCAACACAATCTCAAGCTTAGCGCGCAGCGCGCCAATGCCATAACCGAGGCGCTTTCGACCACGTTTGCGATCGCACCAGACCGTTTGTATTCGATTGGCGTGGGCGAGGAGTGGCCGCTCGATGCAGCCAACCTGAAAGCGCCGGAAAACCGGCGGGTCCAATTGATCAACCTCGGTCTCGTCCAATAGCCCGTGTCCAGTGGTGCTTCAACTTTTGATTGCGCGCGGATTGTCCGCACAGTTGCATTCGTTACAAATTGTTTTTTGGAGGGCAAGTAATGCATATCACGCGCCGTGAATTAACGGTGGCCGGTCTTGGACTGATGGCCGCTGGTTCTGTGGGTTCGTCGGCGAACGCCGCCGACGGTTTGGTGGCAGATCTGCCGGAAGGGCTCGATGAGTTCGCGCTCGCAGTCGAAGCGTACATTTACGCCTACCCTCTCGTGACGATGGAAATGACCCGGCGCGTGATTACCAACGTCGCCGAGGTCGAAGGAACCCGAGGTCCGATGGGGCACGTCATCAAGTTGCGCCAGTATCCGGATGCCAAATTCCGCGACGTGACGGCGCCCAATGCCGATACGCTCTATACGACGGCATTCTTCGATGTGGGTGAGGAACCTTGGGTGGTCAGCTTGCCCGACCTCAAAGATCGTTATGCTCTGTTTCCGATGCTGGACGGCTGGACGACGGTGTTCGACGTTCCCGGAAAGCGGACGACCGGTACGGGGGCGCAGACCTTCGTGGTGACCGGTCCTGGGTGGGAAGGCAAGGTACCGGAGGGCATGACCCAGTACAAGTCTCCGACGAGCATCGTCTGGCTGCTTGGACGCATCTATTGCACCGGGACGCCGGAGGACTACGCGGAGGTTCATAAGCTCCAGGATGAGGTCAAACTCTATCCCTTGAGCGCATGGGGCAAGGAGTGGACCGCCCCCAAGGGCAAGGTCGATCCGGCCATCGATATGGAGACTGCCGTTCGCGAGCAAGTCAACAGCATGAACGCCATCGAGTACTTCACCCTGTTCGCCGAGCTCCTGAAACGAAACCCGCCGACCGACGCGGATGCGCCGATGGTCGCCAAGCTCGCCGAACTCGGCATCGTTCCCGGCCAGGACTTCGACAAGGCCAAGTTCGATCCGGCCTTTGTGAAGCGCGTCCCTGAGCTCGGCTTCGCCCGCATCATGACGCATTTCAAATTCAGCGACGGCGACGTGCAGGACATCGACGGCTGGGGCTTCACGACGAAGACTGGCATTTATGGCACCAACTATATCCAGCGCGCCCTCATCACCGCGATCGGTCTGGGAGCAAACCGGCCGCAGGATGCGATCTATCCGACATCGCAGAAATCCGGCGGCGGTGTGATCAAGCGGGCATATAACGGGTCCGAAAAGTACGTTCTGACATTCAAGAAGGGACTTACGCCACCGGTTTCGGGGTTCTGGTCCTTGACCATGTATGACGCGGACTACTTCTTTGTCGACAATCCGCTTAATCGCTACTCCATCAGTGCACGGGAGCCGCTCAAGGCAAATCCGGACGGCTCGATCGACCTGTTGATCCAGCATGAATCGCCCGGACCGGACAAGGAATCCAATTGGCTGCCGGCGCCCAAAGGCAAGTTTATCCTCATGATGCGCCTCTACTGGCCCAATGAGAGCAATCCTTCCATCATCGACGGCTCATGGACGATACCGCCCGTGAAGAAGGTGAGCTGATTGCACCCTGGGACTGGGGCGGCCTCTCGCCGCCTCGTTCACGGCCGTCACCCCGCGCGCGATGGATTCGGCTTTGTCGCAAGCCAGGTCTCACCGAACGCCGTCGCATTCCGCTCGGTCCTTTCAGCAAGCCGGGTGTCGGCGGCTATCACGTCGTCGACGCTCGGCGCGGACCGGGATTTGACAAGAAGAGGGTTTGAGGCAGCCGAAGTGTGCCCGATCGAACTACCGAGCAGATTCGGCATACCAATGGCAGCTGCAAGACGGGAAGGCCTAACTGCGCTGACAGCCCGTGTTATTTCCAGCCCCCCGGGTTCATGCGAAAGGAGTCTCTGCATGACACATGCGGAGTTCGTTGTACACGTTCGTGAAAGCTATGCTTGTCTTTTTGATCCAAATACGAGCGAGGAGACGTGGTCCCTTTTCCTGATTGCCAATACCGGCTGGAACGGATTGATTGAGGAATATCTACGGCGTGTCGAAGTATTCCTCAGCAATCAAGGGCTGCTTTCCAAGGTCTACGTTCGGCAAATAGAGGAAAAGTGGGGTGGTCTTCGCTGCTACCTCAGTCCGACGGATGACTTCCGCCTGTCGGCAGAACTGGCGGCTGCGCTTAGCGGGATCTATCATGAGATCGCAGACCGTTCCTACCATACTTGTGACGTCTGCGGTGGGCCCGGTCGACTGATTTCAAACAATAGCCGTTATGTTACCCGGTGCAACGACCACATCGCTGACCGCAGGTTCACGATGGACTGTCGCGAGACAGGAAGAGGCCTAAAGCACAAATACGTTGCGAGCGCGGAGGATAATTCAGGAGAAAGAATTGGAAACCGCTGACAACGCACTTGACGGCAATAGCGATGCGGCGACGCCGTTGTCCTGGGAAGCCAACCTTGTTGACGGTTTCGAAGGCGACAGCTTCTCGCCTTTGGGGGGGCTCTACTATCGTGACAATGTCGAGCAACGTGCCGGATCAGTCGAATTCCAGCGAAATGTCACCTTTGGCAGTGCCGGCGCGTTGAAGCTAAGCGTCCGACCGCTTTTTGAGGGCGAAGACGATCGAAGCGAGCGAGCGGAGGTGTGGGAACGCACGACGCTGCGCGTACCATATGACAAGGCGGTCTGGTACGGCTTTTCCGTCAGGTTTGCCGATCCCATCCCGCAAGGGGACCACCGCCATCTGATCGCCCAATGGAAGCGCGAGATCGGTCCGGAGGCGAGGGGTGACTTTAGCCCGTTCCTGGCGCTTCGTCTCGTTCGCGGCCGACTGTTTGCGACCGTTGAGACCAGTTTTCCGGTGATCCCTCGGCGCTCTTCTTTGTCGACCGGCACATCGGCCCTCACGCCGGTTTTTCTGCGGCCGGAAAAGCGCCAGATGCGTGCGCTGGTTGCCACCGACCCTGGCTGGAAGCCACAGGACGGGCGCCTGTTCACGGCCCACACGGATCGCATCACCGTCATCCACAGGGGTAATGAGCTGCCGACGCCGCATAGTGGCTGGATTGACTTTGCAGTGATGACCCAGCCGGGACCGGATGGCACAGGGCATATCGAACTCTTCGCCAACGACCGCTGGATCGTGACGGTCCGAGGCCATATCGGGCATGACGAACATGGGCTGGGCTCTCGGCAGTATTTCAAGTTCGGCCCCTACCGCTCGGCATCTCAGGGCGAATGGACGCTCTACTTCGACAACTTTCGCCGCTCCACACGCAGTGAAGATGTTCTCGGACCGGCTGGACTTGCGGCGCTACGCTCAGCAGGCTCGTAGATCCCGGGAGGCGCAACACAAGGATGTCATGCCGCTGGAAATTTCCTCAAAGTGCCGAAGTAAAATTCCCCAGTTATGCCGACGTGGGTAGCAGGAATGCGTGACCATTTTTCGGTGGCCGTCCCCGTGATCTTGGTGGTGGCAAGAAAGGGGGTGGAGTGATGAGGGGTTTGGAACGCACGTGCTCTGGCATCAGTTCCGCATGTTGTCGCAGGCGATAGCTTGATCCTTCGATCTGAATGCGACGGCGTTGTAAAGGATTCTGTCAAGCAGCGCGGTGGCGACGACGCGATCGCCAAAAGACGTCGCCCCACTCTGCGAAGCCGCGGTTGGAGGTGAGGATCACAGCGCCGCGTTCGTAGCGACCGTTGACGAACTGGGGAAGAGGTTACCGCTGCCCGCGACGACAGGCTGATAAGCCCGCCAGGGTTTTGATGGTTGCGAGCCTGCCCATCCGCAATGCCCTTCTTGATACGGCTGTTCTCGCGCAGCGTCAGTTCTTCGATAGCAGAACGTCGATGGCCTCCAGCTCTGACAGTTCGCCATGACCCGACCTCTTCCTATTTTGCTCACGATTTGTGCTCAAAAGATCGCATAATGTATCGACTGGAATGTACGGTACCGGGCAGCTTCGCTCATGCTGCTCTACCGATTTCCGGGATCAACTCTGGTTCGCCTCCGACCAGCAGGGAAGCAGTGGTCGCAACCATTGACAGAAGCACCATGCCGACGGGTAGACCGGTCGTTAACTTCCTCTGTGGCGTTGCGTAAGTGTGTGGTTCGTACATTCGCAGATCCTCAATCCTCCAATCGGGCAACGACAGCAAAGCTTGTTCCTGCGGACTGCAAGGAGGCGCTCCGGCGCCGTTGCCCGCCCAAGGCAGTTAGGCGCTGTGCTGCTTGGGCTCAGAAGAAAACTAACGCGAGGGTAGAGGGCGACAACGAACCTAAGACCTTTGCGCTGGCCGTTTGAGACTGAAGTCCCATGGCGGAACCTTTTCCGCCGCCCTAGCTTTGAAAATACTCTCGATCGTCGACCCAATCGAGATGCCTCTAGGCCCCACCAGCCCTTAGTGTCCCCGCTAACTGTGGGGCCTACCGAGCGGATGCTCGCATATGATTCACCTCACCGGTCCTGCTTCCGCGGGACCGTTTTTTTATCCAGCATAATTAGCTTTCTGGGGAGTGAGTGCGGGTGGACAACCAAACTCGGAGCATGAAGGCTGCCCCTTCGCATCCAGGGGAAGGGGCAGCGGTCCGAGCGTTAGTCGATAACACGAACGATTTTGCGGGTGCCCGGGTCAACCAGGACCGTGCGGTTGTCTACCACCACATAGCGGTACTTGATATCCGGTGCATCGATCGTGTGCAGTTCTACCGTTTCGGGGAGTGCCGAGCCGACGTTGAGCTCCACTCCAGGAAGTTTGATGGAGGCAAGCGGCTTCTTCTTAACATATTCGCGAACGACCGTTTCCTGCTCTGGAGTAACAATGACCGTCTGAGCTAGGGCGAGGCTATACTACACCAGACGCACACCCGATCGAACGTCCGTTGGAGCGTATCAAGTTCGTCGGGGCTGAGTAGCTGGCCGGTAATCTCCTGGATCGAAACCTCGTGGTTGCCGTGCGGAAGCGAGTCCGCGTTCTCTTCCAGCGCCGCCAATTTATAGTAGCCGATCATGTGTTTCAGAACGCCGCTCTCCCGAACGCCCCCTTGGTAGCAATTGAGAATGCGTATTGCGATTGCCTCTGCGGCCTCACTATTCCGCGACAGGCCGAGCCCGCGCAGGACATCCACAAAGATCTGTTCGATTTGGTTGATTTCGTGAGGGAGGAGTACCTTTGAATGGGCTGTGGGAAACATCACGGCGATCCGAAGAATGGTTTCGGATGATCGTCGCCGGCGAACGAGGTCCACCGGATGAACCTGTTGCGGCAGGATTGCACAACACGGAGTCAGACAGACAGCGCGAGGATCATATGCCGGGTTTGTTTCCGGTTTGTGGGTCTGGGATCGCATAATGTATCGTCGGGAACGACATCCTTGTCGGGATGTTGGACGGGTGTTCCGAGGCTCCGCGCGGACGTACATGGTGTGGGCGATACGTTCCTCGATCGACACTGACTGTCGCCCCTGAGGGGCGCCGCATCAGACAGCACGAGCGCCCGTTATTCAAGACGACGGATGTTGAATGGTCGCCCCGACAAAGTAACCAGGCGGCGATGGGCGCGTCACGCAACTGTCACGCGCAAAGTACTTTAGAAACTGCTAAGACGTAGAAAGCGATGACCATGTTCGAGTACGAAAATGCGCCGATACCTTTTTCACATTCATCTTCTTGGGACGGTCAATCGCGACCACACCGGAGCGTTTCATGCTAGCGACAGCCAGGCGGTGGCGCGCGGGAGATCGGTTGCGGACGGGATCGCAGAAAACGACAGGCACCGGAGCGTAATCGTAACAGTTGAAAGGGCAGGTGGCCCGGTTTTGGCGCGTGTAACTGCGACGAAGGCCATGCCCCCTTGGCAGTCTGCAAGCTCGAAGTTCGAACACGCTTGGCGGGAACTGTCCGGCTTGGATTCCAGCCAACTCCGAGGGATTGCGCCCGCGTTTTCAGGGAGGAAGGAAGGTTTGGACGACGAGCCGGTCCTTAAAGACTATCTCGGCGAACGGGAGAAGGCGGACTATTGGCTGGCGATCGACGCTGACGACTTCGTACCGCAATACAATGCCGACTGCATGCATTCCGTACTTGGGTCATCGTCGGCCCGTCCTATTGGGGCCCGGAAGCGATCCGCCTTGGAGCGGTTACGATCCTTACAGGGAGTGTGACGAACGAGGCAAGTGTGCTCCCACTTGCCGTTTTACTTTTGGGTGTTGACGACGAGTTTGCAGCGATGCCGTCTTGCAAAACGTGCCCCAGCTGTTCAAGCGAACTCGTTGCTCTGATTGCTTGCGCGTCCCCGCAAGCACGGCCACGAAGAGTACGGCAAGCCCAATGTACAAGGCGACGTTCAGCCCGGTGCGCCCGTACATTCCACCCATCGTCGCCAGCATGATGATGCCCATCGGAGCTACCATCGTCAGCGCCATGTAGGCCGTATTGAGATTGTTCCGGAAATCCGCCCAGCCGTCGATCATCGAGAACATGACGAAGTACATCACGATCAGGCTGAGAACCATGTTGACCGTGAACATGATGTAGTTGTGCGTCGCCCCGTCATGATGCTGCATCGGCGGCCGCTCATTGTTCCGGCCATCCTCGAAACCGTGCGGCCGCTCGTAGGTACCATCACGGGCGTACGTCGCGGGACATCCACAACCAGACGATCCGCAAACGCCCGTTTCGGCGCGGAACTTTTGATCGGCAGACGGATTGTAGGCTCGAAGGGAACGCGCCCCATGCCTGCCTTCCGAGTTTCACTCCAGGTCATCTTAATCGGTGCACTCTGCCTTGGGATTCTCAGTCTGCACGGCACACTGGGCGCCACCGTTCATGTCGGACGCCATTGCCCCTCCGTCACGGAGCCTAACCATCACGCTTCCGACTTCGCCTCGCCGCCGGGCTGCTGCACAAAATCTCAGTGCTGTGCGGTTCTGGTGGATTGCGTGCGTGCGGCGAAGATCCACCCCCCGCATCTTCGCAGCCCGCTTGCAGTGCAGGCGAAGGCGTTCCTGCTCGTCCGGGTGCTTCATCCTCCGCCCAAGACCAGCACTCTCCCGATCTGAAACACACGTCCTTCCGAACATGGAGAGTACAATGAACAGCTTGCTTAAGCTCATAGTCGCCGGGACGGCCATACCAGCCATCCTTCTCGCAGCGACCGAAACGGCGTCGGCTCAGATGGCGATGCCGGACGCATGCAAATCGGCATCTTCGATGAGTGGCGACATGAAGATTGCGGGTTTCGGTAATTCGCGGACATGGATTCCATTAAATCCCGGACAGCGATTTCACTAAATCCGGGACAGCATTTCCGCTAATTCCCGGACAACGCTTCCGGTAAATCCCGGACAGTCTTTCGGC
>Ga0102591_1001644_pt1 | contig 29003 bp, 29 predicted proteins | sample AraplaCol_mCL_r2_2_FD_76860 | JGI IMG/M metagenome (GOLD analysis project Ga0102591, IMG submission 76860) | Arabidopsis root microbial communities from North Carolina, USA - plate scrape MF_Col_mCL_r2 (SPADES assembly) (version 2) | ecosystem: Host-associated > Plants > Roots > Endosphere...
AAGGGCAAACTTCAAACGATTTTCGCCGACCGCTCTCAACTCGGCGAACCGTTCGCTGGCCTGTATCGCTGAAAGGGCGATACTTGCGGGCTCGAACAATTCCGCTTCGAACACATTTCTACCTAATCGCTGCGGAACGATGTCTTGCGGACTACCAGAAGCGATCACCTCACCGCCACGCATGAAGACGACGCTATCGCAGACGCGCTCCATCTCCGCCAGTTGATGCGACGAGAAGAGCAGCGTGACACCTTGCGCCTTCATCTCGCGAAAGACTGTGCGCATATCGGCCACGCCACGCGGATCGAGACCGAGCGTGGGCTCGTCGAGCATCAGGAACTCCGGGCGATGGAGCATCACCCGAGCGAGACAGGCACGCTGTTGCATTCCCCGTGAGAAGGTGCCCAGCGGTCGCATGGCGGCGGAAGTCAGACCGACACGCTCCAACGTCTCCTCGACGCGCTTGCCAGCGTCGGGCACGCCATAGAGATCGGCAAAGAAGCGGAGGTAAGCGCGCGCGCTCATCTCCGGATAGACCCGTGGCTTCTCCTGCAGAAAGCCGACGCGCAATCGCGTTGCCGCAAGTCTGCTGCCGTCGCGCTGGCCCAAAAGCTCGATCGTTCCGGCGTCTTGCTTCACCAGTCCCATGATGGCGCCCATCACCGTCGTTTTGCCCGCGCCGTTCGGTCCGAGAAACCCCGTGATCTCACCGCGCCGTACGGAGAATGTCGCGCCCTTGACGGCACGCTTCGCGCCGAAAGAAACCGTCAGCCCGGAAACTGAGAGAGCTTGGTTGGTCACGGCACTCTGTCCCTCTCAGTAGGCCATCGGCAACATATAGAGCCGAGCGAGATTGATGACGATCATCGTAACGCCGGCGGCGAGCAGAAACTCCATCGGCCAGGCGAGGATTTTTACCCGGTCGTTCCACAGCTTCATCGCGATGATGACGACAACGGCGACGAGCGAAGCGGGCCAGTGGGAAACGCCGCCAGCAATGACCGAGCACGATCCAAGCAACAGGGCCATGATTATGAACAGCACGAATGGGGACTTCATCTCAGTTCTCCGTCGTATCGGGCCGGCTCGCCAGCGCCTGAGCAATCGTCCGCCCCGAGCCGGGTTCGAAAAGATAGATCCAATTCGGGTCGAACCCCGCGTAGAGGCGACTGCCGTCTTGCTTGGAGAGCCCGGCAGTCTCGGTAGTGGACGAGCGAGTGGTAATCGTAACGTCACCACATTGGAGCACGTATAGGTTTTCCGCCCCCGTCGGCTCGAATGAGAAGAGTTCGGCCGGGATGGCGCAAGCCGCGTCGGCCTTTTCACTGACGCTGATGTTTTCCGGGCGGACGCCCAGCCGCAAGGGCGAGTCGAGCCTTTTTTCCAATCCCCAGCGCCGCACCCAATCCTGCTGGAGCGGAATATTGAAATCACGCGTTTTGGCGATGATCGAACCGTTCTCGTTGACCAAAGTCACATCGAAAACATTCATTTGCGGCTCGCCGACAAAAGTTGCGACGAACTCGGTCGCCGGCCGCTCGAAAATTTCGCGCGGCGTAGCGAACTGCAGCATCTCGCCATTCTTCATGACGATGATACGATCCGCCATGGTCATGGCCTCGAGTTGGTCATGAGTGACGAAAATCGTCGTTACCCCGACGCTCTTTTGAATGTGACGCAACTCGGCGCGCATCTGCCCGCGTAATTGTGCATCAAGATGTGACATCGGCTCGTCCATCAAAAAGACGTCGGCGTCGCGCACCAGCATGCGGGCGATCGCGACACGTTGCAATTGACCTGCCGAGAGCTGATCCGGCTTCCGTTGGAGAACATCGGTAATTTGCATCGTGTGCGCCACGGCTTTGACCTTGGCATCAATTTCTTTACGCCCGAACCGCCTGACTTCCAGGGGATAGGCGATGTTTCCGAAAACCGTCAGGTGCCGGTAAAGACCGTAGTCCTGGAACACCATGCCGACATTGCGATGTCTGGGTCGGAGAAAAGTGACGTTGCGCTCGCCGATCGCGATTCGGCCGCTGCTCGGCATTTCCAAACCCGCGATCATCCGCAGCGTCGTCGTCTTTCCACACCCGGACGGACCAAGAAGGAAGACGAATTCACCGTCCTTGACCTTGATGTTGACGTCCGTCACTGCGCGAAACGCGCCGAATTGCTTTATCAGGCTGTCGATCTGAATTTCAGCCATGGCGATTTTCCATTTCCTGGTTCGTGCAGTTGTTGGAGAAAATCATTTGCGTACCACCCCTTGTGACAGGCCACTGATGAATTGGCGTTGCAAAAGCAGCACGAAAAGGATGATAGGCGCGGTAATCAGCACCACGGCGGCGCCGAGTACGTTCCAGCGGATATCTGCTCCAATGGAGTATGCCATTACCGCAGGAGGCATGGTCTTGGCATTGTTGCTCGTCAGGAAGGTGGCGAAGGCGAATTCGTTCCAGGAGAGGATCATGACGAAGATCGCCGTCGCTGTGATTGAAGGCATCATCACCGGCAGTGTCACCTTGCGGAAGGCGGCAAACCACGTGTCGCCGTCGACCATCGCCGATTCTTCGTACCTGCGCGGGATGTCTCGGAAATAGCCGGTGAGCATCCAAACCACGAATGGCAACTGCATCGCGGTATAGAGGATGATGAGGCCGATCAAACTGTCGAGCAGCCCGACTGTCTGAAAGATCACGAAGATCGGTATCAGGACGGCGACGGGCGGCATCATGCGGTTGGTCAGAACCCAGAAGGATACGTCGTCACGACCTACGAACTCGTAACGCGCCAGCGCATATGCGCAGAACATTCCGATCGTGACTGACAAGAAGGTAGACGAGAACGAAACGATGACGCTGTTGAAGAAGTTCTTCAGGATTCCCTTGTCGACTATCAGAAACTGGAAAGCTTCCAGCGACGGTGTAAACAGCCATTGCGGCGTTGGGGCTGAGGCGCTGGCCCCATCCATGAATCCTGTGAGCACGACCCAAAGGTAGGGAAGGACGTTGAGAGCACAGACGACCGCTAGAAGCAGGTAGACCCACCAGTTCCGCTGGCGAGGTGGCACCGCCGGAGACTCAATAGAATAAGACAATTTTCTCATCTGGCCCTCCTTATTCGGCCACTTCGGTCTTCGAGCGGAAGACGCGGATGAACACGAAGCTCATGACGACGATGATCATCATCATGATCAGCGAGAGAGCGGCTGCCTTGGAGGCATCGAAGAATTCCAACCCCGTTTTGGTAAGAAAGACGTTGAGCGTGGTGGTCGCGTTGCCTGGACCGCCTCGCGTCATGATCACGATCAACTCGTAAGTTCGGAAGGCGTCCATGGTGCGAATAATCACCGCGATCAATATCGCTGGTCGCAACAAGGGCATCGTGATCGTCCAAAAGACGCGCCACGAGCCGGCGCCGTCGATTTCGGCAGCTTCGTAGGGCTGACGCGGAATAGACGCGAGGCCCGCCGACAGCATTAGAAACATGAAGGGCGTCCATTCCCAGACGTCGACGAAGACCAGCGTCTGAAAAGCGATTGTTGGATTTGAGAGAAAGGGAATTTCGCCCAGGCCGAGCGCTCGTGTGATGCCCCCAACGTAGTAGGTGACCAAGCCAGCGCCCGGATAAAACATGTACCGCCAGATCAAAGCCGCGACGAGGGGTGGCAGGATCATCGGAATTAGGATGAAGACACGCATCAGTGCGATCCCGCGCAACTGACGCTGGAACAGGAGCGCAAGGCCTAGCCCGAGCCAGAATTGGATGAAGACCGCCTCGACTGTAAAGATCAACGTCTTTCGCAGCGCATGCCAGAATTCCGGATCCTGTACGACTGCCTGGTATTGATAAAGGCCAACGAAGAAACGCGGAATATACGGTTTCGACAGGATGAAGTTGTGCCCGGCGATGTAAAGTGAATAGAGGAATGGGAAAATGCCGATGGCGAACAGTATGATCAGCGTCGGTGCCATGAGCACCCATGGAAAGACCTTCCGGTTCGAAGGGCCGAAACCGGAAAGGAAACTCCGCTCCCCGAAGGTGATGGGCGCAGCTGTTGTGGTGTTTTCCGAGATCGACATTGTCTCAGTCCCTTTGAGTTGCGATTGAGGGAACCGACACGTCCCAGGAAGGAGGACGTGTCGGCGTGCGTGTCCGACACTCGGCCGGACTACGCGTCAGTTCGTTAATTCCACTTTGACGGCATGCGGTCGTAGTAGCTGAGATCACGCCACAGTTGTTTCGGCAGGTCGGAGCGACCGGGGATGTAGTAGCCACCCTTGCGCATCGCTTCTGTCATCCGCTTTTCCATATTGGCGGCTGCGGTCTTGCTGTCGATCTCGCCGATCCAGACGCGGTTGCCTTCTTCGCCCATGACGTCGGACATTTCCGCCCATTCCGGCACGCGAATGCGTTCGTCTGGATTGGTTTCCTTCAGCATGAAGTCGTATACGCCCGGCCACCACGGCTGATACTTGGCGAGCGTCTCGCTCTTGTAAGTCGAGTGGCGCGATGGACCTGCACCGTACTGGGTAGCTCGCTCCTGCACGTCTTTGGAGGTCAGCCACTGGATGAAGGTCCAAGTTGCTTCCTTGTTCTGGGAATCTTTGGAAAGACCCAGTGACCATGCGCCGAACCAAGGATCGATTACACCGTTCGGACCCGCTGGCGTATGCAAATGCACGTTCTTTCCAGCGACTTTCGCTTGGGTCTGAGAGTCCTCGAAGAACCCCTTGATGAAGTCTTGGTAGTTCCAGGTGCCAAAGGCGTTACCCCCCTGGTAAACCGCCGTCGCTTCGCCGATGCCCCAGTTCGCACTATCCGCCGGCATGAACTGCTTCAGACTGACGAAGTAGTCGATCGATGCGACGGTTCGCTCGTTGTTGATCGTAACCTTCCAGTCCTTATCGACATATTCGTCGCCCTTGGTCTGCGGCGTCTGGAAAGCGTAAAGGTAAGGAAGATAAGTCACCCCCCAGAACCAGCGGCCGGGGATGTTTGCGAAGCCGATCATGTTACTTTCGGGCTTGTGAACCTTTTTGGCTGCGTCGAACATGTACTGCGTGTTGAATTCCGGCGAGAAACGCTCCGGAAGTTTGAAGCCAGCCTTCTCGGCGACATCCGCACGGAAAGTCGTGCCAACCGGGCCGGCGCCAATCGGTATCGTGTAGAGCGTGTCGTTAAAGACTCCGGTACCGCTTATTACACGCGGCAAGAAGTCGTCGATGTCGTAGTCGGCGTCTGTCAGGTCCGGGTTCTTGACATAAGACATCAACGGCTCAAGGAAGCCGGCGGCCGCGTATTCAGCCAACCACATGACGTCAACTGCAAAAATATCGTAAGTTCCTGTCCCTTGCTGCATTTCGACGAGGGACTTCTGACGATAGTTCTCGAACGGAATTTCGTCGATCACCACTTTGATCCCGTATTTCTGCTCGAACTCGGGAATGAATTTTTCCAATGCCGCAAATTGCGGCATCGACGGGGCAAGGAAATGCACAGTCTTGCCCGCGAGGGCTTTCTGCGCTTCGGTTTGCGCTTCGGCCGGCAGGGTCTGCAGCCAGAGGGCAAGACCCGCCGCCATAGCGACGGTCAATTTCATCACTCTCATTCTCTCCTCCTGATTTTGATGTTGCATGCGCTTCGCCGTCACGCCGCCTCAGGCATGTGCCGGCGCTTTCTGCCTCTGCGTGAAGCGCGCCTGGCGCACTGTGCGCCCGGTCGTCTTATCGAAAAGGTAGATGAAGTTCGGATCGATCTTGAACGACACGGGGGCGCCGATCGTGCTTGGATGGCCCTGGGCGGCGTCGACGGAAGTCATGGCCCTGATGACGTGGCCAGCCGTATCGATGTCGAAAACAACACGTGATCCGAGGGTCTCAACAGCGAAGAGTTTGCCGTTGACTTTGCAGTGATGGTCTGTCTCTGGCTCACATAGAGAGAGATGCTGGGGCCGGAAACCGATAAGGTATTCACTGCCCGCGCGTAGGGGATCGCCTTCGGCCATCCAGTTGCGGTCGACCTCGATCCAAGCGTCTCCAACCCGCAGACGATAGTACCCTGAATCATCCGAGATCGTTGCAGGAATGACGTTCATTGGCGGCTCGCCGATGAAGGTTGCCGCAAAGAGTGTATCGGGCAGATCGAAGAGCGTTTGCGGCGCTGCGATCTGCTCGATCCGGCCCTTGTTGATCAGCACGATGCGATCCGCCATGGTCATGGCCTCGAGCTGGTCATGCGAGACATAAAGCATTGTCGCGCGGAAATCGCGCTGCAATCGCTTGAATTCGACCCGCATGCGAGCCCGCAGCTGCGCGTCGAGATGAGATATGGGCTCGTCCAAAAGAAAAACGTCGGCATCGCGCACCAGCGCCCGGCCAATTGCCACACGCTGCTGCTGGCCGCCCGACAATTCGTTGGGGCGGCGTTCCAGCAATTTTTCGATCTGCAGCGTCTCGGCGACGCCGGAAATGTGGCGGACGATCGCGGACTCGGCCATTTTGCGAATTCGCAAGGGATAGGCAAGGTTCTCGAAAACTGTCAGATGCGGAAAGAGCGAGTGCTTGTCGTAGACCATCGCTAGGTTGCGCTCACGCGGTGTCCAGCGGGTCACATCACGGCCGCCGATCATAATGCGGCCGGCGGTCGCTTCCTCGAGACCCGCGACGAGCCGCAGGGTCGTGGTCTTCCCCGCGCCTGAGGGCCCGAGCAGAAAAACCGCTTCACGGTCCGCGACGTCCAGCGTGATCCCGTTTAGCGCGGTGAAGCCGCCTTTGAAGGTTTTCGCGAGGTTTTCGATTTGAAGGTCAGCCATAGTCGTTTCCGGTTCGAAATCAGAGAATTGCGCGGATCGTCCCGCCCTCGGCCCGCATCGCCATGCCGTTGAGAGCGGGAGATGCGGCGAGATGAACGACGCTTGCCGCAACCTCTTCAGGTGCAATCATTCGACGGATGAGCGATGTGGGCTCCGTTTTGTCGAAATAGGCGGCGACGACCTCTGCACGAGTAATACCCTCATCGCGGGCGATTTCCTCGTGATAGCGGCGCACGGCGGTCGTGTCGGTCGGCCCTGGGAGGATGGTGTTCACCCGCACCCTGGTGCCGCGTGTCAACTCCGAGAGCGCGCGTGAAACACCGAGCAGACAGGCCTTCATCGCTCCATAGTGTGGCATCCACGCCTGTGGCTTCACCGCGCTCTCGCTGCTAATGAAAACAATCGACCCTTCGCCACGCTCCAGCATATCCTTGAGAACGAGGCGCGACATGCGTACGCCGGTCATGACATTGACGTCGAAAAAGCGAAACCAATCCTCATCACGCGTTTCGAAGAACGGACGTACTTCGAATATGCCCACCGAATTGATAAGGAAATCGATAGGCGCCTCCGCCCGGGCGAACTCGGCAAGGCGCTTGTCTTCGCCAGCTGCGGTGAGGTCGCAAGCGATACCGCGAGTGCCCGGCCCAAGCTGCGCGACAGCTGCGCTCACATCTGCCTGCGAGAGACCGGTGATTGTCGCCTTCGCACCCTCGGCAATGAAAGCCGCGGCAACTGCGAGACCGATGCCCGTAGCACCGCCCGTCACCAATACGTGCTTGCCTGCCAGACCGTAATCCATCGTCAATACCTCCCGTGACATGCGTAGCGTGTTAGCTCCCGTGTGCCGCCCCTCCAGGCGCTACACACGTTTCCCGTTGGCCGGATGGCCGTCGTCGCCCTCCCGGCCATGGAACATGTCCTGGCCGATAGAACTAATTTTTTTTCGTATGTTTTGCAAGAAAAAAAATTTTACACGATCATGCAGCGTTCTGTCGCCAGCCCAGAGATTGCGATCCCTGACCCTTTGCGAAATGACGCAGTGCGAAATCGATAAATGCCGCCGTGCGCGCCGGAAGCCGCCGACGCGGGTCGCTGATCAAAGAGACTGGCATGGGGGCGGGCTCGAATGCCTCCAAAACAGCGTGCAGCTGACCGGAACGAAGTTCCGGGTCAATGTCCGCCCGCGCCAGGCGGAAGATACCGAGACCTTGCAACGCGAAGGTTTTTAGTGTTTCCGGGTCGCTTGCGCGAAATCGGCCGTCGACCGGCAAATGCCCAACACCCCCACCGTCAAACGTCCAGACGTCGCCAAATATCGACGAACCCTCCAGGCGAAGACACTCGTGGGCCGATAGGGCCTCGGGGGTGCCCGGGCATCCGCGCTCCGCAAGATAGGACGGGGCCGCGGCGCTGACCGTTGCCATATCGAAAAGCTTGCGGACCGTAAGGCCGGAATCTTTCAGGGACCCGGCCCGCAACGCCACGTCGAAATGGTTTTCATGCAGGGCGGCGGGCGGGTCGAACCGAACAGAGAAATCCACGTTGGGATGCGCCCGAGCGAATGCTTGCACAAGCGAAAGCACGTGACTTCGACCAATGTCGGTTGCGCAAGACAGAATTAAGCCGCCCGCAATAGCGTTACGCCGCCCGCCCATATCACGCTCCAATTCTGCGAATCCCGATAGTACCGGCTGAGCGCGCTCCAAGAGCAACTTACCCTCCTCCGTTAGAAGGAACGAGCGCGTCGTGCGTCGAACGAGCGCCACGCCGTAGTGGTCTTCAAGCGCCTTTAAACGTCCGCTGATCGTCGCCGGGGCCATGCCAAGGCGGCTAGCGGCACTCGCCATACTTTGCGACCGAGCGATTTCGGAAAACATCCTGAGATCGGCCAAACAATTCATTGAGTTCCTCCTTGCAGGCCAGCATCCTGCGGCCACCGGTTCCCAGGCGCCGTTCAACGGACGCCCTCCTCTGGAAACACGAAATGCACCCAACGAGTAACATTGCCGGCAGGATTCCGCCGGCGAAAAATGATCACTTCATTCTGTACGAAACTTCACAAATCGTGCGATTAAGGTGCGACATTCTGCACGAGGTAATCCACGAAGACCCGAATACGTGGCGCGAGAGGCGTTCGGTCAGCATAAATGATCGAAACCGGCTCGCGGTCACCCGGATTGAAGGTGTCGAGCACCGAAACAAGTCGTCCGGTGCGAAGGTCAGAGCCGATGTGAAACTCGGAGAGGCGCGCGACGCCGATGCCATCAAGGGCAAAGCGCCTCAAGCTTTCGCCATTGTCGAGACTGAGATTGCCTTTGACCGCCAAATCGAGTTGCGTGACAACGCCGTCCTGGTCGACTCGGAATGGCCATTTGCCATAGCTGCGACTGAACCCGAGCGTCAGGCAGTTATGTTCCAGCAAATCGCGGGGTTCCACTGGCACGCCGTGCCGCGCTAGGTAGTCGGGCGAAGCAACGACATGGCGCAACGACGCAGCGAGCCGTCGAACGCGAATCGTAGAGTCCGTCAAAACACCCGTCCGGATCGCGACGTCGACGCCCTCGCGAATGAGGTCCGCTGTCGTATCGGAAAGCGAAAACTCGAGCGCTATGTCGGGATAAGCGGCGAGAAAGCCCGAAACGATCGGCATGATCCGGTGAATCCCAAAGGGTACGTTGCAGCTGACGCGGAGCGTGCCGCCGATTTGCCCCGCGCTTTCCCGCACGCCGCGCTCAAGGCTCGAAATATCCTGCAGAATCTGCTTGCCACGGGCGAAATAGTCTTCGCCTTCAACCGTCAAGCGTAACTTCCGTGTCGAACGGATCGCCAGCGGCAAGCCGAGGCGAGCCTCAATGCGGGCGATGATCTTGCTGATTGCCGATGGCGAAAGCCGCAAAGCATCTGCTGCGGCTGTAAAGCTCCCTGTCTCGACGACTTTTATGAAGACCTCGATCTCAGAAATGCGTCCGGACATGTCGGCTCCTCATTAGTGACAGCAGTTCACTTCACTTATGACAATGGGCAGCTTACTCGGGCAAGACGTAAATGGCACTTCTAATCCTCCAACTCACATGAGGAGACTGAAGTCATGTATCAGAAACGGGCACTTGTCGCAGGCGCGACGGGAATCGTCGGACTAAACGTTGCCGAGCATCTGCGCGACCGTGGCGGTTTTGAAATCACGGGGCTGGCGCGCAAGCCGTCGATCGGCGCGTCCTACATGCGGCCCCTAGCGGTCGATCTTCTCGATCGCGAGGCCGCGCTGAGGACACTCGCGACGCTCAGGCCGACACATGTTTATTTCTGCACATGGACTTTAGGGCGAAACGAAGACGAAAATATCCGCCTTAACGGCGGAATGCTTCGCACCCTACTCGACGGGGTTGTCGCTGCCGGGACGGTCGAGCACGTCGCTGTCGTCACGGGCACCAAGCACTATCTCGGCCCGTTCGAGGACTACGGAAAAGTGACCCCGGTCACGCCATTTCGCGAGGACGCACCACGGCTGGAAAAAAAGAACTTCTACTATGAACTGGAAGACGTCGCGTTGGACTATGCGTCGCGGCACGGCTTTAGCTGGTCGGTGCATCGGTCGCACACAATCATCGGCTATGCGGTCGGTAACCTGATGAACATCGGCGCAACTCTTGCGACTTTCGCGTCGATCTGCAAGGCGACGGGGCGTCCTTTCACGTTTCCGGGTACCCCGACCGCATATTACGGGATCAACGACATCACCGATGCGCGTCTGCTGGCAAAGCACATCGTATGGGCATCGACGGAACCGAATGCGCGTAATGAAGCCTTTAACGCCACGAACGGCGACGTTTTTCGCTGGGAACAATTGTGGAAGAGAATCGCCGACTATTTCGACGTCGAGGTGGGCGCTTATCCAGGTCAATACAATTCGCTAACAGACCGCATGCAGGGCCTTGACCCAGAGTGGCAGACCCTAGTGACACAGCACGGTCTTCAGCCTCACAAGCTGGAGCGCCTCGCCTCGCCTTGGCATACGGACCTCGACCTCGGTCGCCCCATGGAATGCCTGCATTCCATGGCCAAGAGCAGAGCTCTGGGCTTCAAGGAATTCCAGGACACAGAGCGGTCGTTTATCGACGTCTTCGACAGGCTGCGCGCGGAACGGCTCATTCCGTAAACCCAAAGACTCTCGACGCCCGGAAGCGCATCGGTCGCCCGATGCGCTTCCTCGCGTTCTAAGCGCCGACGACTACGCTGCGGGATAGGGATGGGCGTTCAAGAGGTTGGCAAGACGCGATAGTGCCCTCGGAGCTGCCTTCACCTGCTCGCATTCGACCTCCTGTACGCCAGGTACTTCCATCAGATAACTCCGGACGGGTCCGACGAAAGTCATCGCGAGGTTCGGGCAAGCACGACAAGCGCCCGTTAGCGCAACAGTTACGGTGCCGTCCTCGGTTACGCCGGTGATCGCTATGTCGCCGCCGTGACCGAGAATGAGGGGGCGCGCCCGGCCAAGAGCGGCTGCCAACATGTCTCTGTCGATCATGGCGTCAATCCCAGTTCGCGCTTCTTCGCATCCAGGTCGATGCCCATGCCGCGAGCGAAAGCCTTGCCCAGAATGTTTTCCTTCATTTCCCGGGTTATCTCGGGATACCCATAACGATCCTGCAATTCCTCCGGCATTTTGAGATTTGCGAGCGTGTCGATGTAGGTCTGAACATGCGGCCAGATGAAGGCCTCCGAGCCGTAACAAATTCGCTCGGAACCGACATACAGGAGCGCCTCGCCGAGTCGTTCGAGCATCTTCCACGGCTGGAGGTAGTACTGGTTGAACCAAAGCGGCAGGATCAAGAAAATGTTTTCGAAACGGCTGGCGATGGAGATGGTCTCATCGACATAGGGGTCGCCTAGATGATGAATTCCGAAGTTGAGTTCCGGAAAATCGGCTGCCGCATATTGAATGTCGTTTGGCTTGAAAGCTTCTACCGGGCCTAGTTCAAGGGGAAAGCCCTTGTGGAACTGGACCATCTTGACGCCAAGCTCGAGAGCCTTTTCCCACAATGGATAGGCAATGTCCCGATCGTCCGCACGCCAAGAGCAACCCCGAGACTGATATTGATAGAATTTGAAGCTAACGGCACCAAGCTCGTGAACCTGGCGTTCCATTTCCTTCAATGCCGGCCCGAGCCCGTGATAGGCAGGATCGACGCCACCGGTCAGCACTATCCGTTTCGGATCCTTTTGTGCGAGTGCGTGGCTAAGTTCAACAGGACCGAGGCCAGCGCGCCAATGAGAAAACAGCGGCACAGAACAGGCGCACGCCATATCCGTGTCGGATTTCCCGAACAACATGTCCATGGCCCAATCGAGATCCGGGTTTGAAAAGGTTTCTGGCTCGGGCGGCGGGCCGCGCCGGCCGGTAAGGTTGATGAATCCGGTCAGCTGTTCGCGCAGAATGCGAACTCGTCGGCCATCGCTGCCGTCTTTGATCTGACCGTCACTGAAGTCTTGGCAATGCACCGCTGCGTCAAAGACAAAAATTCCATCCTTCATTCGCTTAACTCCCATTGGCTGCTAGCGCTTGACGGCGCTTTGGCTTTCGTGAAAAGCCAACCGTATCAATAGCATGGGGAGGTGTGGACCAGTCTTCGCTTTATCCGAAGATTGCCTTCAAGATCGACGCAGCAGGCGCGTTCGCTCAAGGGATCTCGAAAAGATCGGAAAGATCACGGTAAAGTGCCGGACCACTCGCAAGGACGAGACCACCCTGCTCTAGTGGGGCCCCGAGGTTCGGATATGGAACAACACGCCCACCTGCTGCCTTGATGAGGGCAAGGCCAGCAATGGCATCCCAGGCCCACATATGGCGCTCGAAGTAGCCATCTACGCGGCCAGCCGAGACATAGGCCAGCATCAACGCCCCCGCGCCTACCTGCCGGAAGCTTCCGCCCGCGGCGAAAAGCCTTTGCGCATCTTTAGCGAATGTCTCTGGCGGCACGCGGTGATTATGGCCGAGGCCAAGGCTTGTCCGGTCGACCGAGGCTGTGCTGCTCGTCGAAATCACGGCGCCGTCGATTGTTGCGGCAATACCGTCTGCGCCGGCGAAAAGCTCATCGCGCAGCGGATCGTAAATTACACCGAGAACTGGCTCGCCTTTCGACCACAGTCCGATCGACACGCACCAGTTATGCGCACCCCTCAAGAAATTCGTGGTGCCGTCGAGTGGATCGACACACCAGACATAGTCCGCTTCGAGCGATCCGGAGCGACCCGTCTCCTCACCGAGGAACCCATCCGTCTGGAAGGCCGGCCGCAGAATCGCGGCGATCACGTCTTCGGCCTCGCGATCCGCAACCGAGACGAAATCATTCAGCCCCTTTTGTTCGATTACCAACCGGCTGCGACGGCCGTAGTGGGTAAGCAACGTGCGGCCGGCCTCTCGGGCGGCGTATTCCGCTGCGGCCAGACGAGATCCGAGACGCTCGACGCGAGGCTCTTCCGCAGGCATTCGTCGCTCCTTCAATAGCGCGTCAGAGCGGTCACATCGGAGGTTCGTTCGAGCCCTTCCATTGCTCTGCCAAAATTGCGAACGGCATAGAGCGAATAGAGCACATCGATGACCTGGAGCTGTGCGATTTTCGAGACCATGGATTCGTGGTATTCGCCCGGCCCGACGACGCCGGTGATGGTCGGTGTGAAGAGGCAGATATCAGCATGCCGAACGATAGGCGAATCCGGAAACGATGTTATCGCCAGCGTCGTCGCACCTTGGAGTTTCGCATGTTGCAAGCTGTCGACAGTCGAGATCGTGCGTCCGGAATTCGAAACGCCGATCGCGAGCGAATTGGCTCCCAGCGTAGAGGTCGAGATCTGCCGTATGCCGAGATCTCGGAAAAAGAGGCACCGCTTGCCGACCCGCATGAAACGCAGCAGCGCGTTCTCAACGCATATCAGCGAAGCACCCATCGCGAAAAACCCGAGCACGTCGGCATTCTCTATTGCCGCAACGGCGCGTTCGAGTTCTTTTTCCGCGAGCCCGGCGCGGGTATCCGAAACCGTCATCGCGTAGCGAGCAGCGACCTTTGAAAGCACCGAGGACGTATCGTCCTCGTCGGTGATATCTTCGTAGACGTGTCGCTCGGAGATTGGCTCGCTCGTCGTTGAACCTTGCGACAATTCTTCCGCGATCAAGATCTTGAACTGCTGAAAGCTCTGGACATCGATCTCTCGGACGAAACGCGTGACCGTTGATTCCGATACCTCGCATTGAACTGCGAGATCTTTGATCGAAATTGACTTTATTTCTTCGGGTGTCTTCAGCACTCGGTCAGCGATCCGCCGAAGGGCCGGATTCATATATCCGGCCTTCCAGCGTATTCTCATTAGTATGGATTGCCTGTTGTCTGTAGCGTTGTCCATCGATTATGACTCCGACTCATTTGCCGCAATTCTATAACCGTCAAATTCCAAAGAATGAAATTTCTTTTCTTACCACACTTTGCATCCAACGCGCGCTTTTTCTTGCGCTACTCGAATCACGTCGAAGGCAAGGCGTGCCGCGACGAGGGAATCATCCCAAGCTTCACGCCATAACCGAACACCTGCGACCAGCGCATCGCTCAGTACCTTGGACGAAAAAGCTTCGACGGTGAAATCCCCCTTGTAGCCGGCGCTTTCGAGGGCACCAAAATAAGACGTGAGATCGAAGTGCCCGCCGCCGAGGATTCCGCGATTGCTGTCGGCAACATGAGCGTATCCGAGCAAAGGTGCATTGCGTTGGATGGCCGCGGCAATGTCGCCCTCTTCGATGTTCATATGAAACGTATCCATGTGAATGAATAGATTAGCGCCACCCGACGCGTGGATAAGAGACGCCGCCTCGTCCAAGGTGTTGACGAGGTAGCTTTCATATCGATTGACCGGCTCCAGCCCGAGCCGAACGCCCAACTCCCCGGCTCGCCGGTCGAGACGAGAAAGCCGTTCGGCAACTCGCTGCCGCGCCTGCACCGTCGCAGGAGCTCCGTAATTTGCAAATGCCGCGTAGGTTATGCCCGATACCGCCGGCGCCCCGAGCTCCGAGGCAATTTCCAGAGCACGCTTCACAGTCTTTTCGCCTCGCTCGGCGATCGAGCTGTCGGCCGACGAAATGTCGGCCTCGGGACCTAGCGCCATGCCGAGCCGCAATTCTAGTCCGGCGTCATTGACGACTTTTCGGGTGAGTGCGACGTCGAGTGCCTCTGGGTCGAACATCAGCACCTCGATCAATTCGAAGCCGATCTCGGCCGCGGCTCGGCAGCTATGTGCTGCCTTTTCCCCCGACCAATCGTCAGTGAAAACGAGACTGTGAATGCCTAGCTTCCCCGCCATTTCTGCCTCCCTATCAACCGAATATGGAGCGGATGGTACCACCGTCAGCCCTATGGCAGACACCGTTCATCGCCGCGTTGGTCATCAGTTGCACCACGCCGCGCCCGTGCAATGCGGGATCGATAAGCTTTTGAACGAGGTTGGAGGGTTGGACGTCGCGGTAGAAGTCGGCGAGCGTTTGTTCGACCGTTTTTCCCTGCTCTGCGGCAAGATCGGCGAAATAGGTTTCGACCGACTCAGTTGCGGTCGAGCCTGGCATATAGCTGTTGACGCGCACGTTCGTGCCACGGGTCAACTCCGCCAAGGAGCGGCTCAGTCCGAGCATCGCCGTCTTCGTGGTGGAGTATGGCGTCATGTTGCCAATCGAGCGGATTGCCGCTTCGGAAGAAATGAAGACAATGCTGCCGTCGTTGCGCGACAGCATGTCCTTCATTACAAGACGCGTGATGCGGATCGCTGTCATCAGATTGTGTTGGAAATACTCCATCCAGCGCTCGTCGCTGACCTCGAAGAAATCGTTGACGTCGAAGACGCCGATATTGTTGACGAGGAACGAAACCGGGCCGAAGCCGGCCGCATAATTCGCCAGGGTCAGTGCGCCCTCTTTCGTCATCAGATCTGCAACTACGCCGTAAGCGCGTGGTCCGATTGATGAGGTCGCCTTGTGGAGCTTAGCTCTGTCGCGGCCATTGATGATAACAATCGCACCCTCTTCGTGGAAGGTTCGGGCAATCGCGTGGCCGATTCCGGTTGCTCCGCCCGTCACAATAACGATTTTTTCTTTAAGTCCGAAGTCCATGGTTCTCACTCCCTTATTCCGTGATCCATCAAGTCGTTCGCGCGAATTGCGCCAATCGCTCGCAAGCGGTCGATATCTGATCGAAGACTGCTTCGAACGCCTCTCGCGGTTCTCCCCACGGATCGATGATCGTCGCTTCCTCTCCCGGTGACGAATAGGCGCCGAGTCGGCCGATGCGCGCGTGACTGCCTTCCGGACGCACTGTCCGAATGCCCTCCATGTTCTGATCGTCCATGCCGAGGATCAAGTCGAATTGGTCGAAGTCTGTCTTCTGAATTTGGCGGGCGATGAGCTTATCGAGCGCGACACCTCGTCCGGTAGCGACGGCGACGGTTTCGGCGTGAGGCGGTTTCCCGACGTTCCAGTCCTTTATCGCGGCGCTATCGATCCGATGGCCCGGAAGAGCGGCACGCAAGATGCCGTCGGCAGTCGGAGAACGGCAGATGTTGCCGCGACAAACGATCAGGATCGAAAGCGGCTCCCGCTTGACGGGACTGATCCGATACGCAGTCGCAACTTCCGCCAACCTTGTGTCGGCAACCGGGTTAAGCGACGCGAGCCGCTGCACCCCTTCCTGGGGATCGATCGTATTGAAATCGAACAGCCCGAAGTGGTGGCCAATCATGGCCCTGGCACCGATCTCGTCGGCGAGACCGACAGCTTCCTCCAGTGTGAGGTTCCCAGGGACGCCGTTTGCGGCACGCAGGGCGTCTCGACCGTTGACGGGCAGAAGGGCCAGATCGACCCGAAAGGGCATCAGCCACTCGGCCAAACCTGGGAAGGGGATTGTGTCTCCGGAATGCCAAATCGTTACACCGCCGCCAGACAGAACAAATCCGAGAAAGAGGTAACCATCCTCGTTGCGCCGCAAATCCTCGTGAGCTGAGGGGGTCGCAGTAACTGTCACTCCGCCTAGATCAACGCTTTCACCGGCGTCGATAAGGACCAGCCGGTCTTCCGGTACGCCTCGCTCGATCGCTCGCGCTTTTTCAGCCCGCGGCGCCAGCACTCGCGCTTGCGGGTTGGCGGCAAGGAGCGCCGGGATGGTACCGGGATCCATGTGGTCGGTGTGGCCATGGGTGCAAAGCAGCCAGTCGACGCCGCGCAGTTCGTTCGCCGCGACCGGAGCGGGCATCATCCGTCGGTGCGGAAACCTGGTGTCACGATATTTTTCCGCAAGAGAGTCGGAAAGATAGGCATCGATAACGATCGTCAGACCGTTTTGGCGGATGAGAAAGCCCGCCTGGCCAAGCCAGGCGAGCGTTGCACCCTCGCCCGACTTGAGGTTTTTCGGTGTTCCAAGAGGCACGGCATCGACAACGCTCATCGTCACACCAGGTTCTTCAGCAAATTGTCAACGGCGACACTCGTCGCGCGGTCGACGCTTTCCTCGGTGAACCCTCCTGCATGCGGCGTGAGAATGACCCGCTCGTGGCTGAGCAGTGCAGAGCTTTCCGGCGGTTCCCGATGAAAAACGTCCGTCGCCAACGTCATCACCTGCCCGCTTTCGAGTGCTGCGAGCATCGCGACGTCGTCGATCAATTCGGCTCTCGCCGTGTTGACCACGATTACGCCTTTTTTCATACGTGAAAGCATCGCGCCGCCAAGCAATGGATTCTGCGCCGGTGGACAATGGAATGACACTGCGTCGGCGGTGACTAGAGCCTCTTCCAAGTTGGCGAAGCGAAAACCGGAGGGCGCAAAACGGCTGTCGGGATAGGGGTCGTAACCGACGACCTCCATGCCGAGTCCGAGCGCCATCTCCACGACGTCTCGGCCAATGGCACCGCAACCAATGACCGCAAGCTTGCGTCCCTTCACCTCCTGGCCGATCCGCCTGCACCACTCTCCCTTAGAAAGATGCTGGTGCGACCATGGAATGTGACGGAAAGACGAAAGCAGGAGCCCGACAGCAAGTTCGGCCACCCCGCGCGCATTCGCGCCCATGGCCCGTTCGACAGTGATGCCCCGAGCTTCCGCTTCCCGAAGGTCTATATTGTCGACGCCGGTACCGTTGCGACTGATGACGCGCAGACCCTTTGCCGCGTCGAGCACGCGCGTGCTGATCGGTTCGACGCCCGCGAGCCAGCCAACGCAACCGGGGACGGCACGCAAGAGGTCGTCTTCCGACGGGGTTTTACCCGGCGCCGGAAAGACAATTTCGAACCCCTGGTCCATAAGCCTCGCCAGAACCGGATGACCGGACCCTGACAGGGAGCGAGGCGTGACGGCGATCCTACCCGACATCGTTTTCCTCGCTCAGCCGTTCCATCGCGGATTGTCGATAACCGTGGGCTTGCCATCGCGCTCGACCATCAGCTTGCGGAAGCCCTTGCTTTCGATGGTGCCGTAGTCGTGGCCGGCATTACCGGGGAAGGCGAAGAACGTGACCAGCGGCTCGGTTGGATGAACGTTGATCGAGCGATGGGCCCAGCGACCGGGCACGTAGACCGCCTTGCCCGGAAGGAACTCGAGCCATTCTGTTTTGCCCTCGGGGGTTTCCATCATCATGTAACCGTGACCGCGGAGGCAATAGTACACTTCGGCGGTGTCGATAACCGTGTGAAAATGACCCTTGGTCATGTGATACTCGTCCCCGACCTTGCCGGGATACGTGATGGAAGTACCGTAGGCTACGTCCTTTTCGCTATCCGGGACGCCCATGTCGTAGAATTCGTAGAGGAGTGTGTCGCCCTTGGCGAGCTCTGCCTCGTAGGCTGCCTGATCGTGGAACATGCCCTTCATTTTGGAGAGCGTGCGGCGGATTGGCTCGCGAGTGGAACTCAGGCCATTATTGAGATTGAAGTCGTGAAGTGTGGGGAGCAAGTCAGCCATGCTGGTTTCCTTTCATTGAGAGACGTCGCGGGCAATCCGGCTTAGATCGTCGAATGCCGGTCCGGACATTGGGATATTGATGTCAAAGACTTCCGCGATGACGCGTGTCCAACCGTGTATGAAGTAGACCCAGCCGTCATGGACGGTGAGGCCCCGTGCTTCCGCGGCCGCCTTTGCCTGGTCCAGGAAGACGAGGTCGCCGCGATAGTTGAACTCCCAAACCAGTCCGTCCTTCGGGAAGCTCACCGCGTCACTCAAAGGCGAACCGGGTCCGTCCTTTCCGAGACCGGTCGCGTTGACCACCATCGAGGCGTCGGGAAGGTCGCCAACGATCCGGTCGGCTTCGGCCGGTCCGGGAGCCAGGCGATATTCGATCGGTATCGCGAAACCAATCTCCTCATGCACATGACGCATCTCGGCCAGCGAGGCTTCTCGGCGCGCGGTGACAACGATCGTGCTCGGCACGTCGCCACCGGATTTGACTTTGTTGTGAAGATAGAGCGTCAGCGCCAGCGAGGAGCCGCCCGAGCCGAGAATGCACAAGGAAGCTCCGGTCCTTGCCCAGTATCCATCCGGTACGATCGCCTCGAAGCTGGCACCGGCCGTGATCGGATCCTTGGCGTGACCGACCAGCCTGTCGCCGCGCTTGGAAATCGAACTTATCTCGTGCAAGGTCATCGCGTAAGGATCGAGTTCGTCAAAAAGCGCGCGTGACGCCTTCAGCAGATTGACCTTGTGAGTGGTCACCAACGCCCCAAGTGACAAGGGATCGGCTTTGATGAATTCCACCGCAGCGCGGTAGGCCGCAGGATCAGAGTTCGGAGCGAAATCGATCCCCTTCATCTCGGCATCGAGACCCAAATGGCGAGACCAGGCCGGGAAGACCTTCATGATAGATGACTTGCCCGTGGTAACGCCGATAAAGTACATGGTGCGCCGGGCGGCGGAAATGTATGACATTGAGTATCCTCACTCGTGTTCGGCCCAGTCCCGCGACCGGTCAACGGTGCGGCACCAGCCTCGATAGAGCATGTCGGCCGTCGCGCGGTCATTCGACGGGTTGAATTCCCGATCGAGCGCGAAAGCGGTGTGTAGGTCGGCCATGTTTTCCCAGTAGCCGACTGCAAGTCCGGCAAGAAACGCGGCGCCGCGCGCCGTCGTATCGATGACTTTTGGACGCAGAACGCGCACACCCAATTGGTCCGCTTGGAATTGCAGCACGAAATTGTTCATCGCAGCGCCGCCGTCGACCTTGAGTTCGGCAAGCGCAAGACCGGAGTCGGCCTCCATGCGGCCGATCACATCGCGGATCTGATAGGCCATGGATTCAAGCGAGGCGCGGATCAGATGGTTGCGGTTTGCCCCGCGAGTGATACCGACGATCGTTCCACGCGCGTATTGGTCCCAAAATGGGGCCGACAGCCCGTTGAAAGCCGGGACGATGTAGACGCCGTTGGTGTCGGGAACCTCGAGCGCAGCCACCTCTGTTTCTGAAGCGCTGTGGATGATCTTCAATTCGTCTCGAAGCCATTGAACGACCGAGCCGACAGAGAACAGCGTCCCTTCCAGCGCGTATTCGAGTTTACCGCCCAGTCTCCAAGCAACGGTCGTCAAAAGGCCGTTCTCTGAGGCGCGCATATGCGGTCCGGTGTTCATCAGCAAGGTGCCACCTGTACCGTAGGTGGCCTTGACCATCCCCTCGCTGAAACAGGACTGACCAAAGAGGGCTCCCTGCTGATCACCGATTGACGAGGCAACGGGAACCTCCCTGCCGAACAGGCCAGCCTGCGTCACACCGTAAATTTCGGAACTGTCGCGAACTTCCGGCAGGATCGAGCGTGGAACATTCAACTCGGCAAGGAGCCGCTCGTCCCAATCGCCGGTACCGATATTGAACAGGAGAGTGCGGGAAGCGTTCGATGCGTCCGTTACGTGAACCTTTCCGCCGGTCAAGTTCCAGATCAGCCAGCTGTCGATCGTACCCCCCGCCAGTTCACCGCGGGCTGCTCGTTCGCGCGCGCCGGGCGTATTGTCGAGGATCCATGCTAATTTTGTGCCGGAGAAGTAAGCGTCTATGACCAGGCCGGTCGCGTCCTTGACGTAGCGCTCAAGCCCCTTCGCTTTCAAGTGATCGCAGGCTCCGGCCGTACGGCGATCCTGCCAGACGATGGCGTTGCTCAGCGGGTTCCCAGTCTTGCGATCCCAGATAAGGCAGGTCTCACGCTGATTGGTGATACCGATAGCGGCGATCTGGTCAGCACCGATCCCGGCGTTATGGATGACCTCGCGGGCCACCGACAGCTGGGTCGACCAAATCTCATTGGCGTCGTGTTCCACCCAGCCCGCACGTGGATAGATCTGCCGGAATTCGCGCTGGGCCAGAGAAACGACATTACCTGCTCTGTCGAAAAGGATGGCGCGCGCACTGGACGTTCCCTCGTCCAACGACATGATGTAGCGTTCCATGATGATCTCCTCCCATACGCATCAATTGTTCGGCGTGAACAGGATCTTGTGATACTTGCCGAAGCTGCGGTCTTTAAGTGCCTTGAAGATGGACGGCGCTTCCTCCAGCGCCGCACGGTGTGTAATGAGTGGCTCGACGATCAAGCGACCATCCGCAAGCAGACCGATAATGTCGAACCACTCTTTGCCGGGGAACGGCAGGGAATAGGAATTCCACGAGCCGACGACCTGCAGCTCTTCGCGTACGATGCGTGCGAACGCTTTCTCCGCGAAAGTCACGTCGCCATAGGCCGTGCCATAGAACATGATCGTGCCCTGCTTGGCGGCGACCATGATGGATAGGTCGCGCCCTGGAGCAGATCCCGCGCATTCGAGCGAGACGGCGACGCCCTTGCCGTTTGTCGCCTCTCTTACACGGGATACCACGTCGTCGCGCGACGGGTTGAGGCACAGGTCCGCTCCAACCTGCCGTGCAAGGTCCAGCTTGTCATCATCCACGTCGATGGCGATGAGAGGCCGTGCCCCCGAAAGCTTCGCGAACTGGAGGGCGAAAAACCCGAGCGCGCCGCAACCGACGACCGCAACGGCGTCGCCGAGTTTGATGTCGAGCTTGTGGATGCCATGCAAAATGATGGCAGCGGGTTCGATTGTCGCGGCAACTTCGTAAGAGACACTATCCGGTACTTTGATGACGTTCGTGGCAGGCGCGCACAGATATTGCGCGAAGGCGCCGTCACTGCGCGAGCCCATAAAATCGTAGTCGTCGCAAAGATGGAACTTACCCGCCTCACACCACTGACATTTCCGGCAGGGCATGAGTGGCGCGACGGCGACACGATCGCCGACCTTCAGGTGCTCGACTGAAGCGCCTACCTTCTCCACCCGCCCCGAGAACTCATGGCCGGGAATTGTCGGAAAGTGGTAGGTTCCTGTCACCATGACGCGACCGATATCCGAGCCGCAAATACCTGCCGCTTTCACCAAGACCAAAACATCGTCGGGGCCGATCTCTGGAACCGGAACGTCTTCGACCCTCAGGTCGCCGGGTGCATGTAACACAGCCGCCTTCATTGCAAACTGTCCTCCTGCGGATAAATGATTGTTTTCATGCCCTTCCCAGAAAGAGCATGGTCGAAAGCGGCCACTGCATCGTTCATGCCGAACCGATGCGTCACGACCTCACTCACCTTGATCTTGCCGGTCTCGACCAGTTGCATTGCTCGCGAGTAGTCGCTGACACTCGAGCCAGTCGAGCCGAGGAGCTTCAGTCCCCAGTAATGGACCTTGTTGCTGTCGAGGTCGACGCGGGTGCCCTTGTTCAGTCCCGAAAAGAAATTCATTCTTCCCAGGCGGGCAAGGCACGCGAGACCTTGGCTCTGCAATTCCGGCGCCGGCGCACACGTTAGGGCCACGTCGACACCTCTGCCCCCGGTTAGACGCATCACTTCATCGACGACGTCGACCTTGCTGGAATCGACCAGATCGGTTGCGCCCAGAGGCGCGATCTCCGCAAGCCTTTCAGCGCGCCGCCCGACGACGATTACCTGTCTAGCTCCATAAGCTTTGGCTAATTGCAGAAACAGGCCGGCGATCGGCCCCGTCCCCAAGACGAGGACCCTGTCTTCCGGCGTGACCGCTAGATCTTTCCATGCGTTCACACAGCAAGACAACGGCTCGACGAGCGAGGCCTCTTCGAAACTCATACTCGCCGGGATCTCGATGAGATTGCCACCGTAGATCGCCTCGGCGGTGACGATCATGTATTGCTGGAAACCGCCGTCGATGCTAATTCCGAAGGCGTCATAATCAGGGCACATGTTGTTCAGCCCTTTGCGACACATTTCGCAATGACCACAACCAATATTTGGCACCACGGAGACGCGCTGGCCTGTCTTCCAGTGGGCTACGTGCTTGCCGACCTCAGCAATCTCGCCCGCCAATTCGTGACCTAGGACGCGTGTTTCGTTGGGCCCGACTCTGAAATGGCCGCCGCGCAATACCTTCAGGTCCGTTCCACAAATCGAGGCCGCAAAGACCTTGACCAGCACTTCGTCGTCGCGTGGCGTGGGCCTAGGCCGTTCGTCGAGAACGACCCTACCCTGCCCCTGATATACGGCGGCTTTCATCACCCTAAACCTCCATGCCGTAGCGATGAGCCTTGTGGGTTGGGTAAAGCGAGATGGTCGGGATCGTCACATCCGGAGTGCGGGTCGCGACATAGAGTGCGAGCCACGCGACATTGTCGACGTCGATGCAGGAAGCGTGGATGCCTTCCTTAATTTCCTTTTCGTCCAACCAGCCGTCCGTGTAAGCTTCGAGATCGCCGTCGTAGAGGCCCTTGTCGATGATCTCCGTCATTGGCGTCTTGACATGGCTCGGGTTAAGGACCGTGACGCCGATCTTTTTGTCCTTGCCTTCGAGAAGGATGTTCTTGGAGAAGCCGAGCATGCCATGCTTCGAAGCGCGGTACGGGCTGTGGCCCGGACCGGAAGCAACGCGCGTGGACGAGGATCCCATATTGATAATGCGGCCGCCGTTGGCCTGCTTTTCCATATAGATGAAGGCTTCGCGGCAGCAGAGGAAGACAGCCGTCAAGTTTGGCCCGATCGTCTTGTTCCACTCTTCCAGTGTGACGCGGGTTACCGGCGGAGCAAGGCTATCACGACCAGCGGAGTTCACGACGACGTCGATGGAACCAAACTCATCGTTTACCTGCTTAAAGAAGGAACGCACCGTTTCTTCCTCGCAGACGTCTGCGAAGATTGGCAGCACAATACCGCCTGCCTGACGAATTTCGTCGGAAACGCGCGCGAGACGCTCGCGATCAAAATCGACCATCGCGACCTTGGCGCCGTTGGCCGCATAAATGCGGGAGACCGCCTCGCCGATTCCTGAAGCCGCGCCGGTGATGATGCACGACTTTCCCTTGAGAGAAAGTCCCTCGGACAGGGTATTGCTGGACATTTGAACCTCCGTGTTACCGCCTCCGTGAGGCGCTTGTTTCGTCGAATGTTTCTTCAGCGTGCCGAACCGGCAAGCGCCACGGCCTCGGCCGTCAATCGGGTTATCTCATCGAACCTGCCGTCGCGAACGAGCTTGGTGTCCACCATCCACGATCCGCCGCACGCAATTACTGCCCGCAGGGCAAGATAATTTGCGAGATTGCCTGGCCCGATACCTCCGGTCGGCACAAACCGGATCTCTGGATAAGGCCCGGAAAGCGCCTTGATGAACGGGACGCCACCGCTCGGCTCGGACGGAAAGAACTTCACTGTTTTCAGCCCCAGGGCCATCGCCTGCTCTACACCCGTCGGATTGTTGATCCCCGGAACGATCGGCAAGCCGGCCGATTGCGAGGCCTCGACGATGGCAGGATTGAAACCAGGGGTAACGATAAATTGCGCTCCCGCTTCTCTAGCCGCCAGAAGATGGCTTTGCGTTAGAACGGTGCCAGCCCCGAGCAACATGTTCGGCACCTCGTCACGAATGCGCGATAGCGCTTCGGAGGCGGCCGCCGTGCGGAACGTGATCTCAGCGACCCCTAGCCCGCCGGCGAGGAGAGCCTTGGCGAGGGGAACTGCGTCCGCTGCCTGCTCAATCACCACGACAGGCAGAATGCGAGCACGTTCGATGCGTGATTCGATGTCGGCTCCCGTGGCGCCCATTGCTATCTCCTCCGTCGAATTTCTTACCGTGCAAATTAGATAGAATGAAATTCGTTATTGCGCAATAGTCAAAAAAATGATTTTTATTTTTTGCATGAGAGACGGCCGGAGGCCGCCTGCAAAACGCCGGGACCGCCCCTTCATAGGCAGTACGTTTTCAAACGCCGGCGAGACAACCAAGCGAGAGAACGATGAAGAAGGCAGTCTTGTGGGATATGGACGGCACGTTGGTCGACAGCGAGCATATTGCAGTACGCGCACTAGGACGCGCGATGGAAGAAGCGGGACTAACGCCACCAAAGGATCTCATGGAGCGCGTCGTCGGTCGTTCGGCGGATGAGATTTACCGCTACATGTGCCGCGAGTTCGACCTCGATTCCGAGCCGTTGCATTGGGAAGGACGCAAGCACTACCATTACTTCAACGAGGCGAACCTACTGCGGGGATTCTCGGCTGCACTCGACGTCTGGCATCGCCTCGATGCGGCCGGGATCCGGCAGGCTGTCGTTTCGAATAGCGATCGCGCCATTGTCGATGTCAATTTGCGCAGCGTTGGTCTCGTGAAACCGGGCCTCGTGACGGTCGCCCGCAACGATGTGAGAGAGGGGAAACCCCACCCCGAGGGATATCTGAGAGCAGCCTACCTGCTCGGCGTAGATCCGAGGGATTGCTTGATCGTAGAAGATAGCAGCAGTGGGGCGGCGGCCGCCTTGGCCGCCGGAATGGAGACTGTTTTCGTCCCCCACAGCCACAGCGCCGCGCCGGCTGGCGTCCGGACCCTCGCCTCGATGAGTGAGCTGGAAAAGGCGGTCCTGGCTTAATTTGACTGGTGGGGCCGCCGTCGCGGTCCCACCAAAACGATTCCGAGTTGCTTCAAAGCGTCACTATTCGTTTCCCGGGATTTGGTCCCTGTTTTTGCCGTATGAGCGCCTCGCCCAACTCGGTGAATTTCACCACCTCAACGAGTTGCGGATCGAACCGCCCCGTGACAGCATCATCCGCAATACGTGCACCCGCTGACATGAGCCGACCCCACTGTGCCTTGTCACCGAAGTGGTGCAGGGCGTTGAGGCCGACCTCGTGCAGCGAGATTGTGGTAGTGAAGGCTGGCAGCGGAGCGCGCTCCTGCCGATCCTGGATGCAAACGAGATGCCCGTTGGCGGCGACGAGCGGGGCGAGGCCGGCAGCGTGGTCGCCACTGACGGTGTCAAACACGGCAAAGAGCGGCTGCTCCATATTGCGTTCGGCGAAGGACTCACGCCATCCCTCCCGCCGGTAGTCGGTCGTGGTGGCAGCGCCGAGTTCTCGCACGCGCCCAGCCTGTGATGCTGAGCAGACAGCGTGTACGATCCAGCCGCGTCCACGCGCGAGTTGCAACAAAGCCCCGCCGACGGCCCCGGAAGCGCCGATGATGAGCACGTGCGCTCCTTCAAGCGCCGGCACCTTTTCGATCGCCTGAACAGCCGTCAAGCCAGGACAGGGGATCGCGGCTCCAGCCGCGTACGAAAGACCATCCGGCAGCGGAATGAGCGCACGGACAGGCACAGCCGTATATTCGGCAAAGGAACCAGGCTTCATGAGATCGTTGTGATAGGCGACACGCGCGCCGATGCGAATATGACCTGCGCCCTCTCCTGTTTCAACGACTTCGCCGGCACCGTCGACTCCGGGAATATGGGGCCACTCCCAATCGGGGTGGCCCCATTCTACAAATTTCCAGTCGACCGGGTTGAGGCCGACCGCTCGATTTTTGATCAGCACCTCTTCCCGGCCCGGCGTCGGACGCGGGCGTTCCTCCAGTCGAAGACAATCGGGCATACCCGGTTCGTGATGGACCCATGCTTTCATGGTCAATCTCCCGTGCTCAGCAGACCGAATAGCCGCCGTCGATAGGCAGCATGACACCGGTGACGTACGCGGCATCGACGGACAAGAGGAAGTGGATCACTGAAGCGATTTCCGATGGCTGAGCCCAACGTCCCATCGGGATCCGTGAGCCGATCTTCTCGGAACGTTCGCTGTTGGTACGCGCACGCTCCGACATGCGGGTCTCGACCCAACCCGGAGCAACCGAATTCGCCCTCACGCCTCTCGGCGCCCAGGCAACAGCCATCGAACGCGTGACGGCCGCCACCGCGCCCTTGCTGGCCGTGTAGGCCGGCGCGCCGGCCGAACCGAAGATCGACCACATCGATGCCAACATGACGACCCCGCCACCGGCCTTTTCGAGCTTTGGCAGAAGAGTTGTTGCAAGCGCAAAGCCTGCTGTCACATTAATGTTCATTACAGCTTCAAAATCCTCTTTCTGCCATTCGCGTTCATGGCGAAGGATACCGGCACAGTGGACGAGGCCGTGCAATGCATCCTCCCCCGCAAGTGCGGCAACGACAGCATCCGTGTCTGCGACGTTTGCCTTGTGGAAAGCGATTTCTTTCGGCAGGTCCTCATCGTGATCGAGACCGACCGCCAGCACGCGCCAGCCTTCGGAGAGGAGACGTTCGGCCGTAGCACGGCCAATGCCAGTGCCGCCGCCAGTAATGAGCGCGAGTGGTTTTGTCATGCAGATTTCCTCCGGTTTGTTTCCCTCTCCTCGACCCGGCGAATTGCCGCCGTCAGCGCGGAAGGCTGAAGAGAAAAAGGGAGATTGTGAACATGGCGGGCCCCAACCGTTGCCTCGGCTAGTTCGGCCAGCGCTTCGTCCGTTTGTTCGGAAAGACCGAGATCGGCCAGCGAGAGCGGCAGACCGGTCAGACGATAGAGCTCAACAAGCTCGGACGGCGGCTCGACGCCGAGCACTTCGAAATGGACCATCAGTGCCCAAGCAACCTGAAGGCCATGGGCAACCACATCGGCGCCCGGCAATACGGGAATGCCGCGCGTCATGGCATGCGGAAGTGACAAACCGCCGCTTTCGAAGCCGAGACCAGCCATCAATATCATCGCTTCAACGGCGGCGTCGAAATCCTCCGTTACAGTCTTGGCGTCGAGCGACCGCCACGCTCCTGGGGCGGCACTGATGAGTGTGTCGTAGCAGTGGCTTGCAATCGCCTGCGCCAGTCGCGTTGGACGCGCCATGAACATCGTAGTGCCGCCACGCGCCATACAGGCGTCCGCTTCGAATTTCTTCGCCAATGCGTCGCCAAGACCAGCGCGAAACAGGTTCTTTGGCGCGGATATCAAGAGCTCGGTATCGACGACGACGAAATCGGGGTTTCGCAAGAGATGGCCAACTTCAACCAACCGGTGACGCTCATCGTAGAGAACGAAATTCTTCGAGGTCGGGGCATCATTGGAAGCTACCGTTGGAACGGTAATGAGGCCGCAATCCGATAGTGAAGCCAGCGCCTTGCCGGCATCGATCGCTCGTCCACCCCCGGCAGCGATGACAAGCGTTGGATCGGCAGTCAGTAGCCGGCGGAGATCCGCGCCGGTCTGGCGGGTGAGCTCCCCCTCAAATGGCAGCACGGTGATTTCCACGCTGGCAAGTTTGCAGCTTTCCCCTATCAATCCAGCGACTAGATGTCGTATCTGTGCATCGACCACCAGGACGGCCCGCGCACCGATCGTGGCCGCACAATCACCGACGAGGTGGATTGCGCCCCTTCCCTGGATATAACGACCGGGAGCCCCAAACACCGCGACCCGTGTGTCAAATAACTCCATAATGCCTTTCGGCCTCTCGGGCATACCGTGATCCTTATTTCTTCATTTACAAAATATATCATATATCATATTTTGAAGCATGCAACTCTATGGAGGACTACAGTTGACTTTCGACACGATTTCCGGCCGATCCCGCGTGATCGTTCATATAGCCTATCCCTCGCATCATCTGCGGACCCCCCAATTCTTTAACGCCTACTGCCGCGACCAGATGCTCGACGCGGTTCTTGTGCCCTGGCAGGTATCTCCCGAAAATCTGCGCATGGCCTTTGAGGGCCTTCGCCGAGTTGAAAGCCTCGCTGGCGTGATCGTGACCATTCCTCATAAGGCCAGTGTTGCAGCCCTTTGCGACAGCCTTTCGCCGACCGCCGATTTCCTCAAGGTTGCCAACGTCGCTCGCCGCGGAGCCGAC
>Ga0102591_1001648_pt1 | contig 28948 bp, 20 predicted proteins | sample AraplaCol_mCL_r2_2_FD_76860 | JGI IMG/M metagenome (GOLD analysis project Ga0102591, IMG submission 76860) | Arabidopsis root microbial communities from North Carolina, USA - plate scrape MF_Col_mCL_r2 (SPADES assembly) (version 2) | ecosystem: Host-associated > Plants > Roots > Endosphere...
ACGCCCTCGCTCTCGATCCTCATGGTGAGGAGCGCGGAACGCGCGTCTCGAACCATGAAGGCCCAGATCTCGCCCGGGGCCATCCTTCGAGACGCGGCCTAAGGCCGCTCCTCGGGATGAGGACTTGAGCTCGCGGCCCCCGTAGCAGGCCTGAACCACCCCGAGATTGTTCGCGACCAACGAGATGTGCTTCAATGGCATTGCGTTCAATGGGCTGGCTGGATTTGTCATGAGATCGATGCTTGCGGCAACACTGATGTTTGCGGCTGCCACAGGCGCGAACGCCCAGATGACGACGCCGCAGATCCCCGGCACCAAGCCGAAGACGGTCCAGACCGTTCCGATCCGCCCGCCCGCACTTCAGACACCGTCGGAAACGGCCGATGCCATGGCGCAGGCCGAACGCCTCTCGCTCCAGTCCGACCTCGCCTGGGTCGGCCAATATAACGGCGCCATCACCGGCGACGTCAGCGAGCGCATGGTCAATGCCATCAAGGAGTACCAGAAGAACAAGGGCGGCAAGCCGACCGGCGTGCTCAATCCGCAGGAGCGCGCCGCGCTTGCCGAGACTGCGCGGCGGAAACAGGACAGCGTCGGCTGGAAGATCGTAATGGAGCCGACCAGCGGCGCCCGGCTCGGTATTCCCGGCAAGCTGGTGCCGCAGCAGGCGACCGACGCCAACGGCTCGAAATGGACCTCGCCGACCGGAACGGTGCAGGTGCTGCTCAGCCGGCGCAAGGAGGCGAACCCGACCACCGCAAAGCTCGCGGACGCCGAGAAGAAGGAGCCGGCCGGCCGCAAGATCGACTACACCGTGGTGAAACCCGACTTCTTCGTGCTGTCCGGTCTCCAGGGCCTGAAGAAATTCTACGTGCGCGGCACCTTCAAGGGCGACGAGGTCCGCATCATGACGATCCTCTACGACCAGGCGACCGAGAACACGGTCGAGCCGGTCGTGATCGCGATGTCGAGCGCCTTCAACGCGTTTCCGCCGGGACCGCAAGCCGGGCCGCCGCCACGCAAGACCGTCGAATACGGCACCGGCATCGTCGTCAGTGACGACGGTGCGATCGTCACCGACCGTCTCGTCACCGATGGCTGTCTCGCCATCACGATCGCCGGCCACGGCAGTGCCGACCGTCTCACTGATGACAAGGAGCGCGGTCTTGCGCTGCTGCACATCTACGGCGCACGCGGCCTGAAGCCGCTCAGCCTTGCTGGCGGCGCGGCAAAGACCAACGTGGATGTCGTCGGCATCGCCGATCCGCAGAGCCAGGGCGGCGCGGGTGGCGTGTCGGTCGTCAAGGCCGCGCTGGCGCCGACCCCGAGCAGCGAGTCCATGCTGTCCCCGCCGCCGGCGGTCGGGTTTTCCGGCGCTGCCGCGATCGACGGCGACGGCAAGTTCGCCGGCATCGCGCTGTTGAAGCCGACCATGGTGGCGGGACCTGCGACATCGGTGCCGGCATCACAGGCCGTGATGGTGTCCGCGGACGCCGTGCGTGATTTCCTGAAGGCCAACCAGATCGCGGCGAACGGCACGTCGACGGATGCCAAGGCTGCCGTCGTGCGCGTGATCTGCGTCAGGAAGTAGAGCGAGCGATCCTCTTGCTCTCTCGTGTCTGATGCGGTGCGGCACGTGAGGCTTTCCGCTGGACCACGCCCATGCAGAGTCTCACGTGATATTTTGCGAAGTCCCGAGATTTCCGAGAGGCGCCGTCAGACGACATTTGAGCCCGGCCGCGCCATAGGAAACATCGACGGAACCGCTGAAATCGTCTGCCAGCACGCGCGAAATGAGCCTGGAGCCGAAACCAGCGCGCACAGGCTCTGACACAAGCGGGCCGTCAATCTCCTCCCAGACAAGAACAAATTTTGACTCACCGTCCTCCGTTTCGACCGCCCATGTGATGGATACAAAGCCTGCCGCCACGGTCAAAGCGCCGTACTTCAAGGCGTTGGTCGCAAGCTCATGAAGCGCCAAGGACAGAGCAAGCGCTTGTCGAGACTTCACGACGAGTGGGGGACCCGACACCGTGAAGCGGCCTTCACCAGTCCGATAAGGTGCAAGAGCCGTGCGGATCACATCGTGGAGCGGCGCGGCCGCCCAGTTTGACGCCGTCAGCAGGTCCTGCGCGCGTCCGAAGGCGCCCAGCCGCGCCTGGTACTTTTCGAGTCCCGCTTTGCTCGTGGGGTCGCGAAATGTCTGCGCAGCGACCGCGCTCAACACCGCAAGCGTATTCTTGACGCGGTGCTTCAGCTCCTCGTTGATGAGGTTGAGCGCTTCCCTTGCCATATGCTCGGACGTGACATCCCTGCAGACGACAAGGACGCCGCCGACCTTGCCTTCGAGATCGATGGGACCGAAGCTATAGGTCCACCAAACGTCCTCGCGACGTCCGTGACGCGTGACCGGCACCAATTGGTCCTCGTTCCAGGTCGCTCCCTTGCCGGACATGACGTACTCGATCTGAGGACCAATGATGTCCCAGATCTCCGCCCAGCACTCGCGGCCGCGGCTCCCCAAAGCGCTTGGGTGCCTTTCCGGCCCCATCGTCTCCCGGTATGCATCGTTGTAGAACTGGAAGAGCTCCGGCCCCCACCAGATGAACATGGGGTGCCGCGAGGTCAGAACGAGCCGCACCGTAACGCGAAGACTTTGGGGCCAGCTTTCGGGAGGCCCGAGGGATGTGCTCGACCAGTCAAACGCTCGCGTCAAAGCGCCCAACTCGCCTCCGCCAGCCAAGAAGTCGCCGCCGATATCCCTGCCCATATACGCGCAGCCTTACTGAGACGTTGACCGACGCGCCTGCCGCCAGCCAGCCTTAGCATACACTGTCGGGCTCATGCCGTCATCCGCAGGGGATCGGGTCCGGGGTGACGTCGATGTGCACCGGCAAAGGCCATTGTTCGAATAATGCCGCGGCAGTCCGAGAATTGCCAAACGCTGGAACGAAGGCGATGCCGTCCGCAGGCGATTGGACGAATTCAGTGGCCTCGGCGACCGAGCGAACCGGTCTTGTAATTTCCCGGTTAGCCCAACCTGAATCTGATGCCACTGCGCGCAAGACCGCCCGATATCCCGACCGGCGTGCCGTCAGCACGCCAGCAGGCGGCACCGGTCATGGTGCCGTCGTCGTCGAAAGCGATGCCGTTCATGCCGCCTGCGACCGTCGCAACGGGCTGCACCGTGTGGCCGAGACCTTCGAGCCTGGTGCGCACGCTCACCGGCACCGTCTGCTCGACCTCGAGCGCGTTGCCCTCGGTCCAGACCCTGGGCGCCTCGACGGCCTCCTGCAGGCTCATGCCGTGGTCGATCAGATTGACCAGCGCCTGCATCGCACTCGGGAAGATCCGCTTGCCGCCGGGCAGGCCGAGCGCGTAGCGCAGCTTGCCGTCATTCAGCGCCATCATCGGCGACATCGAGGTCGTCACGCGCTTGCCGGGCGCCAGCGACAATGCATGGCCCGGACGCGGGTCGAACAAATTCATATAATTGTTGGCGATGGCCCCTAAGCCCGGGATCATGATCTTGGCGCCGAACAGATTGTTGATGGTCTGCGTGGTTGCGACCACGTTGCCGAAACTATCTGCCGCGGTCATGTGCGTGGTGTGCGCGCCTTCGAGCTGCGACACGCCCGCGCCCCAAGCCTGCGCGCGCACGGGATCGATGGCGCGGCGGCGCTCCTCAGCATAGGCTTTCGAGGTCAGTTTCTCCACGGGCACGCCGACATAATCGGGATCGCCGCTGGCCGCAGCGCGATCGGCGAAGGCGATCTTCAGCACTTCGGCGAGATAGTGGATCGTCTCTGGCGTGCCGAAGCCGAGGCCGCCGATGTCGTAGCCCTCGAGAATGTTGAGCATCTGCGCGATGTGCACGCCGGATGCGGCGGGCGGCGGGGGACCGAGAATGGTCCAGCCGCGGTAGTCGGCGCGGATCGGCTGGCGCTCGACCGTCTTGTAGGCCGTGAGATCGTTGCGGCGGAGGAAGCCGCCGGCCTTCTCCATGTAGTCGACCAGGATATCGCCGAGCGGTCCGTCGTAGAGCGCCTGCTCGCCGTGATCGGCGATGTGACGCAGCGTCTCCGCATATTCCGATTGCACCACGCGCTCGCCGACCTTCAGCGGCTCCCCGCCAGGCAGGAAGATCGCCGCGATCGCCCGGTCCTTGCGCATCTCATCCGCACTCTCGCTGATGCATTCGTGGAGATAGGGCGTCGTCGCATAGCCGCGCGCGGCATGCTTGATCGCAGGCTGCATCACGTCCGCGAGGCTCATGGTGCCGAATCGGCGCAGCGTCTCGCACCAGGCCTTGAGCGAGCCCGGCGTCGCCACCGCCTTCGGGCCGTTGAGATTCTCGTTGCCGATTGTGTCGAACACGTCGTGGGCCGAGCCCGGCTTGGACGTATAGGTCGTGTCGCGAACGGCCGAGGGCACGGTGCTCTGGCCGTCGATGAAGCGGTGGCTGCCGTCGGCCAGCCGGATATGTGCCATGCCGCCGCCGATGATGCCTACCATCATCGGCTCGACCACGGTCAGCGTGAACAGGGTCGCGATCGCGGCATCGATGGCATTGCCGCCGGCGGCCAGCATCTCGGCGCCGGCGCTGGAGGCCAGGGGGTGGTTGCTGACCACCATGCCGCGGCTCGAGACCGCCGGCATCTTCTGGCAGTCAAAGGTGGTTGTTGTCCGGTCGCGCCAGTTACCGCTCATTGCCTGCCCTTTCCATCACGGCAACGAGCACATCACACGTACGACTACTGGTCCAGTAATGGTACGGATTAGCTGGCATTCCTTATTCCGCCATCATCATTGCCGTTGATTCGGACCTCCGCGATCCCCTTTGGATCGGGCCGGCACGTCCTGAGCGAGAAGAGCTCAGCATCGCGAGAGATGCACGTTCGCGTGGCGTATTCCTGACCCAAGCACTCCAAAGGATTGATCTTCAAATGCACACGATCGTACTGGCCACCCAAAAGGGTGGCAGCGGGAAGAGCACGCTCGCCATCGGTCTCGCGCTCGCGGCCAAGCAGGCCGGCTTCACCGTCCGCCTGATCGAGACCGACCCGCAGGGCACCCTGTCCAACTGGCAGCGCCGCCGCGCGAGCGACGATCTCGTCGTCGAGCCGATCTATCATGCCGCAGACATCGCGCCGCGCCTGAAGATGCTCGCCGACAGCGGCCTCCAGCTCGCGATCGTCGACACCGCTGCCGGCCTCAGCGCCGCGACCACCGCGGCGATCCGCCATTCCGACCTCTGCCTGATCCCGGCCCGCCCGAGCGTCGCCGACATCGAGGCGACCGTCTCCACCCTCAGCGTCGCGCGCGCCTGGAAGCGTCCCTACAGCTTCGTGCTCAACCAGACGCCGATCCGCGGCCAGCGCATCGACAACGCTGCCAACACGCTTGCCGAGGAAGCCGCACTCGATCTCGCTGACGTGCTCGCGCGTCCGCTGATCGTGATGCGCAACGATCACCAGGATTCGCTCGCGAGCGGCCTTGCCGTCAGCGAGTTCGCGCCGAACGGCAAGTCCGCGGACGAGATCCGCGGCCTCTGGCGCTGGATCGAGACCCGGCTCGAACTCGAAGCCACGAGCAATGTCCTGATCGACCAGGTCATGTCGGCCGCGGACGGCATGCTGCACGCCGCAACGGAGCTGGCGGCGGACGAGACCACGACACTGGCGTCCTGAGCGGGGCGATCGCTCAGACGACAGCCGGCCCTTCGCCATCCGGAAGGGCCCCAGCGACGAAGCAATCCGGCCACCAGCCCGGCCGGATTGCTTCGCGCTTTTTGGAAATGCTCTATCCGCTCGTCGTAGCCCGGATGGAGCGCAGCGCAATCCGGGAAAGTCTCTCTGCGGTGAAGCTGGACCCGGATTGCGCTGCGCTTCATCCGGGCTACAAGTTCGTGCTTTCAGGCTTCGGCCTTCACGCTCACTTCTGACATTTCGCGCACCAAAAGGTCGACCGGCCATTCTGGGTGAAACGCTTGATCGTGCCGCCGCAGCGCGGCGTGGTGCATTTCTCGCCCTCGCGGTCGTAGACTTTGAACGAATGCTGGAAATAGCCGAGCTCGCCCGAGGTCTGGCGGTGATCGCGCAGTGACGAGCCGCCGGCCTTGATGGCGTCGTTCAGCACGGTGTGGATCGCACCGACCAGCCGCTTCGCATGATCGGTCGGCTCGCCGCCGCCAACGCCCTTGCGCCCCTTGGTCGCGAGCGTCGCCGCGATCCGGCGTGGCGACAGATGCGAGCGATGCAGCGCTTCGCAGACATAGATGTTGCCGAGCCCGGCCACCACGCGCTGGTCGAGCAGCGCGGCCTTCAGGCTCGTGAGCTTGCCTGCGCAGGCCCGCGCCAGCATCGCGGCATCGAATTCGTTGCCGAGCGGCTCGGGACCGAGCCCACGCAACAACGGCTCCTCCTCGAGCGCACTTCGCGCGATCACTTTCATGTAACCGAAGCGGCGCGGATCGTTGAACACGATGTCGGCGCCGGAGGACATCCGAAACAGCACGTGGTCGTGCGCGGAGTCCTTGCCCTTCGGATAGTGAAACTCACCCGGCGCCGCCTCGTTGTCGGGCTTGATGACGCGGAACGAGCCCGACATGCCCAGATGCATCAGGAGCACATCGCCGGAGGCGAGGTCCGCCATGAGATATTTTGCGCGTCGGCCGAGGCCCGTGACGACCTGGCCCTGGAGCCGGGCCACGAAATCCGGCTGGAACGGAAAGCGCAGATCCGGCCGGCGGGCCTCCGCCTTGAGGATTTTCGCGCCCTCCATGACGGGCTGAAGGCCGCGGCGAACGGTCTCGACTTCGGGCAATTCAGGCATGGTCAGGCATTCACCTTATGAGGGCGGTGTGATAGCGCCATTGCGGCGGGCAGGCTATGGTCCGCCCAGTGGAGTAGAGTAATGGATCGGCCGGGCGAAACCACGCATTTTGGCTTCAAGGACGTTCCCCTCGGGGACAAGCAGACGCTGGTGAACGACGTGTTTCACAGCGTGGCGTCGCGCTATGATTTGATGAACGATTTGATGTCCGGCGGCCTGCACCGGGTCTGGAAGGACATCATGATCACGGCGCTCGATCCACCCCGGGGCGACCGGCCGTTCGCATTGCTCGACGTGGCCGGCGGCACCGGTGACATCTCGTTCCGTGCCGCCAAGGCCGCGGGTGCGGGCTTCCATGCCACCGTCTGCGACATCAACACCGACATGCTGGCCGTGGGCCGCGAGCGCGCCGCGAAGCGCCATCTCGAAGCCAAAGTCGATTTCGTCGAAGGCAATGCCGAGGCGCTCGGATTCGCGGACCGCAGCTTCGACGCATATACGATCGCTTTCGGCATTCGCAACGTGCCCCGGATCGATCTGGCGCTGCGCGAGGCCTATCGCGTGCTGAAGCCCGGCAGCCGCTTCCTCTGCCTTGAATTCTCCAGCGTCGAGATGCCGGGGCTGGATCGCCTCTATGACCTGTTCTCGTTCAAGGTGATCCCGCCGCTCGGTCGCATGATCACGGGCGATGCCGAGTCCTATCAATATCTCGTCGAATCGATCCGCAAGTTTCCAAAACCCAACGCGTTCGCCGACATGATCCGCGACGCCGGCTTTGCCCGCGTCAGCTGGCAGACATTGTCCGGCGGCATCGTCGCACTGCATTCGGGCTGGCGTTTGTGATCTCTGCCTTTACCCACATTGCGCGCCTGATCCGCGCCGCGTTCGTATTTGCCCGCGAGGGCGTGTTCGGCTCGGTCGATCCGAGCCTGGTGCCGCCGCCGGGACAGCTCGCGCTGAAGCTCGCGCGCCTCGTCGAACGCCGCGGCACCAAGCACGGGCCCCGGATCGCTCGCGCGCTGACACGGATGGGCCCCGCCTATCTCAAGCTCGGACAGTTCCTGGCGACGCGCCCCGACGTCGTCGGCGTCATCATGGCGCGCGACCTCGAAAGCCTCCAGGACCGCCTGCCGCCGTTTCCGCAGGATGAAGCCGAGGCCGCCATCGCGACGTCGCTGGAGCGGCCGCTGAAGGACGTCTTCGTGAATTTCGGCCCGCCCGTCGCGGCCGCCTCGATCGCGCAGGTCCATCGCGGCGAAGTCTTGCACGACGGGATCCGCAAATCGGTCGCGGTCAAGGTGCTCAGGCCGAACGTGGCGGCACGCTTCCGCCGCGATCTCTCCGACTTCTTCTTCGTCGCCCACAAGGCCGAGACCTATTCGGCGGAAGCGCGGCGGCTGCGCCTGATCGAGGTCATCAACACCATGTCGCGCTCGGTCGCCATGGAGATGGACCTGCGACTGGAGGCGGCTGCGCTGTCGGAGATGGCGGAGAACACGCGCGACGACCCTGACTTCCGCGTGCCGGAGGTCGACTGGGATCGCACCACGCACAACGTGCTGACGATGGAGTGGATCGACGGCATCGCGCTGAACGATCACAAGCGCCTGGAAGAGGCGCAGGTCGATTTGCCCGACCTCGGCCGCAAGGTGATCCAGAGCTTCCTGCGCCACGCGCTGCGCGACGGCTTCTTCCATGCCGACATGCATCCGGGCAATCTGTTCCTCGACGACGCCGGCCGCCTCGTCGCAGTCGATTTCGGCATCATGGGCCGGCTCGGCATGAAGGAGCGGCGCTTCCTCGCCGAAATCCTGCTCGGCTTCATCACCCGCGATTATCGCCGCGTCGCCGAGGTGCATTTCGAGGCGGGCTACGTGCCCGCGCATCACTCGGTCGAGAATTTCGCGCAAGCCATCCGCGCCATCGGCGAGCCGATCCACAACCGCACGGCGGAAGAGATCTCGATGGCGCGGCTCTTGACGCTGCTGCTCGAGGTCACCGGCCTGTTCGACATGACGACGCGGCCCGAGCTGATCCTGCTGCAGAAGACCATGGTGGTGGTCGAAGGCGTGGCGCGCGGCTTCGACCCCAAGCTCGACATCTGGAAGATCGCCGACCCCGTGGTGCGCGAATGGATCGAGCGCAATCTCGGCCCGATCGGCCGGGTGCAGGGCGCGCTCGCCGGAACCGGAGACATCGCGCGGGTGCTGATGCGCCTGCCGGAGATCGCCGAGCGGTCGGTGAAGGTGCTGGAGCAGCTCGAGACCATGACACGGGAGGGCATCAGGCTGTCGCCGGAGAGCATCGCCGCGATGGGCCGTAGCGAGGGCCGCAAGAACCGGTGGCGCACCGTCGCGCTCTGGATCATCGCCGCGACCTTTATCGGAATCCTGGTTGCCGTCCGGAATCTATGATTGCATTGCAATCATACGAATGATAGCATCGCTATCATTCCGTGCTGGAGGGCGCCGTGGCAAGCCTGACCATCCGCAAGCTCGACGAACACGTCAAAACCTATCTGCGGCTACGCTCGGCCAAGAATCGCAGGTCGGTCGAGGAAGAGGTCCGGGTCATCCTGCGGGAGCTGATCGAGGGTCGCGAGGAGCCGCTGACGCCGTTTGCGGCGCCGCCTGCGCCCTCCTCCGCCCCGACGCCCCAGCGCACCGGCGCCATCCCCGAGGCCAGCGTCACCCTGATCATTGGCGGCGGCATCGCGGCCTATAAATCGCTCGACCTGATCCGGAGGCTGAAGGAGCGCCGCGTCGAGGTCCGCTGCGTCCTGACCAAGGCGGCGCAGCAATTCGTCACGCCGCTGGCGGTGAGCGCACTCTCGCATGAGCGCGTCTACACCGACCTGTTCGACCCCCAGAGCGAGTTCGATGCGGGCCATATCCGCCTCGCGCGCGACTGCGACCTGATCGTGGTGGCGCCCGCCACCGCCGACCTGATGGCCAAGATGGCGAACGGCCATGCCGACGATCTCGCCAGCGCCATCCTGCTCGCGACCAACCGCAAGGTGCTGTTGGCGCCGGCGATGAATCCGCTGATGTGGAGCAATGCGGCGACGCGCCGCAATGTCACGCAGCTTCAGCGCGACGGCGTGGTGCTGATCGGGCCGAATTCCGGCGAGATGGCCGAAGCGGGTGAGGCCGGCGTTGGCCGCATGTCGGAAGCGATCGAGATCGCCAATGCCGCCGAGCGACTGCTGCGGCCGCCGGTGCCGAGGCCGCTGGCCGGCAAGCGCGTGCTGATCACTGCAGGCCCGACGCACGAGCCGATCGACCCGGTGCGCTACATCGCCAACCGTTCCTCCGGCAAGCAGGGCTTTGCCATTGCCGCCGCCGCGCAGGCCGCGGGCGCCGAGGTGATCCTCGTCAGCGGCCCGGTCGATCTCGACGACCCCCAGGGCGTCACCGTCAAGCATGTGGAATCGGCGCGGCAGATGCTGGAGCAGGTGCAGGCCGCGCTGCCCGCCGACATCGCGATCTTCGCCGCCGCGGTCGCCGACTGGCGCGTCGCCAACGAGGGCGAACAGAAGCTGAAGAAGACTTCAGCCGGCATGCCGCCACTTCAGCTCGTCGAAAATCCCGACATCCTCGCCACCATTTCAAAACTGACCGACAAGCGCCCACCGCTGGTGATCGGCTTTGCCGCCGAGACCGAGCACCTCATCGACAACGCCAAGTCCAAGCTGGCGCGCAAGGGCTGCGACTGGATCGTCGCCAACGACGTCTCGCCCGCCACCGGCGTGATGGGCGGCGACCGCAACACCGTGCATCTGATCAGCCGCAAGAATGGAGAGATTGCGGTTGATTCCTGGCCGGTGATGACCAAGGAACAGGTCGCCATCGAACTGGTCGCGCACATCGCAAAGAGCGCGACCGACAAATCCCGGGAGCCGGCATCTTGAGCACGAAGGTCACGGTCGAACTGCAGCAATTGACGCATGCCGACGGTTTGCCACTCCCGGCCTATCAGACCGCGGAAGCCGCCGGCCTCGACCTGATGGCAGCGGTGCCGGAGGGCGAGCCGCTGACGCTCGTGCCCGGCCAATATACGCTGGTGCCGACGGGCCTTGCGATCGCTTTACCGCCCGGGCACGAGGCCCAGGTGCGGCCGCGCTCCGGACTCGCGGCCAAGCACGGCGTCACCGTGCTGAATTCGCCCGGGACGATCGACGCCGACTACCGCGGCGAGATCAAGGTCATCCTGATCAATCACGGCGCAGCACCCTTCGTGATCAAGCGCGGCGAGCGCATCGCGCAGATGGTGATCGCCCCCGTGGTGCAGGCCGCGCTGGTTCCGGTGACAACGTTGTCGACGACCGATCGCGGCGCTGGCGGCTTCGGCTCGACCGGGCGCTAACGCACGGCAGATCCAGCCGAATCATCCCGAAGAACTACGTGAGCTGGAACACGTCGCCCCGCATTTTTTTGGGGCCGCCTTTACGTTCACGATCTGGACTCTTACCGGCGGAGTCACGGTGAGGGTATTGTCTTTTGATTCGCGCGCGACGGGGGTCGCCGCGCGTAGATTCGTGCGGTCTTGGGGCAACTATGTCAGGCGTGATCGTGTCGATGCGTCGGACGCTGCTGTCGTGCACATCGCTTGCGCGCAACGGCCTCGTGGGAGGCGCTCTCGCAGCGCTGTTGCCGGCTGCGCCGGCCGAGGCCGCCGACCTCATCGACACTCTCTCCATCGTGCTGGATTTCAACCGGCAGGAACTCGCGGTGCTCGCCACCGCGCTGGCCCTGCTCGGCTTCTCGGTGGTGGCCGCGATCCTGCTGATGCGCACACGCGTGCGGACAGCGAAGAACGAGGCGCGGCTGCGCGCCCGGATCGGGGAACTGCAACTACAGGCCGACCGCTTCGGCGCGCTGCTGTTCGCCGAGCCGCAGATCCTGATCTCATGGCCCGCCGGCGATAACCGCGCGCAGATCTCCGGCGACATCTCCATGGTGCTGCCGCGCGACTCCTCGCCGCAGCGCGTGCTCGCCTTCGGAACCTGGCTGCCGCCGGAACCCGCGCTGCAGATGGATCATGCGGTCGATGCACTGCGCGACCGCGGTGACGGGTTCCAGCTGACGCTGACGACCGCGCACGGCCACACGCTGGAGGCCATCGGCCGCGCCATCGGCGGCCAAGCCATTGTCCGGATTCGCGAACTCTCCGGGCTGCGCCGCGACCTGGCCGAGACCAATCTGCGCTACAACGCGCTGTCCGACGAGACCGAGATGCTGCGCGGTTTTGCCGCCGCTGCACCCTGGCCGATCTGGGCCAAGGGCGAGAACGGCGCGCTGACTTACGCCAACCCGGCCTATGTCCGCGCCACCGAGGCGGCCAGCGTCACCGACGCGCAGGAGCGCAAGCTCGAGCTGCTCGACAGCGCCGACCGCTCCGCGATGGAGCGGGGCCTGAAGGACGCCGCGGGCTTCACCTCGCGGCTGCCGATCGTGATCAGCGGTGAGCGGCGCATCTACGACGTGCGCGCCGTCAATGTCGGCAGCGGCAGCGTGGGCGTCGCCATCGATGCCAGCGAGGCGGATGCGCTCAGCTCCGCGCTGGTGCGGATGGCGGAAGCGCACCGCCGCACGCTGGACCAGCTCTCCTCGGGCGTTGCCGTGTTCGACGGCCAGCGCCGACTCGCCTTCTACAACGATTCCTACCGCCGGCTGTGGGACCTCGACCGCAGCTTCCTCGACGCCAATCCCGACGATTCCAGCGTGCTCGACAAGCTCCGCGCCGCGCGCAAGCTGCCCGAGCAGCCCGATTTCCGCGCCTGGAAAGCGAAACTGCACGAGGCCTATCGCGCGGTCGAGGCCGCGAAGGACACCTGGTATCTGCCCGACGGCCGCGCGCTCTCGGTCGTCACCACGCCGAACCCGGAAGGCGGCGTCACCTACCTGTTCGACGATGTCACGGAGAGCCTCGAGCTCGCCCGCCGCTTCGACGGCATGATCCGGGTTCAGCGCGAGACGCTGGACAGCCTCGCCGAGGGCGTCGCGGTGTTCGGCAGCAACGGCAAGGCCCAGCTGTTCAATCCGGCCTTCGTCCGGATGTGGAAGCTGTCGAGCGATGCCATGCGCGACGAGCCGCATATCCAGACCGTCGAAGGCTGGTGTCATCAGCTGTTCGACGATCCCGCGGTCTGGCGCCAGATCCGCGAGGCCGTCACCTCGATCGAAAGCCGCGCCGACGTGCCGCTGAAGCTCGAGCGGAAGGACGGCAGCGTGCTCGACGGCATGATCCGTCCGCTGCACGACGGCGCGACCATGCTGACGTTCCAGGACATCACCGACACCGAGAATGTCGAGCGCGCGCTACGCGAGCGCAACGAGGCGCTGGAGGCCGCGGACCAGATGAAGGTGGATTTCGTCCACCACGTTTCTTACGAGCTGCGCTCGCCGCTCACCACCATCATCGGCTTCGCGCATTTCCTCAGCGATCCCTCGACCGGGCCGCTGACGCCGAAACAGGCCGAATATCTCGACTACGTCACCAAATCGACCAACGCGCTGCTGGCGCTCACCAACAACATCCTCGATCTCGCCACCATCGACGCCGGCGCCATGAAGCTGGAACTCGGGCCCGTCGACGTCAGCAAGACCATCGAGCTGGCCGCGGAAGGCATCCAGGACCGGCTTGCCACCGACCGCATCCGCCTCAAGGTCGAGATCGCGCCCGACGTCGGCAGCTTCGTCGGCGACGAGAAGCGCGTGGTGCAGGTGCTCTATAACCTCCTCGCCAACGCCGTCGGATTTTCTCCACAGGATTCCACCGTCGGCATCAGCGCGCGGCGCACCGAGCGCAGCGTGGTCTTCACCGTGACAGATTCCGGGCCTGGAATACCTGCCGACATGAAGGACAAGGTGTTCAACTGGTTCGAAAGCCGCTCGCAGGGCTCGCGTCACCGCGGCGCCGGGCTCGGCCTGTCGCTGGTGCGCTCCTTCGTCGAGCTGCATGGCGGCAAGGTGCGGGTGGATTCGATCGTCGGCCGCGGCACGGTCGTGATCTGCGATTTCCCGACCGACCAGGCGGCGCATCGCGACGCCGCCGAATGACAGAGCCCACCAAACTCTCCGTCGCGCTTCACAACGAGACGGCCACCGCGCAATTGATGGCCGACCTCGCGCTCCTGGTCGGCCCCGGCGACGTCATCACCCTCACCGGCGATCTCGGCGCCGGCAAGACCGCGGCGGCACGCAGCCTGATCCGCTACCTCGCCGGCGACGAGGAGCTGGAAGTGCCGAGCCCGACCTTCACCCTCGTGCAGAGCTATGAGCTGCCGCCTTTCCCGGTGATGCATGCCGACCTCTACCGGATCGAGGACGAGAGCGAGCTCGAGGAGATCGGGCTGTCGCCGCTCCCCGAGGCCACGCTGGTCCTGATCGAATGGCCGGAGCGCGCACCGTCGGCGATGCCGCAGGACCGCATCGACATCGCCCTGACGCATCGGCCGGCGCTGGGCTCGAATGCGCGCGCCGCCGATATCACCGGGTATGGCAAGGCCGCCGCGACTGTGGCGCGGCTACAGGCGCTGCGCGAGTTTCTGGACGCATCCGGCTATATCGACTCAGGCCGCAAGCGCATGGCCGGGGATGCCTCGACACGCTCCTATGCGCGCCTGATCCGCGACGACGGCGTCGTCATTCTCATGAACTCGCCGCAGCGCCCCGATGGCGCGGCGCTCTATAACGGCAAGTCCTACAGCGCAGCAGTGCATCTGGCGGAAAACATCAAGCCGTTCGTTGCCATCGACGAAGGCCTGCGCACGGCGGGAGTATCCGCGCCGGCGATCCACCATTTCGATCTCGACCACGGTTTTCTGATCTCGGAGGATTTCGGCAGCGAAGGCGTGATCGAGGGTGATCCGCCGCGCCCGATTGGCGAGCGCTACGAGGCTGCGACCGACGTGCTCGCCGCGCTGCACGCCAAGACGCTGCCGGAAACCCTGCCGCTGGCCGGCCAGAGCTACGACATCCCGGTCTTCGACACCGAGGCACTCTTGATCGAAATCGGCCTGATGCCGGAATGGTATCTGCCCGATCGCAACGCGCCGCTCAGCGAAGCGGCCCGCGCGGAGTTCTTCGCGATGTGGCGCGAGCTCTTGAAGAAGCCGCTGGCGGCGCCGAAGACGTGGGTCATCCGCGACTACCACTCGCCGAACCTGATCTGGCTCGGCGATCGCAGCGGCATCGAACGCGTCGGCGTGATCGACTTTCAGGACACCGTGCTCGGTCCGCACTCCTATGACGTGGTGTCGCTGCTCCAGGATGCCCGCATCGACGTGCCCGAAAACATCGAGCTCACGCTGCTGTCGCGCTACATCAAGGCGCGCCGCGCCAGCGATGCGGGCTTCGACGCCGCCGGCTTCGCCGAGCTCTACGCCATCATGTCGGCGCAGCGGAACACGCGCCTGCTCGGCACCTTCGCCCGGCTCAACCGCCGCGACGGCAAGCCGCACTATCTGCGTCACCAGCCGCGGATCTGGACCTATCTCCAACGCTCGCTGGCCCATCCTGCGCTGGGCTTCCTGCGCGACTGGTATCTCGCCAACGTGCCGCCGCCCAAAAGTCCGCCTCAGCCCTGATTTGGGACCTGATTTACCGGCTGTTAGCCAAGACGTCGGTATTCTGGCGGCCAGGCAGCCGGATAAATACGGGCTGGAGCGGGCAGATGGCGGTAAAGACGGACCAGCGTGGCAACAGCCGGGTCGTTTTCGAGCGTGGGATTCCGGCCCAGATGATGGGTATCGACGGGACCTGGCGGCGCGAATGCACCATGGAGGACGTCTCCGACAGCGGCGCCAAGCTGACCATCGACGGCTCGGTCGAAGGCCTGCACCTGAAGGAATTCTTTCTGCTGCTGTCCTCCACCGGGCTGGCCTATCGGCGCTGCGAATTGGCCTGGGTCAATGGCGACCAGATCGGCGTCAATTTCCTGAAAGTCGGCGACAAGAAGAAGAAGGCGCGTTCCACAGCCGTCGGGGCATGACGGCAACACCCGTCGTACAACCGTCACGGCGGCTGGTTAAGGCGATTGAGATGCGGTGCGGCGGATCGAACCTCGTGTTAGGGTTGCTGCGAACGCGAAAGGTCTGAGAAAGCGAGATGTCCGTCAAACCGACCAAAGCCATGGTGCTCGCCGCAGGGTTCGGCCTGCGCATGCGTCCGCTGACGGACAAGATGCCGAAGCCGATGGTGCCGGTGGCCGGCCAGCCGCTGCTTGACCACGTGCTCGACAAGCTCGGCCAGGCCGGCGTGACCGACGCCGTGGTCAACGTGCATTACCTGCCGGACCAGATCATCAATCACACCGCCTCGCGCCAGCATCCGCGCGTCACCATCTCGGACGAACGCGACCAGGTGCTCGGCACCGGCGGCGGCGTGGTCAAGGCGCTGCCGCTGCTCGGCGATGCACCGTTCTATCATGTCAATTCCGACACGTTGTGGATCGACGGCGTGCGCCCGAACCTGACGCGGCTCGCCGAGAATTTCGACCCTGAGCGCATGGACATCCTGCTGCTGATGGCGCCGACCGCGACCAGCATCGGCTATAGCGGCCGCGGCGATTACGGCATGCTGCCGGACGGTGCCTTGCGCAAGCGCAAGGAAAAAGAGGTCGTTCCGTTCGTCTATGCGGGCGCGGCGATCCTGTCGCCGACGATCTTCGACGGCGCGCCGCAAGGCGAGTTCTCGCTGACAAAAATGTTCGACCGTGCCAACGAGCAGGAGCGCCTCTTCGGCCTCCGCCTCGACGGCGTCTGGATGCATGTCGGCACGCCCGATGCCGTGCACGCCGCGGAAGAGGCGTTTCTGGAGAGCGTGGCGTAAGGGCCACGCAGACGGTGCCGTAGGGTGGGCAAAGGCGCAACGCGCCGTGCCCACCGTCTCTCTCGATCGCAAAAATGCGTGGGCACGCTTCCGCTTTGCCCACCCTACGACACCTGCACCAGCCCGCGCGAACAGCGGGGACTATCTCCCCTCCACCCATATCCATTTGAGCCCGCCTCCCTATATTGGCGCCTGATCCTTCGAATCAGGCAGCCATGCGCGTTTTCAGCGTCCCCATCTCAGTTCCGTTCCTGCGCACGGTCGTCACGGCCCTGCTCGAGGGACGGCTGGTCGAGGGCTTCGAGGCGCGCAAGGAACCGGCGCGGCTTGCCGACGCCACGCTGTATTTGCCGACCCGCCGCGCCATGCGCGTCGTGCGCGAGATTTTCCTCGACGAGATGAAGGCCGATGCCGTCGTGCTGCCGCGCATCGTCGCGCTCGGTGACATCGACGAGGATGAGCTCGCCTTCGCCGATGACGGCGAGCAATTTTCCGGCGCGACGCCGCTCGATATTCCGCCGCGGCTTGGCGAGCTCGAGCGGCGGCTAACGCTGGCACAACTGGTCGCGGCCTGGGCCAAGGGCCCGGTGTTGGCGCCGCTGGTGGTCGGCGGGCCGGCCTCGACGCTCGCGCTCGCCGGCGACCTCGCACGCCTGATCGACGACATGGTCACGCGCGGCGTCGACTGGAACGCGCTCGACGGCCTCGTGCCTGACAACCTCGATCGCTATTGGCAGCACTCGCTCGAATTCTTGCGCATCGCGCGCATCGCCTGGCCCGGTCATCTCGCCGAGATCAACCGGATCGAGCCCGCGGCGCGGCGCGACCTCCTGATCGCGGCGGAAGCCAAGCGGCTGACCGCGCATCCGAACGGTCCGGTGATCGCCGCGGGCTCGACCGGCTCGATGCCGGCCACCGCGAAATTCCTGCACGCGGTCGCATCGTTGCCGCATGGCGCCGTGGTGCTGCCCGGCCTCGACACCGATCTCGACGACGACGCCTGGCGCAGCATCGGGGGGTTGCGCGATTCGCTCGGCAAATTCGTCGAGCACCCGGCCTCGAACCATCCGCAATACGCCATGAATGCGCTGCTGGATCGATTCGGCATCAAGCGCAGCGACGTCGAGATTTTGCAACCGCCGGCCGAAGGCGGCCGCGATCTGCTCGCCTCCGAATCGATGCGGCCCTCCGCCAAGACGGAAGTCTGGCACGACCGGCTGAAGCAGCCTGACGTCGCCGCGAAGATCGCCGGCGGCATGACGAATCTCGCGGTCGTCGAGGCCCCCAATCCCGAGATGGAAGCGCTCGCGATCGCAATTGCGATGCGCGAGGCACGGCATCTCGACAAGTCGGCAGCGCTTGTGACGCCGGACCGCGCGCTGGCGCGGCGGGTGATGGCGGCGCTCACCCGATGGGGCCTCAGTTTCGACGATTCCGGCGGCGACGTCCTGATGGAAACTTCAGCCGGCGTTTTCGCGCGCCTTGTGGCGGAAGCGGCGACCAAGGGCCTGGAGCCACCGACGCTGCTGGCGCTGCTGAAGCATCCGCTATGCCGGCTCGGCCGGCTGCCCGGCGCATGGAAGGCGGCGATCGAAGATCTCGAGCTCGCAATCTTGCGCGGCACGCGTCCGCCTGCCGGCACGGCCGGCCTGTTGCGCGAATTCAACCGCTTTCGCGATGAGCTTGCAAAATTGTGGCGCAGCGAGGTCTCCGCGCTCCATCGCGCCGAGCCCCGCGCGCGCCTCAAGGCCGAGGATCTCGACCGTGTCCAGGCGCTGATCGATATTCTGCAAAAGGCGTTGGCGCCGATCGAGAGCCTGGCCTCTCTAAAACCGTATGACTTCGCCGAGCTTGCGCATCGTCACCGCGAGATCATGATCGAGCTGTCGCGTGACGAGCAGGGCATTCCGCTGGCCTTCGAGGAGCGCGAGGGCCTCGCACTCGCGAGCGCTTTCGACGATCTCCTGCGCGGCGGCACGACCAGCGGGTTGCTGGTGACGCTGCCCGACTACGCGGATGTCTTCCAGACCGCGTTCAGCGATCGCGCGGTGCGGCGGCGCGACAAGCCCGGCGCGCGGCTGCAGATCTACGGCCCGCTGGAATCGCGCCTGATGCAGGCCGACCGCATCATCGTCGGCGGATTGATCGAGGGCGTCTGGCCGCCGGCGCCGCGCATCGATCCCTGGCTGAGCCGGCCGATGCGGCACGAGCTCGGCCTGGATTTGCCGGAGCGCCGTATCGGCCTCTCCGCGCACGACTTTGCGCAACTGCTCGGCGGCCATGAGGTGATCCTCACCCACTCCGCCAAGGCCGGCGGCGCACCGGCCGTGGCCTCACGCTTCCTACACCGGTTGGAAGCCGTCGCGGGCGACGAGCTCTGGAAGGCGGCCGTTCGTGCCGGCGAAAACTACGTGCGATTTGCAGAGCGGCTGGACCAGCCCGACAAGGTCGAGCCGATCAAGCAGCCCGAGCCGCGACCACCCCGCGCGACGCGGCCATTGAAGATGTCGGTGACCGCGATCGAGGATTGGCTGCGCGATCCCTACACCATCTATGCAAAGTATATCCTGCGGCTGGATGCGCTCGATCCCGTCGATATGCCGCTGTCGGCCGCCGATCGCGGTTCCGCGATTCACGATGCGATCGGTGAGTTCACCGAAAGCTACGCCACGCGTCTGCCCGACGATCCCGCCCGCGTGCTGCGCGCCATCGGCGAGAAGCATTTCGCGCCGCTGATGGAACGTCCCGAGGCGCGCGCGCTGTGGTGGCCACGCTTTCAGCGCATCGCGCGCTGGTTCGGCGAATGGGAGACCGCCCGGCGCGAGGCGATCGAAGGGATCACGGCGGAAACGCGCGGCGAGATTTCGATCCCGCTCGACGGCACGCGCAGCTTCAAGCTGTCCGCGCGCGCCGACCGCATCGAGCGGCGTCAGGGCGGCGGCTATGCCATCCTCGATTACAAGACCGGCCAGCCGCCGACCGGCAAGCAGGTTCGCATGGGCCTGTCGCCGCAGCTCACGCTGGAAGCCGCGATCCTGCGCGAGGGCGGCTTTCCCGACATCGACGCCGGGGCGTCCGTGAGCCAGCTGGTTTATGTCCGCCTCAGCGGCAACAATCCGCCGGGCGAGGAGCGCATTCTCGAGCTCAAGTACAAGCAGGGTGACGAGCCGCAGCCGCCGGACACAGCCGCCGCGGAAGCGCGGGCCAAGCTGGAGGCGCTGATCCGCGCCTTCGACGACGAGAACCAGCCCTACACCTCGCTGAACCTGCCGATGTGGACCAACCGCTACGGCGCTTACGACGATCTCGCCCGGATCAAGGAATGGTCCGCGGCCGGCGGATTGGGGATCGAGGAATGGTGAAAGCACCGCGCCCCATCCCCGATGCCGTTCGCGACACACAAAGACGCGCGTCCGATCCGACTGCGTCGGCGTTCGTGTCCGCCAATGCCGGCTCGGGCAAGACGCATGTGCTGGTGCAGCGGGTGATCCGGCTGCTGCTGTCGGGCGTACCGCCGGAAAAGATCCTCTGCATCACCTTCACCAAGGCGGCCGCCGCCAACATGGCCGAGCGCGTGTTCACCACGCTGGGACATTGGGTGACGCTGGACGATACCGGGCTCGACGCAGCGATCCGCGCGGTCGGCATCCCGCATCCCAGCGCGAAAATTCGCCGTGACGCGCGAAAACTGTTCGCCTGCGCGCTGGAAACACCGGGCGGGCTGAAGGTGCAGACCATCCACGCACTGTGCACGCGCCTGCTGCAGCAGTTTCCGTTCGAGGCCAACGTGCCAGCGCGCTTCGCCGTGATCGACGAGCGCGACCAGACCGACATGATGGAGCGCGCCAATCTGAAGGTGTTGCTGGAGGCTGCGCGCGATCCCGACAGCGTCACCGGCCGCGCATTGCTGACCGCGATGGCGAGCGCCGCCGACGTCACCTTCAAGGAGGTCGTGCGCGAAGCCTGTCTCAGTCGCGATCATTTCATGGCCTGGACGGATGAGGCCGGCAACGTCGAAGCCGCGGCGGCGCAAATGGCGGCGGCGCTGGGCGTCGACGCCCGCGACCGTATCGAGGACGTCGAGGCAGACATTCTCGATGGCCCCTATCTGCCACGCTCCCGTTGGGACGACATCGCCTTTGCGTTGGAGGACGGCAGCAAGTCCGACAACGACCAGGCCGGTCGGCTCCGCGAGGCCAAGGTGTTTTCCGGCGCGGCGCAGGTCGATGCCTATCTCGGCGTCTTCCTCACCGACGAAAAGCTGCCGCGCAAATCTGTGCTGACCAAGAAATTCAGCGAGCACAACCCGTCCGTCGCCCGCCTGTTCGAGAACGAGGCGCTGCGCATCGGCGGACTTGTCGAGAAGCGCCGCGCCGTGACCATGCGCGACCGCACCGCGGCACTCCTGCACATCGCAACCGCCGCCGCCGCGAACTATCGCCGCGAGAAGCAGGAGCGCGGCCTGCTCGACTATGACGACCTCATCGACAAGACGCTGGCGATGCTGAACCGGGTGTCTTCAGGCTGGGTGCATTACAAGCTCGATCGCGGCGTCGACCATGTCCTGATCGACGAGGCCCAGGACACCAGCCCGCGGCAATGGGATATCGTCGCCCACATCATCTCCGAATTCACGGCCGGCGAAGGCGCGCGTGAGGGGCTGAATCGCACCGTCTTCGCGGTGGGCGACGAGAAGCAGTCGATCTTCTCGTTCCAGGGCGCCGACCCGCACGAATTCGACAAACGCAAGCGAGAGCTGGATCGCAGATTCAGGGCTGCCGGGCTGAAATTCGACCCCGTCGCCTTCACCTACTCGTTTCGTTCGGGTGCTGCGATCCTGCATTCGGTCGACCACGTCTTCCGCGAGCCCGCGATCTACAAGAGCATCCATTCGATCGACGTCGGCCATCCCTTGCACAACTCGCTCAGCGATGCCGGTCCGAGCGTCGTCGAGCTCTGGGATCTCGCGGAAGCCGACGACCGGCAGGACATCGAGGGCTGGCGCGCGCCGTTCGACGGCGTTGCGGTCACGAGTCCCGAAGTCAAACTGGCGCGCCGCATCCAGGCCGAGATCAAGCGGCTGGTCGAGAGCGGCACGCTGACCGGGCACGAGGGCGAACGCCGGCCGCTGCGCTACGGCGACATGCTGATCCTGGTGCGCCGCCGCGGCAATGCGTTCGATGCCGTGATCCAGGCGCTGAAACACGCCAACGTTCCCGTCGCCGGCGCCGACCGCCTCAAGCTCACCGAGCATATCGCGATCATCGACCTGATGAACCTCGCGGACGCGCTGCTGCTGCCGCAGGACGATCTCGCGCTTGCGGTGGCGCTCAAGAGCCCGCTGTTCGGGCTCGATGATGACGACCTGTTCAGGCTCGCCCATGACCGCAAGGGCTCGCTGCGCCGCTCACTCGGCCAGCATGCGGCCGGAGACGAGAAGTTCGCTTCCGTGCTGCGGCGGCTGGAAGCCTGCGAGGCCCGTGCGCGCGAGGAGACGCCGTTCGCCTTCTACGCCTGGCTGTTGGGCGGCGACGGCGGCCGTGCGCGCATCCTGCGCCGGCTCGGCCATGAGGCCAACGACGCACTCGACGAATTCCTGGAGCTGGCGCTGAGCTGTGAGCGCAAGGCGCCGGCCTCGCTGCAAGGCTTCATGGCCTGGCTGCGCTCGGCCGACACCGAGGTGAAGCGCGACATGGAAATCTCGCGCGACGAGGTGCGGGTGATGACCGTGCACGGCGCCAAGGGGCTGGAAGCTTCGGTCGTGTTCATGGTCGACACCACCTCGTCGCCGGCGGATTCGCAGCGGGTCCGGCTGATCCACGTGCCGCGCGGCAATGGCGGCGAGGTCGTGGTCTGGGCCGGCCGCAAGGCCGACGACCCCAAGCCCGTCGCCGAGGCGCGCAAGGCCATGCTCGAGGAGACCGAGGACGAATATCGCCGTCTGCTCTATGTCGCGATGACACGCGCGGCCGACCGCCTGATCGTCGGCGGCTGCATGCCCGGCAACATGAAGACGGTTCGCAAACTGAGCTGGTATGATCTGGTCGACACCGGGCTCAAAGGCTCGGGTCTGGACAAGCAGGTGATCGAGACGCCGCTCGGCAAGGTGACCCGATTCGCCCGGCCGGAGGACGTCGTGGCGCTGGGTGTCCCGGCGGCGACCGTGGACCAGACAGTCGCGCTGCCGGCCTGGCTGCGAACACCGGCGTTGCGCGAGACCGTTGACGACGATCCGGTGCGTCCGTCCGGCCAGTCGGCCGAGGATGGCCGCAGCGTACGGACAGGCGAATCGGTGCAGTCGCGCGCCCTCGCCTTGCAACGCGGCACGCTGGTTCACCGTCTGCTGCAATCCTTGCCCGATCTCGCCGCGGATCGCCGGCGCGAGGCCGCACTCGGCTTCATGGCGCGCAACGCCGCGGACTGGCCCGAAGCCAACCGCGCCGCTTTGGCCGACAAGGTGCTGGCTTTGATCACTGAACCGCGCTTTGCGCCGGTCTTTGCCGCCGGCAGCCGGGCGGAGGTCGCGATTGCCGGCCGGCTGGAGCGGCCGGGCCGGCCGCCAGCGCTGGTGTCAGGACAAATCGACCGGCTGGTCGTCCGTCCGGATGAGGTTCTGATCGTCGATTTCAAGACCAACCAGGCTGCGCCCAAAAGCGCGGCCGAGGCGCCCGCGGCCTATGTCCGGCAGCTTGCGCTGTACCGGGCGGTGCTGGCGCGGCTTTATCCCCAAAAGCCTGTCAGGGCCGTCCTGCTCTGGACCGAGGCCCTTGAATATATGGAGATTTCGGCCCCCGCGCTGGACGCGGCGCTGGCATCCCTTCATCTCACTGTGAGCGTCCTTGACCCGGCAAGGGGCCGTTCATAGGTTGACGGCATGATCCCTGGCGCGATTCCCATCCGCGCCGATTCTTTCAACCGAACGAGGTACTCCCATGGCCGTTGGCAAGGTTTCCGACACCGATTTCGAAGCCGAAGTGCTCAAGGCGAACGGTCCTGTCGTCGTCGACTTCTGGGCTGAGTGGTGCGGCCCTTGCCGCATGATCGCGCCCGCACTCGACGAGATCGCCGGTGCGATGGGTGACAAGGTCAAGATCGTCAAGCTCAACGTCGACGAGAGCCCGAAGACCGCGTCGAAATACGGCGTGATGTCGATCCCGACCCTGATGATCTTCAAGGGCGGCGAGATGGCCTCCCGTCAGGTCGGCGCGGCGCCGAAGGCGAAGCTGCAGCAGTGGATCACGTCGGCGGTCTGATCGCCCCTCGCAAGTTTATTTTCGACCGCGGCCGGCGAAAGCCGGCCGTTTTGCGTTGATGGGACGTGTCCAGCGTATGACGAGTCCCAGACCTTGCCTGCCTCCCCCGCAAAGCGCGCGCGCAAATCGACATCTCTCGTTGCGATGGAGGCGCGGTCGGTCGACGCAATCCCGCGCGGCAAGGAATGGCAGTACGAGCCGAAATGGGATGGCTTTCGCTGCCTGCTGTCGCGCGACGGCCGCCGCATTGATCTGCGCTCCAAATCCGGCGAGGACCTCGCGCGGTATTTCCCCGAGATCGTTGCGGCCGCGCTGACGCTGAAAGCCGATCGCTTCACGCTCGACGGCGAGATCGTCGTGCCGCTCGACAAGAGCTTTTCGTTCGACGCGTTGCTACAACGGATTCATCCCGCCGCGAGCCGCGTGAAGAAGCTCTCGCAGGAAACGCCGGCGCTCTATCTCGTCTTCGATCTGCTTGCGACGGCAAAACAGAAGCAGCTTTCCGAGAGGCCAATCGGTGAACGGCGGCCGGCGCTGGAGGCTTTTGCAAAGGCCCATCTGAAGGGCAGCAGCTTCCGTCTCTCACCGGCAACGACGAGCTACGCCACCGCGAAGAAATGGCTGGCTCAGTCCGGTGGCGGCTCGGACGGCGTCATCGCCAAGCGGATCGACCTGCCCTATCAGGCCGGAAACCGCGACGGCATGCAGAAGATCAAGAAATTTCGCAGCGCCGATTGCGTGATCGGCGGCTTCCGCTACGCCACCAACAAGATCGCCGGGCGAAATGTGGTCGGCTCGCTGCTGCTCGGGCTCTACGACGATGGCGGCCTGCTGCACCATGTCGGATTCACATCCGCGATCAAGGCCAACGAGAAGCCGGCATTGACCGATCGGCTGGAGGCACTGATCGGCGAGCCCGGCTTCACCGGCAACGCGCCGGGCGGACCGAGCCGCTGGTCGACCGAGCGTTCGGCCAAATGGTGCCCGCTCAAGCCGAAGCTGGTGATCGAAATCTGCTACGACCATTTCAGCGGCGAGCGCTTCCGCCACGGCACCTCGATCCTGCGCTGGCGCCCCGACAAGGCGCCGCGGCAATGCGGCTTCGATCAGCTGAAGCAGAAGATGGCGGACCCGATGAAGCTGTTGAAGTGACTCGGTCTCGCTCCCCGGACGCGGCGCGAAGCGCTGCAGAGCCGGGGCCCAGAGTCGCGAGTCTGGGTCCCGGCTCTGCGGAGCAGCGTTGCACGCTGCACCGCGTCCGGGACACGGGCCGCGACTACTTGATCCAGCCCGTCGCCAGCGCGTTCGCCAGCTCCGGCTGACCGTTGCGGCGCGCCAGCGCTGCCATCGCCTCGTGATCATACGCGACGTGGCGGAACGTCACCCGCCAGGCGCCATCGGTGAGTTCGAGGATCGCATAGCGCGCATGCGGCGTGCCGGCTTCGACGACGTGCGGATACGGATGCACGTCACGATAGCCGGGGCTGCCGACGCTGCCGGGATTGACGATCAGCCGGCCGTCGCGCAGCCGCACGGCGCGAGCGAGGTGGGTGTGGGCGCAGAGGATCAGCGGCTGCGTGATGCCCTGCGCGAACTGCTCGATGCGATCGAGCGGCGACAGCGCCACCGTGCCATCAGGGTGCACGGTGTCGAGCCAATAGACCTCGTCATTCGCGGGTGTCGCGTGGCAGAGGAAGACCTGACCGCGGAAGACTTGCGTCATCGGTTGCGCGCGCAGCCAGTCGAGCTGCGCGGCGTTGAGCGCGTCGTAGGCAGGACGATCCCACGAGCCCATCTTCTCCGGTGGGCGGTCGAGCAGATAGCGATCGTGATTGCCGAGCACGTGCACGGCGTCGAGCGGCATCAGGAGCTCGACGGTGCGGCGGGCATCGAGCGGGCCGCTCAGCATGTCGCCGAGATTGACGATGTCGGCGATGTCCTGCGCGCGAATGTCGGCGAGCACGGCTTCCAGCGCGAGGTAGTTTCCGTGGACATCGGCGATGGCGGCAAAACGCATCGTTGTTATGACCCTCACTCTCGTGCCCCGGACGCAGCGCAGCACGAAGTGATGCGCTGCTGAGCCGGGGCCCATATTGCGGCATTCTGGGTCCCGGCTCGCGCTTCGCGCGTCCGGGACACGACAACTATGCAGGCGGCGTGCCGTTGATGGCCAGCACGTGGCCGGCGAGATAAAGCGAGCCGGTGATCAGGATGCGCGGCGGCACTTCATAAGCGAGCTTGGACAAGGCGCGCAGCGCGGCTTCAATGCCGGGCGCGAGCTCGACGCGCATGCCGAGGCCGCGCGCGGCGTCCGCGAGACGATCGACCGGCATCGCGTTTTCGCTATCAGGAATCGGCACCGCCATGATGTGACGGGTGAGACCGGCGAAATTTGCGAGGAATCCTTGTGCGTCCTTGTTGGCCATCATGCCCGCGATGACGACCAGCGGCCGCGACACCCGCTCCTCGAGGTCGCCGAGCGCGGCGGCGGCGACGCGCCCGCCCTCGGCATTGTGGCCGCCATCGAGCCAGATCTCCGAGCCCTGCGGTCCCCAGGACAGCAGCTCGCCCGAATTGATGCGCTGCATCCGCGCCGGCCATTCTGCACCCACGATGCCGGCCTCGAAGGCGGCATGGCTCACCTTGAAGTTCGGGAGCGCGCGCAGCGTCGCGATGGCAAGGCCGGCATTGGCGAATTGGTGGCGGCCGAACAGACGCGGCGCCGGCAGATCCATCAGACCGCGGTCATCGGAATAGACCAGGCGGCCACGCTCGACATTGACGTGCCAGCTCTCGTTCCCAGCAAACAGCGGCGCGCGCATGCGCTTGGCCTGCGCCTCGATCACGGCCATCGCTTCAGCCGCCTGCTCGGCGCAGATCACGGGCACGCCGCGCTTGATGATCGCGGCCTTCTCGCTGGCGATCGAGGCCAGGGTATCGCCGAGGAAGTCCATGTGATCCATGCTGATCGGCGTGATCGCGCAGGCCGCAGGCGCATCGACCACATTGGTCGAATCCAGCCGGCCGCCGAGGCCGACTTCGAGCAGCACCACGTCCGCAGGGGTCCGCGCGAACAGATGAAACGCGGCGGCGGTCTTCAGCTCGAACAATGTCGCGGCGTCGCCGGCATTGACGCGCTCGACCTCTTCCAGAGCCGCCCGCAGCTCGTCGTCGCCGACCAGCACACCGCCACCGACGCGGCCGAGGCGAAAGCATTCGTTGATGCGGACCAGATAGGGTGAGGTGTAGGCGTGGACGCGCAGGCCTGCCGCCTCGAGCGTTGCGCGCAGATACGCGAGCGTCGAGCCCTTGCCGTTGGTGCCGGCGATGTGGATCACCGGCGGCAGCTTGCGTTCGGGGTGCCCGAGCCGTTCGAGCAGACGGTGCATCCGCTCGAGGCCGAGATCGATGCGCTTCTGATGCAGGGCCGACAGCCGCCCGATCAATTCGCCGAGCGGCGTCTTGGTGCTATCAGGGGACGCGTTCACGCGTGGGGCGCAGCCGGCGCCGTCTCGGCGGCCGAGACGATCTGCGCCGGGCTCACGACCGGCTGCACGGGCTTCGATGCGCCTTCCTGCGCCGGCGCCTTGGTCAAGAGGCGGCAAAGGCGGGCGAGCGTCGGACGCAGCTCGTGGCGATGCACGACCATGTCGACCATGCCGTGCTCCTTCAGGTACTCGGCGCGCTGGAACCCTTCAGGCAGCTTCTCGCGGATGGTCTGCTCGATCACGCGCGCGCCGGCAAAACCGATCAGCGCGCCGGGCTCGGCGATCTGCACGTCGCCCAGCATCGCGTAGGACGCGGTGACGCCGCCGGTGGTCGGATTGGTCAGCACGACGATGTAGGGGAGCTTGGCCTCGCGCAGCATCTGCACCGCAACGGTGGTGCGCGGCATCTGCATCAGCGACAGGATTCCTTCCTGCATGCGCGCGCCGCCGGATGCGGCGAACACGATGAACGGCGACTTCTTCTCGACCGCAAGCTCCAGCCCGCGCACGATGGCTTCGCCTGCGGCCATGCCGAGCGAGCCGCCCATGAAGTCGAAATCCTGCACGGCGACGACAACGGCGGCGCCTTCGAGCTTGCCGTAGCCGACCTTGATCGCGTCATTGAGGTTGGTTCGCGCGCGGGCATCCTTGATGCGGTCGACGTATTTCTTCTCGTCGCGGAACTTGAGCGGATCGGGCGTCACGTCGGGCAGCGCCACGTCGAACCAGGTTTCGTTGTCGAAGATCGACTTCAGACGCGCCACAGCGCCCATGCGCATGTGGTAGTTCGAGCCGGGAATGACGAACTGGTTGGCCTCGACGTCCTTGTAGAACACGAGCTGTCCGGAATCCGGGCACTTGATCCACAGATTCTCCGGCGTCTCCCGCCGCAGCATGTTGCGGATTTTCGGCCGGACCACATTGGTAAGCCAGTTCATGGTTTGCTCCGATGTGCGATGCCGCCTGGCGGATCGCCTGAAGGGATATATGGCGGCCGGGTCTCCGCCCGGCAAGCCGTCGTCTCGGGCCTATTCGGCCGCCTGTTGCGCGCCCTTGACGCCCTGGGCCAGGGCTGCCGTCAGCTCTGCCACGGCATTGACGGTCTTGGCCGTCGCGCGCCCTTCCGCATCGAGGCTGTTCTTGAGCGCATCGACCAGCGCGGTGCCGACCACCGAACCATCGGCCTTCTCCGCAATGGCGCGCGCCGCCTCCGGCGTGCGGATGCCGAAACCAACGCAGATCGGCAGCTCGGTGTGCCGCTTGATGCGCGCGACGGCTTCACCGACGACATTCGCGTCCGCCGCCGCGGCACCGGTGATGCCGGCGATCGAGACGTAATAGACAAAGCCTGACGTGTTCGTGAGCACCGCCGGCAGGCGCTTGTCATCAGTGGTCGGCGTCGCCAGGCGAATGAAGTTCAGGCCGGCCTTCAGCGCGGGAATGCAGAGTTCGTCGTCTTCCTCCGGCGGCGGATCGACGATGATCAGGCCGTCAACGCCTGATGTCTTGGCGTCCGCGAGAAACTTGTCGACGCCGTAGA
>Ga0102591_1001649_pt1 | contig 28935 bp, 27 predicted proteins | sample AraplaCol_mCL_r2_2_FD_76860 | JGI IMG/M metagenome (GOLD analysis project Ga0102591, IMG submission 76860) | Arabidopsis root microbial communities from North Carolina, USA - plate scrape MF_Col_mCL_r2 (SPADES assembly) (version 2) | ecosystem: Host-associated > Plants > Roots > Endosphere...
TTCTTGCAAAATATACCGCCAGCCTGCCGGCGATCAAAGCGCAGGGCCTTCAGCTCATCACGTTCAGCAATTCCGATGGCTTGGCGGTCGCACGTATCCATACGCCGGATACTTTCGGCGACGACCTTAAAGGACGTCGCAAGATGATCGTCGCGGCTTTGACGCAGGGCAAGCTGAACGCCGGCATCGAACCCGGCCGGACCGCCGTCAGCATGTTTGCATCAGCACCTGTTATCAAGGACGGCAAGACCGTGGGCGTCGTCGATGTCGGCACCTCGCTGACGAACGACTATTTTGCGCCGCTGGCGCGGTCGGTTGATGCAGCCGTCGCAGTGCATATTCTTCAGGATGATAAGTTCGTACCGCAGGCATCCACCTTTGGTGACAAGACAATTCTCACCCAGGAGCAGCTGCAGGCAGCCTTTAACGGTGACCGCATCCGTGTTCACGCCGTTCTCGGCGGCAAGGATTATGAAGTCGCTGCTATTCCCTTTGAAGACTTCTCCGGTCGCAAGATTGGCGTCTTCGAAATCGGCTCCGATGTGACGGAGATCGTAGAAGCGTCGCAGCAGGCGCTCTGGACGGCGGCGATCGGCACGGTGATCGTCTCGCTGATTTCACTTGTCGGCTTCCTCGTTTTTGCACGATCGATCGCTGCGGTCATCAAGAAGACAACCAACACCATGGCGCGTCTGGCTGGCGGCGATCTGAATGTCGAGGTTCAGGGTCAGGGCAGACCGGATGAAATCGGCGCCATGGCGCGCGCCGTTCAGGTCTTCAAGCAGAATGCGATCGAGCGGGTTCGCCTCGAACAGGAGGCAGAAGCCAATCGTGGCATGAGCGAGAGAGAGCAGATCGAACGCGAGAAGGAAAAGGCGAAAGACGCTGCCGATGTGCAGTTTGCCGTCGACAACCTCGCCGCGGGTCTTTCGAAACTCGCCGACGGCGATGTGTCCTACCGTATCGACCAGCCCTTCGTAACGAGGCTCGATGGCGTCCGCAGCGACTTCAACAATTCCGCTGACAAGCTGCAATCGGCGTTGAACCGGGTATCGCAGAATGCCCGCGGCATCGACTCGGGAGCAAACGAGATCAAATCGGCCGCTGACGATCTTGCCAAGCGCACAGAACAGCAGGCAGCGGCGCTGGAGGAAACGGCTGCAGCTCTCGAAGAAATCACCACGACCGTGAAGGATTCGAGCAAGCGAGCGAAGGAAGTCGGAGAGCTCGTCTCGCGTGCCAAGACCGGCGCGGAAAAATCCGGCGAAGTCGTCCGCAAGGCTGTTTCGGCCATGCAGCAGATTGAAAAGTCCTCGGGCGAAATCTCCAACATCATCGGCGTCATCGACGACATTGCCTTCCAGACCAACCTTCTGGCTCTGAACGCCGGCGTCGAAGCGGCCCGCGCCGGCGAAGCCGGCAAGGGCTTTGCCGTCGTCGCCCAGGAAGTTCGCGAACTGGCCCAGCGTTCAGCAAACGCCGCCAAGGAAATCAAGGCGTTGATCAACACGTCAAGCGAACAGGTCAATTCCGGCGTCGGCCTCGTCGGCGAAACCGGCAAGGCGCTGGAAGCGATCGTCGCCGAGGTGCAGGAAATCAATCGTCATATCGCGGCGATCGTCGAAGCATCGCAGGAACAGTCCTCCGGTCTCGACCAGATCAACTTGGCGGTCAACCAGATGGACCAGGATACGCAGAAGAACGCGGCCATGGTCGAAGAGTCGACTGCCGCAAGCCATAATCTTGCGAAGGAAGTTGCGTCGCTCAACGAGCTTCTTGCCCAGTTCAAGCTGAGCGAAGCGGGTTATGCACTGCGTTCCGCTGCTCCCCGCGCCGCCGCACGAAACGATGCTCCGGCCCCGTCACCGGTTCGTGCCCTCGGCCGCAAGATCGCTTCTGCATTCTCGGGAAATGCCGCCCTCGATACAAAGGGCGACAACTGGGAAGAGTTCTGAAGCTCGAACCACCAGAGCAAGATACGGTGCGGCGACCGTCGCCGCACCACTTTCAGCGCCAGGCCTTCGTGGGCTCGATAGCCCAACCAGCCGCTAGCCGATCGACAGGCGCTTTTCAGTTTTGGCATCGAAGAGATGAAGTTTGTTGAGATCCGGCATCATCCTGACGGTCTCGCCCGCCTTCAGCGAAAGACGGTCACGTACGGTTGCGACCAGCGGATCCGATCCGAGCTTGGCGTTGATCTGGGTCTCGGCCCCCGTCGGTTCGATGACAGCCACCTCGGCGCTCACGCCATCCTGGCTGACGATCAGATGCTCGGGACGGATGCCATAGACAACCTCCGCACCTCGCGCGACCGCCGCAGCCTCTGGCAGCGGCAGGTGCGCTCCTCCGTCGGCGATGAATTCAAGCGGCCCGGACGAGCTGATCTTGCCCTTGATAACATTCATGCCCGGAGAACCGATGAAGCCGGCGACGAAGAGATTGGCCGGGCGGTCGTAGAGGTCAAGCGGTGAACCGATCTGCTCGACATAGCCATCGCGCATCACGACGATCCGGTCTGCCATGGTCATGGCTTCGATCTGATCATGCGTTACATAGATGGTCGTCGTCTTCAGCCGCTGGTGCAGCTGCTTGATCTCCGAGCGCATCTGCACACGGAGCTTGGCATCGAGATTGGAGAGAGGCTCGTCGAAAAGAAAGACCTGCGGCTGGCGCACGATCGCTCGGCCCATCGCGACACGCTGACGCTGGCCGCCGGAGAGATTTCTGGGATAGCGGTCGAGGAGATGTTCGAGGCCGAGGATCTGCGCCGCATCACGGACGCGCGCCTTGATCTGCTCTTTCGGTGCTTTCCCCAGTCGCAGCGAAAATCCCATATTCGCTTCGACCGTCATATGCGGATAAAGCGCGTAGGACTGAAAGACCATGGCAATGTCGCGCTCCTTCGGAGCGACATTGTTGACGACCTTGCTGCCGATCGAAACATTACCGCCAGAAATCTCCTCAAGCCCTGCGATCATGCGCAGCAAGGTCGACTTGCCGCAGCCGGAGGGCCCGACGAGGATGACGAATTCTCCATCGCGGATATCGATGTCGACCCCGTGCAACACCTCGAAGTGACCATAGTTCTTGCGGACATTCGCCACGTTTACGGACGCCATAATTGTCTCCGGCTGAAAATCTGATTTCGGATCTGCAATCGCCCGATGAGAGCGACGTGTGACATACCTGCTACCGAGGCGTTGTCGCGGTGGCGTAGGGTGCGAGGGCCGCATCGATAGCGGCAAGGCAAAGATCGCGAGCCTTTGGCGCCAAACGCTTCTCGACCACATCGGGATAGAGTCGGGCAAGATGCTGGCTGATCAGCGTTTCCGGGATCTCGTCGGGCAGCTGCGCGAGCAGTTTGTCGACCGCCTCACCAGCGCGCGCGTCCGGCCAATAATAACGGATGCGGTCGCTATAGCTGAAATGTCGTTGCAGGTGCTGCTCATCAGCCGTGCCGCCATAGTGACCGGCCCAATGTCCAGGCTCGGCGAGCATGATCTCTTCCATCGTCGTTACCAGCCCGCGGGCTTCCTTGCCGCCTGAGAGCGTGTTGGCGATCGCATCGAGGCCGTAGAGCGCCTCGCGCAATGCAAAGGTCAGGCCCGGCCCGACTTTAAGGATCGAAAACCCACCGTTGACCAGAGAAGCCAGCAGGTCTGCCGGCTGGTAGTCAGTGGAGTGGGCTTCGAAGAGCAGACCGTTCATCTCGTCGAGCGCGGAGATCAGCTCCTGTGCCCGCTCGGGCTTGTAGAGCGCGACATTGGCATTGCCGAATTCCACACCCGGCTGAACGACGATGGCGATGACCCGCTCCAGTGCGGAACCGACCCCAGCCTGGGTAAAAGCCTCGCGATGAACGCCGAGCGTCTTCACGGCGGCTTCCCGGCGCGTGACCTCGATCTCGTCCAGGGCATGCGTGGCGCCACCCGGCGGCGGCACTTCTGTGCCAATGATATAGACCGGCGGGCGACGGCCGCTGCGGCGGGCGGCGTCTTCGGCGGCCCGCGCCAACCGTGCGGCTCTTGCTGCGGTCAATTCATCGGCAAGGGCCACAGGTTCGCCGGCGCAGCCCATTGATGTGTCGAGATGCAGCTTTTCGAAGCCTGCTTCCACATATGCTGTTACCATGGCTTCGGCGCGTGCCATGGCATCGTCAGCGCTGAGTTTCCGCCACGGGTTCGGGCCCAGATGGTCGCCGCCGAGAATGATGCGCGCGGCGGGAAAGCCGACGCTTGCCGCAATTCGTTCGATGAAGGCGCGGAAATCCGCCGGCGTCATACCGGTATAGCCGCCCTCCTGATTGACCTGATTACAGGTCGCCTCGATCAGGACGACGTCGCTCTGCCGGGCGGCACGTCGCAATGTTGCTTCGATGACCAGGGGATGGGCGGAGCAAACGGATGTGATGCCGCGGGGCAGGGGCACCCCCCTGTCCCCGAAGAGTTTTGCCAGGGCAATCTGGCGATTTCGATCGACCGCGGCGCTCATGCGAGTGTGACAACTTTGGTGAGATGGCGTGGTGAGACCGTATCGATGTAGCGTGCCTGAGCGGCACGTTCGCCGAGTATCTGCAGCGCCGGGAGAACAGCGAGGCCGGCGAGCGACAGGTCGACATCAACAGGAAGCTCGAGGTCGCCGGGGCCGCCGAAGCCGATAACGACGGCGCCTTTTTCGCGCAGCTCGCCAACCAGCTTGGCCTCGGCGTCCCTCTGGTCCGAACTGTAGAGCACGATAACCGCCGTCTTCTCATCGACGAGGCTGATCGGCCCATGGCGGTATTCGAGCGGATGGAAGGCCTGCGTCATGAGCTGGCTCATCTCCATCAACTTCAATGCACCTTCAAGCGCGATGCCGAAAAGCGGTCCGCCGCCGAGAAACACGAAGTGTGAACGGTCCTTGATGATATCGGGCAGGGAGGTGTCGAGCGTGTTTGCAAGCTGCCGTGCCGATGCGACGATCGAAGCCGGCACGGTCTGACCGATCATCTGCAGGCTGAGCAAGACCATGAGGCTCGCCGACACTGTCATGACGATGCCTTCGTCCGGATGGGTTGGCGAGCAGATCAGCTGGTCACAATTCTTGGCAAGCGCGCTTTCGGGCTCGACCGTGACGGCAGTGACGAACGCGCCGGCAGCACGGCTAACCTTCGCCGCAGCGACCGTTTCCGTCGTTTCGCCGGAGCGCGAGAGCGCAACCACATGCGTCTTCTGCCATTCCGGCCAGAAATAGGAGGGGCGGTTCAGCCACTCTGCACCAGGCACTGCAATCGCCCTGCGCTTGAGGCTGTTGGCATAGGCGGCCAGAGACAAAGCGAGATTGAAGGAGGTGCCGCAACCGACGAAGACGAGGAGATCGTCCGTCCTGCCGCTTGCCGCATTCGAGCCGATGGCTTTTTCCCAATAGGGGAACTGCTCGAAGATTACCTTTTCGGTCGTGTTCATGATGTCTCCGATTATTTGACCGAACCAGCCAGCAGGCCGCTGACGAGGTACCGGTTGAGGAAGATGACGACCAGGGCAGGGATGACGATGGCGATCGATCCGCTTGCCGTGATCAGCCCGTAGTCGATGAAATTCTTGGTGACGAATTCGGGAATGAGAACCGTCAGGGGTTTCGTCGACTGCGGCGAGAAGATGAGAGGAACGAGGTATTGACCCCAGGCCCCCAGGAAAGTGAGGATAGCGGCCGCCGTCAGGCCGGGTCCGGCGAGCGGCAGCACGATGTTGAAGAAGATGAAGAGGCGGCCTGCGCCATCGAGCTGTGCAGCCTCTTCGAGTGCGATCGGAAGCTGCTCGAAGACGCTGCGCAGCAGCCAGAGGGAGAGCGGCAGATAGGCCGAGACGTAGATCAGCGACACGCCGGTATAGGTGTCGACCAGATGCATCTTGATCATGATCTGATAGAGTGGGATCAGCACTGCATAGGCAGGGATGGCGAGCGTCGCAACGACAGCGCCGAATAGAATGTGACGCCCCGGAAAGCGCATCCTGGTGAAGGCATAGGCACCGAGTGCAGAGATTGCGACGCAGAGAGCCGTGGCGGCAGCAGATGTGATTACGCTGTTGAGCAGCGCTGCACGGAATTGCTTCCACACCTCCACCCCGCCGATCCGGGAAATGTTGATGCCGAGCAGGCGCGAATAGTGGTCGAGCGTGAAATGCTGCGGGAAGAAATGGATCGGCCGCGTGGAGAAATCCTCCGTCGGCGTCACGGAACTTGCGAGCGTCCAATAGATCGGGCCGAGCGACCAGATCAGCAGCAAAGCAAGACCCGTCCATATCATCAGGCGATAGAGAATGGTTGGTTTCATCAGTCGAACCGTGTGTTGCGATAGACGCGGAGGACGTAGACCAGCGACACCAGCAGCGACACCAGCGTGATGACGACAGACAGTGCCATACCGTAGGAGAAGCGAAGGTTCTGGAACGTCTCGAGATAGATCTGCACGAGGATCGGCCGTGTTTCGAGGCTCGATCCGGCAAGCACCCAGGCCTCGTCGAAGAGGTTGAAAGCGTTGACGGTCGCATTCGTCATGGCAACGGCGAGGGCGCTGCGCACGAGCGGAAGCGTGACCAGGCTGAACATCTGCACGCGGGTCGCGCCGTCGATACGGGCAGCCTCGTAGAGATGCGCCGGAATGCTCTGCATGGCGGCCAGTACAATGACGATCGTCAGCGGCATCATGCGCCAGACATGCACGACGGTCACTGCGATGATCGCGCTCGTCCGGTCATTGAACCAGACATGGTTTTCGAAGGGCAGGCCGAGTGCGACGAGAATGCCATTCAACAGGCCGGCACCCGGCTGATAGATCCACAACCAGATAACGGAATTGACGACGCCGGGGAGTGCCCAGGGCAGGATGACGGCCGCCAGTACCCACTGACGCCCGACCTTCACCTGGTTGATGAGGGCTGCGGCAAGCACGCCGAAGACGGTTTCCGCAACGACGGCAAGGATCACGTAGATGAGCGTATTCGTCCACGTCGTTCCAAGCTGCCCGTCCGACAGCATGCGCGTGTAGTTTTCCAGCCCGACGAAAGGGGTTCCCGCCTGCATCGGATTGACCCGATGCAGCGAGTCCCAGACCGTCCGGCCCATCGGATAGAAGACCAGAGCTGCCATCGTCACAAGGATCGGCAGTACCAGCAGCAGGCCGAGCATCGTGTCGGCGTTGAAGCCGACACTCCGCTTGGCTGCGATACCTTCGACAGTAGCTGTCGTCATTGCGCCATGGCCTGCTTGGCGGCGTCGGCGATGGCCTGCATGGCCTGGTCAACCGTCATCTGATCCTTCGCCGCGCTGTTGATCGCCGTGTTCACCGCGCTTGAGAACTGCGGATACCACGGCGGCGTTCCCTGCTGGAACAGCGGCTCGACGGTCTTCGATTGCGCAACGAGCGCGTCGCCGCTCGTCAGCTTGCCTTCCGTGTTGAGCTCGGAGAGGGCGGAAGTGCGCGTAGGCAGGAAACCGTTTGCCGCATTCTTCTTCTGGAACTCCCTGCTGGTGAACCATTTGACGAAGGCGACTGCCGCTTCCTTGTTCTGCGAGACGTTCGGAATGGCGAGTGCTTCCGGAAGGCCGAAGCTACGGGTCTGGCCGCTTTCGGTCGGCACCAGGATGGCTTCCACCTGCCCCGCGACCTTGGACTGCTTCGGGTCGTTCATCTGACCCAGGCGACCGGGTTCGCCCGAGATCATGATGCTCGTCAGCCCCTGGGCGAACATGCTCTCGTTGATCTGGCTGTCTTTGAGGCCCGTCGAGGCCGGATCGACCAGACCGTCCTTCAGCAGGCTCAGTTCGAAGGCGAGCGCCTTATAGCCGGCTGAATCGGGGGTGAGGAAAAGCGGCTTGAAGTCCTTGTCGAAGAGTTCGCCGCCAAAGGCCTTGGTCAGCAGGTACCAGCTGGTGGAGGCACCCTCCGTCGCCGAGAGCGGCAGGCCGACCGGATAGGTGGAGATGCCCTTTTCCTTGATCTTCTTGGCCGCAGCGACCAACGCGTCGAGTGTTTTCGGCATTTCGGTAACGCCGGCGTCGGTGAAATGCTTCTTGTTGACGAGCATGACGCGGAAGTCGTTCGTGTAAGGCACGCCGAGCAACTGGCCGTCGACGGTGAAGATCTTGGCGACGCCGATGTCAGCGACCGTATCCTTGTCGATCACGTCGTTGAGCGGCATGTACCAGCCGGCGGCACTGAACTGTCCCGTCCACGACCAGTCGAATTCGGTAACATCGGCCGGCGCTGTACCCGCTACCAGCGCCGTTACCAGTTTGGGACGAATGTCATCCCAGGAGAGTGTCTGGAGATCGACGTGAATGCCGGTCTCGGCTTCGAAATCGGCCGCAACCGTGGGGCCCTGCGGCGATGGCATGAGCACCGTGATCGATTGGCCGGCAAGCGGCTTGGCGTCGTCCGCCAAAGCAGGCAGGGCAATCGCAAGTGCGGCTGAGGCAAGCAAAGGCAATATGAATTTACGCATGTTCCCATCCTTCTTTATCTTTGACAGTCATTGTCTTGATCGCGCGATCACGGCTTCTGCCGCAATCGCGATTTGCCCGAACCAGCGCTCGTCAAGCTGCCAGTCGAGAAGTTGGGCAGCGGCCAGAAGCGCGCCGCCAATGGGGGGAAGCACGGGCGAGACCGCCCGCCGGCCGATCCGTCGTTCGACGGCCTCGAGCAGCAGGCGGCTGGAAAAGGTCCCGCCCGCATAAGTCCAGTCGGTGCCGGTTTCACAATGGCCCGATATTGCCCAATGGTGCTTGGCAAGCTCTTGGGCCGATCTGTCGATCAGATCGATTGCTGCTTCGTCGCCTTTGCTCGCTGCCCGGTCGACAAGGACGGAGAGCGCCGCAATCCCCGCGCGCGGCCTTGCGAGCCCGCTGATCCAGCCACCGAGAGCGTTGACCGGATCTGACATGTCGAGCTCGAGGTGCTCGTAAACAGCCTTTGCCAGCGCGGTAGGCTTGGCGCGTCCATCAAGGCTCTGGCTGATAAGGTGCAGTGCTTCGCGGCCGATCCAATAGCTGCTGCCTTCGTCGCCGATCACATCGCCCCAACCGCCGACGCGTGCGGAGGCTCCGGCGCCGTTGCGTGCCCAGGACATGGAACCGGTCCCCGATAGGACAAGTATACCCGGGCGCCCGGCAAAGGCGCCGAGATGGGCGGCGTCGACATCGTTGAGGACCGTTCTGCGAATATCCGGGAAGGCTTCGTCGATACATCGCTTCTGGAGAGAGGAGAGGTGCGCAACTTCACCGTACGCAGGCAAGGCAGCGCCGACAGCGGCCAATCCCGGCTCATTGCGGAACGGTTCGATACGCCGCTCCAGTTCCTGTCGCCAGTCCGGATTATCCATGGGATTGACGCCGCCACCAAGCGCGGTGCGCAGAATCCTGCCGTCTTTGTCGGCCAGAGTAACGAGCACCTTGCTGCCGCCGCCGTCGATGCCAAGGATCAGCTCGTCGCTCATTCTTTTGCTCCGAGCTCGGCATAGGTTGCATCGACACCGAAATTGGCGAGTTCGGCGCGCCATTGGGGCGCCAGGCCCTTGTCGGTGATGAGTTTTGCCGCATTCAGCGGCGCGACCTTGTAAGTCGCCATCGTCCCGAATTTCGAGGAATCGGCGAGAACATAACCATTGGCAGAGCGGGCGAGCATGCGCCGGTTCAGACTGGCTTCCGCGCTGTCGACACTATAGATCGCCCCATCCGGGCTAATGGCGCTTGCACCCAGAAAGAGCTGATCGAACCAGATCGTTTCCAGCATTGCCTCGGCCTGCGGGCCGACGAGAGAGGCATTTTCACTGCGCAGATGGCCGCCGAGAAGCACGACTTCGAGATGCGGAATGTTCAGGAATTCCTGAGCTACGATCAGGCCGTTGGTAAAGATGCGCAGCGGCATCGGATTGATACGGATCAGCCGGGCAAGCTGAAGAACCGTCGTTCCGGCATCGAGGAAGATCGCCGTGCGCGGCAGAAGCTTTTCATAGGCCGCGTTCGCGATCGCGCGCTTGGCCGAAAGATGGCGCTTTTCACGCTCCTGGAAGGCCAGTTCGACCGAGGACCCTTCGGCGATGCGGGCTCCGCCGTGCACCCTATCGATCGCGCCGTCCTGCTCAAGAACCTGCAGGTCGCGCCGGACTGTCGCGAGCGAAGCGCCGACCGCATCGGCCAGATCCTGAATGGTCGAAAAGCCGTTCGCATAGAGATGGCTGCGGATGGCATCGAGCCGGTCAGTTTTCACGCCGCCAGTCTGATTCACGGATCGCCCCCTGCTGTTTATCCTTTATTTGCGTCAACGTTCCCACTCAATACGATCAATGTCAATCAAGATTCTGATCGTTTGTGATCTTTTTGCGGACCGCGGCGGGGATTTAAAAGACAAACAAAAGCACGCCCTCCCGAGGGATGGCGTGCTTCTTGACGACTAGCATTCTGGTGGTCGCGGCTCTGACGGCCTCAGTGGTATTTCGGCAGCAGATCGCCGTGTGCTTCGATCAGGTCGTCAACCAGGCCCCAGATTTCATCCGGCGACAGTTCTGCCGATGTATGCGGATCAAGCAGCGCGGCCTGATAGATGCGATCGCGCTTGCCTGTCAGCGCCGCTTCCACGGTCAGTTCCTGAACCGAGACACTGAGCTTCATGACCGCGGCAAGCTGCGAGGGAATTCTGCCGATGCGGGTCGGCTGGATACCGTTCCGGTCCACATGGCAGGGCACTTCCACGATACATTCGGCCGGCAGGTTCTCGATCAGGCCATTGTTGGGAACGTTGCCGTAGATCAGTGCGGGATTACCTGTGACGGCAGCGTTGATGATGCCTGCGGCATATTCATTGCTGCGGCAGACCTCGATCGGCTTGTCGCCTTCGAGATCGCGGCGCAGGGCATGCCATTCGGAAATCTGCCGCTCACAGCGGCTTATATATTCGTCGAGCGGGATGTTGAGCTTGTCGATGAGTTCGGGGCGGCGATCCTTGATGTACCACGACGTATATTCGGAGAAATGTTCGCTGGATTCCGTCACGAAATGGCCGAGCCGCTTCAGCACATCGAAGCGTACCCGGTCGTCGTCCGGCACGCGTCCTTCGCCGGCGAGAGCGTTCAGGCGGGGATAGAGATCTTCGCGCCGGCCATCGGCATGCAGTTTCTCGTATTTCAGGAAGAAGGCGACGTGGTTGATGCCAGCCGAGATATAGTTGATGTCTGCAATGTCTTCGCGAAGGCAGGCGGCGAGATGAGCGGCGGTATGTTGCACGCTATGGCAAAGGCCGACCGTACGGATACTGGGTGCCAGCTCCTTGATCGCCCAGCAATTGATCGCCATCGGGTTCACATATTGCATCAGCAGCGCGTCGGGGCAGACCTCTTCCATGTCGCGGCAGATCACCTCCAGCACAGGAATGGTGCGAAGTCCGCGGAAGATCCCGCCGATGCCGAGCGTATCGGCAATGGTCTGCCGAAGCCCGTATCGCTTCGGTACGTCGAAATCCGTGACAGTCGCAGGCTTGTAGCCGCCGACCTGCATCATCAGGATGACGAAATCCGATCCGCGCAGTGCCTCTCGACGATCGAGGGTTGCCTCGACTTTGACTTTCGTCAGGTCGAGCGCCTCGCAGATGCGTCGCGCCACGATCTCCGACGTCTTCAGCCGCTCCGGGTCGATATCAAAGAGGCTGATCACATAATCACTGCCCGAGGGTGTGGAGAGCACATCCCCCAGAATGTTCTGCGCAAAAACGGTGCTGCCCGCACCCACGAGGCAAATCTTCGGCATTTCGGTCTCCCGCAAATTAAAACCGTCATACTGGTGCCTCTTCCAAATCAGAATTTCTTCCTGTTATTGGAGGGAGTATTCCCGGATCGAAGCGCAGGAAGGACATGACGGACGATCATTTCAGCAGGAGCGGCGAGTGGGCGGGATCGCCGCGGAGTTTCCTGATCGAGCGCCACACGGCCGATGCCATGAGTGCAGCGCATTGGCACGACCATGTCGAGATCAACCTGCTTCTCGATGGCGCCATGACTTATCTCTTCAATGGCCGGCAGGAGAGGGTGGAGGCCGGGCGTCTTGTCCTCTTCTGGGCGGCCATTCCCCATCAGACAATCCTGGTGACGCCGGAAGCCCCGCTCATCTGCGCCTACCTCCCGCTCGCCGATTTTCTCGCGCTCTCCATCGACAAGAGGGCGAGACAGGCAATCATGCAGGGTGCCTTCGTCGTCGAGCCCCGCCGCCGCGAGACGACGCCGACCACCGTCTCTGCCTGGGTCGAGGAATGGGGCAGGGGCGATCCCGTCCGGCGTCAGCTGATCGCCGATGAGGCCAAGCTTAGGGTGCGCAGGCTCATTCTTGATCACGCCGATAATCGAGGCTTGTCCGTTGTAGCCGCTGCGACCCCGGTAAGCCCCGCCATCCGCCACTCAGAGGTGTTGACCGATCTGATCAATCGGCATTTTTCCGAACCGCTCAACCTGGTGGATCTTGGAAGGCGCGCCAACGTGCATCCAACTACAGCCAACCGGGCGTTTCGCGATGTGCTTGGCATCTCGGTAATGGAATACCTGACACGCTATCGCCTCGCGCGAGCGATGCAGCGACTGGCCGAGACGGAGGATTCGATCCTGGAGATCGCCCTCGACTGCGGCTTCGGCTCCAGCAGCCGGTTTTACGACATCTTCAAGCAGCGCACCGGCACGACACCGCGACAGTTCCGACTGTCGCTCGGCAAGCCGTAACGTTTGGCGAGGGGCGACCGATGTTAGGACCAAGTGCAGTCTCAGGCGCGATCCGGCTATCGAATCTTCTCGCCGGCGCGCTAGAGTCTGCAGACGATCCACGTCGAACGGATTGACGTCTATGACGAGTAACAGCAAAAACCTCGCTGGTTCCCCGGCACCTCTGGCCGTGATCGATGATTTCTGCCGAAAGGTCTTCCTCGCCGCCGGCACGGACCAGGAGACGGCGGATGCAGCCACGCGGGGAATGCTGCATGGTACGCGCTATGGCATCGACAGCCATGGTGTGCGCCTGCTTCCTCATTACGTGAGGGGATTGACCGAAGGACGTCTCAATCCACGCCCGCAGATCGTGTTGGCAAACGCCTTTGGCGCCGTGGCGTCGCTCGATGCAGATAATGGCCATGGAGCGCTTGCCACCTATACGGCTATGGAGCATGCCACGCGTCTTGCCGGGGAATTCGGAATCGGCGCCGTCGCCATCCGCAATTCTTCGCATTTTGGTCCGGCGGGTGCTTATGCGGTCGATGCTGCCGATCGCGGTTTTATCGGTTTTGCTTTCTGCAATTCCGACAGCTTCGTGCGCCTGCATGATGGCGCCATGCGCTTCCACGGCACCAATCCGATCGCCTGCGCCGTGCCGGTCAGGAACAGTGACCCGTGGCTCTTCGACATGGCGACCAGTGCCGTGCCCTATAACCGCGTACAGCTCTATCGCAGTCTCAGCCGCCAACTGCCCGAAGGGGTTGCCTCCGATAAACGGGGTTATGACACGACCGATCCCGATGTCGCCGACATGCTGGCGCCGCTCGGCGGCGAATTCGGCTTCAAAGGCGCAGGGCTCGCCGGCATTCCCGAGATCCTGAGCGCCGTGCTCACTGGCATGAAGCTGAGCTTCGATATCGCGCCGATGCCCGGACCGGATTTTTCGAAGCCACGCGGTCTCGGTGCTTTCGTCATCGCACTGAACCCGGCCGCTTTCCTTGATATCGATATCTTCGATGCCGCCATGAAACGCTATGTCGACACCTTGAGGGCATCGCCTGCGCGCGAAGGCTTCACGGTACTGGCGCCCGGCGATCGGGAATGGGCAGTCGCTGCCGAGCGGGAAAAACATGGCGTTGCGCTGGATCCGGCTACGGTCGAGGCCTTCAGAACACTTGCCTCCACCTATCAATTGGTCAGCCCGGTGTGAGTGCATGCGTCGGATTGACGCACAACTTCCTCGATGATAGCTTGCGGTCAATTGGTCAGGCCAGTTGACCAGTTGTGCGCTTGAGGAGAAGCGCGCCGGGGAGGCCACAATGTTTTCGGCAGTTGAATCACGCCGCCTCTACAGGCAGGTGGCAGACCAGATTCGTCTGATGATCATCCGGGGCGAACTCGCAGTCGGCCAGAGGCTGCCGGCTGAGCGCGACCTTGCTGAGCAACTTTCCGTTTCGCGCCCCACGCTTCGCGAGGCGCTCATCGTGCTGGAAGTCGAGGGTTACATCAATATCCGCATGGGCTCCGGCATCTATGTCACCCGGAAACATGTGGCCAAAGCGTCTGGCTGCGACCGTGAATCGGTCGAGGGTCCCTTTGAATTGCTGCAGGCTCGCGCGATCATCGAGTGCGCGATCTCAGAGGAAGCGGCAAGGAACGCTGGTCCACAAGACATTGCCGTTCTCGACGAAGCGCTGAGAGTGATGAGCGGCGCGGTGGAGGATGCGCGCGCCGTGCTTGTCGCCGACCGCGCCTTTCATACCGGCATTGCGGCAATCGTCGGCAACGCAACCTTGCTCCGCGTCACCGGCGAATTGTTCGACATGCGCATGACGCCATATTTCGAGAAGCTTGCCAGCCATTTCGAAGGGCCGGTGTCATGGCGCACCGCGCTGGAAGAGCATCGGGCTATCCGCGACGCGATCGCCGCCCGCGACGCTGCAGCAGCGAAGGTCGCCATGCGCACGCATCTCACGAATTCGCAGAAGAGGTTTTCCGAGAGCTTCGGGGAGGAGTTTTCGGGCGAGGAGGGGCGCGGCCATGGGGCCGGGCCAAACAAGGGAAACGCAGGCATTTGACGAGATCTCAGGAGGAGAGACCGATGAAGCTGAAACTGACGACTATACTCTGCACCGCCGCCGCAATCATGGCGACGACGGCAATCGCACATGCGCAGACTGTGCTGAAATGGGCGCATGTCTATGAGACCTCGGAACCGTTCCATACGGATTCCGTCTGGGCCGCGGAAGAGATCAACAAGCGCACCAATGGCCGTTACAAGATCGAGGTCTATCCGGCTTCGCAGCTCGGCAAGGAAGCCGATATCAACCAGGGCCTCAAGCTCGGCACGGTCGATATCATCATTTCCGGGTCAAGCTTTGCCGCCCGTGACTACAAGCCGATCGGCGTGACCTATTTCCCTTATATTTTCCGCAACCCGGAACACCTGATTGCCTATACCAAGAGTGACGTCTTCAAGCGGCTCGCCAAGGGGTACGAGGACAAGACCGGCAACCATATCGCCGCCGTCAGTTATTACGGCACGCGCCACACGACATCCAACAAACCGATTGCCAAATGCGCCGATATGCAGGGCCTGAAGATCCGTGTGCCTGACGTTCCCGCCTATCTCGCCATGCCGCGGGCCTGCGGCGCGAACACCACGCCAATCGCCTTTGCGGAAGTCTATCTGGCACTCCAGAACGGCACGGTCGAAGCCCAGGAAAATCCGCTGACGACGATCGAGGCCAAGAAGTTCTACGAAGTCCAGAAGAACATCGTCCTCACCGGTCACATCGTCGATCACCTGAATACGGTGATCTCGAAGACGCTGTGGTCGAGCCTTTCCGATGAGGACAAGAAGATCTTCGGCGACGTCATGCAGGAAGCTGCCGAGCGCACGACCAAGACCATCGAAGGCAAGGAAGACGGCCTGATCACTACCTTCAAGGAAAAGGGTCTGAGCGTCACCGAGGTCGACAAGGCCGACTTCGAGAAGACGGTTGCGGAAAAGGTCAAGTTTGAGGACTTCGGCTACGATAAAGCCGATTGGGAGGCGATCCGCGCGATCCAGTAAGAGCCCGAGGGCGCGCGGCAGCGCTGCGCGTCCTTCTTCTCCAAACCGGAATAAGGCCGATCATGTCTCAAGAAGTCCACACGCAAATTACCGCCGAGGAGATCGGCCACGAGTTCGAAGGGCATGCGCCCACTGCCAACATCTCGGATTACGCCATCGAAGACTGGATCACGTTGATCGTCTTCTGGCTGATGGCCGGCTGCGTTTTCCTGCAGTTCTTCACCCGCTACGTGCTGAACAACAGCTATGCCTGGACCGAGGAAATTGCCGTCAACTGCCTGATCGGCGTCGTTTTCTTGGGCGCCGTCATGTGCGTGCGCACCTCGCGCCACATCCAGGTGGATGTCTTCTACCACTACATGCCGGCAGGCCTCGCACGGGTACTCGCAACGTTCGTCGATATCGTCCGCATCGGTTTCTTCGCCTATGGCTGCTATCTGATGTGGCGCTACGTCCAGATCGTCGCTGACGAGCAGATGGTGACTGTCGATTTGCCGCGCAACATCGTTTTCTACAGCGTGCTTGCAGCCTTCGTGCTGATGCTGATCCGGGCGGTGATCGTCTTCATCGCCAATATGCGCCGCGGCTATTCCGTTCTGGAACGCCCGGAAGAGTTCCACGCCGTCGAAGGATGACCTGATGCTGCTCTTGCTTGGCTCGTTTCTGCTCCTGATGCTGATCGGCGTGCCCGTCGCTATCTCGATGGCCGTCGCGTCCGTTCTCTATATTGTCCTTTACGGTGTCGCGCCTGACATCATCGTCGCCCAGCGAATGATCGCGGGTGTAGAAAGTTTTCCGCTTCTCGCCGTTCCCTTCTTCATCCTTGCCGGCAACCTGATGAACTCGGCTGGTGTCACCGGCCGCATCTATTCCTTCGCCGTTGCGCTTGTCGGCTGGATGAAGGGCGGTCTCGCGCAGGTCAACATCATCGGATCGGTCATCTTTTCCGGCATGTCGGGCACCGCGCTTGCCGATGCGGCCGGTATTGGCACGATCGAGATCAAGGCCATGAAGGATCATGGCTATCCGGTCGAGGCCGCAGTCGGGGTAACGGCGGCATCGGCCACGCTTGGCCCGATCTTTCCGCCGTCCTTGCCTTTCGTGATCTATGGAATGATGGCGAACGTCTCGATCGGCGCTCTTTTCATGGCCGGCATTCTGCCCGGCATTGTCATGACGCTGCTGATGATGATAACCGTTGCGGCCTTCGCGTATACCAAGCGCTGGGGTTCCGACGCGCCCTTCGACGTAAAACAGCTTGTTTCCGCAGGTTTGGAGATCGTCGTCGTCCTGCTGGTACCGCTCGCGATCTACGTGATGATGCGGTCAGGGGTATCGATGAATGCTGCAGCGGGCATTGCGCTTGTCGTGCTTCTGGCGCTCGACTGGTATTTCCGTTTTTCAGCGGTCATGGCGCTCATGACCCCTGTCATCCTGATTGGCGGCATGACGATGGGGTGGTTCACGCCAACGGAAGCAGCTGTCGCGGCTGTTCTCTGGTCGCTGTTCCTTGGCCTCGTGCGCTATCGCACGATGACGTTCTCGACACTTGCCAAGGCGAGCTTCGACACGATCGAGACGACGGCCTCCGTTCTCTTCATCGTCACTGCCGCTTCGGTCTTCGCATGGCTGCTGACGGTGAGCCAGGCAGCCCAGCTTCTGTCCGATGCAATCCTGTCAATCACCGACAATAAGTGGGTGTTCCTGATCCTCGTGAACTTGCTGATGCTCTTCGTCGGATGTTTCCTGGATACGATCGCCGCGATCACCATTCTCGTGCCCATCCTTCTACCGATCGTTGCGAAGTTTGGGATCGATCCGGTGCAGTTCGGTCTCATCATGACCTTGAATCTGATGATTGGCTTGCTCCATCCGCCGCTCGGCATGGTACTGTTCGTGCTGTCTCGGGTGGCGAAACTATCCGTGGAGCGTACGACGATGGCGATCCTGCCCTGGCTTGCGCCGCTTTTCATCGCCTTGATCCTGATCACCTTCGTTCCCTCCATATCGCTCTGGCTGCCGCAGCAGCTTGGGCTTCTGAAGTAGGAGAGGATGATGCAGACACGTCTGGCACGGCTTTATGCAAAGGGTGATCTGCGGATCGAGACCGCTCCGGTTGCCGTCCCCGGTCCGGGCGAGGTGCTTTTGAAAATGGCAGCCGCAGGCATCTGCGGCTCCGACCTGCACTATTATCAGGATGGCGGTTTCGGTCCGGTCCGGGTCCGCGAGCCGATGATACCCGGGCACGAAGCATCAGGAACGGTTGAGCTGGCAGGTGAAGGCGTCACGCTGAAAACAGGCACGCTGGTTGCGGTCAATCCGAGCCAGCCCTGCGGCGCTTGCGAATATTGCGGCATCGGCATGCCGATACACTGCCTGGAGATGCGCTTTATGGGCAGTGCGATGCGCCTGCCGCATGAGCAGGGCATGTTCCGGGAATGGCTGGTGGTGCCGGAAAGGCAATGCGTTGAAGTCGGAGTTGCGACTACGCCTGCAGAAGCGGCTTGCAGTGAACCTCTGTCCGTCTGTCTGCACGCGGCATCGCGTGCGCCTGGCATTGCCGGCAAGAAAGTTCTGGTGACCGGCGCCGGACCGATCGGCTCGCTGATGGTCGCCGTCGCCAGCCATTTCGAGGCAAGCGAGATCGTTGTCACCGACCTCGCCGATGCGGCGCTTGCGCGAGCGAAGGCAATGGGTGCCGGCCGCACGATCAATGTGGCCAGGGATGCAGCGTTACTTGCCGAATTCCAGGCCGGAAAGGGTTATTTCGACCTCGTCTTTGAATGCTCCGCGGCTGCTCCCGCAATCCATAGCGCGATTGCCTCCATCCGGCCGCGTGGCACCATCATCCAGGTCGGCGTCTCCGGCGATGTGCCGATACCTCTCAACGCCATTGTCGCCAAGGAGTTGCACATCCATGGGACGCAGCGCTTCCACGAGGAATTCGCTGTTGCCGTCGACCTGATCTCGAGGCGGAAGATCGATGTGCGGCCAATCATCAGCCACAACCTGCCGCTTGATGAGGCCGTAGCGGCCTTTGAAATTGCCGGCGATCGTTCGCTGGCCTGCAAGGTGCAACTGACGTTTCCCTCAGCCTAAACGACGGTCTCGCCGCCATCGACGACGAGGATTTGCCCGGTCATATAGGACGAGCGATCCGAAACCAGGAACAGGATCGGTTCGGCGATCTCCGAAACGTCCGCCCAGCGGCCGAGCGGCACCTTATCGGCAATATAGGATTCAATGGCGCCCCGCCCGCCCATCTGGGCGATGAACGGTTCGTTGAACGGCGTGTCGACCCATCCGGGACAAAGCGCATTCACGCGAATGCCGAATTTTGCATAGTCGCCCGCCATCTGGCGGGTCATGGCGATGACCGCATGTTTGGTCGTCGTGTAGGCGATCATTTCGCGGTCATAGAGCACACCTGATGATGAGGACGTGTTCAGGATCACGCCCTTGCCGGCTTTCTTCATGATCGGCATGACGAAACGCGCCGCCATGAAATGCGCCCGCACATTCAGGCTCCAGGACTTGTCGAAGCCTTCGACGGCGACTTTCTCCAGGTCTCCGGCGACCTGCGCGCCCGCGTGATTGTGCAGAACGTCGATCCGACCGTGACGTGCAGCAGTAGCGGTTATGCCGGCTTCAAGCGCCCTGTCGTCGGTCACATCGACCACCAGGCTTTCGGCGCTGCCGCCGGCTTCGGTAATCAGCTCGACCGTCTCTTCGGCATTCGCGAAGTTGATATCGGCAACGACGACATGGGCGCCTTCGCGCGCCATGATCTGTGCGCCGGCTCGACCGATGCCCGAGCCTGCGCCCGTAACGATTGCAACGCGATCTCTCAATATCATGGCATTTCCCCGGTCAGTTTGTCGTTGTCTTTTCGCGCATCAGGAAACGCGCGATGAAAATAAGGACGAGCGACGCGACGAGCACCATCGTCGCGATCGCATTGATTTCAGGCGTCACGCCGCGGCGAATGGAGGCGAAGACATAGATCGGCAGCGTCGTATTCGAGCCGGCCACGAAGAAGGCGATGATGAAATCGTCAAAGGAAAAGGTGAAGGCGAGCAGGAAGCCTGCGAGGATTGAGGGCATGATCTGGGGCAGCACGATCTGCCGGAATGTTGTGAATGGCGTCGCGTAGAGATCGCTGGAGGCCTCGACGATATCACGTCCGAGGCTGGCGATACGTGCTTTCACGATCATTGTCACCAGCGCCATGGTGAAGAGACCGTGCGCGGCAATGATCGAGCCGTAACCAAGCGCGAGCTTCGGCGGCTGATCGCCCGGCCAGAGGGCGGCGATGATGGGGTTGATGAAGCCGAAGACCTCGACGAGGGCAACAAGCGTCGCGATGCCGATGACGACACCGGGCACGACGATCGCCGCCGCAAAGAGCCCGTCGAAGATGGCGCGCGTACGGGCGCCGAGCCGCTCCATGCCGATCGCAGCCATGGTGCCGAAGATCGCTGCCAGCGCGGCACTGGTGACCGCGATGATCAGGCTGTTGCGCAACGCTTCCATCAGGAACGTATTCGACAGCGCCCGGCCATACCATTGCGTCGAGAAGCCGGTGAACTCGCTGGCGTTGCGGCCCGCATTAAAGGAGAAGAGGACGACGAGCGCAATCGGCGTGTAGAGGAAGAGGTAGACGGAAGTGACGAGCGCGCGCATCAGATGAGATCCACCTGCCGGGTACCGGCAACGCGCCACGCAATCCGCATGGCGACAAGCAGCACGATGACAACGACGGCAACCAGGGTTACGGCAATCGCCGATCCGAAAGGCCAGTTGCGCGACTGCAGGAAGAGATCGACAAGCGCATTGCCGATGAAGAAGACCTTGCCGCCGCCGAGAAGCTGCGGGATCAGATATTCACCGAGAAGCAGGATCGTGACCAGCGCAACGCCGGTCATCACGCCCGGAAGCGATAGCGGCAGGGTGATGCCGAAGAAGGTCGAGATCGGCTTAGCACCGAGATCGGCCGAGGCTTCGAGCAACCGGCGATCCAGTTTTTCCAGGCTGACATAGATCGGCATGATCATCAGCGGCAGGTAGCCGTAGACGATGCCGAGCAGCACGGCGCCGGGCGTATTGATCAGCCTGACATTTTCAATGCCGACGAATTCGAGCAAGTGCGGAATGCCACGCGCGCCGAGCAGGTACATCCAGGCATAGGTTCGCACCAGCAGGCTGGTCCAGAAGGGCACGACGACAAGCGAGACGAGCAGCAGCCGGCGCTGCGGGCTCGCCTTGACCGCCAGATAATAGGCGACCGGGTAGGCAACGATGAGGCAGGCAGCCGCCCCGATCGGCGCCAGGATCAGCGTATTGACGAAGGCTGCCGAGCGCGCGCCGAGATTGGCGAACTGCTCGAAGGTGAAAGCCGCCTGATAGCCGCCTTCCGGCGCCCGTTCGCCGAAGGCGAAGACGATGATGGCAATGAAGGGCAGCACCAGGAAGACGAACAGCCAGACACTGGCCGGGCCGACGAGGGCCGCGGTGATCAGGCGCCGTTTGGTGGCGTGGGGCAGGGGCATGGTTTGGTCTTCATCCACCGGATCGCGAAGCTGAACCGACTTCCCCGCTGCGGGCTGGGGAAGCCGGGATGCAGGATGGACTTACGCCGACTTGAAGCGCGCCATCAGTTCGGCGCGGCCCGGATCGGTGAGTGTCACGGCGGCGCCGAATTCCAGCGGTGTCAGGGCTGCTTCGTCCGGATAGACGATCTTGTTCGACGTAACCTCCTTGGGCAGCAGCGCGATGACGCGGCTGTCGGTCGTCGGTGCGCCGTTGGCGATGTGCTCTTTCACCGCATTCTGCGGGTCCATCAGGTAGTTGAGCAATGCGTAACCCGCGGCCTTGTTGGGCGCATCCTTCGGGATCGCATAATAATCGGTCCAGATTTCACCGCCGTCGGTGCCGAGGACATAAGCAAGTTCCGGCATGTCGCGGTTGAGCTGCGCCCCGTCATTGGTCCAGCACATGGTAAGCCATGCATCGGTCGAGCGCATGGATGGCTGATAGTCGGAATTGATGGCGAAGAGATGCGGCTTCACCTTGATCAGCAGCTCTTCTGCCTTCGCAAGTTCGTCCGCCTTGATCGAATTGAAGTCGTAGCCAAGCGAGACAAGCGCGCTGCCGATCGTCGTCAGCTGATAGTCATGGACCATGGCGCGGCCATCGGCTTCGGTCTGGGCGATCTCGAAGAAGTCCTTCCAGCTGGAAAGCTTGGTCTTGATCTTGGACGTATTGACGGAGAAACCGGTCGTGCCCCAGTTCTTCGGCACGGCATAGGTCTTGCCGTCGATCTGGCCTTCCTTGGTGAAGCGCGGGCTTTCGGTTGCCTGGCTGAAATTCGGGATCTTCGAGAGATCGAGTTCGTCGATCAGGCCGAGTTTGTGATGGGTCGAAATCGTATAGTTGGTCGGGACGAAGAGCGACCAGCCGGAAGCGCCGGCCTGCAGCTTGGCGAGCATTTCCTCGTTCGAACCGAAGACGTTGACTTCGACGGCAACACCGGTTGCCGCCTTGAAGTTTTCGAACGTTGCCGGGTCGTGATAGTTCGGCCATGTGGCGATCGACATCTGCGTGCCCAGATCTTCGGCGGCAAAGGCCGGCGTCGACAGCGCGCCCGGGAAGCGCGACAGCACGGCGGTCGCAAGACCGAGGCCGGTAATGCCGAGGAAGTGGCGGCGGCTGACGGAACCGCGCTTCAGGCGCATGAACTCGTCCATGAAGCCTTCGGCGGAGATGGGCAGATTGTCCTTATAATCCTTGCTCATGATGCTGTTCCCTTGTTTTGGTTTATGCATTCGATGCTGGAAAGACATGGATGGCGGCGGGGTCGAAACCGAGGAAAACCTCCTCGCCCGGCTCCACGAGATCGCTCTCGTTCATGCTGCGCCGGTCCGCCGTAATCAGGAAATCGCCGAGCCCCGGTACGCTGACGGCATATTCGGCAGACGAGCCGAGGAAGATGCGATGCGTCACGGTTCCCTTGAACGACGTGCCTGATGGCGCGGCCTTGCGCGTCAGATGGATTGCCTCGGGGCGCAAAGCAGCGATGACTTCGCCCGACGCGAGCTGCTTGCCGGAGACGATCGCTGAGCCATCCGCCAGCCTGAGCGTCGTACCATCGGCTTCCATTGCCGCGGCGATACGGTTCGTCTTGCCGACGAAATCGGCGACGAAAAGATCTGCCGGGCGGTCATAGACTTCCTGCGGGCTGCCGAGTTGACGGATACGGCCGGCACTCATGACACAGACGACATCGGCCATCGAAAGCGCCTCTTCCTGGTCGTGGGTGACGAGGACGAAGGTGATGCCGAGTTCACGCTGCAGGGTCTGCAGCTCGATCTGCATGGCCGAGCGCAGCTTCTTGTCGAGTGCCGCTAAAGGTTCGTCGAGCAGCAATACGGAAGGGCGGTTGACGATGGCTCGGGCAAGCGCCACACGCTGCTGTTGCCCACCCGACATTTCATGGATGCGCCGCTTGGCAAAGCCGCCGAGCCGGACCATTTCGAGCGCCTCGGCGACGCGCCGGTCGATCTCCTTCGCCGCGATTTTCGGGCGCATCTGCTTGAGGCCATAGGCGACGTTCTGCTCGACGTTGAAGTGGGGGAACAGCGCGTAGTGCTGGAAGACCATGTTGACTGGGCGGCGATAGGCCGGAACTCCGTTCATCTCGCGCCCGTCGATCAACACGGTGCCTTCGCTCGGCTGTTCGAAGCCGCCGATCATGCGCAGGCAGGTCGTCTTGCCGCAGCCGGACGGCCCGAGCAATGCCAGAAAGGCACCCTTCGGCACAGTAAGATTAATGTCCGTCACAGCGGTCACGGCGCCATAGTTCTTTGTGACCGAACGGAATTCGATATCGTTCGTCGAAGCGGATGCCACGTCTGTTCCCTGCGGTTGGTTTGGAATGGCAGTCTATCGCTGCCTTATTGCCACCGTCGTTAAGGAAAGAGTAAGCCTGAGCTTCCTCCACGGTATATACCCCGAGAGAGGTATTTAGGCGCACATTGTTTCGTGGAAGGTGTATATCCGCCTTCCGTGAATTTTGCGGAACAGCGGGGAGGAAGGGCTAGTGAGTATCGACCTGGAGACGCTGTTTACGGCTTTCAATGCGACGGTCGGCAAGCCAGCCATGACCGATGCCGCCTTTGGCGATACTTTCCGGCAGATGATGACAGCACTCGTGCGCTTCGACTATGTCGTCGTCTTCGCCTATCGGGCAAAAGAACGGCCGATCGATCTCTACAGCACCTTCGATCGCGACGAGCACATCGTCTTCGTCACACTCTATCAGGCAGGTCCTTATCTGCTAGACCCCTTCTATCATACCGCTCGCGAACGGCGTGAAGGTGTCTTCAGGATGCGCGAACTCGCCCCGGACAGGTTCTTCTCCAGCGAATATTACCGCACCTATTACGTCCAGACCGGACTTGCCGAGGAAATCGGCTTCTTCGTGCCTGTCGATGGCGATATTACCGTCGTGCTTTCGCTGATGCGGCGGGAACAGACCGGTGCTTTTCCACCGGCCGAGTTCACAACGCTGAGAAGGGCTGAGCCGCTCGTGGCCAGCATGGTGAAACATTATTGGTCCGGGCTCGCGCCGCGCTTCGATGCCCAGCTCGCAGCAAGGGGCAAAAGCCGCCGCAAAAGCGAAATCCTCCCGCGCGCCGACACCGTCTGGCACGATCTCAACCTCACGAGCCGCGAAACGGCGATCGTTGAACTGGTGCTGCAGGGCCATTCGTCGGAATCGATCGGCCTGAAACTAAACATCTCGACGGGAACGGTGAAGGTCCACCGCCGCAATGTCTATCGCAAGCTTGGCATCTCCTCGCAGACGCAGCTGCTCTCGCTTTACCTGAAGAATCTGAGCTGACTGGTGGCTGCACGCCCCGGGCTGTCGTTAGGGGCGCGCCTCTGCGTCACGCAGCGAAATCAGCCGTCGTGCCGTCTCGTCCCAGAGGATGAGTTTCACGCAGCTGAGGCTGTCACGAATGTTGATGCGCCCAAGCTTCGCCAGCTCCGGATAGTCACGCAGCACTTCCGGCAACCGGTAAAACGGCACTCGGCTCGATAGGTGGTGAACATGGTGCATGCCGATATTGGCGGTGATCCATCGCAGCGGACGCGGCAGGTCATAATGCGAGGCGCCATGCATGGCGGAATAGGGGAACGTCCATTCCGGAGGCTTCGACCAGTGGGTATCTTCGAATTGGTGCTGAACATAGAACAGCCAGACACCCGCCGATCCCGCAAGCAGAACGATTGGCAGATGGATCATCAGAAAGGGAACGATGCCGACCGCCCAGATCAGAAGAGCGACCAGTGCAGCGACGCCGGCATTCGTCGCCATCGTCGAAATCCAGGGTAGGGCGCCGGAACGCATCATGCCGATCGGCAGTCGCTGCTTGAAAATAAAAAGATAGGCCGGGCCAATGCCGAACATGACCAGCGGATGCCTGTATAGGCGATAGGCAAGTTTTCCTCGACCGGTCAGGGCGCGATATTCTTCGACCGTCAGCGTGGTGATATCACCGACACCCCTCTCATCCAGATTGCCGGCTGAGGCATGGTGTTCTGCGTGTGCACGGCGCCAATAATCGTAGGGTGTGAGTGTGAGGATGCCGATCACGCGCCCCGTCCAGTCATCCCACTGACGCCGTCCGAAGAACGAGCCGTGCCCGCAATCATGTTGCAGCATGAAGAGCCGCAACAGGAAGCCGGCGGCAGGGACGACGAGGATTAAGCCGAGCCAATAGCCGAAGTGGATCGCAACCGATGCTGCCGCCCAAAGAAGGATAAAGGGAATCAGCGTCACGGCCAGTTCGTACAGGCTTCGGCCTGTATTGGGTTTTCGGTAATTCGAGAGAATCTTGAGCCAGGCTTTTTCGGCACCGGCGTCTTGGCCAGCCGTCATCGTTGCGTTCATAGTCGGTCGGCGTCTTTCTGTTGGGCAGCGCTGCGGAAGAAGTGTTCGGCATGCTGGTAGTCATTTTCTGCGCCGATCCGGTCGCCGGCCAAAGACTTCAGCTCGGCAAACTGAAGGTACTGCTTGTATCGATCCAGCAGGCGCTGCCTCGATGGTGTAGCACTTCTATTACGGTGGGCGAAATGGTGATTATTCATGATAGATCCGAACCGCGAGGGCTCGCTCCTGTTGTCTGAAAATGATTGCTTGGGCGCTTTGCTCGGCGATGGTCCGCTGTCGCAGCTTGCAACTGATGCCTTGTCCTAGGAGACTGCGGCAGGGTGCGTTAGCGATCGGCGAGACGGTGTTTCCGTCGGCAGATGCGGTCGTTCTGATCTGGTCAGTGTGAGATCCACGCGCAGAAGCAAACTCCACTGCGGCTGCTACAAATCGCTGATGGGAAGGTCGCAAGCGCGTCGGCAATCGGGCAACGGAGCCTGCATCATCGAGGATACAATATCCTCGGATGTTTGGGGTATTGCTGCAGCATTGTGGCTGCATCACGTCGGGGATGTCTCCAAGCTATCCGGATCGAAAGAATTATGTCGCTTCCCCGCCTGCTGTTGAGCTGGCGACCGACGCAGGCTATCAGAACGGGCAACAAAGTCCCGTTCCGAGAGACGCATCTGACAATGACCCTTTCATACCTGGTTACCCATTCCGGCGGCTTCCACGCCGACGAGCTGCTTTCAAGCGTCATACTGACCCGGCTGTTTCCTGAGGCCCGGATCATTCGCAGCCGAAATGTTGAATGGACCACACCGGCCACCGATCGCATCATCTACGACGTCGGCGGGCAATATGACCCTGCCGCGGGCATTTTCGACCATCATCAGCGTGGCGCGCCGGTGCGAGAGGACGGACGGCCCTACAGCTCCTTCGGCCTCGTCTGGAAACATTACGGGTCGGATTATCTTGCGGCGCTTGGGGTGCCCGAGGCGCATGTAGCAGCGGTGCATGCGTCCTTCGACGCCAAATTCGTGCTGCCGGTCGATCTGACCGACAATGGCGCGCTTGATCTTTCGGTTGCAGGCGAGCTGGCAGGCTTGACGCTGCCGGCGCTTCTCGAAACCCTGAAGCCGGTTTTCGATGCGAAGGATCCAGATGCCGATGACAGGGCGTTCCACGCGGCTCTTTCGATCGCCCGCAGTTTCGTCGAAGCCGGGATCGCTGCGCAGGATGCCAAGCTTCGTGCCGAAGGCCTTGTTCTCAAAGCAATCGACGAGACAGGCGAGGGCAGGGTTCTCGAACTGCCGACGGGCATGCCCTTCCGCGCCGCGATCGTAAAGGCCAAGGCCGATCAGCTGCTCTTTGTCGTCCACCCCCGGGAAAACGACTGGTGCCTGACCGGCATTCGGCGTTCCGACGAGGGCTTCGAACTGCGCGCGGATTTGCCGGCCTCCTGGGCGGGGTTGACCGGCCACGATCTGGAATTGGTTTGCGGCGTCGAAGGAGCAACGTTCTGCCACAAAGGCCTTTTCGTTGCTGCCGCTAAGACCCGAGAGGCTGCACTCGCGATGGCGCGGATCGCTGTAGAACAGGCGCTGGCATGACGATCGTCGGGCCTAAGATTACCGCAGGCCTGTTGCTTCTGAGCCTTTCAGGCGCATGTTGCTGGCCGACCCTGGCGGCCGATCGGCAATCCGATACGTTCAAACTCCCTGAAGATGTGCGCGCCTTTATGGAACGTCGTGACGGATGCGATCACTTTCGGGGCGAGGATTCGCCCTATGCCGAGCGGCGCGCACAGATTGACGAGGAGCTGAAGCGGCTTTGTACCGGGACCGATGCCGAGCTCGCCAGACTGAAACGCCTTTACGCCGAAAACGAAACGGTGCAGCGTTTGCTTGCCGAATATGAAGTCAACATCGAGACGGGAAATTAGTCCGGCGGCGGAAATGCGCGATGAACGCTCCCGTCAGACTTCCATAACGTCCTCGAACGATTCCGGGAAACTCTGACGCGCCACCTTCTCGTTGATGACGAGCATCGCCTCATAGGACTTCGGATCGAAATCCTTGTCCACGGCCACCACTTCCCGCCCGAATAGCAGGTTGAGCCGCGCGGCGTCCAGATTGCCGCGCTCGAAGGGCTCAACTCCGAAATAATGCCAAAGCGCATGCAGGAAGGCTGCATCGACCCGGTGTTCCGCCGTGCCAGGGCGTGCGCGACGAGGCAGTGCCTTGATCGGCGTCACGCCCTTGGGATTGGCGCGGCGGATGGTGAACTGAATGCCGCTGCCCGGCATTCCGGATGGAAAGCCGCGGTGCTTCGTCATGTCGGGAAGATTGGCCATCGCTGCCCTCCTTCGCATTGCGATCGTGTTATGTTGCCTTCTATGCCGGGCGCGCCGATGGCGACGCCCCGCAATCACACGAATAGCGATCTCGGCGACACTTTGCGAGCACAGAATATGTGGGCCTGTTGGCCCGTCGGGCTGGCCCGTGCGAGCACCATTCTGTGCGACGTCGGTCTCTGAAATCTCATTGCACACTGGTCGCCCGCGATACTCGGCGAGCGTCACCCGCCGGGTATCATTTTGAAGTCATCTCACTTCGGGGTCACGTCGAAACCGAACCACTTTTCCGACAGCGTCTTGATCGTGCCATCCGCCTTTGCAGCGGCAATCGCGTCGTTGAACATGGCCTTCAGTTCCGTGTCGCTCTTACGCAGGCCAACGGAACTGCCACGGCCGAGGAACCCGCCCTGGAAGCGTGGACCTGTCGTCGTCATGTCCTCGTTGCCCGGCTTCTCGGAAGCCGTGGTCAGATAGGCCATGGACGCCATGACGATATCGACACGACCGGCCTTGAGATCGAGATCATGCTCTTCCGTCGTCTTGTATTCTCTGACATCGACGACACCCTTCAGATATTTGTCGACGAAGGCGGCCGCCGTGGAGGCCGTCTGCACACCGATCGTCTTGCCCTGGAGTGCCGGCTTGATCTTGTCGATCTCCGCAGCAGCACCCGCTTCGTCACTGGCAAGCGAAAAGACCTGGCCCTTTTCCGACAGGTTTGCGAGATCGCCCGTCTTCGAGGTCGCGAAGGCCTGGCCGGTGGAGCCGTAGGAATCACTGAAGGCGATCACCTCTTCGCGCTTTGCCGTCGCAGACATGCCGGAGATGATGGCATCGAATTTGC
>Ga0102591_1001650_pt1 | contig 28935 bp, 37 predicted proteins | sample AraplaCol_mCL_r2_2_FD_76860 | JGI IMG/M metagenome (GOLD analysis project Ga0102591, IMG submission 76860) | Arabidopsis root microbial communities from North Carolina, USA - plate scrape MF_Col_mCL_r2 (SPADES assembly) (version 2) | ecosystem: Host-associated > Plants > Roots > Endosphere...
GCCGGTTGCGATCGCCTGCGCGACGACCATGAGCTCGCCGGCGAGGTTCGGCGACACCGCGCCCGAGAGCAGCAGTGCGATGCTGCCGACCGTCCAGGCGGCGTTGCCGATCACCACCAGCAACACCAGCGGCTTCACCACCGTGGCGCGAGAGGCGAGCCAGCCGACCAGCGCGGTGTAGGCGATCAGGAACAGCCCGGTCTCGCGCAGCAGCGCTTCGGGCAGGTTGAACAGCGCTGCGAAGGCGCCGGCGCCGAAGGTGAAGCCGAGGGCGGCGATGCCGCTGAAGATGGCGTCGGCAAGCAGCGCGCGGCGGAGGAAATTGGATGCGTCGATCATTTTGGGTCTCCTTGCTGGGGGTGAAACTCAATGAAGTCCGCGCCACCAGGCGCGAAGCAGGCGAGCGAGGCGGAACGGGCAGAGGCTCCTGGCCACGCTGTGCTCGAAGGCCGTGACCTGTGCGACGACGTAGTCGCCGGCCGAATGCACCAGCGGCTCGGGCATGTTGAGGCTGCGCGCCAGCAGCCGGGTTGCCAGCGTCGTGGCCCAGGGCTGGACGTGGTCTGCGACGGTCCGGTAGAGCAGCAGCGCGATCATGGTCATCTCCTGTTGCGACCGATGATGCGCGCGGGCGGGGCCCAATTCGATTACCTCGCGGGTAATGGAAGGGCTGAAATTGGCGTGCTAGGTTTTTGACCATGAACGCACATGCATCCACGGCCCACACCGAGCGCAGCCAGCCGGTCCATATCGGCGATCATTTGCGCGAATGGCGGCAGCGCCGCCGCATGAGCCAGCTCGATCTCGCGGGCGAGGCGGACATCTCCGCGCGGCATCTGAGCTTCGTCGAGACCGGCCGCGCCGCGCCCTCGCGCGATATGGTGCTGAGGCTCGCCGAGCGTCTCGACGTGCCCTTGCGCGAACGCAACGTGCTGCTGGTCGCCGCCGGCTTTGCGCCGGCGTTTCCGCAGCGCCCGCTGGAGGATCCCGCCTTGAAATCAGCCCGCCAGGCGATCGACCTGGTCCTCAGGGCGCACGAGCCCAATCCCGCGCTTGCGGTGGACCGGCACTGGAACCTGGTCTCCGCCAACCGCATGGTGGCGCCGCTGCTCGAGGGAATTCCGCCGCACCTGCTCGGCCAGCCGTTGAACGTGCTGCGGCTCGCCTTCCACCCCGAGGCGCTGGCGCCGCGCACGGTCAATCTCGCCGAATGGTGCGGGCACCTGTTGGAACGGCTGCACCGCCAGTGCGAGGCGACCGCAGACCCCGGGCTGATCAAGCTCTACAACGATCTGAAGAGCTACCCCATGTCGGCGCGTGCGGCGCCGCTGTCGAGCGACAGTGTCGCGATTCCCTTCAAGCTGCGCCATGATGGGGAGATACTTAGTTTCTTCTCCACCACCATGGTGTTCGGCACGCCGGTCGACATCACCCTGTCGGAGCTGGCGCTGGAGACCTTCTTCCCGGCGGACGAGCGCACCGCCGGACGTTTGAAGCAGATGGCCGCCGGCCTGCGCTAGCGCCGTTTACAGGACCGAGCAGCGCTCGCATAATCGGCGGATGGACACACGCGCGTTCCGGCGATTGCGGCCGGCCAATCCCGTCGGTGATCTCCTGCGTGGCTGGCGCTCGCGCCGCGCCTTGAGCCAGGCGGAGCTGGCGTTCGAGGCCGGCATCTCGGTCAAGCATCTGAGCTATGTCGAGACCGGCAAGGCGGCGCCGGGCCGCGACATCCTGTTGCAGCTTGCGTCCGCGCTCGATCTGTCGCTGCGTGACCGCAATGCGCTGCTCGAGGCCGGGGGCTTTGCGCGGCAATATGGCGAGCGCGATCTGGCGGCGCCGGAGCTGGCCGATGCACGCCGCGCCATCGATCTTCTGCTCGGCCGTCACGAGCCGTTCCCGGCGATCGTGACCGACCGGCGCTGGAACGTGGTGCAGGCCAATCGCGCCGGCGCGCGCCTGATGACCATGCTGCTTGGTCCTGCGCGCATGCAGCGACCGCTCAATCACATGCGCATGTTCCTCGCGCCGGACGAGCTCAAGCCATTCGTCGAGAACTGGCCGACTGTTGCAGCCGCGCTGCTGGCGCGGGCGCGGCACGAGGCAATGGCCGCGCCGCTCGACGAAGCCCTGCAATCGACCTGGCGCGAATTGATGCGGCTGCCGGAGCTTCCTGCGCCGGCGACCGAGGACAATTCCGTGCCGGGGCCGCTCTGCGAGGTGCGCCTGCGCAAGGGCGATGTCGGCATCGGCCTGATCGGTGCGGTGCTGACGCTCGGCACGCCGCAGGACGTGACGCTGCAGGAGCTGCGCGTCGAGATGTTCATGCCTGCCGACGCCGCATCCGAGGCCGTCCTGACCGCGCTTGCGGCTCAGGACGCCTGAGCCTGCCTGGCCTCGCGCCGCTCGAAGCTCATGGCCTGCATCACCTCCGCAAATGGGCCGTTGCGATCGCTCAGCGTTGCCGTGGTGAGGCCCGCGCCGTTGGCGCCGACGCGCGTCGCGGCGCGGATCAGGATCCATTCGCCCTCGGGTGGACGAAAGAAGTAGAGGCTGATCTCGGGATTGATGAAGGTCCAGTCGCGCATGTCGACGATCTGCGCGACGCCGCTGGCGAAGTCCGCGGCCTGTACGGCCTGGATCAGCGGCTCGCCCTCGACCAGCAGTGCGTCGAGCCGCATCCAGGCCGCCGCCGGACCCGGCTTCTCGAGCGCGCCCTCGATCAGGCGCACCGAGACGTTCTGGAAATAGCGGCTCCATTTCTGCACGAAGGCCGGCGGCGGGCTGCCGGCCTCGGGTGCCTTGTCGACCGCCGCGGGCTTCGCGAAGGGATCTCGCGGCGATTCTGCGCTCGGTGCCGTCAGCAGCGCCGTGCAGCGGCCGATCTCGGTCTCGCCGTCCATCAGCCGCACCTGCAAGGTCTTGGCTTTTCGGCCGTCACGCAGCAATTCGGTGACGGTCCTGAACAGGCGCAGGCCCGCCGGCCGCCACAGGTCGAAGGTCAGGCGCCGCACCACAAAGCCGGATTCGGCCGCGAGCCGCGCGACGTCGCGGGTCATCAGCCCTGTGGTGGCGCTTCCCTGCAACATGTCCGGCGACCACGGACCGCCGGCCTGCTCGGTGGCCCGGAACAGATGGCCTTCCGGCTTGAAAATGGCGGTCATCGCGGTCTCCCCTTGGGCTTGATCGTGCCGCAAGTATCGAGGCGGATGCGAGCGGTCACAATAACCGCAGAGGTGAAGTCGGGAGCCATGCGGGACGGGTGCCTTGCGCCGCCCCCGGTTCGGCTTATGTTCGGGCGAACCCTCGCAGTGCCCGAAGGAGGCGCCTGACATGAGCACGCTGAAACCGCTCCAGATCGACGTCGTCTCCGACGTGGTGTGCCCGTGGTGCTATATCGGCAAGCACCGGATCGAGAGCGCGCTGGCGCTGGTGCCGGATGTCCCGGTCAAGCTCAATTTCCGTCCGTTCTTTCTCAATCCCTGGGTGCCGCGCGAGGGCATCAGCCGCGAGGCCTATCTCACCCAGAAGTTCGGCTCGGTCGAGGCCTATAAGGGCATTGCGGGGCGCGTCGTCGCAGCCGCAAGCGAGGAGGGCCTCGTCTACAAGCCCGAGCTGGTGGCGCGCCAGCCCAACACGACCGACTGCCATCGTCTGATCCTCTGGGCGGAGGCGATCGGCAAGGCGCCCGAGATGAAGCAGCGCCTGATGGAGCTGTATTTCCGCGACGGCGGCGATCTCACCGACGTGAATGTGCTGGTGCAGGCGGCCGCCGAGATCGGCCTCGATGCCGAGGACGTCCGCAAGCGCCTCGCCAGCGACGAAGACGTCGCGCGCGTGTCAGGGGATGCGCAGGAAGCCGCCGAGAAAGGCATCTCCGGCGTGCCGACCTACGTGTTCGCGCAGAAATACGCCGTCTCCGGCGCGCAGGATCCGAACCTGCTCGCCCGCGCCATCCGCCAGGTCTCGGCGGAGATCAACGCAGAGGCGGCGGAGTAAGTTCGCTTATTTGCGCAGCCGGCGAACGACGCGTCGCGCGGTCTCGTGCGCGGCGTTGAGGCCGATGAGCGCGCCGTGAATCAGCGTCACGACCGGATCGTGCCGCCGCAGCGGGATCAGCACGTCACCGACCGCAAAGCGTCCGCGCCAGATCGGGTTGATCATGGGGTGATCGGCGCCCGCGGTGGAATCCGCGCTGGCGATCGCGGGGTCGGCGCAGAGATGGCGGGTGAGGTCGAGCGTGAGCTGCACGCCCGGCGAATATTTTGCAAAGCGCTCGTCGATGCCGAGCTTGAAGAAGAAGGCGCGATCCTGATGGCGCAGCACGATGCCGGCGGCAATCGGCGTCGTGCCGGCGCGAAGTGTGATGATCTCGCACTGCGCGGTCTCCGCCAGCGCCGGGACAGCGCGGCGGATGAAGGCCGCATCGCCCGCATGCTGAACCAATGCGGTGCCGCGTTTGCCTTTCCAGCCGCTGGCTTCGAGTTGCAGGAAGGTCTCGAGCGCGGGCCCGATCTCGTCTAGCCGGCGCGCGATCTCGAACGTCACAGGGCCGTGCTCTTCGAGGCGATGGCGCAGGCGGCGCAGCTCCTTGAGCTTCTTGGTGCCGAGTGCGTCGCGCAGCAGCGTTTCGGCATCCTGTGTCGCGTCGAGGCTGGCGCGCATGTAGGAGGACAGCACGCGCGGCTTCAGGCCGTCACGGCTCAGGACCTGCCTGACTGCATTCATCGCGGCACCGTCGAGCGCGACGTCGTTCAGCACCAGCGCATGCGCGCCGGCCGCGCGGGCCTGTTGCAACAGGGACGCGGCCGCCTCGATCGGGGCGTCGCGGTCGAGCAGCGGACTGCACAGCGTGCCGTAGGGATGCGCGCTCACCAGCGCGGGCAGGGGAATCTTGAGGGCATGCCACAGCGAGATCACGGGCATCAGCCCGATCAGCCGGGTCGAAGAACCGTCGAATGCGGGCAGCGCCGAAGCGTTGGTGCGGCCGCGCGCGGTGGCGCTGACGGCGAGCTCCCAGGCGGGCAGGTAATATCCGTTCGGCTCGACCGCGCGCTGCGCGAGTGCGCGCCATTGGCCTGGGTCGATCGCAATGAGCGGGACGCGCGCCGTCGTGGCATCCGCCGCCGATGCCGGATGGATCGCTGCCTGCTGTGCGATGTCGACCACGTCCCATCGTCCCCATTCACGCGGGCAAAGCCCGCGTTATGTGGGCATGCTAGCGCATAGGATGGAAAATGCCGTTCGGGCGCCGCGGCAATTTGCGTGAAATTGTTAACGTTGCGTTGACGATAGCGAATGCTGCGCGGCCGGCTGGTCGGCCGGAGCCGCCAGTTCCGTCTTCACATTCACGGAGACTTCCATGCCGAGATCATCCTCGGGCGCCCCCCAATAGGAACCGCAGAGCGGAATGGCCTGCTCAGGCGTCCGGGCGACGCCGACCCGGATCAGGTCGCGATTGCCGACGATGCCGTTGGTCGGATCGAACTCCACCCAGCCCGAGCCGGGCACGTAGATCGAGCACCAGGCGTGGGTCGAGCCCCCGCCGAGCCGCACCGGCCCGTCGCGATCGGCAACGTAGACATAGCCGGTGATGAAGCGGGCGGCGAAGCCGAGCGCGCGTGCTGCCTCCATCATCAGCAGCGCGAAATCGCGGCATGTCCCCTGCTGCAGCTCGAGCGTCTCCGCAGGCGTCTGTGTTCCCCGCATCGTCCGGCGCTGGTAGGAGAAGCTCTCGGCAATGGCCTCGTTGAGCGTCATCAACAATTGGCCCGTGGGCCGCCGGCTCTCCGGAGGCACGAATTTGGCCAGCCACTCCTCCACCTCGCCGTCGTCGGGATGATGGCGACGCATATAGGGTTCGAGATCCGGCAGCTCGCTGTCGGCATAGGCGAACGGATGCTCGCGGGCATAGTCCTCGATGCGGAAGTCCGGCGTGTTCTCCGGCGTATGATCGAGCTCGATGGTGGTGTCGAACTCGAGCTGATCGCTCACGGTGTCGAAATCGACCAGCGTGAGGCAATTGCCCGAGACGTCGTGAATCCAGCGGACTTCGGCGGGGGCGGGCCGGATCACGAGCCGGCAGTCCAGCAGGCGCTGGTCATAGCTGTCGCGCGGCCGAAACAGCAGCTGGTGCTGCCCGAGCTTCACCGGCTGACGGTAGCGGTAGAGCGTTCTGTGGTGGACGGCGTAGGTTGTCATGTGCTCGCTTCTGGCCCGCGGCCATATGACCCTGCTTTCGTCCCCGGTCCAAGCGGGATTCGAAGGGGCCGGCAGAGGAAGGGGGACAACAGGCGCAATTGCCCTTCATTTCAGCAGCACTGCAGCCGAAGACGCGGAACGAACGCGCCCGGGCAGGTGTTTGCTGCCAAGGTCAACGACGACTCCGAGGAGACGGTCTTGAAGATTCGCGCCGGCTACGACATTGCCTTCAACTGCCTTCAAGACGTCCCGATGATCCTGATGCTGAGCGTGCATCCGTCCCGGCAGGGCGATCTCTCGTCCCCGCACGCCATCCGGACCACGCCCGATGTTGCCACCAGGGATTATCTCGATGCCTTTGGCAACGTCTGCACCCGCCTGGTCGCCCCAAGCGGCCTGATCGAGATCCGCAACGACTTCGTGATCGAAGATTCCGGCATTCCCGAGCCGACGGCACCGTTCGCAGCTCAGGTTCAGCTACAGGACCTGCCCGACGACGCGCTGGTTTACCTGCTCGGCAGCCGTTATTGCGACACCCAAAAACTGGCGGATATGGCCTGGTCGACCTTCGGCTCGATAGAAGGCGGCGGACAGCGCGTGCAGGCGATTTGCAACTATGTCCACGACCGCATCCAGTTCGGCTATCAGTTCGCACGCGGTGACCGCACGGCGTCCGAAGGTCATGCCGAGCGCATCGGCGTATGCCGGGACTTCGCCCATTTGGCCGTGACGTTGTGCCGCTGCATGAATATTCCGGCGCGCTATTGCACCGGGTATCTCGGCGATATCGGAGTGCCCCCCGATCCGGCGCCGATGGATTTCAGCGCCTGGTTCGAGGCCTATATCGGTGGTCGCTGGTACACGTTCGACGCGCGCCACAACCATCCGCGCATCGGCCGGATCGTCATTGCCCGTGGCCGCGACGCCGCCGACGTCGCGATCTCGACTGCATTTGGCCAGGCGCAGCTCGTTCGCTTCACCGTCGTGACGGAAGAGATCGCCGACGACAGTTCCGTCCAGCTCGCGCCTGATGTTGTCATGGCCCCGCGCGCGCAGTCGAGGCTGCAACGTGCGATGGCGTGAGGCGATGGTTCCCGAGCATCTGCCTCACTCCTTCGGTACGAAATGATCGCGCGCATCGGCGCGTTCTCCGCTGCCGATATCGGTGATCTCAACTCCGATATCGATCGCGGACCTAGGCACGCGGTCGGCCGAAACCTGCACCGACATTCGCACCTCGCGGGTCTGATCCTGTCCAACTTGAACGATCGGGTTGCCGTCGGGGCCCGGCTCGACACCGGCGACGCGAACCGTGGCGCCCGGCAGGCCTGACACCTTGAGCGCAAACGATCGCTGAGCGCCCTTGTTGAGAATGCGCACGGTGTAGTCGTTGCGCACGCCGCCATCCGAGAGTTGGACGAACAGGGGATTGCGCTCGTGCAGCACGTTGACGTCCATCGTGGCGCGTGTGGCGAGCGTGTAGATCATGATGGTGCCGACGATGGCGATTGCCGCGGCATAGATCAACGTGCGGGGCCGGACGATGCGGTAGATCGGCGGCTTGCCCTCGCGCCGGCGCAGCATGTTGATGTCGGTGTCGTAGCCGATCAGGCCCTTGGGCCGGCCGATCTCCTGCATGACGTTGTCGCAGGCGTCGATGCACAGGCCGCATTGGATGCAGCCGAGCTGGATGCCGTGGCGGATGTCGACGCCCGTCGGACAGACATTGATGCACTGGTGGCAATCGACGCAGTCGCCGGCGGGGTCGCCGTGCGCGCGGGCCGCATCCGCCTTCTTCACCGACATGCGCGGCTCGCCGCGGTCGCGCCGATAGGTGACGTTGAGCGCCCATTCGTCGGTCAGCGCCGCCTGGATGCGCGGCCACGGGCACATGTAGATGCACATCTGCTCGCGGGCGTGGCCGGCGAAGACGTAGGTCGTCGCGGTGAGGATACCGATCCAGAGATAGGCGATGAACGGGGCCTGGAAGGTGGCGAGCTCCTTCACCAGCGTCGGCGCGTCGTCGAAATACAGCACCCACGCGCCGCCGGTCCACCAGGCGATCATGATCCAGAGGAAATGCTTCAGCGCGACCTTGCGGATGTGGTCGAACGTCCAGTAGTGCTTGTCGCCCTGCATGCGCTCGCGGCGGTCGCCTTCGACCCAGCGCTCGACCGCGTAGAACAGATCGGTCCACACCGTCTGCGGGCACAAATAGCCGCACCACAGCCGTCCCGCGACCGCGTTCATCAGGAACAGCATCATGGCTGCGAGGATGAGCAGGCCGGTGAAGTAATAGACCTCCTGCGGCCACAGCTCGATGAAGAAGAAATAGAAACGGCGATGCGGCAGGTCGATCAGCACGGCCTGGTCGGGCAGGCCGGGGCCGCGGTTCCAGCGCACGAACGGCAAGAGATAGTAGATCCCCAGCGTGACGCAGAGGATCGCCCATTTGATGCGGCGGAACGGCCCGTGGACCGACTGCGGATAGACCTTCCTACGCTTCTCGTAGAGAGGTCCCTCAATGAAGGTGTCGTCGGTCATGGCAAATTCCCCCGCATCACTGGCTGCATTGGCGCGTTCAGGAGAACGCGCAGCCGCTGCTCAGGCCAAGCTTCCTGAACACGATCGCTGCCGGGCAGAAGCCCGTGAACGAGGCCTGCAACATGTTCAGCCCGGCGAACGCCGTCAGCAGGTACCAATACGCATTGACATAGGTGCCCAGTGCGAGACCGAGCAGGACGACGAACCCCGCAAAGGCGAGGACGGCTTTATCGACATTCATGGCAGGCTCCTTCTTAGGTACGGGTCAGGTTGGTTTCGGTCCAGGCGACGATGCTGCGCGCATCCATCGCGCCGGATTGGCGGGCGATCTCGCGGCCGCCGCGCATCAGCAGCAGCGTCGGAATGCCGCTGATGTTCAGTCGCGACGACAAGGCGGGTGCGTTGTCCGAATTCAGCTTCAACAGACGCACGCCGGGCTCGAGCTGTTGTGCCGCCCGCTCGAACATCGGAGCCATGGCACGGCAAGGTCCGCACCATGGTGCCCAGACGTCGATCAGCACGGGAATGTCGCTGCTGGCGACATGGCGGTCGAAGGCTTTCTCGTCCACTTCGATCGGATGGCCGGTGAACATCGGTTGATGACAGGCGCCGCAGCGCGCACCTTCCGGTGCGCGCTCAGCGGGCAGGCGGTTGATGCGCCCGCAATGTCCGCAGACGATCTGGCGTGGCGTGCTCATGCGTCTATTCGGACCTCCTTGATCTTGGCGATGTTCAGCCTGTCGAGCAGGAAGCGCTCATAGAACGGCTCGCTCTCACCGCGCCGCATCTTGCGCAGGAAGTATTTCTCGAAGGCGACCTTGGCGAGGTGCACCCATTCGCCCTTCGAGGACCAATTGACGTTGCGCGGCGGGATCTGCGGCTGCGCGAGGAAGGCGACGCCGGAATCGCCGAAATCGGCGAGACAGATCGCGTTCCAGGTCGGCTGCGCCGTCGGCGCCTTGCCGCGGAGCAGGGCGCCGATGTTCATCGCGGTCGCCGTCACCATGGATTCGATCATGAAGCCGGTCTTGGGGACGCCGACCGGCACCGGTGTCGCGCCGACGGGGGCGATCGCGACGCAGACGCCGACCGCAAAGACGTTGGGGAAGGCAGGGTTCTGCTGATGCTTGTCGACGACGACGAAGCCGCGCGGGTTGGTCAGCTTCTCGATGCCGCGCACCGCCTCGACCCCGCGAAAGGCGGGCAGCATCATCGAATAGACGAATGGTAGCTCATGCGCCTTGCGAGAGGTGCCGTTGTCGGACAACTCCTCGACCGTCATCAAGCCGGGGTCGATCTTGTCGACGCGGGCGTTGGTGATCCATTTGATGTGCTTCTCCCGCATCTCGCTTTCGAGGAGGCCCTTGGTATCCCCGACGCCGTCGAGACCGAGATGGCCGATATAGGGCTCCGAGGTGACGAAGGTCATCGGCACCCGGTCGCGCAGCTTGCGCCTGCGCAGCTCCGTTTCCAGGATGAAGAGGAATTCGTAGGCCGGCCCGAAGCAGGAGGCGCCCTGAACGGCGCCGATCACGACCGGACCGGGGTTCGCCGCGAGCTTCTCGAACGCGTCTTTCGCATGCGCGGCGTGATCGACGTGACAGATCGACTGCGTATGACCTTGCGGCCCGAGGCCGGGGATTTCGTCGAAAGCAAGTTCGGGACCGGTCGCGACGACCAGATAGTCATAGTCGATCGAGGTGCCGTCGCCGAGATCGACACGGTTCTCCTCGGGATGGACGCGCTTTGCACCCTGCGTCAGCAGCCGCACGCCCTTGCGTTTCATGATGTCCGCGAGGTCGATCTCGATCTCTTCGCGCTTGCGCCAGCCGATCGCCACCCATGGATTCGAAGGTACGAAATGATAGACCGCGCCTTGCGAGATGACGCTGAGGCGGTCCTCCTTTCGCAACTGGGGTAGCAATTCATAGGCCATCAGCGTTCCGCTCAGTCCGGCTCCGACTACGACAATCTCCGCCATGGGTATCCTCCGTTGGATCAGGCCGCTTCGCCGGTTCAGTGCCGGCTGTCGTGCAGCGCTTGACTATATATTCGTAATTGCGTATATACGCAAGTATGAAAATAGATAGCGAGATCATGGAGCGGGCGGCGGATCAGGCGAGCGAGTTGCTCAAGGCACTTTCGAACCGTCACCGTCTCCTCATCATCTGCCAGTTGATCGACGGCGAGCGGTCGGTCGGCGAACTGGCCGAGTTTCTGAGCCTGCGCGACTCCACGGTTTCCCAGCATCTTGCGCTCCTTCGCAAGGATGGCCTGGTCGCCGCCAGGCGCGACGCGCAGACGATCTTCTATTCGATCGCCAGCGAGCCGGCGCGAGAAATCCTGAAGACGCTCTACCAGGTGTTTTGCGCGCCGAAGTCCGCAAGGACGAAGTGAAGCCTAGGCAATGGCGGGCGGGCGCGCTTTGCGCGAGATCAACACGCCTTTGCCCGATGCCGATGAAATGAGAGGGCGCCGCGGCGCGGTGCGTGGTGCGTGATGAAGTCAATGACGACACGGATGTGTTCCATGCAATATCTGGCGCGCCTGGGGCTTGTGGCCGCGTGGGCGGCGATCGGAGTACCGGCGGGGTCCGCTGCCGCCGCGGCAACGCTGACCGTTGCGCAGCAGATGGTCAGCGACGAGAAGGCCGTCTTCGCCACCGTCGAGAGCATCAGCGTGGTCCCCGCACGTAGCCGCATCGGCGGCACCGTCGTCCAGCTCAAGGTGCGGGAAGGGGATCGCGTTACCGCAGGCCAGGTCATCGCGGCGATCGGCGACGAGAAGCTCGTCCTGCAAATGAAATCGCTCGACGCGCAGATCGAGGCGCTGCAGGCCCAGGCCAAGCAGGCGCAACTCGACTTCACTCGGACCGAAGGGCTGGTCGAGCGCGGCATCCTGCCACGCGTCAAGCTCGACGAGCAGCGCACGGCACTCAATGTCGCCGACAACGGCTTGCGCGCCAAGACCGCGGAGCGCGCCGTCATCAACGAGCAGCTCAACCAGGGCCAGGTGCTCGCGCCGGCGGACGGGCGTGTGCTGAAGCGGCTCATCACCGTGGGGTCCGTCGTGCTCGCGGGCGACCCGATCGTCACGGTCGCCGAGCAGAATTTCAAGCTGCGGCTGCGCGTTCCGGAGCGCCACGCGCGCTCCCTGAAGGCCGGCGACAAGGTGCGCGTCGACGGCGCGGAGCTGGGAGGCGAGGCCTCGAAATGGGGCGTGGTCGATCTCGTCTATCCCCAGATCGAGGAGGGGCGCGTCATCGCGGACGCGACTGTCGAGGGGCTCGGGGAGTATTTCGTCGGCGATCGCTTGCGGGTCTGGATTGCCGGCGGCACCCGGCCGGCCTTCGTCATTCCCTCCGGCTATGTGACGACACGGTTCGGCATCGACTACGTCCAGCTCCGGAAAGGAGACACGACGATCGACGTGCCGGTGCAGCGCGGCCGCGACATGCCGACGCCTTCGCTGCCCGATGGGCTCGAGATCCTGTCGGGCATCCGCCCCGGTGACCAATTGGTGCAGCCGTGAATCTCGGTCTGTCAGGGCGGCTGACCCGCTCGACCATCGCATCGCCGCTGACGCCGCTGTTCCTGATCGGGGCGCTCGTCGTGGGGTTGATCGCGGTCGTCGTGATCCCGCGCGAGGAGGAGCCGCAGATCAGCGTTCCCATGGTCGACATCCGGGTCAATGCCGACGGCCTGCGCGCGCCCGACGCGGTGGAGCTGGTGAGCAAGCCGCTGGAATCGATCGTCAAGGGCATCGACGGCGTCGAGCACGTCTATAGCCAGACCGAGGACGACCGCGTGATGGTCACTGCGCGCTTCCTGGTCGGCACCAAGTTCGAGGACGCCATCCTGCGGGTGCACGAGAAGATCCGCGCCAATCTCGACCGCATTCCCGTCGGCATCCCCGAGCCGCTGATCGTCGGCCGCGGCATCAACGACGTCGCGGTCACGGTGCTCACGCTGTCGCCGAAGCCTGAGGCCGCCAGCCGCTGGACCGACAAGGACATCTACGAGCTCGCCGACAAGGTTCGCGCGGAGCTGATGAAGGTCGATGACGTCGGCCTCACTTACATCTCCGGCGGCGCGGCGCAACAGATCCGGGTCGAGCCCGATCCGGAGAAGCTGTCGCTGTTCGGCGTCACGCTGCAGCAGCTCGTGGCCAAGGTGAAGGATGCCAATCGCTCGTTCCTGGCCGGGCAGGTCCGCGATGCCGGCATCGTCCGGAGCGTCGCGGCGGGCCAGACGCTGTCAGGCATTCCCGATATCGGGTTGCTGCTGATCACGAGCCGCGACGGCCGGCCGGTCTACGTCAAGGACGTCGCCTCTGTCGTGATCGGTCCGAGCACCGTCGAGCATCGGGTCTGGACGGATTCGCGCAACCCTGAGGGGCAGTGGGCGCGGACGCCGGCCGTGAGCCTGGCGCTCGCCAAGCGCGCCGGCGCCAACGCGGTCGTGGTGTCCGAGAATATCGCCAAGCGCCTCGACGGCTTGAAGTCGCGCCTCATTCCTGAAGATATCCAGGTGACGGTGACGCGCGACTATGGCGAGACCGCCAACGAGAAGGCCAACGAGCTCTTGTTCCACCTCGGCCTCGCGACGGTCTCGATCGTCGTCCTGATCGCGGTCGCGATCGGCTGGCGCGAGGCGCTGGTGACCTTCGTCGTGATTCCCACGACGATCCTCCTCACGATGTTCGCGGCCAATTTGATGGGCTACACCATCAACCGCGTCAGCCTGTTCGCGCTGATCTTCTCCATCGGCATTCTCGTCGACGACGCCATCGTCGTGGTCGAGAACATCGCGCGGCACTGGGGCATGCGCGACGGCCGGCCGCGGCTGCAGGCGACCATCGAGGCGGTTGCGGAGGTCGGCAATCCCACCATCGTCGCAACGCTGACCGTGGTCGCCGCGCTGCTGCCGATGCTGTTCGTGTCGGGCCTGATGGGTCCCTATATGGCGCCGATCCCGGCCAATGCGTCGGCGGCGATGCTGTTCTCGTTCTTCGTCGCGATGGTGGTGGCGCCCTGGCTGATGCTCAAGCTCGCACCGAAGGGCGAGACGGCCTCCGCGCATGCGGAGCACGACGAAGGCCGGCTCGGCCGGCTCTACCGCCGCTTCGCCACGCCGATCGTGCGGAGCAAGCGGTCAGCCTGGATCTTCCTGCTCGGCGTCGGCATCGCGACGCTGCTGTCGATGACGCTGTTCGCGACCAAGTCGGTGACGGTCAAGCTGCTGCCGTTCGACAACAAGTCCGAAATCGCCGTGGTCGTCGACCTGCCGGAAGGCGCGAGCCTGGAGGCGACCGAGCGCACGCTGTTCGGCGCGGCCGAGATCGCGCGGCAATTGCCGGAGGTCACCTCGCTGCAATCCTATGCCGGCACGCCGGCGCCCTTCAATTTCAACGGCCTGGTGCGGCACTATTACCTGCGAGAGAGGCCTGAGCTCGGCGAAGTGCAGGTGAACCTGACCGCGCGCGGCGAGCGCAAGCGCGCGAGCCACGAGATCGCGCTCGAGCTGCGCGAAAAGCTGAAGGCGCTCGATTCGCCGGCCGGCACCAGCATCAAGGTGGTCGAGGTGCCGCCCGGGCCGCCGGTGCTCTCGACGCTGCTCGCTGAGGTCTACGGTCCCGATGCGGCCACGCGCCGTGCGGTCACCGCCGAGCTCAAGAAGGTCTTCGCGGAAGTGCCGTTCATCGTCGACATCGACGATTCCATCGGCGCCAAGCGGCCACGGTTGCGGCTCTCGATCGATCAGGACCGGCTGGAGTTCTTCGGCGTCGAGCAGCGCGACGTCTACGACACCATCCAGGCGTTGTTCGGGGGCATCTCGATCGGCTACTCGCATCGCGGCGAGGACCGCAACCCGATCGAGATCGCGGTGCGTCTTGGCAAGCGCGATCTGGTCTGGGACGAGGCGCTGGCATCGACGCCGGTGCCAGCCAACACTTTGCCCGGCAGCAAGACGGTGGTCGAGCTCGGTCAGGTCGTGAAGGCCACCATGGAGGAGGGCTCGCCAACGATCTTCCGCCGCGACGGCCGCTTCGCCGACATGGTGATGGCCGAGCTCGCCGGGCGCTTCGAGGCGCCGCTCTACGGCATGCTCGCGGTGGCCGATCGCGTGGATGCGCATGACTGGGGCAAGCTGCCGAAGCCGGCAATCAGCCTGCACGGCCAGCCCTCGGACGAGTCGCGGCCCACGCTGCTGTGGGACGGCGAATGGGAGATCACCTGGGTGACGTTCCGCGACATGGGCGCCGCCTTCGGTGCGGCCATCCTCGGCATCTATGTGCTGGTCGTCGCCCAGTTCAGGAGCTTTCGCCTGCCGCTGGTCATCCTGACGCCGATCCCGCTGACGCTGATCGGCATTCTGATCGGGCACTGGCTGTTGGGGGCGCCATTCACGGCGACCTCGATGATTGGCTTCATCGCGCTGGCCGGCATCATCGTGCGCAACTCGATCCTGCTCGTCGATTTCATCAGGCACAGCGGCGGCGACGGCAAGTCGCTGCGCGAGGTGGTGCTGGAGGCCGGCGCAGTCCGCTTCAAGCCGATCCTGCTCACTGCGCTTGCGGCCATGATCGGTGCGGCGACGATCCTGCTCGACCCGATCTTTCAGGGGCTGGCGATCTCGCTCCTGTTCGGGCTTGCCTCCTCGACGTTGCTCACCGTGCTGGTGATCCCCGCGATCTACATCGCCTTGCGCGCGCCGCGCGAGGCGGCTTCGGCCTCAGCCAAATCCACCTCATGAGGATCCCATGGACAAGAACTACGTCGACATCACCAGGAACATCTCCGCCAACCTGAAGAAGCTGCGGAGCGACATTCCCGATACCATGAAGGGATTTTCCGCGCTCGCCCAGGCCGCGACGCGCGACGGCGCGCTGGACAGGAAGACCAAGGAGCTGATGGCGCTGGCGCTCGGCGTCGCCGCGCATTGCGACGGCTGCATCGGTTTTCACGCGGAGGCGCTGGTCAAGCTCGGTGCGACCCGCGAAGAGATCGAGGAGACGCTCGGCATGGCCGTCTACATGGGCGGCGGACCCTCGCTGATGTACGCGGCCGATGCGATTGCGGCGTACGAGCAGTTCCAGCAGCAATCGCCGGCCGAGTGACGGTCGCCCGACGGGACATGCGAACGGGACCGGGCGAGTTGCCTCGTCCGGCCCCGATCCTCAAGCCTTGATACTTACCAGCGGTCGCCGACACCCACGCCGACGCTGACGCCCGGTGCGCGAATGCCGACGCCCGCGCGCGGGCCGTCATCCCAATCGCGATGATAGGTGCGACGCTCATAATAGCGTTCGCGCGGCATGTAATTGTAGGAATCGCGCACGACCACGCGCGCACCGCCGCGCGTACGATAGCAGCGGCCGGCGTCGTCGCAGACCAGCCGCACCTGCTGGACCAGATCCGGATTGGTGTACTCGCTGCTCGTATAGATATCCGACGCTCTCACGCCAGAAGCCGCTGTCAACGCACCCACGCCGGCCAGCAGCGCAATTGCAAACGTCTTCATCATGTCCTCCTCCGAAACTGCCCTCGGCGGTAACAAGAAGGGGAGGCGGTGATCGTTCCGGCCCGGTTGCTTAATTTTCCCGGAACCGGCGCTTCTCACGCGACTTGGTCTTCAGTTTCATGCCGGAAAGACGAGGCACGTCGTCGTGCCATGGGCGAGTAATCGGCCGCTCGCATCCGTCACGCGTCCCTCGGCCGTTCCAATGCGACGGCCGCAATTCAGGACCTTGCCTTCGGCCGTGATCCGGCCGGTCTCCGGCGTGATGGGCCGCAGCAGCGAGATCTTGAACTCGAGCGTGGTCTGGCCGATCCCCTTGTCGAGCGTCGACTGGACCGCCAGCCCCATGCAGCTGTCGAGCAAGGTGGCAGTGACGCCGCCATGCACCGTGCCTGCCGGGTTGAGATGAGCGCCGGTCGGCACCAGCGCGACCACGACGCGGCCGTTCTCCGCCTCCACGACATCATAGCCGAGGGTCTGCGCGAGCGTGTTGAGAGGCAGGGTCCCGGCGACCAGGCCCTGGACGAATTCGAGCCCGCTCATGGCTTGTTGTCGTCCGGCGTCGACTGTCCCGTAGGTCCTGACGTTCATCGTGATGTCCTCCTGCTCGCACCGTTTCGAACCTTCGCCGTCATCTTCGTGCGGAACGCCGAAGGCGGGCGGCCGTAAAGCTGTGTGAACGCCGTCCTCATGCGCCGCGTGCTTGAAAAGCCGCTGCGTTCTGCAACGGCATCGATCGCAAGTCCGGTGGAGTCCAGCAGGCGCTTGGCGCGCTGCACGCGCAGCGACAACGCCACTTGCAGCGGTGAAGCTTCGAGATGCCGGGCGAAGAGGCGCGTCAGATGGCGTGTTCCGACGCCCAATCGCGCGGCCAGGCGATCCACGCCGCCGCGATCGAGCTCGCCGTCCTCGATGAGAGACAGCGCGCGTTCGACGGTCGTTCGGGTGCCTTTCCAGGCCGGACAGAATGGAGCCGTCTCGGGGCGGCACCGCAGACAAGGCCGAAAGCCTGCATGCTCGGCCGCGGCTGCGCTGCGATAGAATTTGACGTTGCGCGCGAGCGGCGTTTGCGCCGGACAAACGGGACGGCAATAGATCCCCGTCGTCTTGACCGCGACGAAGATGACGCCATCCATCGCAGCGTCGCGGCGGCGGAAGGCTTCGTAGCGTGCGGCGAAGTCGGACATGGCGTGGCTATAGCGGCGGCGATTTCGCGGTGCCAGCGCGATTCGATGACCGAGTCTGAAAACGACCGACGCAACGTTTCGCGAAGACGACTAAATCGGCTCGTAAGTCTCGGTGCCGCAGATGTCGTCGGCTTCCGCGCGCCGGCGGTCGACGACCTTTCCGCCTGATATCGTCACGATGTAGGTCTGGGCACCGAGCGAAGTGCCGGTCGCGGAGGTGAGCTGCGCGCGGACGCAGGAGGTCCAGCCCGGGCCGCGCACCTCACGGTGGGGCGGGGCGACGTGCACCTCGCGCGGATAGGAGGTGGTCAGGAAGACGACATCGATCTGCTCGCGGACCAGGCGCTTGACGTCGGGAGGCGCTTCCGGCGGCTGCTGCTCGGCCTCCTTGATGCGCATGAACTCAGGCACCGGCGCGCGGCTGTCGGCAATGCCGCAGGCACCGAGCGCGAGCGCGCCGGCGAGCAGCGCCGCATGAGCAATAATCCGCAACATCCGTGAAGGTCCCCTGCGGGCCAACAGATAGACACGAATGCGATCCGGCGAAGTCCCTGCCGATCAAGTTTTGCTGAAGCCTCGACTTGAGCCTTGGGACCGTGGCATTGCTATTCCGCGATTGCCGGCTAGTTTGTATCCCAGACGAAGGGGATTGCACCAATGAGGATTTTGGTCATAGCGGCCACTGTACTGGCACTGACGGCCGCCTCGGCGCAGGCGCAGAGCCGGCGGCAACCCCCTGACCCGGCCAAGACGGACAACAAGCCTCAGGTCGACGAGAAGGCTTACAAGGCCGCGCTCGAGCGCATTCCCGAACCCAAGGACAAGTACGACCCGTGGGGCGGAGCCCGCCCGAACGACCCCGCCAAGAAGCCGAAATAGCGTAGGCCGGCTCTGGTGCTTCAACGCGGACGCGCGATCCCGGCAGGGGCGCGCGGAGACAGCGCTACGATCCGAGAGGCGCGATCACTCAGCATCCTGCCGATCGTTGAGTCTGAGGCCGCGTCACTTGCGGGGCGACGACGAGGCGCCCGCGACCGCCGCGCGTGCAAGACGGCGCTGGCGTCGCCGCCGTCGCATCACGCAATCATCATCGTGTTGTGGATGCGATGCGAACGTTGGTTCACATCGCGCGTGTTATTGCACGAAGGCGAGGCCGACGCGCTTGTCACTGCGCCAAACTGTGCGACAATTCCGCACGAGATCGTCGCACGCGATCGAGAGCGTGAACGATTGCGGCAACGTAAGGGGAGCGTCGAGGTCGATCGCCGCGCCGCCCGCCGACATGTTTCGCACGGTGCAAGGGATGCCGCTGTTTTCGAAGGTGATCGTTCCACCCTTGAAAACACGGTGCCGCTGTGCTGCGCGCTTCTCGATCATCGACGTCGATCCAACATGATGATTGTGAAGTAGTGCATAGAAATTACGTTGAACTAAACTCAATACTGGCGCTACTTGCACTGCGCTTCAGACTTCGTTTACGACGTTTGAGCGGCCAGTCACTTCCTGCCGACCTTGCCAACAAGCCTTTCTTTTATGGCGTTTCGCGCCGATGGAGATTCCGATGAAGACCACGCTTTCGCTTCTGTTCGCCGCAGCGCTCTCGCTGTCGTCGATGCCCGCTCACGCCGTGAAGTGGGACCTGTCGACCATGAGCTGCAAGCAGTTCCTCGAGAGCGGCGAAGACAACATCCAGGTCGTGCTGACCTGGATGGACGGCTGGTACAAGGGCGACGAGGACAACGCGATCATCGACACCGACGTGTTCATCGAGAACGCCAAGAAGTTCGGGGCCTATTGCGGAAAGAATCCGACCGCCAGCATCGTCACCGCCGCCGACGAAGTGCTCGGCAAGTAATTCGGGGCGAGCGGTCCAAGCGCGACCGCTATCGCGCCTGGTCCTTTGCCTCGACACGAGCCTGATGGAGAGCCGCGGTGCGCCTTTGCGCTCACGCGGCTCTCTTCTTTTGGGCCGATGCTCAGCCCGGAAGCATCGCGAATGCGCTCGACACCATCGCCACCGGCTTGTTGTCGCCGGCCGAGAGCAGCGTGACGCGGCCAAAGCTCATGGTGCGTCCGAGCCGCACCACGCGCGCGTCCGCCAGCACGTCCATCGCGGAGGCCGCGCGCATAAAATGCGTGGTCTGGTCGACCGTGGTCATGGGGCGATAGCCGCGATTGGCGGCCAGGATCGCGATCACCATCGCGGTGTCGGCGAGCGCCATCAGGGCCTGGCCGCAGACCACGCCGCCGTTCCGGCACAGCCGCTCCGAAAACGGCATGCGCAGGAGCGCGCCCGGCTGCCAGTCCGGCGCATCCGCCGGCTGCGTGTGCTCGATGCGCTCGACCGCGAGGTTGAGATCCTGGACCCAGGGCGCAAAGACCTCACCGAGGATGCGTCTGGCGTCGGTCAGGCCGAATTCGGCGTCTGGCTGCGTTGGCATTGCTGTCGCACTCTCCCGTATTGCCTGTTGTTTCGCCCCATTGTGTGCGCATGGGCGCGGCAAAGTCACCCGCTCTCGCGCCGGTCCCGTCGGCTTGAAAATGCCTGACTTGGGCCGATATGATGCCTCGCTTGGGTAGGGGTGGACGATGCTGCGCCGGTGTGTCCTTGTCTTGAGTATGGTGGCGCTCGGCCTCGCGCTGAGCGGGTGCACCAAATGCGGGCCGATCTGGGACGATTGGCTGCACGGGCCCAAATCGTGCCGATCGGATCGGCTCTAGCGGGCCAAACGGCCCGGCGGCGACAAGGATGACGAGGCGCGGGCGATCCGTGCCTCATGAATGATCAAGGAGTGGACGATGAAGCTTTTCCGTTTGGCCGCGGTGCTGGCCGTGGTGGCGGGACCTGCCTATGCGCAAATGCCTCAGCTCAATTTGCTGCAGGATGCCCCGAGCAAGACCCCCGAGGAGAAGGCCGCGGAAGCCGAGCGCGACAAGGCCTACAAGGAAACGCTGAAGAAGATTCCGGACAACAAGGCGTCCAACGACCCTTGGGGCGGCATGCGCTCCGATCCACCGAAACAGACCGCGGCGCCGAAGGCATCGGCCGCAACCAGCGCGCCGAAGAAGTCCAAGAGCGGCACGGCCGCCAACTGACGCGGCCCGGTTCGAGCGGCGATGTGCCGTTCGGACAGGACTCCTCTTCGTCCGGCCCGCGCCCTACATTGGCTGCAAGCGTAGCGCGTAGAGGAGGGAGGGCATGGCCGATCGTCCACGGGATCTTGCCGAACGGATGGCGCGCCGGCGCAAGCCGGCCGGCCAGCCCGGCCAAACGGTCGGCGACGGCTATCTGCGCGAGACCTTCACGCTGCCGCGTGCGGCGGCGCGGGAGCGGGCGCAGGCCTTCTTCACCCGCTACCCCAAGGCCGGCTATATGAGCGCGGTCGAGACTTGGCGCGAACTGCCCGGCGGCGACATCGAATTCACCATGCGGCGGCTGCCGAGCGCGGACTGACGCGGGCTTGATCCGGAAGGCCTTGCAAGACTAGTCGAGGGTTTCGGCGACGATACGGATCCTGAACACCGGCTCCTTGGTCTCGTCGAGCAGCTCCATGTGCCATTCGGAATTTTCCTGGAGCTTGCGGGCAATGCCGGCGGTCATGTCGGCGCAGACATTGGTCATCTCTTTCCAGGCCGAATCGCGATCGGCAAATTCCGTCGCCTGGTCGGCGCAGCCGGAGTACCGGCCATTCCGGATGCGAAAGAAATAGAGCGGCATGGCTGGCACCGAATCGCGCACGTGATGGCCTCGTCCCCAAGGCCATGAGCGCGCGATAGTCCAATCCCAAACCCGCGCCAGATCAATTCCGGGCGGCTACGGATGCGGCCGTCCGCTGAGCTCCGCAGGCCCTCGTCCCGCCGATCGCTTCAGCTCCCGATCGATTCGCAGCTGCACGCGCCGGATCGCCAGCAGGTCGATTCTGGTCTCGGTCTTGCCGGACTTGACCTCGTCGCCGATCCGGAACTGCCACTGCCAGATGCCGGGGATGGCGGTCTTCGCGACGGTAAACTCGACGCCCCTGTGATTCATGGCGACCTCCACGATTCACTTCCATGATTGCTAACATGTTGTTCGTCATAATATTCCGCAGACAAGCAAAATCTGGCTGACCCCGTGGTTCTCCGACCAAGAACAGAGTTCCTGGCCGGCTCCGGGCAGAGGCGGCACGTGGCTTGCTTGCTTGAGGCGGTAAGCAACATGGGTCCGTCATGCTCGGCATTCCCCGCCGCTACAGTCACTTCGTCTTCGGAATCATCCAGTCCGGACTGACTTCGCTGATCGCGGCGGGGATCGCCAGCTTCCCCGCGGGCAGCGCCATGATCTTCATTGAGCACTGGATGGTGTCGTGGCTGATCGCCTGGGCCGCGATGCTGCCGATCGTGCTGTTGGCCGCGCCCACGATCCGCACCTTCGCGCTGCGCCTGACCCAGGAGGAGAGCGAGCCGCGCGCCGGCAGCCAGGCATGAAAAAGCCCCGCCTGGGGAGAGCCAAGCGGGGCAGAGAGTTATTGGAGGCTGAGGTGCTGGGCTGCAACACCATAGCCGCCTCATCCTAGCCGGCTCCGCTTACGACAGCCTGACAGGCGGCCGAATTCCGGACCGCTCCGGAGGGCCGCAGACTGGCCCCGCACCCGTCCCAATTTCGACATCCGTTCGCACAACTGCGGACACAGCCATCGGCAAGATTTCATCCCGTTCGGCGCAGCCATGGGGGAAACGTGGCACGCCGGCAATGGGGTGGCATCATGGATAACGTTGAGCGGTCATTCGCCGCCGCGACAGCGGCTGGCTTCGTCGTGCTGGTGATCGGCCTCGTGCTGCTGGCGCTGCTGTAGGCAGGCCGCAACTTTCGAAAACCGCAAAACAACCCCATGCACAGTAGGCGGCATGGAAATTTGCTTGTGCTTTCAATCCATTTTGAGGTGTTTTAATACCGTTACGGCTCTGGAGGAGGGCGCCGTCGGCGGTCTCGCCGGCGCCTCGTCGTCGGTCTCGATGCCGGCCTCCGGCGAGGCTTTAGTGGATCTTGATATCGTTGAGCGGAAGATGGAGCTCGCTTGCGCGCTCTTCGCGATCCTTCTTGCGGAACTCGTTCTCCTTGCGCTCGAACTTGACCATCTCCTCATGCGCCGCCTCAAGCATGGGATTGCGCCTGGTCGTTTCGCGGTGCTTGTCTTCGGTCATGACTGAAGTCCCCAGAGTTGCGGTCTCATCCTGAAGAAGACCCCAGACCGCGAAAAGGTTCGGTGCCGTACGATTGCGGAATTATGACGGCGACCCGCAGCCGCGTCTTTGACGGCAGTCAGCTCTGGTCGGGCAACGACGTCGCGGCTGCTCTGCTATTTCGGCGGTTGCAGGCCGGGGGATTTGACCCAGTCGTGCAGATGATTGGCCAGCTCGGCCTGGCGGGCCTTCTTGAGCAGAGCGTCGCGCTCGGGACCAGGGGGAAGCCTGGAGGCGTCGTCCTTGACCTGCTTCACCCATGCGGAGAGCCGGTCTTGAAGGGTCAGCTGTTGCTTGAAACGTCGTCGCTTGAACATGGCACGCCCGTGTCCGTGTGAGGAAGGCGGGAGCGCAATCGGCGTTCTCATCACCGATGGCGGCACCCGGCCCGTGCGGTGATGACTGGATTAGGATCCACAAAGGGAACGATGTCTGTTCAGTTGTGCACATAGGGCGGGCGGGGGTGGGAAAATACCCCTAATTCCCGGCTACCGTCCTTGAACTTTGGACACTGTTACCAGACAAAGATTTTATGCGAGGCGAGCAGAGGCTCGACGTGGTTCGGCTCAGCTTGGCCGGATTGGCAAAAAGGGGCGGTTAATCTCAGGATTAACCGCCCCTTTTCGTGGACACCCGCAGAGGGGATTAAGACATTGTCATACATTGGCCGCAAACTTCTGATAATCAGAATATTGCAGGTTGACCTAGATCACTGTTCGGCTCTCTCAGCTCCCGTAGAGTGACGGGGACGACTGATACTCACAGTTCGCGTTGCGGCCGATCTGGACCAAAGCCGCAACCCGCAGTATGTGGGCCTTATGGCCTTCGAGTTTACCATTGCGACCGATTGGCACGCGGAGGTATTCCGCCGTGGCAGTGCCTACTTGGTAGTGGTCAATATTGGGTACGACCAAGAAATCGACCACACCTACTCGGTGATGGTTGGCCTAGATGGAGCTCCAGTCGGAGGGTTGGAGCTTTTCTTCAGTATTATAGATGCAGATAATGGTAACAATACTTCGACGGAACTATTCAGTGGTTTAGACACTCTCGCTCTTTTGACGAAAGACCAGCGTGAAGCGGTCTTGAAAACTGCGCTTGATGCAACTAAGTCGCTGTTGAACCAAGTGAATCCTGAGCGTGTCTCATGGTTTACTTGGGATGCAAATTTGCCACATAAAGCAATGGTGAAGTATTTACGCCTTGCTCGTATGTTTCAGATGTGCGGATATGAGGTGCACACTGGGGATGTTTACAATGGTAGGCATGCTTGGTGGGCGGAACGTGCCCGGAGCGGGGGCGTTGGCAATGGGGGCCACGGAGGTTGAAATGGACCGGAATGCTCAGATCGAGTTTTTGCACAACTGCGAAGACCGCGTGCGGAGCTATGTCTCGCGTTGGATGCGCGACCCGGCCGTCAACGAGGCCGTGCATCGCAAGCCTGTCACGCCGACCAATGATGGTGACCACAACGGTCACCACGTAGATGAGCGGCCGCGCAAATACGGATAAACGAAAACCCCGCTTCGGCGGGGTTTTTTGTTTTTGCAGGTACCTGCAATTATGATTTGCCGCCGTCAATCACCCGGAAGTTGGGACCTACCCGCGCCGGCTTGCTCGGCTCCAGCGACAGCACCGCATCAATCAGATCCCCGATTGTACAGACCCGATCCGCAACGCCGATCGCGACTGCCGGCGTGGTCCGCAAAGACTCATGGACCCGGTAGAGGTTGTAGTGGGCCACGTACAGACTAACAGCCGCAGCGTGGTTGGTGAGTTTCTTTGAGAAGCCGTTGGTGAGACGGGCGAACCGCTTCTGCGTCATGCGCAGCGTGAGGTTCTGGCGCTCACCGTAGCTGGTCGAGATCTTTACTGGGAAGCCGCTTACCACCTCGCGCTCTACTGCGATTACCTCTGCCGGGCTATAGCGGCGCGCGGCGTCTTTTACACCTAGGTTCGTTACGCTGTAGGTCTTTACGATCACGCCATGATGCGCGCCGCCCCGGAAGGCATCGCGGATGGCGTTCTGGTAGGGCAAGAAGCCATCGGTGCTGATCTCCGGCCCGCCAATCACGCGTTCGCGCAGGTCCTGCGTAAACAGGTCCGTATTCTCCCTGTCGCGCTTGCCGGTGCGGTAGCTGATGATGGCGCGGCTCGCGGAGCCCAATCCAATGAATGTGTACTGATCGCCCTTGTGGCCGATCTCGTGGCGCTCAACGCGCTTCTGCTTCTTGCCGACGTAGCCCCAAATCTCGCCCACACAACATCGCCCCGCCAGCCGAAAGGCCGGTGGGGCGTTGTTGTTTGTGCATCTGGGCAACCATGCAAGCATAATGCACGGATTCCCGGATAATGCAAGCATTTGCTTGCATTATCCTAAAATTCCTATATATTGTTTGCATGGCTGAGGAGATGCTAGATGGCAGTAAAGCCGACAGGGAGAGCGAAAGGTGGTCATGCGGCCGCCGCTTCGATGTCGAAAAAAGCTTTGAAGGATCGCGCAAAGAAGGCCGCCGCTGCCCGGTGGTCAGGCGACATTCGGCAGGCCACTCACGGTGACGATGACCACCCGCTCCGCATCGGAGATATCGAAATCCCTTGCTATGTCCTCGATGACGAAACGCGGGTTCTGTCTCAACGCGGAGTGATCGGCGGGCTCGGAATGAGTTCCGGAAGCGGCGGCGGTGGTGCTGATCGATTGACTGCTTTTCTCACCACAAAATCGATTTCTCCTTTCGTCAGCAATAACTTATCGGTGCTGATGAATGAGCCGATCAGATTTCGCCATTCGGGCGGCGGCAAGCCAGCTTATGGGTACCCGGCGACTATCATTGCCGACATCTGCGATGCGGTCTTGGCCGCTCGAAAGGCTGGCGCGCTCCTCAAGCACCAAGAGCACATTGCGGATAGGTGCGAACTGCTAGTTCGAGGCTTCGCGCGAGTTGGTATCATTGCGCTGGTTGACGAGGCCACCGGCTTTCAACGGGATCGAGCCAAGGACTCGCTATCTCGTATCCTTGAAGCCTTCATTGCCAAGGAATTGCAGCCTTGGCTGCGCACTTTCCCGGCCGACTTCTACCAAGAAATGTTCCGTTTGCGTGGCATGGAATACCCCAACGATACTGTGCAGAGGCCGCGCTACTTTGGAATGCTCACTAACAACATCGTCTATGATCGGCTCGCGCCGGGCGTGTTAGACGAATTGAAGCAAGTCAATCCAAAGCACGAAAGCGGACGGCGCAAGCACAAGTATTTCCAGTGGCTCACCACGAACGTTGGTTATCCGAAGCTTCGCGAGCACATCGGTTCCGTGGTGACGATCATGAAGCTAAGTAATGATTGGTACGACTTCAAAGCCAAGCTGGATCGGCTGCATCCTCCGTATGGAAAGCCGACTCAATTGACGATGGATTTTGCTGAGGACGAGCAGGATTCCGGCAAGGGCCTGTAACGAAAGAGGCCGCCAACTGAGGCGGCCTTACTCTTGGGTCGGGTTCCAGCATTCGACGTTGAAACGGCAGACAGCGCCCGTAAGTCGATTCCTGTGGTCGAGGCAGTACGTCCCCATGCACTCAAACCTGAGCATCCAAGCCCCAACCAATGTTGCGAAAACAATAGCTCCCGCCAAGATTACCCTACTGTCCATTCTCGCCCCCAAAGCGAATTAGGACACCCACTAAATCAACTTAGGACACTGGGGGTCAAATACGGACAGCCCTCAGATCCCGCAAAAGAACATATTGCGAACCTAGAACAAATAGGGTACATTGGTTTTATCGCCGAGCTGCCTCGCCAATCGTTTGTCCCGCACCCGAATCCTCGCCATAAGGAGCACGACCCAATGTCCACAACTGCCCTGCGTATCGTCGAAGGATCTTCCATGGACAAGAGTAAAGCTCTGGCCGCCGCGCTCTCCCAGATCGAGCGCCAGTTCGGCAAGGGCTCGGTGATGAAGCTCGGCAAGAACGACCGGTCGATGGATGTCGAGGCGGTCTCTTCCGGGTCCCTCGGGCTGGACATCGCGCTTGGCATCGGCGGCCTGCCCAAGGGCCGGGTCGTGGAAATCTATGGGCCGGAATCCTCGGGCAAGACCACGCTGGCGCTGCACACGGTGGCGGAAGCGCAGAAGAAGGGCGGCATCTGCGCCTTCATCGACGCCGAGCACGCGCTCGACCCGGTCTATGCGCGCAAGCTGGGCGTCAATATCGACGAGCTTCTGATCTCGCAGCCCGACACCGGCGAGCAGGCACTGGAAATCTGCGACACGCTGGTGCGCTCGGGTGCGGTGGACGTTCTGGTGGTCGATTCGGTCGCGGCGCTGGTGCCGAAGGCCGAGCTCGAGGGCGAGATGGGCGATGCGCTGCCGGGTTTGCAGGCCCGCCTGATGAGCCAGGCGCTGCGCAAGCTCACCGCCTCCATCAACAAGTCCAACACCATGGTGATCTTCATCAACCAGATCCGCATGAAGATCGGTGTGATGTACGGCTCGCCGGAAACCACCACCGGCGGCAACGCGCTGAAGTTCTACGCCTCCGTCCGCCTCGACATCCGCCGCATCGGCGCGATCAAGGAGCGCGACGAGGTGGTCGGCAACACCACGCGCGTGAAGGTCGTCAAGAACAAGCTGGCGCCGCCCTTCAAGCAGGTCGAGTTCGACATCATGTACGGCGAGGGCGTCTCCAAGATGGGCGAGATCCTCGATCTCGGCGTCAAGGCCGGCATCGTCGAGAAATCCGGCGCCTGGTTCTCCTATGACAGCCAGCGCCTCGGCCAGGGCCGCGAGAACTCGAAAGCGTTCCTGAAGGCCAATCCCGACATCACCGCCAAGATCGAGACCTCGATCCGCCAGAACTCGGGCTTGATCTCGGAGCAGATTTTGGCCGGCACGCCCGAGAGCGATGCCGATGGCGAGGAGCCGGCGGAAGAGTAAGACCTGACGCGAAAAGTTTTCGCGAGGAGCGGGCGCTGAGGACGTTGAGTTGCCGACGTCGTCAGTGCCCGTTTCGTTTTGCGTTGTAGCGGTCGGGTGTTGCAATGAAGCGCGTGATCTTGACCAGTTCGTCCGGCGTTGGTCTTATTCATGCGGAACGCGCCGACATGGTCGTCCCGTTGATCTTTCGCTTCGTGTCGGGCCCACTTCCGTCGGTTGAACACCTCAATTGCTATCTCGGTGGACGCTCACTCAGAATTTTTGAAGAGGTCATCTGGTCTGATTGCGTCCGTCGATTGCCCTTTGTCCGGCGCGAGGATCGGGACGGTGCGTTGCTCTGGTTCTGCGAGACCTACGGAGTCGATCTCATCGAGCTGTGGTTCGACCCTGAACCAAACAGTCAATTGCAGTTGATCTGGATCCTCGACTACCTCCGTTCTCAGCCATTCATCGCACCGAGGCTGAGCTTACGATGCGTCGATTTCGATCTGCGCGGAGTAGATCCCGCAGAGCTTCGTCATCGCGACGTGCGGGAGTTCGATATCGCAGAAAGCGATTTTGAGATCGCCAGCATGGCCTGGGAGGCCTACCGCGCGGCGACGCCGGAGCTCTGCTCGGGTCTGCTCAATAGGCCGCTCGGCAAGCTGTCTTCTCTGAAGATGGCTATGGAAGACGTGCTCGCAGAACTGCCGTCGCCGGCGACGGGACTGGGAGCGACCGAGACGCGGCTTCTCGAACTGATCGCAAGCGGACACGATCGCACCGATGAGCTGTTTCGGCCGGGCGTGGTCGGGACACGCGTGTTCGATCCGTGGGAATTGGGTGCGCTGCTCGAAGGACTCGCATTTGCCCCGACGCCCGCCGTTGCAGGTCTGGACGGTCAGCTGGCAACACTCGATCCAGACAATGCGAGAAGCCGCAACGCCGCCTTTCGCCGGAGTCGGCTGTCACTGACCGAATTTGGCCGAGCGGTCATCGCGGGCCGGGAAGATTTTCGCCGCCATAATCCGATCAAACGCTGGTGGGGCGGCACGCTTCTGACCAACGAACGGCTCTGGCGGTGGGATCGCGAAAGCCGATCGTTGGTTGCGCCTTAGCTACGCGTTTAGTGCCGTAGGGTACGCACAGGCGCGGAAGCGCCGTGCCCACCATCTTTCACCGCATGCAAAGGTGGTGGGCACGCTTCCGCCTTCGCTCTTCGAGCTACGGCGGACAAGTCGCTTTGCCCGCCCTACGAGACCACTGTCGCGCCTTACTCCGCGGCTTCCGCATAATCGCTCACCGGCGGGCACGAGCACACCAGGTTGCGGTCGCCATAGACGTTGTCGAC
>Ga0102591_1001651_pt1 | contig 28933 bp, 26 predicted proteins | sample AraplaCol_mCL_r2_2_FD_76860 | JGI IMG/M metagenome (GOLD analysis project Ga0102591, IMG submission 76860) | Arabidopsis root microbial communities from North Carolina, USA - plate scrape MF_Col_mCL_r2 (SPADES assembly) (version 2) | ecosystem: Host-associated > Plants > Roots > Endosphere...
GATGTTGAGGTGGAGACGGGTGGCAGTGCCGTCGGGGCTCGGACCGGACGAGACGCGGAACGGATAGCGCACCCCGTTGGCGGTGAAGCGGCCGTCGCCGCGCACCGAGCCCGCCAGCGAGCGGACATCGCCGGAGAAGGCGATGTCGTTCAGCTCCAGCGTCGAGCGGCTGGCGGCATCGTGCAGGGCAATGCGGCCGGTGAGATTGAGCCGCTCGATGGCCAGCGAGGCCAGATTGAAGGTGCCGCTCGCGGTGGAGGGCAGATCGACCCGTCCCCTCGCGTCGAGGCCGAGATCGACCGCCATGCCGCCCACCGAAAGCTCGGTGGCGCGCCATTCGCCGCGCATCAGGGAGCTGAGGCTGAACTCGACGTCGAGCTTGTCGGCACGCAGGCGGCCGAGATCGTTGTTGCCGCCGAAGGTGACCTGGCGCAGCCGCAGCGTCGGCGCCGGCAACAGCCGCGCGTCGAGCTCGCCCGCGACCCGCACCGGTACGCCAATGATCTTGCCAGCCTCCGCCTCGAACTGGGGCCTGAACTGGTTCCAGTCGACGTAGTAAGGCCCGATCAGCGCGGCCAGCAGCGCAATGATGAAGGCAATCGCCAATCCGAGCAGCGTCGTCTGCACGGGTCTCCCCTCGGCCAAACCGGCAACCGGACCAAACCCTGGCCTTAGCGGACTTCAGGCGTGCCGGAACAGTCCCTTATATAGGGGGAAGTGTGGCGAAGTCACAGCGACTGTTGCGCGCGGAGGTTAATGCCCCGGGGGCGCCTCACCAGCTCGCCGGCAGCCGCTTGAGGCCGCGCAGCACGAAGGTCGGCCGCCATTCCGGGTTTTCGACGTCGTCGATGCGCAAGTCCGGCAGCCGCCGCAGCAGCGTGGCAATGGCGATCTCGGCCTCGATGCGCGCCAATTGGGCGCCCAGGCAGAAATGGATGCCGCCGCCGAACGACAGCGGCTTGACGTTCGCCCGGGTGACATCGAGCCGGTCCGGCCGGTCAGGATAGACCGCGGGATCGCGGTTGGCCGAGCCGAGCAGGCACAGCACGGTCTCGCCCTTGGGGATCCGCTTCCCGCCGAGGTCCTCGATCTCCTCCAGCGCGACACGGCCGGTCATCTGCACCGAGGAATCGTAGCGCAGGAATTCCTCGATCGCGCCTTCCATCAGCTCGGGCCGCGCCTTGAGCAGCGCCAGCTGGTCCGGATTGCGGTGAAGCGCGAGCAGGCCGTTGCCGATCAGATTGACCGTGGTCTCGTGCCCGGCGCCGAACAGCAGGATGATGTTGGCGGTCAGCTCCTCGTTGGTGAGCTTGTTGCCGTCCTCCTCGGCCTGCACCAGCTGGGTGGTGAGATCGTCGGCGGGATTCTTGCGGCGCAACTCGAACAGCTGCTGGAAATACATCTGCGCCATCAGGTTGCCCTCGTTGCCCTTCTTGATCTCCTCGGGCGTGAGGGGCACGGGATCGAGCAGCCGCCCGCCGTCGCGCGAGCTCTTGTAGAAGACCTCGCGATGATCCTCGGGGATGCCGAGCATCTCGCAGATGATGGTAACGGGCAGGCGGAACGCGAAATCCTCGATCAGGTCCATGTGGCCGCGCTCGATCACGGCATCGATCGCCTGATCGACGATCTCCTGGATGCGCGGTCGCATGTCCTCGACCCGGCGCGCGGTGAAGGCCTTCACGACGAGGCCGCGCAGGCGGGTGTGATCGGGCGGATCGGCCTGCAGCATCCAATGGCTCATGCTGCGGAACACCGGCTCGTCCATGATCTTGTCGCTATAGCGGCGCTTGGAGCGCTCGACGAAATCCTTGCCGAAGCGCTTGTCGCGCATCACGAGGCTGACGTCGGCATGGCGGCTGGCGACGAACTGGCCGAACGGCGTCACGTGGATCGGATCGAGCGTGCGCAGCCGGTCGTAATGCGGATAGGGATCGCGGATGAAGTCCGGCGCGAGCGGGTTGAACAGCGGCGCGCCGCCGGCGCCTTGCACGTGCTCGCTCATGGTGACCTCAAATCGGTTGCCGCATGACACGAATACGACGAGCGCAGCCCCACGGCCCGGCGTAACCATCCCTGAATTATCAACTCGATACATTGTTGTATCGAGTTGCATTCTGCCCTAGCCTCGTCCGATGTCAAGAGCGAGAACCAGACCGACCAGGGACGACACGCGCGACAAATTGTTCGAGGCGGCCGCGCGGGTGTTCGAGGAGGACGGCATCGGCGGCGCCAGCATCGAGGCGATCGCGGCGGCGGCGGGCTTCACCCGCGGCGCGTTCTATTCGAACTTCAAAAGCAAGGACGAGCTGATCATCGCCATGCTCGAGGACCATGTCGAGCAGTCGATCCGCCGCAACCTCGACATCCTCGCCGAGCACGACAATCTCGACGACTTCATCGCGGCGTTGAAGGCGATGGATCGCAGCAAGCAGGATCCGCTCGGCCGCTCGCCGCTGCTGCACATCGAGATGATCCTGTTCGTCGCGCGCGCCGAGAAGCGCCGCCCCGAGCTCGCCAAGCGCCTGCGCGCGCGGCGCAAGCTGGTTGCCGACATCGTCGAGGCGACGTTGCAGAGCAACGGCAAGAACGAGAAGCTGAACCCGCCCTGGATGGCTTCAATCGTGCTCGCGCTCGAAGACGGCTTTCGCCTGCACCGGCTGATTGACCCCGAAACGACGCCGGCCGACAGTTTTCTGCGCGCGATCACGGATCTCAGGCGCAGGACCGGATTGGCGGCGAGCCAGGGCGAAACTTCGTAAGGCGCGAGCGGGCTTTGTCTCGAATGCGAGCTGCGACATATGGTCGTGCGCTGTCGTCGCACCGTCAAACGCAATCACGCGGCAGCCGCGTACCACAAATGCCACAAGCCGTCGTGAAGTTGGCACGCTTTTGACGGTTGGGTTGACACAGAATAGCAATCTGCAGAAATGCTACCTGCAGAGATAAGGTGCGACGCGCCTCCAGGCGCGTCGTTGTTGGGAATGCCATGAAGTTGGGAATGCAAGGGATCGCTGTCGGGTATCCACCGAGGGATCCCTGCGATCAGTCAACTGGTCGCCATGGCATTCGCCTTGCAGAAGCCCGCCACGCTCAACCGGCATTGTTCCGACGCGCTTTGCTTTGCGCGACCTCGCTTCCGAAGTCGACCCTGCTCGCGATGGCGCTGGCAAGCATCACCTCGCCAGCATGGGCGGCCTGCACGGCCGCTGACACCACGACTTGCAGCGCGACCGGAGGAAGCGGCGCAGCGGGACGCGGCGGCAATGGCGGCGCGGGCAATGGGCAAGGCGGCGGCTCGAGTCACATCGACGGCGGCGGTGTCACGGTCCAGGATGCAGGAAGCCCGAGCACGAACGGCACCGGCGGCGCGAGCGCAGCCGGCGATGTCGCCACGGCTGCCGGTGGAGCGCCAGGAGCGTCCGTGGTGGCAACCGGAGTTTTCATCAATGGGAACATCGCGGGGACGGCCGGCGATCCGGGGCTCACCGGCCTGAATTTCGGCCCGGGCGGCGGCGGCGGTGGTGCTGGAATCTACTACAGCGGATCGGACATCACCATCGGCGCCGGCGTCACCGTTGCCGGCGGCGGCGGCGGGACGGGTGGGGACGTGTCCAATAATGTGGTGGGCAATGGTGGCGGCGGAGGCGGCGGCGGGAGCGGATTCACGGCGAGAGTTCCCGGTGCCCAGATCAGCAACAGCGGCTCCCTCGTCGGCGGCGCGGGCGGAACAGGCGGCGCCGGTGGCTTCAGCGGCGGCGGGGGTGGAGGCGGTGACGGACTGCTTTCGCTCGGCAGTTCCGCAATTATCACCAACATCGGCTCCATCACCGGCGGCGATGGCGGAGCGGCGGGCGCCGGCCTGACCGCCGCAGGAACGAGCGGCGCGGGCGGCGTCGGCGTCAACCTCGTGGGCGGCTTCAACGTGGTCGCCAATATAGGGACGATCACCGGGGGCGGCAGCAATGGCGGCGCGGCCGGCGTCGGCATCATCACGCGCGGCAGAGACACGATCACCAACGCCGGCACCATCAGCGGCGGGCTCGCCGGCGGGACGCGCGGGGCGGCCATCGAATTCGCCGGCACCGACAACAGCCTCAATCTGCTGACGGGATCGACGATCATTGGCGGACTTGCAATCGACGCGGGCGCTTCCGCGACCATCGCCGCGCAAAACGCCGGGCTCACGCTCAGCAATGCGATCTCGCTGGCCGACGGCACGGCCGCCCTCACCTTCGATACCAGCACGACAGGCCTCGTCGCCTCGGGCGTGATCTCCGGCGCCGGCACGGCAACGCTGACCGGAACCAACACGCTGATGCTGTCAGGCGTGAACACCTTTACGGGCGTCACCACGATCAGCAGCGGAACGCTCGCGCTGACCGGCAGCGGCAGCATCGCCGCGTCGGCCGGCGTGGTCGCCAACGGCGTTTTCGATATCTCCGGCACCGTGTCCGGCGCCTCGATCCGCGCATTGAGCGGCAGCGGTGCCGTCGCGCTCGGCAGTCGAACACTGACGCTGAGCAACGCCGGCGGCACCTTCAGCGGCGTCATCGGCGGCTCGGGCGGCGTGACCCTGGCCGGCGGCACGCAGACGCTCACCGGCATCAATACCTACACGGGCGCGACCACGATCGGCAGCGGCGCGACGCTGGCGCTCGGTGCCGGCGGCAGTATCGCCGCCTCCAGCGGCGTCACGACCAACGGCACGCTCGACATCTCGGCGACCGCGGGTGCATCGCTGGCAAACCTCGCCGGCACGGGCACGGTTGCGCTTGGCACCCGCACGCTGACGCTGACGAACGCTTCGGGCACATTCGCCGGCGCGATCGCGGGCACCGGCGGGTTGACACTCGACGGCGGAACGGAGCAGCTGACCGGGGCCAATACCTACACGGGAGCAACCACGATCAACGCCGGCACGCTGGCGTTGGCCGGTGCGGGCAGCTTGTCGTCAGCCACGCGCCTGGTGCTGGCCGGCAGCAGCGCAATTTTCGACATGTCCGCCGCAGGCTCGCAATCCATTGGCAGCTTGTCTGGCGTGACGGGCTCTCAAATTGCCCTCGGTGCCAACGCCTTGACGGTGACCGTGACCGGCGGCGACATTTTCGCCGGCACGCTGAGCGGCAGCGGCGCTTTCACCAAGCAAGGCAGCGGCACGCTGGTGCTGAATGGCGTGAGCGGCGCCTTCTCGGGCACCACGACAGTGGGGAGCGGGACGCTCAAGGTCGGCGACACCGGCAATCCCGGCGCCGTGCTCGGCGGGGACGTGGTCGTCGGAGCACTGGGCACGCTCGGCGGCAGCGGCACGGTCGGCAACACCCTCGTCACCGGCGGCACGCTCTCGCCCGGCAATTCCATCGGCCTTTTGACCGTTGCCGGCAATCTCACCTTCACGTCCGGCTCGACCTATGAGGTCGAGGTGTCGCCGGTCAATGCCGACCGCGTCAACGTGACGGGAACGGCGACACTCGGAAGCGCGACGGTCGCCGCCACCTACGCGCCCGGCAGCTATGTTGCCAAGCGCTACACGATCCTCAGTGCGGCCGGCGGCGTCAACGGCGCCTTCAGTGGACCCGTGAATACGAACTTGCCGGCGAGTTTCTTCGGCTGGCTCAGCTATGACAGCAACAATGCCTATCTCAATCTGACGCTGAACTTCGCCGGCCTGAACTTTGGCAGCGGCCTCAACGTCAATCAGCAGCACGTCGCGAGCACGCTGACCGACTTTTTCAACACGACCTCCGGCATTCCACTGGCGTTCGGCGCGCTGACGCCTGCGGGTCTGTCGGTTGCCTCCGGCGAGCTCGGCACGGGCGTGGTCCAGTCTTCGCTGAAGGCCGACGATCTGTTTCTCAATCTGCTGCTCGATCCGACCACGGCCGGCCGCGCCGGAGGATTCACCACGCCGGACGGCATGTCGCATGTCGCGGCTGACGATGTGGCGCTGTCCTATGCCGCCGGGCGACCGGGCGGCATGCGCGAGAACGAAGCCTACGCGATGGCGGCCAAGGCGCCGCGGCTCGCACAGCAACCTGCCAACCCATGGAGCGTGTGGGCGGCAGGCTATGGCGGCTCCTCCAGCATTGGCGGCAACGCGGCGGTGGGATCGCAGGACACCAGAGCGCAGGTCTGGGGCATCGCAGCAGGCGCCGACTACAGGCTCTCGCCGGATACCCTGGTTGGCTTTGCACTCGGCGGTGGCGGCACGTCCTATTCGCTGGCAAGCGGCTTCGGCTCCGGCTCCGCCGATCTGTTCCAGGCCGGCATTTATGGCCGACATCAGTTCGGCCGCGCCTATGTCTCCGCCGCATTTGCTTATGGCTGGCACGACGTGACCACCACGCGCAGCATTGCGCTCGCCGGCCCCGACGCGCTGCGGGGCCGCTTTCGCGCCGACAGCTTCGCTGGCCGGTTCGAGGGTGGCTATCGATTTGCGACCGCGCTTGTCGGCTTGACGCCTTATGCCGCGGTGCAGGCGATCAACTTCCGTCTGCCATCCTATGCCGAGCAAAGCCTCGTCGGTGGCGGCCTGTTCGCACTGAACTATGGTGCGCAAACCACGACCGACACCCGGACCGAGCTCGGCTTTCGCACCGACAAGTCACTCGCGATCAGCGATGGCGTGCTGACGTTGCGCGGCCGGCTGGCATGGGCGCATGATTACAACGCGGACCGTGCGGTAAGTGCGGCCTTCCAGTCGCTGCCAGGCACGAGCTTTGTCGTGAACGGCGCGCGGCCGGATCCCGATTCCGCGCTTGTCAGCGCGGCCGTAGAGACGAAGTGGCGGAGCGGCTTCTCGGTCGGCGCGACGTTCGAAGGCGAATTCTCCCGCAATCTCACCGGCTATGCCGGCAAGGGAGTCGTCAAGTACAGCTGGTGAGCTGCAGCTCGTTCCTATTTCTTCTTTGCAGGTCCGAAATCCGGCTGCCAGGCGGCTTCCTTTCGGCTCGGAGCCGCGGCAATGACCTTGGACTTATCCTTCTTCGGCTTCTTGGCTTCGCGATTGCTGCGTTGCTGACCCTTCGCCATGCCGCTCTCCTCTGTTGGTTCAAGTTCGTCGAATTCATCCGCCTGGAGCACCCGTCCGCGCGGGGTGCAGACCCTGACGTCCATGTAGCCGTCGCGCAGCAGCTTTCGAGCAAGGCGTAGCGCGACCGTCGCATTGCCGCGGCCGAGATTGGAGCTGCCGTATTCGTTGGTCCCGCTGACCAGATACGGCACGCGCGTCGGCCTAGCCATTGAGAAGAGCCGCGGCGCACACCAGAAGCAGAAGAAATAACGGAACGATCACCGGCGGCACGATCCATTCCGAGATGTGAACACGCGACATCGAACGCTCCTGCGAAGCCTTCGGCGGGAGTACACGTGCCCCTCAGTCACCGGTCGAAGCCGTTGAGACGTGCGGTGATGGCAGCGACCTTACGCCCGCACTGAAGCGATAGCGAGGGTTAAATGCCTCACCGGCATCTATCGCGCTGTGACACTGTCGTCGGCGGCGCGGTGACGTTAGTGCTGGCTATTGCCGCGCCAGGAGCGCATGCTCGCGGGCAGCCGGCACCGGTTGGGGCTTCACTTGCGAAAGGCAGGCGCGCATGACCATCCGCTCGCGGCGAGAAACCGTCACGTTCAAGCATCCGTTCCGCATGCGCGGCATCGACCGCGTCTTGCCGGCCGGAGCCTATGAGGTCGTCACTGACGAGGAGACGATCGAGGGCCTGACTTTCGCCGCCTATCGCCGCATTGCCACAATGATCACCGTGCCCGCCGAAGGCGCGGGCGGCATTATGGAGATGCTGTCGATCGGCTCGATCGATCTTGCAAACGCGCAAGCCGCAGATGTGAGCATCGCCAATGACTGATCATACCGTGGATCTCGACAAGCATCGGGGCATGGCCGCCCAGAAGGCCACCGACCTGCGCCGCGCGCTGGCGGAGGTCGAAGCCAACACCAGAGAGCTGCGCGAGCGCGAGGCCGATCTCGAGCACCGCATGATGACGGTGCCCGCCGCGTCCTGGCCGGAGGCCGCGGTGAAGGCGCGTCATTTGCTCAACCTCTACGCGGCGAGCCTGCCCACTGAAGACACGCGCCACCGCGCGCTGGTGACGGCGCTGTTCGACGATTTCGCCCGGCTGTCGGGGGAGAGCTGAGGCGACGACCGCCGCCTGCATTCCCAACGCGCCATGCGCGGCCAGAACGCAGGCGGCCGGCCGCCGGCAGTGAATTGAGAGGTGCGATCGTGCCTGGCGATCACGCAATGGAGCAAGCCATGACATTGACCAGCGGCCGCTTTATCAGCCACGAATACGACCGGATGATCGTCCGGTTCTCGATGCATGACGGCACCAGGGAAGTTCCTTGCGCCGTCTCGACCTCCGCGATGGATGATCTCGAGCGTGGCCCGCAGGTCAAGCCCGAGCAGCGAGAGGCTCAGTTCACCCGCCTGCGAGATCGCATCGAAGCACGCGCGGCGAGCAAATATCGCGCGACGGAGTTCGAAGGCACGCCGCCGGGCATCGTGCTGCGTGGCATCGATTTCAGGACATAGGGGATGATCGCTGCCAACCCCGAGGTCGTCTCTACTCGGCCTTTGCCTTGATGTCCGGCAAGGGCGGCTTGCGTTCAAAGGGCTTCTTTTTCGGCGGCGCGGGCAGCAATCCCTCTCTGATCGCCTGCTTGCGGGCAAGCTTGCGGGCGCGACGAATGGCTTCAGATTTCTCGCGAGTCTTTCTCTCCGACGGCTTTTCATAGGAACGCCGCTGCTTCATTTCGCGGAAGACGCCCTCGCGCTGCATCTTCTTTTTGAGAACACGGAGCGCCTGGTCAACATTGTTGTCTCTGACGAGTACGTGCAATTGATTCTCCCTGCTGGGGGCTGCGAAAGCGACACGTCCTGCAAGGCAGCCCATTGCGCAGGAGTTTCATTGCGATTTTTGAGGACAGTAGCGGCGACACGCGTCGCGGCCTCGGACGAGCTGATCTGCTTGTCATAGCGATGCAGCTTGGCGGTGTGAACGTGACCACCGACGTGCAGCGCTGTCAATCGCTAACGTCCTGCTTGCGAGGTTGACGGACACAGGGGCGTTGGTCGGGGCAGGCAAAATGCCTCGCAGAAAACAAATCGGCACCGCTCCTTGCAAAATCGTGGAAATCATATATATTGGAGTGGTTCGATTAGCCGCTGTGCCTTGTTGAATGCGCCCGCGGGCTCCTTTTCCAAAGACATCGTCGAAGTTGAAGATAACCGCGTGATTGTCGCGCGGAACGCGCTCGCGCGGTTTGGAGAAGAAGATGACGACAGGTACTGTGAAGTGGTTCAATGGCCAAAAGGGCTTCGGTTTCATTCAGCCGAACGACGGCGGCAGCGATGTGTTCGTCCACATCAGCGCTGTTGAGCGGGCTGGTCTTGCCGGTCTCGGAGAAGGCCAGCAGGTCAATTTCGAGGCCAAGACCGACAAGATGCGCGGTAAGGTCAGCGCCGAGAATCTCTCGCTGGCTTGATATCGTGGCGCCGTTTCACGGATGTACTGAAACGGCCGCCCTGCCCGCTCAATCCCAGGATTGAGCGGGTTTAGTCGTTTACGGAGCCGAGTGAACGATGAGCACCAAGAAATCGGCAGAGCCGTCAGCCGAAAGCATCGCGCGGTCCGATCGTCGGCGCGTGGCCGCTGAAGAGGGAGTGCGAGCCATGGCCGATGCCGAAAGGCAGGCCATCGATGTTCGCAAGAACATGGCGCGGCTGCGAGCGGCGCGTGAGGCCAAGGAAGCGTCTGACGAAGCCGTTCGGCTCGCTTTGCCGACACCGGCGGTCAAGAAGCGCTCGAAGAAGCCGACGCGGTAGTCGTCTGCAAGACGCCGCCGAATTGAAAGGGCCGATCCCATGCCGGAGAGCGCAGATCGTGCTTAGAATCAAACCCGATCACGGAACCATCACCTTCTTCCTCGCGTCCGGCGCAACTCGGCAGATGTGCCAGCTCGCCACGACATTCAACACGCAGAAGCAGGCTTTCAGCTATTTGCAGAGGCATCGAACGGAGTTCGAGCGTATTGCTCGGGCACGGCTTGCCTTGGGAGAGCTCGAAGACGGAGTCGTCGTGCTTTCGATGCTTTAGCCGGAGCGTTCGGGCTGCCCGGGCGCATCGCAGCGATCTCAATTGATCGAGTGAACCCTTTTACCGACGAATATCGCTCTCAACACCGGTCCGTTCGCATCCCGGACATTGACAGCCAAGCCGTCGCTGCTGGCGAGCGGCTCGAGTTGTCTGGCCATGTCGGCAAGCGACAGCGCAGCCTCGACCTCCGCGGCTCGCTGACTGGCCAAATCAAGGCCTTCTTCGTCTACGACGAGCGCTTCACCATCCCAGATGTCGAAGTAGAAGTGCGACATCTAAGGCGTCCTCTCGGACCGGCCTCGTCGTTCAGCCTCTCTCGCCAACCGTTCAGCCTTCAGTCGCTCCCGATTTGACTGGAAAGCCTGTTCCGCTTTCTCGTAGTCGGTCGCCGGCTTCGCCGCGACCTGCTTGAAGTGGCTGTTCGCCTCATCCGCTGCGTGCGATTGGGAATGCCGTCTCATCTCTCGTCCTTTCTGTCTGTGGCGGCGCGAAGCCCTCCGGTGTCGGGGCCTCCGCGTGCTCGCCATTATTCCTGGATCGGCCCGCCGCGTTTGGCTCGATCAATTCGCACGCGGTCGAACTCCTTCGGGCCATCGAGCAGATCCTGCTTGCGGATGGCCCGATCGTTCGCCGACGTCGTCGCGTCGCCCATTTGATCAATCGTATCGCCGGCCATCTCGCGGGCGCGCAGCTTCTGTCGGTCCCAGTCGGCGTGCATAAGCCCCAGCTCCACCAAGCGGGCTATTGCCTGGGACAGGCTGGGCCTTTCCTCCTGAAGCGCCATCCATGCCGTAATGGCTCTGAGCAGCGATTGCGAAGGTCGAAAACCTGCCGGTCGAACCAAGGTGGTGGCGTCTTCCGGTCTCTTCGTCGGGCCCATGCATTCTCCAAACTGGAAACGGCGTGGCGCCTCTCCGGCAGATAGCATAGATCAAACCGCTGGCGTTCCGATACGTTCCTATTGGTCGGAAGATCGCCGAAAGGCAGTCACGCCGACCGTTTCACCGCAGCCATGCCGACCGGTCCCACCTCGAGCCGCCCGAGCATCGCCTTCGCCTGCTCGGCGCAGTGCTCGATCAGCCAGCGCTCGAAGGCGACGGGGGGAAGTGCGGGGGAGTAGAGAAAGCCCTGCACGACGTCGCAGCCGAGCTCGGCCAGCGTCTTGCGCTGACCCTCGGTCTCGACGCCCTCGGCGACGACGGTCATGCCGAGGCCCTGGCCGACGCGCACCACGGCGGTGGCGATCGCGAGCGCGCCGGCGTCACGCTCGATGTCCCGCATGAAACTGCGGTCGATCTTGAGTTCGCGGATCGGCAGATGCGCGAGCCGGCTGAGGCTGGAATAGCCGGTGCCAAAATCGTCCACTGACAACCCGACGCCGAGCTCGCGGATCGCGTTCATCGTCTCGAGCGCGGCGACGCTGTCCTGCATGAACACGCCTTCGGTGATCTCCAGCATCAAGACATCGGCCGGCAGGTCGTATTCGGCGAGGATGTCCTTGAGCCGCGCGGCCAACGTGACGTTGCGGAAATTGATCGGCGACAGGTTCACCGAGACGGAGGGAATGTTCAGGCCCGCGCGGCGCCAGCTCGCCATCTGGCGGCAGGCCTCACGCACCGACCACAGGCCGATCTGCTCGATCAGGCCGCACTCCTCGGCAAGCGGGATGAACTTCGCCGGCGAGACGTCGCCGAGCACGGCATCGTGCCAGCGCGACAGCGCCTCGACGCCGTGGATCGCGCCGTCGGAGCTGCGGATCTGCGGCTGGTAACTCAGGCTCAGCGCGCCGTCCCCGATGGCGCGGCGCAGCGCTACGATCAGCGCCAGCCGCTGCTCGGTGAGCCCGTTCATCTCGGCGCTGAAAATGCGATGGGTCGAGCGTCCGGCCTGCTTGGCCATGTACATGGCGGCATCAGCCTGCTGCATCAGCGTGTCGATGTCGGTGGCATGGTCGGGATAGAGGCTGATGCCGATGCTGACCGACATCGGCATCAGCTTCGTTCCGAGCCTCAAGGGAGCGGCCAGTGCTTCGGTGATTCCCGCCGCGACGCGCTCGGCGCCCTCGGCGTTGCGCTGCGGCAGCAGGATGACGAACTCGTCGCCGCCGAGCCGTCCCAGCATGTCTTCGGGGCCGATCTGCTCGCGCAGCCGCTGCGCGAGCTGGACCAGCAGCTCGTCGCCGGCGGCGTGACCGAGCGTGTCGTTGACGTCCTTGAAGTGATCGACGTCGAGGAAGGCCAGCGCGATATGGCTGCTGGTCGGGCAGGCATCGATCGCGGTGGTGATCAGGTGCCGCAGCTGCGCGCGGTTCGGCAGGCCGGTGAGGATGTCGTGATAGGCCAGCCGCGCGATCTCGGCGCGCGCCTCCTTGCGCTCGATCGCGAAGGCGCCGAGATTGACGCAGGCGTCGACGATACGCCGGTGCCAATTGCTCGGCGCACGCGGCTCACGATAATAGAAGGCGAAGGTCGCAATGACCCTTCCGTCCTTGGCCTTGACCGGGGTCGACCAGCAGGCGCGCAAGCCGATCCCCATCGGCATCGCCTTGTAGGGCTGCCAGCGCGGATCGGTGTCGAGATCTTCGGCCAGCACCGGCTCGCCGTAGAAGGCGGCGGTGCCGCAGGAGCCGACATTGGGGCCGATCGCGATGCCGTCCAGTGCGCGGGAATACGCCTCGGGCAGGCTGGGACCGCCGAGCGGATGGATCAGGCCCGCGGCATCGACGTGAAGCAGCGAACACACGACATCGGGCGCGATCTCCTCGACGCGGCGACAGAGCCGGTCGGCGATCTCACCGATCGGCACCTCGTCGGCGAGCGCGCCCATGATGAGCTGCTGGAGCGAGCGCAGCTGCTTGGTCTCGGTGATGTCATCGAGCAGCGCGAAGATGTGCTTGACCCGGCCCTTCCTGTCGCGGAAGGCGTCGATCCGCGCGCTGACCCAGATCTCCTCGCCGGTCTTGGTATAGATCAGGATCTCGACCTCACCGCCCGGACCGCCCTTGATGAGACGCCGTCCGATCGTCGTCAGCGCCTTGCGGTTGGTGTGACGGCCGGCCAGCAGGTCGGTCGCCCGCCGCCCCTCGGCTTCCGCGGCGGAATAGCCGAATAGCGAGGTGAACGCTGCATTGGTGTAGCGGATGTCGAGCTCGGTGTCGGTGATGAGCACGGCGCGGTTGGTCTGGTCCGAGACGGCATCGAGCAGCGCGATCCGCGCCCGGCGTTCCGCTTCGGTGGTCACGTCGCGCGCGAACACGACGCGATGGGTCACCCCGCCGCTCGCGAAGGACGAAAGCGAGACGGCCGCCCGGATCCGGGTGCCGTCGGGCCGCGTGAGGCTGATCTCGTCGCGGAATTCAGCGATCGAATCGTCCTGAAGACACTTCAAGGTGAGAATGTCGGCATCGCAGCCGAGCGCGTCGATGCGCGCGAGCTTCCAGATCCGCTCCGCGCCGGCGTTGAAATGCGTGATGCGACGCGCGCTGTCGACGATGACAATAGCGTCGTCGACGTGTTCCAGCGCGGCCAGCAACACGTCGGGAGTTTCAGTCACAAGACAATCGGAGGCGGACATCGATGGACCCGGGAGCATCGGGAAGAAGCGGCAATGGGCCCGAAGCTAACGCTCCGATGGTGTCCAAGACGTTTTTGCAATCCCTCTCCGCGCCGACGAAGCCGCGACATGCTTAACGTTCAGCGAAAGACGCGCAGGTAATGCGGTGTGTTAGGAACTCACTCCGCGGCGCGGTCCTGAAGCTTGTGCAGCCGGCCGGCCACGGCCCGCACCTTGCGCGGCGCGGCCTGCCAGATCGAGAGCGCCGACAATCCGCTCACGACCATCGCGATGCCGAAGGCGAGCGTGTAGTCGCCGGCGCGATCGTAGAGGAAGCCGGTCACCCACGGTCCGGCCGCGCCGCCCGCCAGCGCCGCCAGCATGATCGTGCCGAAAATGCTGCCCTGATGCCTGCCCTGGAAAATCTCGAACACCACCGCGCCCATGATCGAGGTGAGGCCGTAGCCGAGCGCGCCTTGCGCAAACACCATGAGATACACGAGCCAGAACGACGGCTGGACCTTCAGTGCCATCAGCGCCGCAAAGCAGATCGCAAAGCCCGCACAGCTGATCGCCCACACCCATTCCCGCCCGATCCGGTCGGAGACATGGCCGAGCAGGATCTGGCCGGGAATGCCGAGCAGGCTGACGGTGCCGAGCGCCCACACCGCGACGGAAGGGCTGAAGCCGATGTCGAGCAGGAATTTCGTCTGGTGCACCTGCACCGCATACCAGATGTACAGGCCCGAGAAATAGCCGACCGAGATCCACCAGAAACGCGCAGTGGCGACGGCACGCTTGAGCGTCCAGTCGGTATTGACCCAATCGGGATCGACAATGTTGGAGACCGGTTGGACGCCGCCCACGGCCGGGGCAGCATCGCCGTCGGGTTCGAGGCCGATGTCCTGCGGACGCTTGTGCAGCAGCAAATTGATCGGCGCCAGCACGATCAGGATCAGCAGCCCCATCGCCGTACAGGCGGTGCGCCAGCCGGTCTGCTCGATCATGTGCTGCACCCACGGCAGCAGCGTCACCGAGCCGATGCCGACGCCGGCAAAGGCGATGCCGATGGCGAAGCCGCGTTTGCGGATGAACCAGTTCGGCAGGAACAGCGACTGGCCCGAATAGCCGAGACACACCGAGCCGGCACCGACCATGACGCCGATGGTGACATAGAGATGCCAGGGCGTGCTGGTGAGCGGGGCCAGCAGCAGCCCGCCACCCATCAGCACGACCCCGAGCTCCATCACCGCACGCGGGCCGGCACGATCCATCAGGCGGCCGATCAGCGGGCTGACCGCACCCGACACCACGAAGCCGAAGGAGAAGGCGCCGGCAGTGACACCACGCTCCCAGCCGAATTCGGAGATGATGGGAGGAAAGAACAGTGAAAAGGCGGTACGCGCGTTGACGCCGATGGCCATGGTGACGAAGGTCACGGCGACCACGACCCAGCCGTAGAAGAACGGAAGCCGCATGATTTTATTGTTTCACCCCTAGATGGGCCTACCGACCATCTGAGGTTGTCCGGGTCAAGCGTTTTTCGCGTGATGCCTGCTTGGGCGCGTAACGCTCGGAAATGATGGAGGCATGGCAGCCGGTTGCGCCGCGGCCATCTTTAAACACCCGCCGCTCAAGCGGCGTCGCGCCGCGAGGATTTGACCGGCGCATCGAACAGGATGCGCTCGATCGGGTGCGGGCGGCCGAACAGATAGCCTTGTGCAAAATTGACGCCGAGCGCTTTCAGCCGATCGAACTCCTCGCGGGTCTCGACGCCCTCGGCGGTGACCGACATGTCGAGCCCGCGCGCCAGCGTCACGATGGACGAGATGATGGCGGAAGAGCGCGGCTGATGCGTGAGGTTGCGGATGAACGACTTGTCGATCTTGATCTTGTCGAACGGGAACGCCGTCAGATAGCTGAGCGAGGAATAGCCGGTGCCGAAATCGTCGAGCGCGAGCTCGATGCCGAGCTGCTTCAACCGCTGCATGAAGGCATGGTTCTCGCTGCCGCGCTCCAGCAGCACGGATTCGGTGATCTCGATCTCCAGTCGCTGCGGCGGCAATCCGGAATCGGTGAGCGCCGCACAGATCATTTCGAACAGCTCGGCCTCCTTGAACTGGATCGGCGACAGATTGACGGCGACCGAGAGGTGTGACGGCCAGCCGGCCGCATCCGCGCAGGCGCGCCGCAGCACGAATTCCCCGAGCGGCACGATCAGCCCGGTCTCCTCCGCAAGCGGAATGAACTGGTCCGGCGGGATCAGGCCGCGTGTCGGATGCCGCCAGCGCACCAACGCCTCGAAACCGCGGCGCTCGCCGCTGAGCGCGTCGACGAACGGCTGGTAGTGCACCTCCAGCTGGCACCGCGCGATGGCATCGCGCAGATCGCCCTCCAGGGTGTTGCGAGCCTCCAGCTCGGCCGACATCGCCTCGTCGTAGATGGTGAAGCAGTTGCGGCCCGCCGATTTCGAACGATAGAGCGCAAGATCCGCCTTCTTCAACAGCTGTTCCTGATCGCGGCCGTGATCCGGCGCGATGGCGATGCCGATGCTGGTGCCGATCTCGACGCGGTGACCGGGCAGAAGGAACGGTTCGGTCAGGAGCTTGGCGATCCGCGCCGCCAGCTCGGTCGAGCAGGCGCGCTGATCCTGGCACCGCTCCTGGATGATGGCGAATTCGTCGCCGCCGAGCCGTGCCAGCACGTCGCTGGCGCGCACGGCCGATTTCAGCCGCTGCGCCACCTGGCGCAGCAGCGCGTCACCGGCGCCGTGACCGAGAGAGTCGTTGACGTTCTTGAAGCGGTCGAGGTCGAGCATCAGGATCGAGAAGGTCGGCCCGCCGTCCTCCAGCCGGCCATTGAGCTCGTCGAGCCGGGCGAGGAAGAAGGCGCGGTTCGGCAGGCCGGTCAGGGTGTCGGTCTGGGCGAGCTCGAGCACTCGCCGGTTGGCCAGCGACAGCCGCCGCGAATTGCGGCTCGCCAGCATGAGATAGGTCGACAGCGACAGCGTCAGCAGCATGCCGACGATCAGCACCGTGCCCGCGCGATCGTAGGTCGTTTCCAGCGGACCGCCGGCAGTCGGAACCGCCCGCACCTGCCAATCGGTGTCGCCGATCCTGAGACTTCCCGACCAGTGCAGCGCCCGCGCGACGTCCCGCATCGACTGCGGCGCCGTCGCTGCCGACGAATAGTCCGGCAGCATCTGCTCCAGACTGACGATCTGCGCGGTGAAGGGCGGATAGACGTTCATGCTGACCGCGGGGCTTGCCCCGGTGGTCACGCGAATGGCCTGGATCAGCAGCGGCAGGTCGAAGATGCCGACCACGAAACCGGCGAGATTGCGGCGCCGGTCGGCGATCGTCTCCCGCGAGGTTCCCTTGGCGTAGACGGGAACGGCAACGAGGATATCGGGCAGCCGGCCCCCCTCCCTCGGCTCGAACAGGCGCGTGCGAATGGCTGCGACCTTGTCGTTGTCGCGCGCACGCTCCAGGACCGTGCGGCGCTCCGGAACGGTGGCGTAGTCCATACCGTAGACCGCCGAGGTCTTCGGCTGGGTCGAGTAGAACACTGGAAAATATTCGTCGCTTTGCGGCGCAGTCGCGAAGGCTTCACCCTGGAGCGACTTGATGCGATAGCCGGAAACGCCGTCCGTGATCGCTAAGGCCTCGTATTCGGTGCGCTCCTTGCGGTTGACGCGCGGCAGCCAGGCGATGCGCAGCATGCCGGGATGGCGCTCGAACAGGCGGGCGCTGAAGGTTTCGAATTCACTGCGGGTGACTTCGTCGTTGGTCGATTCGAACAGCGTGCGCAGCGCGAGGAGCCGGGAGATGTACTCGCCCATGCCGTTCTGCATGACGATCGCTTCGGTTTCGGCGGCGTTCTCGAACTCGATCCTGTTGACGCGATCTTCCCACCGCGCCACGGCGGCCGCGCCCACCACCGAGAACAGAAGGCCGACGCCGGCCGCGACGAGCGCAGGGCGATAAAGGCCGAGCAGCGGTGCGGTACGCCACCATCCGGTCGCACGCTTCCGATCCTGATCGTTCTGATCGCGATCGCCCATCTTGAAAGCCGCTGTCCCCTATCTGCGACGAACCGAACCTCTGGTTGAGGCACCGGCGGGGCTATCGGAACAAGACCGCGGTTAAGAACTGCACAATTTCGGAACCCGAGCGTTATGCAACGCGTGAATTAGTTAATGAACTGCGTGAATGAGCTGGCAGAGTGGAAACAAGCTGCCGGTTTTGCCCGGAGTACTACGGGCTGCGGACACGCCGTCGGTTAGCGAGCTATTCAGGCTGCCGGGGATATCTTGCACGGGACTTCTTCCATCCATCCGGCAGAATCTTCCGATGCATCGATTTCGATCAGCGACATCCGTCGTCCTGACCATCGTGCTCCTGACCACGACCATGCTCGCGGCCAAAGCCGACGAGGCCGGCGTCAGCGAGGATGCGATTCTGTTCGGCCAGGCCGCCGCACTGGAAGGCCCCTCCTCCGCGCTCGGACAGCGCATGCGGCAAGGCATCGTCGCGGCGTTCAACGAGATCAATGCCAAGGGCGGCGTCAACGGCCGCAAGCTCCAGCTCATCAGCCGCGATGACGGCTACGACCCCGACCGTTCGGTGGCCCAGACGCTGCACCTGATCGAGGACGACAAGGTGTTCGCGCTGATCGGCGCAGTGGGCACGCCGACCGCGATGGCGACAATCCCGATCACCAGCGCCAGGAACGTTCCGTTCATCGGCCCCTTCAGCGGCGCGGAATTCCTGCGCGACCTCGAACTTGCGAACGTCGTCAACATCCGCGCGAGCTATGGTGCGGAGGCCGAAGCGTGGATCAAGCACCTCACCGAGGACCGCCACTTCACCCGCATCGGCATCTTCTATCAGGACGATTCCTTCGGCCGCGACGGTCTGACCGGTGTGAAGCGCGCGCTCGCCAAGCGCGGCCTGGAGCTTGCCGCCGAAGGCACCTTCGAGCGCAACACCCGCGCGGTCACGGCCGCCTGGCGGATGATCAAGCGCGCCGAACCCGAGGCCATCGTGATGGTCGGGACCTATGGTCCCTGCGCGGAGTTCATCAAGCTCGCGCACCGCAGCGGCTTCTATCCAACCTTCGTCAACATCTCCTTCGTCGGTGCCAACGCGCTCGCCAAGGAATTGGGCCCGGAAGGTGAAGGCGTCATCGTCTCGCAGGTCGTGCCGTTTCCCTGGGATCGCTCGCTCAAGCTGGTCGCCGACTACCAGGCGGCGCAGAAGGCGTTCGACCCGGCGCTGACGCCGGACTTCGTATCGCTGGAGGGCTATCTCTCCGGCCGCCTCGCGGCCGCGGCGCTGGAACAGGCCGGGCCGAAGCCGACGCGCGCAAGCCTGCTCCGCGCCATCAACGATGTCGGCCGTTTCGACATCAGCGGCAGCACCGTCACCGTCGGCACGCGCATGATCGACACGCCGCCGAAGGTGTTTTTGACGGTGATCCAGAAGGACGGGACATTCAAGGCGGTGGACCGGCTTTAGGGCCGCCGCGTCCAGCGCTCGGCGTTGACGGCGCCCGGCGGGACCTCGCCTTTGACGATCGCCTCGACCTGCCGCACAGTTTCTAGCGACTGATATTCGATCGCCTGCGGAGTCAGCCCGCCGACATGCGGGGTCGCGACGACGTTGGGCAGCTTCGCCAGCTCCGGTGTCGGCATCTGGTCGGGCGCGCGGCCGACATCCATCGCCGCGCCGGCGATGCGGTTTTCGCGCAGCGCCCTCGCGAGCGCGGCTTCGTCGACGAGATTGCCACGCGAGAGATTGATGAACACGGCATGCTTTTGCATCCGCGCGAGCGCCGCTTCCCCGATCAGATTCTCGGTCTGCTCGTTGGCGATGGCGAGGCAGACGACATAATCCGATGCTGCGAGCAGCTCGTCCAGACCGACGTGCCTGATCGCGCCGTCGCTGACTTCAGCGAAGGGATCGGCGACCAGCACCTCCATGCGCAACACCTTTGCCACTTCGGCAAGGTATCGCCCGATGCTGCCATAACCGATGATGCCGAGCCTGCTGCCGGCGAGCTGACGGCCCATCCGTGCTTCTACCTTGCGACCGGCCTGGTAGTCCGCCGTGGTTCGCGACACGCCGCGGGAGAGATCGACCATGAAGCCCAGCGCGAGCTCGGCGACCGCCTGCACGAAGCCGGGCCCGGCGCGGGTCACAAGCACGCCGGCGTCGGAAGCCGCGTCCACATTGACGTTACGGATATCGACGGCACAGCGGACGAAGGCCCGCAGACGCGGCAGCTGCGCAAAGATCTCGCCGCGCCCTTCCGTCATGCGGTCGGCGACGATGATGTCGACGTCCTTCGCCGCGCGCACGAGCCCGGCCGCATCGAGCGGATCGTCCCCCTGATGCAGGATCACCTCCGCGGCCGCGCGAAGACCGTTCAGGCTGCGATCGCCGTAGTAGTTGCGCCGCATCTCCGGCGTATGCGCGAGCAGGACCTTCACGACGTCTCCCCTTCAATAGCCGAATGCTCGCGGCAGCGCTGTGCTCAGCCATGGGACGAAGGCGATGACGAGCAGGCAGAGGAACAGGAGGCCAAGATAACCCATGATCGGCTTCACCGTCTGCTCGATCGGCACGTTGCCGATCAGGCAGGCACCGTAGAGCCCGAGCCCGAGCGGCGGCGCGAACAGTCCGATGCCCATGGCAATGACCAGCACGACGCCGAAATGCAAGGGATCGACGCCGAGCTGCACGGCCACCGGCAGCAGCAAAGGCCCGAAGATGATCAGGGCGGCAGCACCTTCCAGCACCGAGCCCATCACGATCAGCACGGCGATGGCGAGAAGGATAAAGAGCCAGACGCCTGAGGTCTTCGACAATCCGAGCATGAAATCGCCGACCGCATGCGGCACCTGCTGCAAAGTCAGCGTGAACGCCAGCGACTGCGCGGCGGCGACGATGAACAGTACAAGCCCCGCGCGCGTCGCGGCCTGCACGAAACTGTGCGCCGCCGATTTGAAGCTGAGCTCGCGGAACACCACGCTGCCGACAACGAGCGCATAAGCCACCGCAAAGGCCGAGATTTCGGTCGCGGTGGCAAAACCGCTCTTGAAGCCGAAGAAGATCATGAAGATCAGGCCGAACGAGGCGATCGCGCCGCTCCACAGGCCCGACACCGGCATCTGTGGCTCGACCTCCTCGACTTGCGCCGGCCGCTTGCCGAAGATGATGGACACCGCGATCAGCACAGAAGCCATCAGCGCCGACGGCAACAGGCCGGCGACGAACAGGCCACCGATCGACAGATTGGCGACGAAGCCGAGAATGATCAGGTTGATGCATGGCGGAATGGTCTCCGCCATCACAGCGGAGGCCGCGAGCAGCGCCACCGCGCCGCCCGGATTCTGCTTCGAGCGGCGCGCGGCCGGAATCAGCACCGAGCCGACCGCGGCGACGTCGGCCATCTTCGAGCCCGAGATCCCCGAGAACAGCACCATGGACGCCACCATCACGACGTTCAGCCCGCCGCGCATGCGCCCCACCGCGCGCTGCAGCAGCTCGATCAGCCGAACCGACATGCCGTTGGCTTCCATGAGGTAGCCGACGAGAATGAAGAAGGGGATCGCCAGCAGCACGAAATTGTCGATGCCGCGCGCCATCTGCTGGGCGAAGATGACGCCCGGCAGCGCCCCCTCGACCCAGATGAAAACAAGCGCTGCCAGCGCCAGCGCAAAGCCGATCGGCAAGCCGCCGAACAGCGTCGCGAAGAAACCGATCAGCATCAAGGTGCCCGCCGACGGCACCGAGGGCGGCGACAGATAGTCCCAGGCGAGATAAAGGCCGGTCACGACGATGATCGCGGCGAGCCCCCTGACGATGTCAGGGAATGGGCGCGCGCCGAGATGATCGATCGCGAACACAGTCATGAACAGGGCGCCGACGCCCATGGGATAGAAGGTCAATTCCAGCGGCAGGCCGGAGCCGGTGGTCTGGCCTGCGGTGAGCGAACCCAGCTTGATCGCGTTGGTGGCGACGTATCCCGAAATCAGCACGATCAGAAGCGCGCTCGCGGCGTCGACCAGCGCGCGCAGCCGCACCGGCAAGAGATCGCGGAAGAAGGAGACGCCGACATTCTCGCCGCGCGCGAGCGCGCTCGCCGCGCCGAAGAAGGCCGAGCCGACCATCAGCCCGCGCGCGACGTCATCAGACCATTCGACCGGCGCGTTGAAGAAGAAGCGCAGCAGCACTGAGGCGCAGACCACGACGAGGTCGGCGGCGAGCAGGATGGCGGCGATCGCATCGCTGGCGCGCAGCAGCAGGGCGATGCTGCCATGGCGGCCGCCCGAGACGGGCACGGCGGCTGTGATGGTCATTTCAGGCTTGAGTCGCGCGGATGATGTCGATGACGGCCTTGGAGTCCGGCCGCGCCTTGATGAAGTTCTCGTGCTGCGGCGCCACGCGCTTCTTGAACGCCTCGCGGTCGCATTCGGCCACCGTCACGCCCTTCTCGGTCAATGCCGCCAGCGCCTCCTTCTCGACAGCAAGCCCATGGGCGCGGGTGTCGGCCGCGGCCTTCTTCGCGGCATCGAGGAAGCCCTCGCGCAGCTTCGGATCCATGCGGTTGTAGGTCATGTCGCTGAAGTAGATCGCGAGCGGCGAGAAATTGTGCTGGGTCAGCGCGTAGAACTTCGATGTCTCGAAAAACTTGCTGGCGAGGATCGTCGGCGGATCGTGCTCGAGACCGTCGAGCACGCCGGCCTGCAAGGCCGTGTAGATCTCGCCGAACGCCAGCGGCGTCGCGGCGGCCCCCATCAGCCGCAGGCATTCGGTGATGACGGGGTTCGGCAGCGTCCTGATCTTGAGGCCGGCGAGATCCTCCGGCGTCTTCACCGGCTTCTTCGCCAGCACGCTGCGCGAGCCGAAATTATAGGCCCAGGCGATGATGCGGATGTTGCCGCCCTTGAGCAGCGCGTCCTCGATCGGCTTGGCGGCGCCGGCATCGAACGCCTTGGTCTGCTGCGGAAAGCTCGAGAACAGGAAGCCGAGGTCGAAGGTGCCGACCAGCGGCACCAGATTGGCCGAGATCGACGAGCCCGACACCATGAGGTCGATGACGCCGAGCTTCACCGAGTTGATGACGTCGATCTCCTGACCGAGCTGGTTGTCGGGGAAGAAGGCGACCTCGATCTGCTCGCCGAGGCCATTCCCCTTCAGGTTCTTGACGAGGTTGTCGTAGTAGACCCGGCCGTTGGCGAATTTGGCATCGTTCGGCAGCGAGGAGGAGCATTTCAGCTTCAGCGTCGCGGCTTCGGCACGGCCGATGATGGCGGGAGAGAGCACGAGTCCGGCGGTGACCGCCGCCGATGACTTGATGAACGCGCGACGGTTCACGGGCACGATGGTCATGGTGCGGTCTCTCCCACATTGTCTTTTTTGTTGGCCGCGGTCGTTGCCACGGCCTCTTGCGTCAACTGTATGGCCAAAGCGACGGCACAGGCAAGCGTGAGGGTCAGTCGCCGCAGAGCGGCACGGCATGCGCACAACCGCCCGCAAGCGCGGCGGAGCGACGACGATTCCCCTGATATTTGCGACGCGGATTGCCCTGCGGCCACGTCCGGGCAACGCGCGCGGGCGCGAGAGCCGACATCGATCCAATTGGCGCATGGATCAATGCGCTATTCACATGGATGGGCCCAGAACGATGTCGTCGGCTCCGGGCAGACACCCTGCCCCATTTTGCCGCACGGCGAACGTGATCCAGTGCACAGACGGACAGATGGCGGCCCCCTAGAAAAAGTGACATCATCGCGCGTATTGCCGTTGGAGGTGACACCATGCGCCGTCCAGTCTTTTCAACTTTGCTTCTTGCATCCGGTCTTCTTGCGTTCGCACAGGTGATGATTCCCACGGACGCCGCCGCCGAAGCGCGGCTCGCGCTGGTGATCGGCCAGTCCGCATATCGCACGGTGCCGGAACTGCCCAACGCCGCCAATGACGCCAAGGGCATGACCGAGCTGCTCGGCAGTGCCGGCTTCACCGTCACCACGGCCGCCAACCTGGCGCAGAACGAGATGCGCGCGGCGATCTCTGATTTCGCCGGCAAGGTCAGCGCCAGTGGAGCCGACACCGTCGCGCTGGTGTTCTATGCCGGCCACGGCCTGCAGATCGACGGCGAGAACTATCTCGTTCCCGTCGATCTCGATCCCAAGCGCGAGGCCGACATTCCGCTGCAGGGTGTGCGACTGAACGATCTGCTCAACACGCTCGGCGCGCTGCCGACGCGGGCGCGCATCTTCATGCTCGATGCCTGCCGCAACAATCCGTTCCCGGCGCTCAGCGGCGCCGGCCATGGCCTGGCGATCGTCGACACCAAGGCCGGCGCGCCGGGCTCCTTCATTTCCTATTCGACCTCGCCCGGCGCCGAAGCCGAGGACGGCTCCGGCATCGACAGCCCCTACACCACCGCAGCCCTCACCGTCGCCAAGCAGCCCAACCTTCCGATCGAGGAGGTATTCAAGCGCATCCGGGTCGCCGTCGCGCAATCGACCGACGGCCGGCAGATTCCCTGGGAAAGCTCCTCGCTGACCACCGACTTCAAGTTCTTCGGCGAGAGCAGCGGCAGCACCCCCACTCTTCCCGGCGTGTCAGCGATGGCGCTTGCCAGCGGCACGCGCAGTGTCGAGGACTGGCGCAAGGAATTGCAGGGCAAGCCGGCCATGGTCGCCTACGAGCTCGTCATTACCGACGACACCGTGCCGGCCTATCAGGCCTATATCGAGCTATACGCGCAGGACACCCGCACGCCGCGCGTACGCACAGTGCTGGAACGGCGGCGCCAGATGCTGGCCTGGGAACGCGCCACCGCGATCAACACCCGCGCTTCGTTCGAGGCCTATCTCGCCAACTGGGACAACAGCGACCTCGCCGCGACCGCACGCCGGCTGCTGCTGCGCGTGCAGAACCGCAATTATGGCGTACCTGTCGCCGCCGCGACGACCCCGGTTGCCGTCGCGATGGCCCCGACCTGCCCGTGCTCGACGCCGACACCGCCGGCAACGCCCGCCAATCCGAGCGTCGCGCCCATCATCAAGAAGCGCGTCGACGACACGCCGCCGAAGCGGAAAGTCGTCGAGACGCCGCCGAAGCGCCGGCCGCCGCCCGAGGACGTGGTCTACGAGCGCGCGCCGCCTCCGGGGCCGCCGCCCGGCGCCGTGATGCAGGGCATCGGCATTGGTATCGGAATCGGGATGGGAATGGGCGGCCGCGGCGGCGGCGACCATTATCGCGGCGACAACCGCAGATACTGAGTCGATCCGGCATCAGCATCGCACCGGCTCGCGCCCCCCGCGCGAGCCGGTTCTATTGCGATAGCGCCGGATGATCCCGCTCGATGGCTTCCCGGACCCAGCCGGCCTGGATCGCGCGAAACAGGATCTGCGCCGTCTTGAGATCGCCAGCCTTCATGCAGAGATCGACGATGCGGCGCACCGCGTCGTCGCGCATCAGCTCGTCGGAGATCTTCATCGCCATTTCCATCGCGACGCGGGCCGCGCGATCATAGCGTTCGCGCTCTCCGGCCTGCGCGGGTTCGGCCGCGCTTGCGGAGGCGGCATCGCAGATCGCGCGAATTCGCTCGGCGGCATCGATGTCACCGAGCGGTCCTTCGATCGCTTCGTCCCAGATGTCCCGTCGCGTCTTTCGCGCGAACCAGCGCATTGCCCGCTCCGTAGCTGATGGAGCGAGCATAAACGGCGCATCGCCTGCGCGCTACGCCTCGGGCACGATCTTGCCGGGATTGAAGATGTTGAGCGGATCGAGCGCCCGCTTCAGCGCCCGCATCGCATCGAGCGCTTCCGGGCCGAGCTCGGCCTTGAGGTACTTCTGCTTGCCCTGACCGATGCCGTGCTCGCCGGTGCAGGTGCCGTCCATCGCCTGCGCGCGCTCGACCAGGCGATGCATGAACTCCTCGCCGCGCGCCATCTCGTCGGCGTCGTTGGTGTCGCAGACCAGCGAGCAGTGGAAATTGCCGTCGCCGACATGGCCGACGATCGGCGACAGCAGGTTGAGGCGCTTCAGGTCTTCCTCGGTCTCGCTGACGCAATCGGCGAGCCGCGAGATCGGCACGCAGACGTCGGTCGCAACCACCCCGATGCTGTCGCCCGGACGCAGCGCCTTCACGGACCAATAGGCATCGTGCCGCGCTTGCCACAGCTTGGTGCGGTCCTCCGGCTTGGTGGTCCAGGAGAAATCGCCGCCGCCGCAATCCTTTGCGATCTCGCCGAACGCCTTGGACTGCTCGGCGACCTCGATTTCGCTGCCGTGGAATTCCATCAGCAGCAGCGGCGTCTCCGGCAGCGTCAGCTTCGAATAGGCGTTGCAGGCCTTCACCTGCGCGGCGTTGAGCAGCTCGATGCGCGCCACGGGAATGCCGGTCTGGATCGCCAGGATCACGGCCTGACAAGCGCCGTGCACGGTCTCGAACGACACCGCGCCGGCCGCGATCGTGTCGGGGATGCCGCGCAGGCGGATGGTCAGCTCGGAGATGATGCCGAGCGTGCCTTCGGCGCCGACGAACAGATGGGTGAGGTCGTAGCCCGCGGACGACTTCTTGGCGCGCGTCCCCGTCGTGATGATCTCGCCGTCGCCGCGCACCACCTTCAGCGCCAGCACGCTGTCGCGCATGGTGCCGTAGCGCACCGCATTGGTGCCGGAAGCGCGGGTCGAGGCCATGCCGCCGAGCGAGGCGTCCGCGCCGGGATCGATCGGGAAGAACAGGCCCTGGTCGCGCAGATGCTCGTTCAGCGCCTTGCGGGTGACGCCGGGCTGGATCACGCAGTCGAGGTCCTCGGCATGCACCGCGAGCACCTTGTTCATGTCGCGCAAATCGATCGAGATACCGCCGGCGGGCGCGTTGACCTGGCCCTCGAGCGAGGTGCCGGTCCCGAAGGGGATGACGGGGACGCCGTTCTTGGCGCAGATCCGCACCACGTCCTGGATGTCGGCGGTCTCCTGCGCCATCACCACGCCGTCGGGCGGCTGGTTGGGGATCCAGGTGGTGGTATGGCCGTGCTGTTCGCGCACGGCCTGCGAGGTGATGAGGCGGTTGCCGAAGCGTGCGGCGAGCTGCTCCAGCGCGCTTGCGAGGGCTTTCGGCTCCGGCCGCGGCGGATTATTGGTGATGGTCGTACCCACGGAATTCCTCCCGACAGAAGAACCGTGGCAAAGGACATAAAGCCGGTCAAGTCAAGCGACCGGACGCATAGCTTGGGAAGGAAACATGCCGGAGACCGCCGCCTCGATGCCCAAAGCCGAGCCGTTCCGCGCCTCGATCATGCAGATCGAGCCGCAATGGATCGACTATAACGGCCATCTCAACATGGCCTATTACAACGTGATGTTCGACCGTGCGATCGACCAGATCTGGGCCGAGCTCGGCATCGGGCCGGCTTACATGAAGGAGCGCGGCGGCTCGACCTTCACCGCCGAATGCCATGTACGGTATTTGCGCGAGATCCACCTCGGCGACCCCGTGCAGGTCTCGGTCTGGCTGCTGGAGGCCGACGACAAGCGGCTGCACACATTCCAGGAGTTGCGACACGCGACCGAGGGCTGGCTGTCGGCCACCTCGGAGAACATGTCGCTGCATATCGACATGGGCTCACGCAAGGTGGCGGCCTTCCCGCCCGACATCCGCGAGCGCATTGCGACCGTGGTCAAGGCCCATGGCGCCGTGCCCAGGCCCGAGGGCATCGGCCGGAACGTGGCGATGCCTTCGAAGAAATAGCAATTCGGCTGCCGCCGCGGCTTGTGGTTCACCTCTCCCGTCGGGGAGAGGTGGACACACTCACTCGCTATATCCTGGTGCGGCCGCGGGCCAGGCCGACCACGGCCGAGACCAGGAACAGGACGACCGCGATGAAGAAGATGATCTTGGCGATCTCGATCGAGGCGCCGGCGATGCCGCCGAAGCCCAGGATGCCGGCGATCAGTGCGATAACCAGAAACGTCACAACCCAGCCAAGCATGGTCAAACCCTCATCTTGATGTTGTCTGCGTCGGCGCGGTGGGCCGCGCCACTTGCCCAGACAATCCTAAGGCGGGAACGATTGTTCCCGCCCGCGCGGGGAGGAAATTCGCTGGGTTGGTCGGAACAAATCGGCCTGCCGCGCACGTGGAAAACCTCGTTCCGCCGCCCCATATAGCCATCAATCCCTGTTAGAAGGCTCCCTTCCGCCTCCCCGCGGTGCCATCGTGGGGCCAAATGATTCGCATGACCGAGCCGAGCAAGATCACCTCCCAGAACGTCCCCGACCACCAGCCCGCAGCCGGCGGCATCGCCGCGCGTGCGCGCGCCTCCGTGGGCCCGAAATACCTCTCCGGGCTCAATCCGGAGCAGCGCGAGGCGGTGGAGACGCTGGACGGTCCGGTTCTGGTGCTGGCCGGTGCCGGCACCGGCAAGACGCGCGTGCTGACCACGCGCATCGCCCATATCCTGAGCCAGGGCCGCGCCCGTCCCGCGGAAATCCTGTCGGTGACCTTCACCAACAAGGCCGCGCGCGAGATGAAGCTGCGGCTCGGCCAGATGCTCGGCCAGGCCGTCGAGGGCATGCCGTGGCTCGGCACCTTCCACTCGATCGGCGGGCGCATCCTGCGCTTCCACGCCGAGCTGGTGCAGCTCAAATCCAACTTCACCGTGCTCGACGTCGACGATCAGGTCCGCCTGCTCAAGCAGCTCCTGCAGGCCGAGAACATCGACGACAAGCGCTGGCCGGCGCGCATGCTGGCCGGCCTGATCGATGGCTGGAAGAACCGCGGGCTGGCGCCCGGCCAGGTGCCGGCGGGCGAAGCCGCGATGTTCGCCAACGGCAAGGGAGGAAAACTCTACGCCAGCTACCAGGAGCGGCTGAAGATTCTCAACGCCGCCGATTTCGGCGATCTGCTCTTGGAAAACATCCGCCTGTTCCGCGAAAACCCCGATGTGCTCCGGCAATACCAAGGCCGCTTCAAGTTCATTCTGGTCGACGAATATCAGGACACCAACGTCGCGCAGTATCTGTGGCTGCGGCTGCTGTCGCAGGCGCCGTCGCGGCCCGGCCTGCCGCTGTCGGCGATCATTCCGGGCGATATCCCCGTCATTCCGGGGCACGCCGAAGGCGTGAACTCCGATGTGCAATCGCACATCGGAGAACCTAGAGGTGACGAGGACTCATCTCGAGATTCCGGGTTCGCACCTGACGGTGCGCCCCGGAATGACGGGGTAAATACAGTCCAGCCCT